>Ga0081455_10003079_pt1 | contig 19429 bp, 17 predicted proteins | sample TabmetS3T2R1_FD_70207 | JGI IMG/M metagenome (GOLD analysis project Ga0081455, IMG submission 70207) | Tabebuia heterophylla rhizosphere microbial communities from the University of Puerto Rico - S3T2R1 | ecosystem: Host-associated > Plants > Roots > Rhizosphere ... | reverse complement strand
CTGTCGAGCAGCCAGGCGGCAACTCGGTTTCCGAGCAGGACCCGGCCTGGCGTGCGCAGCGCGTTGAGCGAGTTCCAGCGCACGCGCGCGTCGCCGAAGCCGGCGTCCTCGAGCAGCCTCGCCCACGTTTCCGGTGCCTGGTGCTTCTCCCACTCGATCGTCGGCTGAAGCGGGTTCTTGACCGGCAGCCGCGTGAACAGGTTGCTGCGCGCTGCGTCGGAGGCGACGAGCTTCGCGCCGGGAGCGCCCATCGAGGCGAGCTTGAGGAAGAGCGAGCGATAGGTCTGGCGCGCGCCCTCGTCCGTGCCGATCGCCATGGTGGCGGACTCGTCGAGATGATTGATCGCGGCGTGCATGAACAGGACGTCGAAGCGCTCGCCGTCCGGATCGAACTCCTGGAAGGTCTCGGGCCGGAGCTCGACCGAGTCGAGCCCGAGCACCTCGGACAGGTGAGAGAACGTGCGAGTCACGCCCGGCGACGAGCCCGCTGCCTCGGGCTCCAGGGCCACCACACGCTCCGCCCCGGCCGCTGCCGCATAGAAGCTGTAGATGCCGTCGCCGGCACCGATGTCGAGCACGCGACTCCCGGACAGGGGCACGCCGTCGAACAGGTACTCGAGGTAGAAGCGCAGTCTGCCGACGTTGCGCTCGGGCCACTCGTTCTCCAGCACGGAGAAGTAGCGCTCTGTCGAATCCACGCCCCGAGTATCCCCAATGCCCCGCTTATCCAGACCGCTAGCATGCGCGCGTTGCGGTGAGCCGACCCCAAGCGCAAGTCGACAGCATCGCCCGCAACACCGCCTTCGCGGTCGCCGTGAGGCTCACGGGAACCGTCTTCACGGCCATCCTGACGATCTTCCTGGTCCGCTACTTCGGGCCAACGGAATACGGCGTGTTCGCCCTGGCGATGGGCGTCGGCGCCCTGATGACCGTCCCCTCGGACCTGGGCATCTCGATGAGCGCGGCCCGCTTCGTCGCCGAGCTGCGTGGAGATCCCGACGCGGTGGCGAAGGTCGTGGAGGACGCGTTCCGGCTCAAGCTGGTCGTCGGCGGCCTGGCCGCGGTCGGCCTGATCGCGCTGGCGGGCCCGATCGCGTCGGCGTATGGCGAGCCAAGCCTGGCCTGGCCGCTGCGGATCCTCGCGCTGGCCATCTTCGGACAGAGCCTCATGCTGCTCTGGGCGACGATCTTCGAGGCGCTCGGGCGGATCTCCGTCTACCTGCGCGTCGTCTTCGCCGAGAGCGCGATCGAGACCAGCCTCTCCATCGCGATCGTCCTGTTCGGCACGGGCGCCGCCGGGGCGATGGCCGGCCGGGCCGCCGCCTACGCCTTCGCCGCCGGCTTCGGCCTGGCGCTCATCGCCCGCACGATCGGCCGCAGCATCCGGCCGCGCCGGGCGGGCCATGGTCACGCCCGGCGGATCGCGGTCTACGGCTCTGCCCTCGTGGTGGTCGACGGAGCGTTCACGCTCTTCAGCGCGATCGACGTGCTCCTGATCGGCGCGATCCTGACCGTCTCGGCCGTCGGGCTGTTCGAGGCGGCCTTCAAGCTGGCCGGCCTCCTCTACTTCATCGGCCTTCCCGTGCGCAGCGCGGTGGCGCCGCGCCTCACGCGCGGCGGCGACGGCCCGGACCACCAGGCGCTCGAGACCGCCATCCGCTACATCGTCCTGGTTCAGGGCGTCATCCTCGCGCCGTTGATCGTGTGGGCCGAGCCGCTCACCCGGATCGTGCTCGGCACGGACTACCTGGGCTCGGTCGACACGCTGCGGGCGCTGGCGCCGTTCGCTCTCTTGACCGCGATCTCCCCGCTGCTGGCGGGCGCGGCCAACTACCTCGGTGCCGCCGCGCGCCGGATTCCGATCGCGATCGCCGCCGTGGCGGTCAACGCGGCGATCGACATCGCGCTGCTCGACGAGATCGGGATCATCGCCGGCGCGATCGGAACTGACGTGGCCTACGCGCTCTACGTCGGGGCACACCTCCGGCTCTGCCAGGACCTTGCGGGGCTGCGCCTGAGACCGCTCGTGGCGCCGCTCCTGGCTTCGCTGGCTGCTGCGGGCGCGATGGCCCTCGTCCTCCTGCCGTTCGGCACCGGCGAGGTGGCCGTCGTGCTCGTGGTGGTGGGCGGGGCGCTCGGCTGCGCCGTCTACGCGGGCGTGCTCGTGCTGACCCGGCAGGTCACGCTCGAGGAGCTGGCAGCGCTTCTCCGGCGGCTGCGCCCTTCGCGCGGCGAGCGGCCAGCTCCGCCCGGCTGATAGCGAGCAAGGCCGGACACAGACTCAACAGAAGCCACAACTGCTTGCTGTACTGGCGCGAGCCGAAGAAGTCGGCCGCGAGCAGGCCGACCAGCACCACGATCATCGCCCGCGCGAGCACGTCGAGCTGGCGGTCGCCGGCCTCGGTCGCGGCGCCCAGCGCCCGGGCGGCGCACCACAAGGAGAAGGCGATCACCGCCAGGAACAGCGCGAGGCCGACAACGCCCAGCTCCGCGAGCACGTTCAGGTAGGTGTTGTGCGCCACCTTGGGGTTGTCGACGATGAAGTCGTCGCGCAGCAGCGCTCCCGGCTCGAGCAGGTAGTGGATGGACGCGATCGGGAAGTTGCCCGCACCCACGCCCCGCAACGGCTGATCCTCGACCATCCGCCAGCCGACCGTCCAGATGTCCGTCCGGCCCGTGCCCCCCTGCAACTCGAGAATGCGATCGCGCGCTTCGATCGACGCAAAGGCGCTGAAGTAGACAAACGCCGCGATGACCGCGGCGAACGCCAGCGTGAGCACGACGCCCCGCCGCCGCCCGGCCATGAAGACGGCCGCGAGCAGCGAGGCCCCGAGCGCGACGAGACCACCGCGGGACGCCGTCAGGAACACGGCGAACACGCACAGCGGCACGGCGATCGTCGTGAGGAGCCGAAGCACCGGCTTACCGGTCAACGCGAAGGCGAGCGCCGCGGCGAGGGTGCCGCCCGCCACAAGCGAGGCCGCGGTCTCGTTCGCGTTGCCGATCCCGACACGTCCCGGGTCGTCGGCCGGCGCGCCGGCCACCATCCCATAGAGGGCGGCGACGACTGCCCCGGCGACGAGGGCGCCAACCACCCAGAGGAACTGCTGGCGGGTACGCACCCCGGCGAAGACGATCAGGAAGAGCATCGCGTTCGGCAGGTAGCGGGTCGCCGAGTCAATCGCCGCGCCGGTGTCCTCCGCCCAGACGGCGCTCACGGCGGCCCAGGCCACGAGCGAGACCAGGACGAACAGAAAGGCCGCGGGGCTGAAGATCTCGCGCTGATCGCGCTCACCGGCGGTAACGAGCGCGAACCAGGACAGCACCAGCACCAGGCCCACGACCTTGGAGATCGACAGCACCCCCTGGGCGTCGGCCGGAAGCACGGTCTCCAGAAAGGTCAGGAAGGCGAGCAGGCAGATGCCCGCGGTCAGGTTCGCCATCGCGATGATCAGCAGAACCAGACCCAGGGTCAGCGCGATCGCGAGGGCCGGGTAGACGCCGGCCAGGATCCCCATCAAGAGGACGGAGGCGGCCAGCCCGGCCGCCACCACCCTGGTCGGCAGCTCTGCTCGCGCCGTCACGACGGGCGGCTCAGCGCTCGGCGGGGAAGATCGGCTTCTCCTCGCTCTCCTCGGACTCCGAGACCACCAGCCACTCGGTCTCGGGCGTCCGCCGGCGCGCCGCGCGATAGTCGCCCTGCTCCTCCGCGGTCGGGCCGCCGACGACGACGAACCCGGTCGGCCTGATCGAGTTCTGGTCGAGCAGGTCGCCGAGACGACCGAGCTGAGCGAGGTTGCTGGATCCCAGGCGCACTACGAGCACGACATCGTCGACCTGGCGGGCGAGCGGCATCGCGTCGATCACCTGCGTGAGCGGCGGCGTGTCCAGCACGACGTAGTCGGCGAGGGCCTTGGCCTCCTCGAGCAGGGTCTCCGCTGCGGGAAGCGAGAGCACCTCGGCGAGCCAGTCGTCGGCGCGGTCGACCAGCAGCACGGAGAGGTTGTAGTCGAAGGGCGGGGCGGGCACGAGCGCACTCTCGAGCGCCACGTTGCCGAGCAGCACGTCGCCGATACCGGCCCGGGCCTGGATGCCCAGCGCCTCGCCCACGGTCGGGCGGCGGAAGTCCGCCTCGATCAGGATCACCCGGTTGCCGGCCAGCGCGAGCGAGGAGGCCAGGTTGATCGCGGTCGTCGTCTTGCCATCCAGGGGCGACGGTCCCGTGATCAGGATCGACCGGCTGTCGCGCTCGGCGCCGCGCTGGGCGGCGAGCATGGTGCGCAGGGTCCTGAAGGACTCCTGCGTCATGGGCGACAGCTCACCGGGTGGCAGCGCGTGCCGGCGCTTCTCGCGCGGCCCGAAGCCCCAGCGGCGATCCCCGAACGAGAACGTGCGCGCGCGCTTCTCCTTGGGCACACGCGCCAGGATCGGCAGGCTGTAGAGCTCTCGCAGCTGCTCCTCGCGCCGCAGGCGTGGATCGAGTGCGCTCATCGCGAAGGCGCCGCCCACGCCGAGGATGAGGCCGGCGAGGATCCCGGCCGCGAGGGTGAGGGCGGGACGCGGCGCGAAGGCCGACGGAGGAGGCTGTGCGCGGGTCTCGACGCGCAGCGTGGGATCGCCGGTTGCGCGAAGGCTCTCGAGCCGAACCAGCTGTGCGCTCAGGACCTGGGTGTCCTGGCCGCGGTCCGCTGCTTCATCGATCTGCTGCTGGATGCGCGGGATCTGCTGATTGATCTCCCGGCGCAGCTCCTGCGAACGCTCGGCCACCACCTCCGTCGCGAAGCCGTTGGCGATGGCCGCGGCGAGCTGAGGCGAGTTGGCCTCCGCTCGCACCGACACGATGTTGCTCTGCGCGACCGGCTCGGCGGAAACGGCCCCTTGCAGCTCGCTGACGCTCTCGTCGAGGCCGAGCTCGCGCTTGACCCGAGCCGCCACGTCGCGACTCGTCACAAGCCGAGCGGCCGTCGACACGTCGCGCGTCGGGTCGCTCGATTCGTGGATGACGGGCAGACCCGTCAGCGCGGTGTCATTCTGGCTGGCGGGCGAGACGAGCAGGTCGGCTTCGGCGCGATACTTGTCCTCGGCGACGACCAGGTAGAGGGCCGCGACGATCGTGGTCGCGAGCGTCACCGCCGCGATCAGCGGGAGTCGCTCACGTAACGTGTGGAGATAGCGCTCGAAACCCGACGTCCCCACCTGGGAGCGGCGCCAGGGAGCGCTCGCGGAATCCCGCGCCGCCTCCGCATCGGGTGGATTCATACGGGTAACTATGACATCAGTCTGCGCGCCTAACGCGCCGTAATTTGACCGAAAAGACACCGCTCCGCGTCGCCGTCTACGCCGACAACTGGTACCGGCCCGAGCCGGACGGCGTGTACGCCGATCGCTCGCTGGTGCTGTTCATCGCCGGCGTCGCCAGGGCGGCCGAGCACACGGTGCTGCTCGGCCAGCTCGACCCGGAGCTGCCGCGCGCGCACTACCGCGTCCCCGACGGGCTCCGCTTCGTTGGCCTCCCCTCCTACCCGAGCATGCTGAGCCCGCGCGCGCCGGGCGCGATGCTCGGCTCGCTCCGTCGCTTCTGGCGCGTGCTGGACGAGGTCGACGTCGTCTGGCTGCTCGGCCCGCATCCGCTCTGCCTCGCCTTCAGCGCGCTCGCCGCGCTGCGCGGGCGGCGAATCGCGCTCGGGGTGCGACAGGACTTCCCCGCCTACGTGCGCAGCCGCCACCCGCGCAGGCGGGTTGTCCATCTCGCCGGCGACCTCCTCGAGCGCTCGTACCGGCTGCTCGCTCGGCGCTGCCCGACCGTCGTGGTCGGCCCAGAGCTGGCGCGCAACTACTCGGGCGCGCGCCGCCTGCTGGCGATCTCCGTCTCGCTCGTGCGCGACTCCGACATAGCCGACGCGAACGAATCCTCCCGGCGCAGCTGGGACGGGGAACGGACGGTGCTCTCCGTCGGGCGGCTCGAGACCGAGAAGAACCCCCTGATGCTCGCCGAGATCCTCGAGCGGCTCGACGGTGGTGACTGGCGGCTGCTCGTCTGCGGCGAGGGCCCGCTCGAGGGCGAATTGCAAGCCCGCTTGCACGAGCTGGGCGTCGCGGACCGCGCGGAGCTGCTCGGCTACCAGCCCATCCACGACGGGCTTCTCGACCGCTACCGGGCCGCCAACGCGTTTCTGCACGTCTCCTGGACCGAGGGCATGCCGCAGGTGCTGCTCGAGGCCTTTGCGTCGGGGACGCCCGTGGTGGCCACCGCCGTGGGCGGGGTTCCCGAGGCGGCGGGCGACGCGGCGCTGCTCATCCCCCCCGGTGATCCCGACGCCGCCGCCCGCGCGCTCGAGCGGCTCGCCTCGGATCCCGAGCTCAGGCGGCAGCTCGTCAGGGCCGGCGTCGAGCGGCTGCGCGGACAAACGCTCGAGGCCCAGTCGGCGCTCGTCGCGCGCTTCCTCGCCGGCTAGACCGGCCAGAGCCGCGTTGCGCGCAGCCGGCGGACGGTGCTCGAGGTCTTCAGGCGAAAGCGGCGCTCCTCGTCGCCGTGGTAGATACCGATGCGCGGCCAGGCCAGCTTGCGCACCGGCGCGAGCCGGCCGGGCAGCGTGCCGGCGACGTCGTAGCCGGCGCTGCGCGCGGCCTCCACAACGCGCTCGTCGTGGTCGCCGTACGGATACGCGAGCGCGCCGCATGGACGGCCGAGGCGTTCCTTCACCACGGCCCGCGACTCGACCAGCTCGCGCGCGAGCTCATCGCCGGCGAGCGTCGTGAGCCGAGGGTGCGAGCACGTGTGCGACCCGATCTCCCAGCCTGCCTCGGCGAGCATCCCGAGCTGGTCCCAGGACATGGGCCGCAGCTCGCGCTCGTAGGGCCCGCCGAGCCAGCGGTCGATGCCGTCCCACGACATCGGCTCCGCCGGCCTCGCCGGGTAGTCGGTGGGCACGAACACCGTCGCTGGGAAACCGACGTCGTCTAGGATCGGCTTCGCCAGCTCGAGCACCGACAGGTAGGCGTCGTCGAAGGTGACCGCGACCGTCAGCCCGCCCGCCGGCTGGCTGAGCGCCCGCTCGAAGGTCACGCCCCGGAAGCCGCTCCGGGACAGCCGCTGCATCTGATGCTCGAACGCCTCGGGCGTCACCGACAGCGGCGCAGGCCAGCGCTCGCTGACGGCGTGGTAGCAGAGCACGAGCGGGTCAGCCATCTTCAGCGCCGGGCGAGCAGGGCGCGGCGGATGCCCTCGTAGCGCTCGCCGGCCAGTCGCTTGGCCACCCCCCGGACGGCCCATGCGCTGCGCTGGCGCGCCCAGGGAACAGACCGGCCCGCCGCCGCGCCCGCGGCCTCAGCGGCGGCGGTGTCGCGCCGGATGGCGTAGCGGCCGATGAGGCGGCAGCCGTCGATCGAGCCGGGCCGCTGGCTCGGCAGCGAGTTGAAGAGGACGCGGTAGCCTGCTGCCGCCGCCGCCCGGCCGACGCTCTGCGAATACAACCCGCCCGGCACGCTCGCGGTCACCACCGGCCGGCCGAGCTCCTCGGCCAGCACGGCGCCGCTGCGGGACCATTCGTCCAGCAGTTCCTCCGGCGAGCACGCGGCCATCCGGTCGGGATGGCTGCACGAGTGCGAGCCGACCACGTGGCCGGATCGCTCGAGCTCGCGGACACCGTCCCACGTCAGGAACCCGGGCGTGCCGACCAGGTCGGTCGCAATGAAGAAGTGCCCCCGCCAGGAGCGCCGGGCGAGCTGCTCCGCCGCCTCCAGGGAGCTGGCTGCGCCGTCGTCGAAGGTCAACATCCACGCGCTTCCACCGGGCAGGGCGTCCGCCGTCGCCGGCGGGCCTTCGGTGGCCGCCGCGATGCGCTCCAGATGCTCGCTGAAGCGCTCCGGCGCAACGTTGTACGCCGCGGCGCCGGCGCCCTCGAAGCCGTCGCGAGGCCCGCGTTCGGCACCCAGCCCGTGGTACATCAGCGCGCGGACCCTCACGGCTGTCGCAGGGCACGCAGGAGACCGACCACCTGGCCCGACCCGAGGCCCAGGTGGAACGCCGGGAACGCCGCCAGGACTCCGGGCAGGAGCGCCCAGGACTCCTGCCGGCCGCGCACCCCGCGGGCGGCGAAGAAGACCGCGAGCCCACCGTAGGCGAGCCCCTCCGCAGCGAGAAGGCGGCGTGCCGTCCGCGAGCGCGGGGCCGCGGCCAGCAGCCCGCCCGTACCGAGGACGAACACGAGCGGGACGACACCGCGCAGCGTCGCGATCCGGCGGTGCTTGATCATCACCGGCACCTTCCAGAGCCCGTACTCGAAGTACTGGCGCCAGAGCCCGCCGAACGATCCGCGCGGCCGATACGCCACCGTGATCGCGGGATCGAGCACGATCGTGCCGCCGGCGGCCCGCAGGCGCAGGTTGAACTCGTCGTCCTGGTTGCGTACGAGCGTCTCGTCGAACAAGCCGACGCGGTCGAACACCTCGCGCCGGAAGGCCCCGAAGGTGACCGTGTCAGTCTCGACGCGGTCGTCGCCGCTGAAGCGCGTCCAGCCGATGCCCCCGAAGGGACTGTCCATGGCACACGCCACGGCGCGCTCGACGGTCGAGGTCCCGATGGGCACCAGCCGCCCGCCCACGTTCCAGGCCCCCGTCTGCTCCGAGGCCTCCGCACAGAGACGCAGGTAGTCGTGCGGGTAGCGCGAGTGACAGTCGAGCCGGACGATGAGGTCGCCGCGCGCCACGCGGATGCAGGCATTGAGGCCGGGGGACACCGACCCGGCGGCGTTGTCGATCACCTGCAGCGGCAGGCCGGCGTCCCGCGCCGCCGCGCGCAGCCGCTCGATGCTGCCGTCCTCGGACGCGCCGTCCGCCACGAGCACCTCGAGCTCACCATCGAAGTCCTGAGCGGCGAGGTCGCTCACGAACGGCTCGACGTTCGAACCCTCGTTCCGGATCGGCGCAATCACCGACACGCTTTTGATCGACGGGTCCATCGCAGTCACTATGCCCGAGCGCCCTGCCGCGTGGCGCGCATCCACTGGATCCGGGCGGCGAGGTCCCTGAGCGTCATCATGCCGCGTAGCCGCGACTTCCGGAAGAACGGAATCCGGCGCTCGCGCGGGCCGTACTTGAGCTTGTAGGTTCCCCCGCCGCCCATGTCGAGCAGCGGCACCCCCCGCTCCCGGAGGCGGCGGATCGTGTGCCAGAAGACCGCCTCGTTCGGCCGCAGGATCTGGTGACTGCGCCAGCTGGCGCCACCCCAGAAGTAGCCGAACTCGTTCAGCACCGGGAAGATCGCCGTCGCGATCCCCTCCCCCTCCGGGCTGAGCGCGCGGATCAGCATGAGGTTCCCGCTCGGCTCGAGACAGCGGATCAGCTCGCGGACCCGCTCCACGCCGTAGGGCGGACGCAGCGACTGCTTCGCGAACACGTCCTCGAGCTGGGCGTAGTACTCGTCGGCGAACTCGATGCCGTGCGCCTCCTCGACGCGCACGCCCTCCTTCTCGCTCTTGCGTATCGCGCGCCGGCAGGCGCTCGACATGCCCGCGAAGATCTCCTCCTCCGCGCGGGCGAGGTCCAGCTCGTAGGTGTTGAACTCGGCGAGCCGCGCGCCGAGATCGGACAGCTCCTCGAAGCGCGCGCGCCGGTCGAGCATCTCCACGTGCATGCAGCGCAGCTCCTTGAAGGCGAACGGCAGCAGCGCCTCCACCGCGTCGCGCCGGGCGATCCCCGGCGCGAGGTTGAAGCCCATCGGCCCGGTCGTCCAGCCCTGGAAGGGACTCCCCAGGATCGGCACGCCGTAGCGCCGCACGATCAGGCCGCTGAACCAGCCGGCGGGCTCGCCGGCGCGCACGACTCGCGCCACCACCGGATCGGCTTCCTGCGTTCGCGCCACGAACTCGAGCCAGCCGGGTGTCTGAAAGACGTTGCGGTCGCCGAAGCCGTCCAGCGACCTCCAGTCCACCTCGTCGAGCGGCACTCGCTCCAGGCGCAGCACCGTTTGCGTTACGGACTGAACCTGCGCCACCAGGGCGGCGGTCCCTGGGGCTTGTCCTGGCCCCGCTGCGCCTGGACCACCCGCAACTGGTGGTGGAGCGCCGCACCGCGCTCCTTCGCCCGCTTGAGCTCGTCCTCGGTGGCGGCGCGCGCGGTCCGCTGGCCCGCGAGCACAGCCTCGAGCTCGCCGCAGGCGGCCGCGACCTCCTGGCACTCCGCCTCGAGCTCGCGACAGTCGGCCTCGAGTTTCTGGACCGCCTGGGTGTGCGCCGCCCGCTCGGACTCCAGATCGTCGGCCTTCGTCTTCAGCTTCTCCTCGGCCTGCTTCTGCTTCACCCTCGCCTCGGCGAGCTCGGCCGTCTGGTCCGCCAGTTGTGCCAACAGCTCGTTCACGTCGACGCTTGCGTTGGCGTCGGCGGGTGAGGGATCTGGCTCATGCAGGATTCGCGGTCCGTCCCGCCTCTCGGCCATGGCACTCATGCTACGCCAGGCCCCAGCTCGTAGACGTGCTTGGGCGGGACCGATCAGCGCCGGCGGATGTTCATCCTGCCGGTGTCGCGATGAACGGCGATCGGGCGCCGGCAGATGACCGCCGCCACGGTCCAGTAGAGGACGCGCAGGTTGAACGCGAGGCTCCGGCGGTCCGCGTACAGCTTGTCGAGGCCGACCTTCTGGGGCAGGAGGCGGTTGACGTAGTCCTCAACCGGGCGCTCGGGGTCGAGAATCCGGCGCTCGTCGCAGAACGCGAGCTGGGACAAGCCGGTGATCCCCGGCGGCACCGCGAGGATCTGCTCATAGGCGTCGGGATGGAGCTGGACGAACTCGGGGGCCTCGGGCCTCGGGCCGACCAGGCTCATGCTCCCGCGCAGGACATGCAGGAGCTGCGGGACCTCGTCGATCCTCAGCTTCGTGAGCACCCCACCGATGCGCGTGAAGCGGGCGTCCTCTTCGGTGGTCAGCGCCGGGCCGCGGGCGTGATGGCACATCTTTCGGATCTTCAGCATCCGCAGCCGCCGGCCGCGATGACCAACGCGCTCGCAGCGGAAGAAGGTGGGGCCGGCCGACTCGAGCCGGACTGCGAGCGCGACGAGCACCATCAGCGGCAGGAGGACGGCCAGCAGGAGGAGAGCCACAACGACGTCGAAGGCGCGAATCGCGGCGCCGTTGAGGAGCTCGCGGGTCGAGGATCGGGCGGCCTCGGCCAGTTCGGCCGAGGGCAGCACGGCCAGCTCGGCGGTTGCTAGGGCGGCGACTTGGTCGGTTTCGTGCGCAGGGGCAGCTTCCCCAGCTGTACTGAGGCTCATAGGCAGCGATCTCCAAAAAAGCGGAGCGCTCCCGGACCGGGAAGCACTCGACGCTCACGCTCGGCAGCGGGCTATTTTCGAGGGGGACTCTCTCGACCCTATATCCGATTCGGCCGATGCGCCACGGGTACGCACCCAACCCTTTATGGAATTGGCGCGTTCGCGCGGGGTACGCACAACTTGCGTAAAAGACTCCGTGCGCTTGGCTCCGTGGCGTGGCGCCCTCAGCCACTTGTCAACGCCTCCGCAGGTTCATCCGGCCGGTGTCGCGGTGCACGGCCACGGGGCGTCTCATGATCACCGCCACGGCCGTCCAGTAGAGGATCTTTACGTTGAAGCCCAGGCTCCGGCGCCTCACATAGAGCTCGTCGAGGCCAACCTTCTGCGGAAGGATGCGGTCGACGTAGTGCCCGACGGGGTCATCGGGGTCGAGGATCCGGTACTCCTCGGCGAAGGCGATCTGGGACAGGCCGGTGATGCCGGGACGCACCGAGAGGATCTCCTGGTAGGAGTCGCGGTGAAGGCCGACGAACTCGGCGACCTCGGGCCTGGGTCCGACCAGGCTCATGCTTCCGCGCAGGACATGCAGGAGCTGCGGGATCTCGTCGATCTTCAGCTGCGCCAGCCGGCGACCGAGCCGGGTCAGGCGGATGTCCTGGCCAGTCGTGAGCGCGGCCCCCAGGGCCCGGTCGCTCATCTTGCGGAGCTTCAACATCCGCAGCGGCCGACCGCGGTGGCCGACTCGCTCGCAGGAGAAGAAGGCGGGGCCGGGCGATTCGATGCGAACGGCGATCGCGATCACGACCAGCAGCGGCAACACGACGAGCAGCAGCAGGGTAGCGACGAGGATGTCGAGCGTCCGGATCGCGGCGGCACCGAGCAGCTCCACGGAAGGGCTGCGGGCCGCGGCCGGCGGAGCCGCCGGCAGGGCGGTCACTTGCTCGGACTCGGGCGGGCTTACGGTCGCTTCCCCAGCAGCACTGAGGGTCATCGGCATATCTCCAGAACCGGAGCGCTCCCATTCGGGAACGCTCAGCGCTCGGTTAGCGACCTAATGCCGAAACTACACGTAATCCGCCGCGTTCGCCACGACGGATTGCGTAAATCAGATCTTGTTGCGCTGGAGGAGCTTCTTGCCGATGACCATGCGCTGGATCTCGGAGGTGCCCTCGCCGATCAGGAGCAGCGGCGCGTCGCGGTAGAGGCGCTCGATCTCGTACTCCTTCGAGTAGCCGTAGCCGCCGTGAATCCGGAACGACTCCTCCACGACCTCCTTGCCGGTCTCCGACGCGAACAGCTTGGCCATGCCGGCCTCGAGGTCTGAGCGCTGACCGGCGTCCTTCATGCGCGCCGCCTTCAGCGTCAGCAGCCTTGCCGCCTCGGTCTTCGTCGCCATGTCGGCGAGCTTGAACTGGATCGCCTGGTGCTCGGCGATCGCGCGGCCGAAGGTCTTGCGCTCCTGCGAGTAGCGCAGCGCCAGCTCGAGCGCGCGCTGGGCGATGCCGACGCCGCGCGCGGCCACGTTCACGCGGCCCACCTCGAGCGCATCCATCATCTGCCCGAAGCCCTTGTTGAGGCCGCCGGCCTCACCGCCGAGGATGCGCTCGGGCGGGCAGCGGTAGCCGTCGTAGACGAGCTCAGTCGACTCGACGCCCTTGTAGCCCATCTTCTTGATCTGGGGCGGGATCGTCAGGCCGTCGTTCTTCTCGGCGCCAGGCTCCTTCTCGGTGATGAAGCAGGTCATGCCCCTGTGGGGCGCCTCCGCCTCGGGGTCGGTCTTCACCAGCACGAACACCAGGCCCGAGCGCAGCCCGTTCGTGACCCACATCTTCTGGCCGTTGAGCTCCCAATCGCCGTCGTCGGTCTTCTTGGCGGTCGCCTTGATCCCCTGTACGTCCGAGCCGCACTCGGGCTCCGAGAGCGAGAAGGCGGCGCGGATCTCGCCGGTCGCCATGCGCGGCAGGAGCTCCTGCCGCTGCTCGTCGGTCCCGTACTTCATCAGCAGGTAGGAGCCGATGAAGTGCGTGTTGACGATGCCCGAGATCGAGATCCAGCCGCGCGAGAGCTCCTCGACGATCATCGCGTAGGTCGTGAGGTCGAGCGCCATCCCGCCGTACTCCTCGGGAATCGTCACGCCGAAGAGACCGAGCTCCTTCATCTGCTCCACGACCGCCTCGGGGAACTTGTCCTCGTGGTCGTGCTCCTCGGCGATCGGGATGACCTCGTTGTCGACGAACTGGCGGACCATCTCGGTGATGGCCTGCTGTTCCTCGGTCTTCTCGGTGAACGGGCTCGTGGCTACCGCCATGGCGTCAGGGATGCTCCGGTGTCGTTGACTCGCGAGTCAACGGAAGGATATCCGCGAGGCGGCGCCGGCGCGGGCGGGAATTAGTAACGAGCGGGATGGCGGGCGACGAACGCCGAGGAGCGGCGCAGCGTCTTGCTCCAGCGCGGGCCGGTGCTCGGGCCCGGCGCATCCGGGTCGCGCATCGACGTGTCGAAGCGGAAGCCCGCGATGACCACGTAGGCGTGGCCGCCGTGTGCGTAAACGGTGATCCAGCGGCCCGGACCCTCCCGGCCCCAGCTCATGAGCGAGCCGCTCGGCAGGGGCGAGCGCAGGAAGCGGCCGCCGTAGAGCGCGTAGGAGACGGCGCCGGAGCAGTCGTAGCCGGCGTCGAGCTGGCCCTTCTTGTAGAGCTTGTGGCCGCCGCCGTAGATGTACGGCTTCTCCACGATGCGGTTGGCGGCCTCGATGGCCCGCTTCACGCGCACCGGCGCCGACGCGGGCGCGATCAGCCGGCCGCTGACGAGCGTCGCCTTCTCCGGCGGGGGCGGAGGAGGCGTGAACTGGGCGCCGCCGCCACCGCTCGCGACGACCTCGGCATGCGCCGCCGGTGCGACCGCGGCAAATCCAGTGAGGCAGGCGAGCGCCGTGAAAGCGCGCAGCAGTGTTTTGCGTGAAGGTGAAGGCATTCTCTCTCGAACGCCTGCGGGGTTAGCTGACGGGCTCGCGCTGAAAGAGCTCGCGCGCTCCTCGAGACATCCAAGGAGTTCGCCCCAGTGGCCGAGGCCACCTTTGGTTCCCCCGCTCCGCGCATCCGCGGACTCGGCGTGGCGTGCAACCTACCAGATGATTCGGCAGGTGACTCCCCAACTTTAGTTTGTTTCAAACCAGTTCAGCGCGGGACGCCGTGGTCCTGCTTTCGGCTCGGCGTCGCGGGCCGCCGGCGTCCACTCGCAGCAGCGACCATGCGATCAGCGCGAACAGGGAGAGCGCGATCGCCAGCACGGTGAGGTACGCGATGGCAGTCAGCGCGGGCGCGACGTCCTGCTTTCGCTCCCGCTGAAGCACGGCGATATCGGGCTGGAAGCTGCGCGTAAACGCAGGGCTGGCGGGCGTCTCGGGCGCCGGGATCGCGCGGTCCAGCGGCTGGAAGATCGGAACCGCGACAAGTGAGCTGCCCTGCTGCAGGCGGAGCGTGGCCTTCCAGCCGCCGTACACGGGGATCGGCTTCGTCGTCCGGTACTCGCCCGGGCCGGTGCGCTCGAGCGGGTCGATGACGCTGCCGCCGCCCTGCCAGGCCGTGACGTTGAGGAACTCGGGGTTGTCCCCCACGGCGCCCTGCGGGTGGATGCGGATCTCGGCCGCCACGGTCCGGTCCGGTCCCGGCTGCACGTCGCGCAGCGCGATGGTTGCGCTGCGGGGGCCCTGCTCCGTGAGCGGCACGTTCCAGGCGAGGAGCGCGGCGAGCGCAACGGCGCCGAGCAGCGCGGCGCGCCGGTCCACGGATCCGAGCCGGGCGGGCAGGACCGCGGGCGCGGACGACGGCAGCCCGCCGCTCAGCGCGGAACCGATGAAGCCCCCAACCGCGCCGCCCGCCACGGCGGTCACGAGCCCGGCGAGGGCGGCCTCGGGCAGCAGCGGGGCGGGCCACGGGATCGGCATCCAGACGTGCGACCAGCCCCACTCGGCGGCGAGACCGATCGTGCCGATGAGCACACCGGCGAGCGCCCCGGTCGCCACCGGGCTGCGGCCCGCCGAGCGGAGGAAGACGAACTCCACGAGCAGCGCCTCGACGAGGTAGAGCGGGAAGTGCGGCAGCGTCTGGTCCCAGACGCCGCCGACCATGATCGCGATGAAGCCGCGGATCGCGATGAAGCCGAACGCGGCCAGCAGCGCGCCGCCGCGGCCGAGGTAGATGCGCGCGGCGACGAGGCCGATGCCCGCGGCCAGCATGATCAGGATCGGGTGGAGCACGAGCCGGAACTGCGGCACGCCGAAGTCGAACTCGCCCTGGAAGGTGGACAGCGCGACGAGGAAGCCGCCGACGAGCAGGCCGCGGCGCAGGTGGTAGATCACGGCTGGGCTGCTGTCGCGCTCGGGGTCGCGACCGACCTCACGGATCCCCTCCGCGAACAGGACCATCCCCCCGAGCACGGCGAGCGACCCGCCGCCGATCAGCATCAGATGGGTCGGCCCCCAGAGCGTCACGTCCTGGCCGAAGATGCGGTGCCAGAGGTCGTCGAGCGGGAAGCCGGTGAGGGCGAAGGCGCCGCACGCCGCGATCATCAGCCCGCCGACGGGCGCCCACCAGTCTCCGCCGAGATGAATGGCGGTCCGGCAGGGGCGCTCACGCCCTGACAGAGCAATCGACAGGACGCCGGCCAGCAGCGAGCCGTACAGCCCCGCGAGGATCAGGTAGTGCGCGGGGTTGGCGAGCGGGCCGTCGTCGCGGCCGTTGTCGATGTGCAGGGAGATGTCCCAATACATCCCGAGCGCAGCGGTGAGCAGCGACAGGCCCATCACGGCGGACGGCAGCGCGGCCCAGCCCGGCAGCCCGGTCTGGCGCTCGGCGAAGCGCGCGAGGTGGTGCAGCCAGCTGATCCGGCGACTGCGATGGGCGGCGATCACAAGTGCGATCAGCGTCGTGACGACGAGGGCCCCGACGGTCGCGCCGATCGCCTCGGCAGCGGCGGCGCCGCCGGCCGGCTCGCTTCCGGTTGCCTGCGCGAGAAGAGTCACGCCACGCATCTGCCTAAGCTCCCACTTTCGAATGCACCCTGCGCCGGTAGCTTTCCCCGTCCGGCGGACAAACTAACTGACTGTTCAGTAAGTCTAGTGTGACAAGCATCACAGAACGACCATGAGCTCATCCCCCACACGACGACGGCTCACGGCCGAGGAGCGGCGCGCCGGCATCCTCGACGCCGCCCTGGCCGTGTTCTCGGCGCGCGGCTACCACGCGTCGTCGATCGACGACATCGCCCGCGAGGCCGGCATCTCGAAGGCCCTGATCTACGAGCACTTCGACTCCAAGCAGGGTCTCTACGGGGACCTGCTCGAGCAGAACGCGAACGAGCTCTTCGAGCGCCTCGCGTCGTCGCTCGCCGGGGTCGAGGTCGAGTCCGGCGCTGCGCGGCTCGCCACCGGCCTCGACGCCTTCTTCTCGTTCGTCGAGGAGCGCCGCGACGCCTGGCGGATCCTCTTCCGGGACGTCTCCGACCCCGAGACCTCGGCCGCCCTGGACCGCATCGTCGAGCAGGTGACCGTCGTCGTCGCGGCGCTGATCGCGCAGGACCCGGGCGCCCGCTCGCAGGACAAGGACGAGTCGCAGCCGGCTATCCGCGTGCTCGCGCAGATGCTCGTCGGCGCGGTGCAGTCGGTGGCCAACTGGTGGGCGGAGCACCCCGAGGTGGCACGCGAGCAGGCCCTCGAGATGGTCATGGACTTCGCCTGGGTGGGGCTCGAGCGCCTCAGCGCGGGCGACCGCTGGACGCGCGAGGGCTGACGGAAGGCCCGCCGCGAGCTTCGTCGCCGACATAGTCGACGCGGCCGATCCCGGGCGCACCGCCCTCATCTGGATCTCCCGCGAGGGCGAGCGCGGCGAGGTCAGCTTCGGCGAGCTCGCGGACCGTTCTGCGCGGCTTGCCGGGACGCTCGCGGCGCGCGGCGTCGGCCCCGGTGACGTCGTCATGACCGTGCTCGGCAACCGTCCCGAGTGGGCATACGCGATGGTCGCCTGTTGGCGGCTCGGCGCGGTCGCCCAGCCCTGCACCGAGCAGCTGCGCTCCGCCGACCTGCGCGCGCGCATGGACCTGGTGGGCCCGCGCGCCGTGGTGGCTGACGAGCGCGACCTCGACCTCGTCGGCGCCGCCGGCTTCGACGGGCTCGTGCTGACGCTGCCGGACCCTCGGGTGTTCGAGTCCGAGCCGGCTGCGGCGGTGGAGCCGCGGCCGGACGACCCCGCGCTGATCGTGTTCACGTCGGGCACCGCCGGCGAGCCCAAGCCGGTGCGCCACGGCCACGGCTACCTGTACGGCCAGCGCGTCCAGGCCGAACACTGGTACGGCGCCGAGCCCGGCGACCTGTGCTGGTGCACGGCCGCGAGCGGCTGGTCGCTGTCGGCCCGCAACGCGTTCGTGGCCGCCTGGCTGCGCGGCGCGACAGCGCTCCTCCACGACGCGCGCTTCGACCCCGACGAGCGGCTGGAGCTGCTCGAGCGCGAGCGGGTGGCCGTGCTCTGCATGTCGCCGACCGAGTACCGGGCGATCGCGAAGCGCGCCGAGCTGCAGCCGCTGCCGGCCCTGCGCCACGCCTGCGCCGCGGGCGAGCCGCTCAACCCGGAGGTGGTGCGCGCCTGGCAGGAGGGGGTCGGCGTCTCGATCCACGACGGCTACGGCCAGACCGAGACGGGCCACCTCACCGGCATGCCGATCGGCCCGCCCGTGCGGCCCGGATCGATGGGCCGCCCGCTGCCGGGCTTCCGCGCCTGGATCGATCAGGGCGAGCTCGTCGTCGACCCGGCCACTGTCCCGACCTTCTTCATCGACGGACCGCGTGAGCGCCCCTGGCACACGGGCGACCGGGTCAGCGAGGACGAGGACGGCTACCTCTGGTTCGAGGGCCGCACAGACGACCTGATCATCTCCGCGGGCTACCGCATCGGCCCGTTCGAGGTCGAGTCGGCGCTCGTCTCCCACCCCGCGGTCGCCGAGGCCGCGGCGGTCGCGGCGCCCGACGAGGTGCGCGGCCAGGTCGTCCGCGCCGTGGTCGTGCTGCGCGACGGCTACGCCGCGGGCGACGAGCTGGCCCGCGAGCTTCAGGACCACGTCAAGGAGACGACGGCGCCCTACAAGTACCCGCGCGTGGTCGACTTCGCGGCGACCCTCCCCAAGACGGCCAGTGGCAAGATCAAGCGCGCAGAACTGCGGAACAGCGGTTCTACTTACGATAAGTAAGCTCCGATCATGGACGCCTCCGTGGCAACTCTCGAGCCCCCGGTCGACCCGGCGCGCGACCACGTGCGTGGCCCCGTCGACGCGCGCGTGACCGTCGTCGAGTACGGCGACTTCCAATGTCCGTACTGCGGCGACGCCTACCCGGTCGTGCAGGAGCTGGTCGAGCGCTACGGCGACCGGCTGCGCTTCGTGTTCCGCCACATGCCGCTCGCCGACCTGCACCCGCGCGCCCCGGCGGCCGCTGAGGCGGCCGAGGCCGCCGCGGCGCAGGGGCGCTTCTGGGAGATGCACGATCAGCTGTTCGAGCACCAGCTCGAGCTGAGCGACGCGGAGCTGCGCGAGCACGCAGCCGCGATCGGGCTGGACGTCGAGCGCTTCGACGCCGAGCTCGCCGACGGCATCTATTCGGCGCGGGTCCAGGAGGACTACGCGAGCGGCGTGCGCAGCGGGACGCCGAGCACGCCGCGCTTCTTCATCAACGGCGTGATGCACCTGGGCTCGCCCTCGTTCCCGGAGCTCGCCGAGCGCATCGCCACCGAGCTGTCAGCGAAACGGGTCTAGCGTCGCCAGGTAGTGGCGCAGCAGCGGGTCGATCACCCGCCACTCACCGCGCGCCTCGTGCTCGATGATGCCCGCGTCGCGGAGCAGCTTCAGCACCCGGTCGCGAACGCCGGCGTGCAGCCGCCGCGGGGGCGACTCGCCGGCGGCGACGCTGCGCGCCACCAGCAGCCCGTGCTTGTGCAGCAGCCGGATCCGCTCCACCACCTGCTCCATCGTCGGCCGATCACCCTCGAGCGCCCGCTCGAAGCCGAGCTGCACCAGCTCGAGCCCGATCTCACGGGTGTCGAGCTCGATCGAGATCAGGTGGGTCTGCTGGGCGATCCGCATCGTGGCCCGCGGGTGACCGCCGCCCAGCTCGACGA
>Ga0081455_10003078_pt1 | contig 19434 bp, 18 predicted proteins | sample TabmetS3T2R1_FD_70207 | JGI IMG/M metagenome (GOLD analysis project Ga0081455, IMG submission 70207) | Tabebuia heterophylla rhizosphere microbial communities from the University of Puerto Rico - S3T2R1 | ecosystem: Host-associated > Plants > Roots > Rhizosphere ... | reverse complement strand
CGATGCGAGCATGCTCACGCGGCGATTGAAGCAGCGCGCGGGCGACGATCAGTTGATCATCTATCCGTTCACCCAGCTTTCCGAGCGCCTGCTCGGGGATGCCGTCGGCGCGAACCTGATGATGGTCGGGGCAGCCTATCAGAAGGGCTGGCTGACCTTGAATCTCGAGGCGTTCCGGGAAGCGATCAAGCTCAACGGGGTCGGCATCGACATGAATCTTGCCGCGTTCGATTGGGGGCGGCGGCTCGTGGTCGACGAAGCCTCGGTGCGCGAGGCGGCGGGGCTTAACCCGCCAGCGCCGGAGACGCTGGACGAACTGATCGCGCGGCGGGTGTCGTTCCTGACCGCATATCAGGATGCGGCTTATGCGGCGCGCTATGCGGATCGGATCGCCCGAATTCGCGTGGCCGAAAGCAAGGTTTCCGATGGCGAGGCTCTGGCGACCGCGGCGGCGCGGGCGCTGTTCAAGCTCATGTCGTACAAGGACGAATATGAGGTCGCGCGGCTCTACACCGACGGAACGTTCGAACGGGATGTTGCGCAGCAGTTCGACGGCGATGTGAAACTGTCCTTCCATCTCGCGCCGCCGATCCTGGCGCGGCGCGATCCGGCGACTGGCCATCTTCGCAAGCGCCGCTTCGGGCGTTGGATGATGCCTGCCTTCAAGCTGCTGGCGCGTATGCGGGGCCTGCGCGGGACGGCGTTCGACCTGTTCGGCCGTCAGGCCGACCGTCGCACCGAGCGCGCGCTGATCGTTGAGCTGGAGCAGCTTCTCGATCGGCTCGAAGCTGGTTTGACATCCCGAAACGTGGATGAAGCCGCATCGATCGTGGCGCTCGCGATGAACATCCGTGGCTTCGGTCACGTCAAGGAGGCGGCGGTCGTCAAGTATCGCGCCGACCTCGCTGAACGGCTCGGCCGCTGGGAAAATGCGACCGACGCTTTGCCCAACGTTCAATCCCCCCAGCATGTAGCTGCCTGAAACCCGGATCAAGGAGCTGACGAAGATGGCGCAAACAGAAGTGAGCAACGGAAGGGGAGCGAAGGTCGCTCCAAATTCGCTGTCGCAACTCGCGATCGGCAAGATGGTGTCGACTGATCTTGAGGCGTCGCGCATTTTCTACGAAGAATTCATGTGCTTCGACTGTGTGCGTCACGCACCGGGACGCATGCTGCTCCGCGACTTGGAGTCCAAGGCGGCGATGGAAGCGGGGGATCCCGACTTCTTCCTCATCGAAGTCGAGGAAGTGCCCGAAATCATACATCCGCAGAACCCGTTGAATCATTGGGGGTTCACGGTGGAATCCCCTGAAGAGGTCGATCGCATCCGGGCGGCCGCGATCGAACGGCAGGAAGAGTTCGGCATCCGCAAAATAATGAAGATCACGGGACTTCATCGGGCTTACGGCTTTTACATGCAGGATCGCGACATGAACTGGTGGGAGATTGAGCACCGCACGCACGGCATGACGAATGAAATGGTGTTCGAAGGCGGCGACATGATCAATGAGCCTTCAATGTATCCGAAGGAGAGCAAGAATGTCGCATGATCAGCAGGGCGAGACCCTGACGGCCGAGCGGGCGTCGGGACCGGTGATCGGGATCGTCCCGATGACGCACGGCACGTTGGAAACCGGCGATCTGGAACGAAGCCGGGACGTTTACGAGACCGTGTTCGGTCTGCGCGTCGTGCGGGGGTCAAAAGTCTCGCTGTTCACTGCGGGGCGCGACAGCACCGGCATCGCCTGCGTGTTCGCGGGCAAGGCCGTGCATGCGCAGGGACGGGAGAATGCCTGGGTTCTGCTGGTCGACAGCGCGGAGGAGGTGCGGGCGAAGCATGCGCGCGCCGAGGAGGCCAAGTCCCGGGGCGATCTAACTATCGTGGAAGCAATCGAAACTGCGGAACCTGTCGAATCCTTCACGGCGCGGGATTTTGACGGGAACTGGTGGGAGGTTCGTTACCAGCCCCGTGATTATTTCCAGACGCTCTTCGCGCGGGGCGATGTCGCGTGACGCATGTAATTCATGTCCAAGGAGGAACTGTCGGTTAATATTCGCAGTCATCGCTAACGATCTGAATTAGTTATACTATAGCATTACGAGTAAATATCAAGTTACCGAGAGCTAAAACCTGATTTTGAAAGGGGAGATACTCATGAACAAGATGAATGATTGGCGCAAGCTTGCCTTGCTGTTGGGCGGGGCTGTGCTTGCGGTGCCGGCTTCGGCGCAAACTCCGACGGATACGACGCAACCGTCAGCGGCCGATGAGTCAGGGCTGGGCGATATCGTCGTGACCGCGCAGAAGCGCGAGGAAAATCTGCAGCGCGTTCCGATCACGGTATCGGCGTTCAATAATGACATGCTTGCGGCCGCCAGCGTGGGCTCGGCCAGGGATCTGAGCACCGTGGTTCCCGGCCTTGTCTTCAACCGGTCGGTCGGGTCGGGAACGCCCTTCCTGCGCGGCGTCGGCCAGTCGGCCGGTGCGATCGGCGTCGAGCCGACCGTGGCGCTCTATATGGACGGCATCTATTTCCCGACCTCGGGCGCGATCGTGGCGTCGCTCAACAGCGTCGAGCAGATCGCGGTGCTGAAAGGCCCGCAGGGCACGCTGTTCGGGCGTAACTCGACCGGCGGCGTGATCCAGGTGACGACGCGGACGCCGGGCAATACGCCCGCGCTCGATGCAGACGTCGGCTACGCGAATTACGACACGATCTCGGGGCATCTCTATGCCTCCACGCCCGTCGGCGATACGCTGCGCACGAGCATCGCCATCGGTGGTTTCAACCAGATCGAGGGCTGGGGCCGGAACATCTTCCTGAACAAGGATTATTACGACGCCAAGGAATTCACGGCGCAGAGCAAGAGCGTGCTCGATGTCGGCGAGGACACCAGCCTCACCTTCAACCTGCTTTACATCTACACGCGCGGCTATGTCGGCAACGGCTACGGCGTTTTTCCGGGATCGCTCGGCTCCGACGGCGTCACCCGCTATCTCGGGGAGTACACGTTCGCTGCCGGCAATGATCAGGACCGGGTCGCGCGCCATTATGTCGGATCACTGACGTTCGAACATGATTTCGGCTGGGCGAAATATAAGGGCCAGGTGGCGACGCAGAAGTTCAAGGACGATCTCATTGTCGTCCAGAACGGCCTGCCGCTCAACAACCTTCCGCCGTCACCGGCAACCAGCGCTTTCTCGGTCCCCCTCCACAACCATGCGAAGCCCACCACCGCCGAGATCCAGCTTCAGTCGCCCGATAGCAGCTCTATCCGCTGGATCGTCGGCGCATTCTATCTGCGGGAGACGTCGGGCACCAGGTACGACGCCGTGTTCAACAGAACCAGGTTCTCCAGTCAGGTTTCGGAACAGAAGTCGCGCAGCTATGCGGCCTTCAGCGAGGTTTCAGCCGAGATCCTGCCCGACACGCGGCTTACGCTCGGCGGACGCTACACGATCGACAAGAAGAGCCTGGACGCGACATCGGTGTCCGCCTTGACTGGCGCAGTCACGACCTACGCGGGTCTTGTGGCTTTGCCGCAAAATACCGCGAACGGGTGGGCGACCGAGAAGACTTGGAAACGCCCCACCTGGCGTGTCGCCCTCGATCATCAGTTGACGCCCGACATCATGCTGTTCGGTTCCTACAACCGGGGTTTCAAGAGCGGGATTTACAATCTCATCACCCTCAACCAGAAGCATGCGGATCCGGAGAAGATCGACGCCTACGAACTCGGAACGAAGATGATGCTGTTCGACCGGCGCCTGAGGCTGAACATCGCCGGCTTCTACTATAAGTACAGCAATCTTCAGTTGCGCGCGACGATCGCGGGTACCAACATCATCGCATTGCTGAATGCGGCCAAGGCGGAGATCAAGGGCGTCGACGTCGACTTCCAGGCCAAGGTTACCGACGGGCTCGAGTTCACCGGCGGCTTCGAGATACTTGACGGCAAATATACCAGCTTTCCGCAAGGGCCTTGCACCGAGCCGCGTGTCACACCACCCGGCGGCCTTCGGAATTTCACATGCGACCTCTCGGATCGGCGAATGGCCCGTTCACCCAAGTTCACCGGGAATCTGGGTCTCCAATACACGCTTCCGCTCGCCAGCGGGAACGAGCTGCAGTGGAACGTGAACGACAACTACAACAGCGGGTACAATTGGGAACCCGACGGTCGCCTGAAGCAGAAATCCTATCATTCGCTTTCGGCTGCGGTGAAGTTCAGCATGCAGGACGGGAAATATTACGCCCGTGTCTGGGGCGCGAACCTCGCCGATGAGAAGATCCGCGCGCTCGTCGGCTACGCCGCGAACGACGTTTATGCGCCGGGCGCGCCGAGAACCTACGGGATCACCATCGGCTGCAAATGCCTGGACTGACGATCGGGAGGGCGGTCCGCTTGGCGGGCCGCCCGTTCGCTCTATGCGCAATGAAACTTGGCGAATGACATTTCCCGTATCTTCCACGAGCGGCTAGAAAGAGTTCCATGCAAATTGCCGCTGTTGAGTCTGATGCGCAGGAAGATCGGAAGGCAAGCCGGGCCGATCTTCTGCTGGTCGCGACATGTGCGCTGATATCGCTTGTCGATGGTTTCGATACGCAGGCGATTTCCTTTGCCGCGCCGACGCTTGGCAAGGAGTTCGGCCTCTCGCCTCAAGCGATCGGAACGATGTTCAGCGCCGGCCTGATCGGTGGGTTGTGCGGCGCACCCCTCACAGTTCTGATCGAACCAAAAATCGGGCGCAGGCTGTTCCTGCTGCTGTGCGTGACCTGGTTCGCGCTGGGTTCCGTGGCGACAGCGCTGGCCCCCAGCGGGACCGCACTGATCGCGATCCGTTTCCTCTCCGGTGTCGGCCTCGGCATGGCGGTTCCGTTGCTGATGGGGGCAATGACCGACTCCGTGCCGCGCGGAATACGCGCGCGCGCGCTCGCACTGGTCACCTGCGCGATCCCGGGTGGCGCATTGTGCGCCGGCGTAACGGCGGCGGCGATCATCGGGCAGCATGGCTGGAGATCGATGTTCTGGATCGGCAGCGCCTTGCCGCTCTTGCTCATTCCCCTGGTGCTGGTTGGGGTGCCGGAGTCGCGAGGCATGGCCCATTCCGGAGCCGGAGGTGCCACAGACCAACGATCTACGCCGCTGGCCCAGCTTCGGGCAACGCTCGGAGAGGGTGGCGTTGCGCTGACCGTTCTGCTGGTGGCAAATTTCGCAAGCATGTTGCTTGCCTTTTCGCTGATGAGCTGGACGCCGTCGTTCATGCTGATGAAGGGCCTGGGGCAGAGCGATGCATCGCTGGCCGGTGGTCTGCTGAATGGCGGAGCGATGGCGGCGATCCTGACGCTTGGCTATCTCATCGATCGGATTGGTGCCACCAGGATCGCCGTTACCACCTTTTCGATCGGGGCGGTTTCCCTCCTGACGATGGCGCAGATCCATCTGGGCGCAAGGCCGACGCTGATCGTTATCTCCTGCGTCGGGTTTTTCGTGATCGGATCGCACATCGGGCTTAACTATCTGCTCGCCCACAGTGTCAGCGCACCGCGACGGATCGTCGTGATGAGCATCGCCATGGTATTGTCGCGTACCGGCGCCGGGGTGGGGCCCTTCCTCTTCGGAACCCTTGTGCAGATCGGATGGACGCCGGCGCCGCTGCTGACGCTCGCCGCATGTATCGCGGCACTGATCGCGAGCCTGATTTTCCTCGCCGGCAGGAGCCGGGCAGGCGAGCCGGTCCAGGGCTAGACTCGTGACGTCCGTCCTTGATTTCGATAGGCGGTAGCGGTGGAAGAAGCAGGATTGGGTAAGAGGGGAGGCCGGCCCATCGATTCCGAGCCGCCGCAGTCGACAATGTGCGAAAGCCCCCGTGAGATGATCTTCCGGGCAGTGATCGACGGCCTGTACGAGGGGCGGTTCAAACCCGGCCAACGCATCACCGAGGCGGAGCTGACGGCGGCCTATGGCGTCAGCCGCGGTCCCGTGCGGGAGGCGCTCAATCGTCTGGCCGCGATCGGGATAATCTCGATGACCTTGCAACGCGGGGCCCATGTGCGGGTGCTCGACAAGAATGAGGCGATCGATATCCTCATCGTCATCAGGAGCCTGATCGCACTGGCGGCGCGCATGGCGGCGCAACGCATCTCGCGCCCCGGCTGCGCGCAGAAATTAGTCCAGGCATTAGAGAATGTTCGACAATATTCCCACCTGAATCCGGGCCCAGGCTATGCGCGGGCACGCGACGACTTCTATGTGCGGCTGGCTGAGGTTTCCGGCAATGCCGAGCTTCAACGCATTCTGCCGAACATCCAGATCCACTTGATCCGCATTCAATTCCGGTCGCTCATTCGAAGCGCCGACAGCAAACGTCATGCGGACTACAACCGTATCGTCGACGCTGTGTTGGCCGGTCAGCCTGCCGCAGCCGAAGCCGCCGCCAAGGCACATCTTGACCGTGGCATTCGTCTTTTGCAGTTGGCTTATAGGACGACCGGAACGTTATAGATTCAGGCGTGGGCATCGAGGTCGATGCCGCCGTGCCATTAAGCCGCCTGAGCCGTAGCCTCGGTCAGGGGCACGCCGGTCAACCCCCGCAGTTCCTCGATCGACATACCGTCGACCATCTCGACGACGGTGCAGCCGCCCGGCCCCAGGTCAAAGACCGCGAGATCGGTATAGAGCCGGGACACGCAGCCGAGGCCGGTGAGCGGGTAGGAGCAGGATTCCACGAGCTTGCTCTCGCCCTGCTTGGTGAGCAGCTCCATCATCACGTAAGTTCGCTTGGCGCCGATCGCCAGGTCCATGGCGCCGCCGACGGCGGGAATCGCTCCGGGCTCTCCGGTATGCCAATTGGCGAGGTCGCCATGGATAGAGACCTGGAAGGCACCCAGAACGCAGATGTCGATATGGCCGGCGCGCATCATCGCGAAGCTGTCGGCGTGATGGAAATAGCAGCCGCCGGTCAGCAGCGTGACCGCCTGTTTGCCGGCGTTGATGAGTTCCCAGTCCTCTTCGCCCGGCGAGGGGGCGGGGCCCATGCCGAGCAGGCCGTTCTCGCTCTGCAACAGGATTTCCCGATCGGCCGGCAAATAGTCGGCGACCTTGGTCGGCAAGCCTATGCCGAGGTTGACATAGGCCCCTTCGGGGATGTCCCGGGCGACACGGGCGGCCATCTGTGTGCGATTCAGGCGGTTCATGGAGGTTTCCGGTCAGGCCGCGACCGCGTGGAGCGGAAGCGGGATCTCGACGAGGCGCTGGACGAAGATGCCGGGCGTCACCACCGCCTCCGGATCAAGTTCGCCGAGCGGAACGATCTCCGCCACCTGCGCGATGGTCGTGCGGGCGGCCATCGCCATGATCGGGCCGAAGTTGCGGGCTGTCTTGCGGTAGACGAGGTTGCCCCAGCGATCGCCCTTATGCGCCTTGATCAGCGCGAAATCGGCCTTGATCGGATATTCCAGGACGTAACGGCGCCCGTCGATCTCGCGCGTTTCCTTGCCCTCGGCGAGCAGCGTCCCATAACCCGTGGGCGTGAAAATCGCGCCGAAGCCGGAACCGGCGGCCTGGATCCGCGCGGCGAGATTTCCCTGTGGCACCAGCTCAAGTTCGATCTGGCCCGCGCGGTAGGCGGCGTCGAAATGATGCGAGTCCGATTGGCGCGGGAAGGAACAGATGATCTTGCGCACCCGGCCCGCCTTGATCAGCGCCGCCAGACCCGTCTCGCCATTGCCGGCGTTGTTGTTGACGATGGTAAGGTTCCCGACGCCGCGGTCGATCAGCGCGTCGATCAGCTCGTCCGGCATACCCGCCGTGCCGAAGCCGCCGATCATCACCGACGCGCCATCGAATATATCAGCCACGGCCGAGCCGGCGTCGGCCACGCTCTTGTCGATCAATGGAACCCTCCCGAGAGCTTTAATACTGCCCCTTGGGCTCCAGCCCCAGGGCAAGCCGCCCGACCATAGAGCCAACCGCGTCCCAGTTGAAGCTGATGTGACGCCCCACGGCATTGACGTCGCGCCAGGCGCGCTGGACCGGATTGGCGAGAGTCAGTCCCTGCCCCCCGGTGCTGGCGTTGAGCGCTTCGGTGGCGGCCAAAGAGAGCTTGACGGCGAAGGCCTGGCCGCGCCGGCTTTCGATCCGCTCCTCGACGGTCGCGAGACGGCCCGATCGCGCGACGTCGTTGCGACGGCGCAGATCCCGAAGCAATATTTCACGCGCGGCGTCGATCGACGCGGATGCCTCGGCAACGCGGATCTGGATGGTCGGGAACTCGGCCATCTTGGCCGCGCCCCCCGCGACCGCGCCCCGCGTCGTGCGGCTGCCCACGGCATCGAGATAGTCGTTCAGCGCTCCCATCGCTCCCCCGACGGCGGTCGACGCCAGGCAGGATGCGATGTTGGCGAGCATCGGCACCCTGTAGGTCGGATTGTGCGCATAATGGCGGGCACCAGGTGTATCGCCCGATGTCGTTTCCTCGAACAGCAGGACGCGGTGATCGGGCACCAGCACATCGTCGAGGATCAGGGTCTTGCTCCCGGTGCCCGCCAGTCCGACGACGAACCAATCGTCATCCACGGTGTAATCGGTCGCCGGGACGAGAAGGAAGCCCGGTTTGGGCGGCGCGCCTTCGCCCTGCGGGATCATGGCGGCGCAGACGGCCCACGAACTGACATCGCATCCGCTGGCGAAGGACCAGCGCCCGGTAAGCCGGAATCCGGTGCCGTCGGGCACTGCCTTCGCGGCCGGCGCGTAGGAGCCGCAGACCAATGCGTCAGGATCAGCATCCCAAACATCATGCTGCGCTTCGATCGGGAAGCTCGCCACCAGCCATTGATGCGCGGCGGTAAGGCCGCAAACCCAGGCGGTCGATGCGCAAGCGGCTCCGATCTCCTGGATCATTTCTGCGAGCAGCTCGAAATCCTGTTCATAGCCGCCAAATTTCGACGGTTGCACGATCCGGAAGAAGCCCGCATCCCGCAGTTCGGCCATCGTGTCGGAAGGGATGCAACGGTCGCGTTCCGTATTCGCCGCTCGGCCCGCTATCGCCGGGATCGTTTTCCGCACCCGCGCCTTGAACGCATCGCGATCGAATGGTTCCCATACCGCTTGGGGATTGGTCGCGGATTGGGTTGAGGGCACCCTCTGTCTCCTAGCTAACGGGTTCGCATTCGCGTCTGGCTGGATCGACAATGAGGGCGCATCCCGCTCGCCGTCCTTCTCGGCATCGCATAGTTGCATATGCAAGAATTGTCAACGCAACTCCATCGACGGACGGATCGGCGATCCAAAATAATTGCAGTTGCAACTCTTGCTATGGGAATATAATGTCGAATGGCCGGATGGAGATGCAATCGCGCGTCGGGTGAAGGAGAAATTGATGCAAGGCAAGGTGGCGCTCGAGGAGCATTTCGCGATCCCTGAGACATTGCTCGATTCGGCCGGATTCGTGCCGGAGGACTATTGGAAGGAGCTGAGCGCGCGGCTGCTCGATATCCAGGACCGGCGGCTGCGCGAGATGGACGCGCACGGCATCGAGATGATGCTGCTGTCGCTAAACGCCCCGGCGGTGCAGGCGATCGCCGACACGGGCAAGGCGATCGATATCGCGCGGCGCGCCAACGATTATCTGGCGGAGCAGGTCGCCAAGCGGCCGGATCGCTTCCAGGGCTTCGCTGCGCTGCCGATGCAGGATCCGGAGGCGGCCGCAACGGAATTGCGGCGCTGCGTGAAGGATTTCGGCTTTCGGGGTGCACTCGTGAACGGCTTTTCCCAGACCGGCGACGGTTCGGAGATGCTCTATTACGACCTGCCGATGTTCCGTCCGTTCTGGGGCGAGGTGGAGCGGCTTGGCGTGCCCTTCTACCTTCATCCCCGCAATCCGCTTCCGCAGCATGCCCAGATCTATGCCGGGCACAACTGGCTGCTCGGCCCGACCTGGGCGTTCGGGCAGGAAACCGCCGTGCATGCATTGCGGCTGATGGGGTCCGGCTTGTTCGACGAGCATCCCAACCTGACCATTGTCCTCGGCCATATGGGAGAAGGGCTGCCGATCTCGATGTGGCGCGTCGACAATCGCAACGCCTGGGTGAAGACGCCCAAGGGCCATGCCGCTCGCCGCGACATCGCCCATTATTTCCACAATAATTTCTACATCACCACCTCGGGCAATTTCCGTACCCAGTCGCTGATCGATGCGATGCTCGAACTCGGTTCAGACCGCATCCTCTTCTCTGCCGACTGGCCGTTCGAGAATATCGATCACGCGGCGAACTGGTTCGATGCCGCTTCGATCAGCGAATGCGATCGGTACAAGATCGGCCGTTCCAACGCCGATCGCCTGTTTGGATTGGGTCTGGACGGCGATCGTAGCGGCGCGGCGACGCCCACCATGCAGGCGGCGGAATAAGCCTGGCCGGGTCCGCTATCGATCGGCGTTCGCGGGGGTGACCAGTTCGGCTTCGAGGATGTCGAGCGAGTTGTAGATCTGGGTAAGAAGGAGCTTGAGCTTGGCGACATCCGCATCCTTCAGCCTGCTGATCGCGACCTCCTCATAATGTCGGGCTTCCCTCATCAGCCGGACGGCAAGTTCCTGTCCCGCGGGCGTCAAGTTGATCCTGACGGTGCGTTCGTTGGTCGGCAGACGTTCGCGCGTGACCAGGCCCTTGGCGACCATGGTCCCGATCAGGCGGGAGATGGTGGACAGCTCCGCCGACGTCATGATCGCGAGATCGCCCAGTTTCTGGTCGGGCTGCTCGGCGAGCGAGGCGAGAACTCGGTACATGGGGAGCGTGAGACCATACGGCGCGATCTTGTGCGAGAAAAGATTGCCCATGCGCACGCCCAGGCGGTTCAACAGATAGGGCATGGATGTCGTGAGCTGATACATTGGATACGCCTTCCCCCATCGCGAGCAGGGTACTCTAACGGGAAATTTGCAATCGTGAAACTATTGCAAGCTCAACTATTCGGAAATGCCGTGGCTAACGTCATGGTGAAGTCTATGGGTGTAAGCTGATGGAACCGTTTATCTTCAACAGCCATCCGGCCCGGGTGATTTTCGGTCGGGGAACGATCGAGTCGACCGCTTCCGAAGCGGAACGGCTGGGTTGTCGGCGGCTGCTGCTGATCTCGACCGAGTTTCAGGCGGATGTCACGGGCGCTCTTGCGGAAAGACTGGGTGATCGCGTTGCCGGCAGTTTTCCCGGTGCACAGATGCATACGCCGGTCGATGTCACCGAACAGGCGTTGGAGCGAGCCCGCGCCTGTGACGCCGACGGACTGGTTGCCCTGGGCGGCGGGTCATCGATCGGGCTCGCCAAGGCGATCGCGGTGCGAACCGATCTCCCCCAGATCGTGCTGCCTACCACCTATGCCGGTTCGGAGATGACCCCGATCCTGGGCGAGACCAAGGATGGCTTGAAGACGACGCGCTCCGATCCCAGAATTCTCCCCGAAACAGTCATCTACGATGTCGATCTGACGTTGACGCTGCCGGTGGCGATGTCGGTCACGAGCGGTTTCAACGCCATGGCGCATGCCATTGAAGCGCTCTATGCGCGCGATCGCAATCCGATCTTCTCGATCATGGCGGCGGAATGCGTGCGCGCGATGACCGAGGCCTTGCCGCGGCTGGTGCGACACCCGGTCAATCTGGCGGCGCGTGGAGACGCGCTCTATGCCGCTTGGCTGGGCGGAATGTGCCTCGGAAGCGTCGGCATGGCGCTGCACCACAAGCTCTGTCACGTACTGGGCGGAACCTTCAACCTGCCGCATGCCGAAACGCATACGGTGATGCTGCCCCATGCCCTGGCATACAATCAAGCGGCCGCAGGCAAGGCGCTCGATGGAATCCGCGCGCACCTCGGCGACGATCCGGCGAACGCGCTTTATCGGCTCGCGGTGGATCTCGGCGCACCCATCTCGCTCAAGCAACTCGGCATGGCGGAAGAAGGCATCGACGAGGCCGCGCGCCTTGCCATCGCCAATCCCTATTGGAACCCCCAACCACTCGAACAGACGGCGCTGCGCGCGTTAATCGCGAACGCATGGGCCGGCTTGCCGCCGCTGACGCAAGGAGAGGTGAGATGAGAACAGGAGTCGAGGCGGATCAATCCGCTTATTTCGATGCGGAGCGATCCGCCGAAGTGGTGAACCTTCGCATGTCGCCAGAGGTCTCGCCGCGCCTCGCCGAGGTGATGCGAGTCATCGTCGAGCATCTGCATGCGGCCGTGAAGGAAGCGAGGATCACGTCCGAGGAATGGATGGCGGGGATCCAGTTTCTGACCGAAACCGGCCTCAAGTGCACCGATTGGCGACAGGAATTCATCCTCCTGTCCGACGTGCTCGGCGTATCGATGCTGGTCGACGCGATCAATCATGAACGCCCGGCGGGTTCCACCGAGAATACCGTGCTGGGCCCGTTTCACGTTTCCGGCGCGCCGCGCTATCCCGCCGGCGCGGATATCAATCTCGACGGCAAGGGCGAGCCCACCGTCGTGAGCGGCCGCGTGCTCGATACCGAGGGCAAGCCGATCGAGGGCGCAACGCTGGACGTCTGGCAGGCCAATGAGGCAGGCTTCTATGACGTGCAGCAAAGGGACATTCAGCCGCAATGGAACCTGCGCGGGCTCTTCGAGACGGACAGCGACGGGCGTTATTGGTTCCGCTCGGCCAAACCGCTCTATTATCCGATTCCGGATGACGGTCCGGTCGGCAAGCTTCTGACGAGCCTGGGGCGGCATCCGTACCGGCCGGCCCACCTGCACTTCATCGTCCAGGCGCCCGGATATGAAACGGTGGTGACCCACATCTTCACCCCGGATTGCCCTTACCTCTCGGAAGATCCGGTGTTCGGCGTCAAGGACAGCCTGATCGCCGATTTCCGGAAGGTCGACGCTTCCGATGAGGCGGAACGTCTTGGCGTGCGTGCGCCCTTCTGGAAAGTGAATTGGGATTTCGTCCTGGTTCGCACGGCCTGAGTCCGCGAGGCCGCTCTCGCGGCTGCGCGCAGGCTTCATCATGGCAAGCTTGAAATGCGAATTGGGAGGCTTTCCGCCCCCCCAATTCTAGAATTCGTGCACGTGCGGCAGAACCTTCGACCCGAACAGTTCGATTGAGCGCATGGTACGTTCGCCGAGCTGAACGCCGACAAAGAGATCGATGACGCCCGCGCCGAGTTCGTCGCGAATGCGCCGAACCTGCTTGATCGCCGTCTCCGGGCTTCCGACGATGATCTGGCCGAGCTCGATGCGCTCGGCTAGTTGGCGAGTGGCGCTGCGCTGCGTCTGTCCCTCGATATCGGCGCCATAATAGCCGGACTTGCTGACGGCTTCCTTGAGCGCCTTATTATTGAGGGTAAGATCCACGCGCGGGGGAAGTGTGGCCATGTCGGCGAAAGCTTGCTCGTCCGTCTCCGCTATATGGAAATGCGCGCGATAAATGACGTTTTCAGGAGCCGGCTCCCATCCCGCGGCCCGAGCGCAGTTCCGGTAATGCGTGACCGACTTCTTGGCATTTGGGACAGTCGTGAAGGCGAAGCCGACCCCCATATGGTTGCGGGCGGCGAACTCGCCAGCCTCGGGGCTTGAGGCCGACATGAACATGGGCGGGTGCGGGTTTTGCACGGGCCTCGGCCAAAGCGAGACGGCGGGATAGTCATAATATCTGCCGATCCAGCCAAATGGCTCCTGTTCGGTCCAACTGCGGCGGATCAGATCGACAGCCTCGGCGAAGCGCTCGCGCGATTCCGCGGGGTTGATGTTATACGCCATATATTCGTTAGGGGCGCCGCGCATCATGCCCGCGACGAGGCGCCCTCCGGACATGACGTCGATCATAGCCAACTCTTCCGCCACCCGGACGGGATTGAGAATCGGAACGGTCGGCCCGAGGATCGCGATCTTTGCGCGCCGCACCACCTGGCACAGCGCCGCGGCCAGAACCATCGGATTGGGTGAAAGCGAGGCGGGGGAATAATGATGTTCCGCAACCGTCACCCAGTCGAAGCCGAATTCGTCCGCGAGCCGAAATTGATCGAGCGCTATCTGGAAGGATTCCACTCCGACCTTGGGATCGTAATATTTCCCGGTGAGAGGCCAGATGTCGTGCGGCGCGGAGCCCATATACTGAGCGTTGCAAAACAATGAGGCTTTCATTCTCGATCCATCCCGTGAAGGTTCTCAGTGGCCCCGAAATTCCGGCGCCAATCCGTTTGACAGCGGCTTGCGGCAGTCGCGCCCGGTATCAGGGGTAAATTTGGCCACTCGTGTCGCGCACCAGAAATTGATCCTTGCGCGCGCAAAAGTTGCCGACCGCCGACGCCAGCGCTTCGGGCCGGTCGGCATCGATCGAATGCGCCGCGTCGTAGACCAGCATGATGTAGCAATCCTGCAGGATTTCGCGGTACAGATGCGCGCCTTCGGCAGGCGCCACCCTGTCAACGGTGCCGAAGAGCGCCAGGACCGGATGCGTCAGGTCGACGAGCCGCGCCTCAAATGGTGCGTCGCGTGCCGGCCCGATCAGGCGCCCGGTCAGGGCGGCATGCTTGGCCGCGAGTTCAGGGGTCAAATAGAAGGGTTCGGTCTGCCGCTCGGGATGGGCGAAGAGCAGCTTCGCCGCCTCCTCGGGGGAGACGCGGGTCGGCACCGGGCCGCCGTCCCGTGCCCGGATCGCGCCTGGCGCGATCAGAACGATCGACTCGGCGGCTTCCGGCTGAAGAATGGCCATCCACAGTGCAATCTTGGATCCGAACGAGGTGCCCATCACGTTGTAACGTTCGACGCCAAGGGTCGACACGGCCATGTTCATGGTGCGGGCGAGATCCTCGGCGGATTCCGTGCGCCGGTTTTCCGGCGAGGTGCCGAACCCTGGCATCTCGAACGCGATAACGCGAAAATCCCGGGCCAGAAGATCATGCGCCGGCGTAAGGCGCAGACCGCCGCCGCCGTGCAGGCAGACGATCGGATCGCCCCGTCCCGCCTCGACATAGCGGATGCGAAATCCATCCGCCTCGACGAAACCCTCCCCGAACATGGCTCCGGGCATGGACCAGGATTCCCTTTTCTCTTGATCGGCTAGTTGGACGGTATCCGCTGTCAGTTTCATTTGCGTTCGATCCCCGCGCTGTGTTCGTCGGCAACGTGTTCCGTTCTTCTGGCGCTTCCACGCTCACATGCTCCTCGATGCTTGAACATGCGGCGCTATGCTGCCGTTGTGTATCGGGTCAGCGATGTCGGAGGCGTGGACCATATGATTGAGCAACCGTCCCGCCAAATAGCGATTGTCGAAGGATTCATCCCAGATCGGTATCGCCCGGACGGGCGCTCCGGATCCCGTTTGCTTGATGTACCGGACGGCGGGCGATAGAAGCATGCCGCCCGAGAGCGCGACGGCATTTTTCGAGAGTTTCGATGCAGCATGACCGTCAGCTCGGCAATCTCTCGGGAGTAGGCTTGCATCGGCTGCGTTACTTCATCGCGGTCGCTGAGGAGCGTCACTTCGGACGGGCTTCGGAACGACTTCATGTCGCGCAGCCGGCGCTCAGCCGCCAGATCGCCGAGCTGGAGGCGGCATTGGGCTGCGTGCTGTTCGATCGCACCCGCAACCAGATCAAGCTGACGGCAGCGGCAAATGCGCTGTTACCGCGCGCGCGCGATATAATCCTCCGTGTGGAGGAAGCTGTCCGCTTTACCCGGCGCACCGCGCAGGGCGTTCTCGGTGTCCTGGGGGTCGGCTTTGTCGGCTCGGCGACATACTCGGTGCTGCCGGAAGTGCTGCAGGCCTTCAGGCATGCGAAGCCGAATGTCGATCTGTCTCTCTTCCCGATGACGACCACCGACCTTCAGCAGGCGCTGATCGAGGAAAGAATTCAGGTGGCATTTGCCAGGCCCAGCATTTCCGATCCGCAGATCGTGAACGAGCGGATATTCGTCGAGCCGTTGGTCGTTGCGCTTCCCAGCGGAGACCCCCTGGCCGAACAATCGTCGATTGCGCTGACCGATCTCGCGAGCCGGCCTTTCGTGCTCTATCCGCAACAGGCCGCTCCAGAATATGCCGACCAGATCGTCGGCCCGTGCGAGGATGTCGGTTTTTCACCGGTAATTGCCCAGGAGGCGGCGGACCTTCAAACCGCATTGGGCCTTGTCGCCGTCGGTATGGGCATCTCGCTTGTGCCGGCATGCGCGGAGCATTCCCACCGACGCGGCGTCGTCTATCGGCGGTTCGCGGAACCCGGCCTGCAAACCGAGCTGTCGCTTTGCTTCCGTCGCGACAATTCGAGCGATCTTCTCAGGGAATTTCGCAAAGTTGTTCATGAGTGCGTGGCGAACGGCTTCGAACTGCAATCCTAGCCGGGACTTCCTCCTCGGCAACTTTAAGCAGCTCGCGCATATCCGAACCGTTGAGGTCGCAGCTCATTCCGCTTCGAGGATGAACTGCTGCAAAGTCCGACGAAGGCTTCAGGTCGCCTCGGCGGACATCATCCGCCGGCGAATATACCTGCGCGGCGAGCAGCCCATCGTGCGTTTGAAGGCTGTGCTGAACGCGCTTTCGGACTCATAGCCGAGGTCCAGCGCGATCGCCGAGATCGGCGCGGACGAATCGGCCATGCGATCGGCGGCGCTCAGCATGCGCCATTCGGTCAAATAGGCAATCGGCGAGACGCCGACCGTTTCGCGGAACTTCACGGCGAAACTGGTACGCGACATGCCGACCAGCGCGGCCAGTGCCTGCAGGGTCCAGCGCCGGGCCGGCTCGGCATGCATGGCGCCGATCGCCGCCGCCATCTGGCGATCGCCAAGCGCGAACAGCCAGCCCGTCTGCCGGCCGCGCATCTCAGCCAGATGCAGTCGCAGCGCCTGGATCAGCATAAGCGTGGCGAGCTGCTGGGCCACCAGGAAGCCACCGGGTTGCGGTTCGCGCAGTTCCTGGCGCATCCGCTCAACGCACCAGCGCAACTCCGCTTTGGCCGCCTCCTCCCGAATATGAACAATCGACGGCAGGAGGCCCAGCAGCGCCGGCGCCTGCTCGCCCGAGAGCGTCAGGTAACCGCCAACACTGGCGAAATCGCCGCCGCCGTTGTGCACCGTCACGCCCCCATCCCGGGAAACCGGGAAGAATTCACCCGCATCCACCGGCGCCAGCGCCAGATCGCTTGCCAACCGAAATGGACTGCCTTTCGGCAGCAGAAAACAGTCGCCCGCCAAGAGACGCACTGGCGTTTGCGCGCCCTCGACCTTTAGCCAGCAGGCTCCGGCGACTACCGCGTAGAATTTGATGCCGCTGTGCCGTGGAAAGTCGATCGCCCACTCGCCGCCGGCTTCGAACCCGCGCGAAACGAAGCTGCCAAGCTTCACCAGAGAAAGTACGTCAGAGAGTGGGTCCATCGCCGCAGGCATGACAATTTCCGAACGATCGCAAAAATTATATGCACTTTATAGCATAGATCATTCGGATCCCAAGCTTATTATCCAAGTTGTGGCGAGTTCGGTCTCGCCATGAGATCCTCGAAGGAGAGTCATGATGCGCGTGCTCGTCACGGGAGCCACCGGATTCGTCGGTTCAGCCGTCGTCCATGAGTTGATCACGGCCGGCCACCAGGTCATCGGCCTGGCCCGATCGGATGCTGGCGCTGCCAGCCTGGCCGCCCAGGGCGCAGCGGTCGCGCCGGGATCGCTGGAGGATCTCGATAGCCTGCGCCGCGGGGCGGAAACAGCCGAGGCGGTGATCCACACGGGCTTCGTCCACGACTTTTCGCGGTTCGCGGAAGCCTGCGAGATCGACCGCCGCGCGATCGAGGTGCTGGGCGCGACGCTGGAAGGTTCCGAACGCCCCCTCCTGGTGACAAGCGGCGTGGCGGTCAGGGCGGAGGCGATGGCGACCGAGGCCGACCCGGCGGCGGCGCCGACATCGGCCTATCCTCGCGCATCTGAAGCAGCGGCCCTGGCGCTGGCCGCTCGCGGAGTGCGTGCCTCCGTCGTGCGCCTGCCCACGTTGGTGCATGGCGCAGGCGACCGTGGCTTCGTGCCGCATCTCATCGCATTGGCACGCGAGACCGGGGTGTCGGCCTATATTGGCGACGGGCTGAACCGCTGGCCATCCGTCCATCGCCGGGACGCCGCCCGTGTCTATGGGCTGGCTTTGGAACAGAATGACGCGGAAGGGCCCTGGCACGCCGTCGCCGATGAGGGCGTGCCCTTCCGTGAGATCGCGGCCCTGATCGCCGAGCGCCTTGGCCTTCCCCTCGCCACGCTCTCGCCGGCGGAGGCGGAGCAGCATTTCGGCTGGTTCGCAATGATGGCGAGCTTTGATGGCCCGACCTCATCCGACCGCACGCGTGCGCGCCTGGGTTGGTCTCCGCAGGAAGCAAACCTTCTCGCCGACATCGCCACGGCCGGGTACTTTGAGCGGCGATGCTGGGCTAGCGCAGGAGAGGCCTGAACAGGGACGGCACGGAAAGGCCGCGAAAATCGCCGCCGAAATTACGCTGACAGCGCTGCCTATCCATCACTCCCACTCGATCGTTCAATATGGACCTAACATACTGTTTTCTAATGTGTTTTCCTTGGCAAGCCTGTATCGATCAGAAAAAATTTTTTCGGTTTCGGCGTCTATCGACATCTATCGGGCCTTCGGCGGCCTGTGAAGCATCCGGGGTTCGGTCTGGCGCGATCTACAAAATACCGTCGTCACGACCTGGCCGATCGGAGCCGTCGCTAGGCGAACTTTAGCTTGGCGTCCGGATCTTCAGCGAACGCATTGCTGGCAGCCAAAGCGGCGCGCGCGTGGTCGAGCGTGCTCCAGTCGATTCGGTGGGTGTAGGCTTGGGCGACATCAAGCACCCGAATGAGCGGGTCGGTGTGCCCGTTATGCGAGAACGCCTTGAGTGCGCCGAGATAGTCGGTTCGATAGGCGGTCGGTATGATGATCCGTTCCTGGTCGCGTGCGACCAACTCAGCGTTCATCATGATGCGGGCGACGCGTCCATTGCCATCGGCGAAGGGGTGCACTTCGCTGACCAGTACCATCATGTAGATGGCGCGCTGGAATGGATCGTCCAGTGCCTGGAGAAACTCAAAGCCTCGTTCGAGCGTGCCATCGACCAGTTCCGGTGCAACGAACACGGTTTGGCCGGCACGGTTGATCCGGTCCTTGAAGGCTCCGGGCGACTTGTCCTCCCGTGCCTCCATGACGGTGGCATGGCGCCGGCGCAGTAGGTCGCGAAAGGAGGCGAAATCGGTGGGCAGCACCCGGAGGTGCGCAACGTCGGATACGACCCGGAATGTGCCAAGGACATCGTGCGCGTCGGCCTGTCAACCGGCGCGGGAAGTTGACCCCGGATCGGCTTCCAAGGTTGACCCCTTTTGGATGGGGAGTGCGGGTTGTCCCGGTAGTCCATAGGAGGGACCCGCGGACGACGCCGCGCGCCGTCAG
>Ga0081455_10003077_pt1 | contig 19449 bp, 15 predicted proteins | sample TabmetS3T2R1_FD_70207 | JGI IMG/M metagenome (GOLD analysis project Ga0081455, IMG submission 70207) | Tabebuia heterophylla rhizosphere microbial communities from the University of Puerto Rico - S3T2R1 | ecosystem: Host-associated > Plants > Roots > Rhizosphere ... | reverse complement strand
CGGTAGAAGGTGCACTGGATTGTTCCACCTATCAGAGCACAAACCTCCCGATCTTGTCGACCCTCTACGAGCCGCTCTCTAAGCAATTGATCAGTGTTCTAGGACCTGTTCTTGGATGGTGCGGGCCCGCTGCAAGAGGGGCTCGACCTGCGCGTACTGCCCCTGGTAGAGATCGAGCAGGGCCAGGTTGTTGAGGCTGCGAGCGACATCGGGATGCGAGGGGCCTAGCGCCTGTTCCTGGATGGCGAGGGCGCGCCGGTAGAGGGGCTCAGCCTGTGCGTACTGCCCCTGGTCCTGGTAGAGCCGCGCCAGGGTCTTCAGACTGTCGGCGACATCGGGATGCGCAGGCCCCAGAGCCTGTTCCACGAGGGCCAAAACCTGTTGCGCCACGGGGAGCGCCGCGGCATACTGGCCGGCCTCGTAGAGCGTGGCTGTCTCGGCGTGGAGCCGCTTGGCTTCCTCCAGCGCCGCGGCCTGTCCCGCTGCCTGTGGCGGGCCTTCCTCGCTCGCGCTAGCAGGCAAGACACCACCGGTCCCGCCAAGCAGGAGAAGGAGTATCAACCATGACCATCTGCTACGGAACTGCGTATCCATGAAGATGCCTCTTGGCTTTGTTGCAAATGTTCATCTCTGGGCTCCTGAAACTGATCCGGTACTTCATCTGCCATGACAACCTGATGGGAACGACATCATTACCTGTATAACACTGTCTTATAGGGATTGTATAGTCAGGTGGATGAGTATTCTCAGTGTCTTCTGCCCTTGTATGGAACTATGACCGCTGTACAGGAAACTCAGCCGTGGTATGCTGCCATTGCCAATCAACCAGAGCCGCCGCACCTGGGCCTCAGCCACGGCTGGCAGCCATCCGCGGCGCGTGTGTGCTGGGATAATCCCATGGCGGCGGCAGTGCGTCAGAGGGGGGAGGAGCACAAAAATTGTTGAGGAGGCGTGTCCCCAGCGTTATTTGAGGCCCACCACCATGGAGTAGGGGCCGATCAGGTGTTCCACCCGCGGATCGCGGAATCCCGCCTCGCGCATCCAGGCGATACAGTCCGCCCCGGTGTAGTCGAAGCCCCCCGGGGTCTCGATCAACATGTTCAAGCTCATCAGCAGCCCAAAGGCATGTTCACTGCGCTGGTCATCGATGAGGGCCTCGTAGACAATTAACGCGCCACCGGGTGGCAGCGCTGCATACGCTTTGCGGAGCAGCAGCCGTTTTTCGGCCAGATTCCAGTCATGCAAGACAAGGCCCATGACCAGCACCTCCGCCGGGGGCAAGGCGTCCTGAAAAAAATCCCCGGTGTAGAAGTGCAAGCGGTCACTGAGTCCATGGGCGGCAACGTATTGCTCGAAAAAGGGCCGGACCTGGGGTAAGTCAAACCCCACGCCCGACAGATGGCGGTGCGCCAGGGCCACCTGGACGGGCAGACCGCCCTGGGCCGTGCCGATATCCACAAAAGTGTGGTACTGGGTCCACGGGAACTTCTGGGCCAGGGCGCGGGTGGTGCCCAGACTGAGGGCTGTCATCGCTTGCAGAAACCCGGCGAGCCGGCCCGGATCGGTATACAGCGCTGTGAAGAAGTCCTCGCCGCGTGTGACCTCATTTTGTGGTTGGCCCGTGCGCAACGCCTCGGTGAGGGCCCCCCAAAACGGATACAGACGCTGGTTGACCATCTCCAAGATCCCACCAATGTAGGACGGCTTGGCGCGGTCGAGAAAGAGGTCGGTCTCCGGCGTGTTGGTATACTGGGTGCCGCTCCGCTCGAGGAGGCGCAAGGCCACAAGGGCATCCAAGAAGTCTCGGGCACTGCGTGGATGGAGCCCCAGACGGTCCATCAGCGTCTGCGCCTCGAGCGGCCCTGGGGCCAAGGCGGAGAATACCCCCAGTTCTACGGCGCTCAACAGCGTCTTTGATCCCCAGAAGCCGAAGCCAAGCTGTAGAATTGCCTCTGGAGTAATCTGGTCGCCCATAGTCATCTCCTTCCCTGGGTGATCGGGGTCACCTGCCCGAGGTTGGTGCCTCACCTGCGCTAGCAGCAGCTTGATGCCGTGTTACAGCTGCCCAGCGTGGTCTACTCATGTCTCCACCGATGACACATGAACATCGAATTTTCAAGGGCATCCTACCACTTACCCGACGAGGCCGGCCACCTGCCACCAGGGGGATGGAACCTCATCGTCGCTCATGGGTCTGGAGCCCCCTGTCAATCCGCCCCCCGAGTAGGGACGTGACGCGCCATCAGCGGCGCTCCCTCCGAACGCGCGATAAAACAGGCGCACGTAATGGCACCTGTCACATTCGGTACCGTCCGGCACATATCGAGGAGGCGATCAATGCTCAAGACGATGGCGATGCCGCCGGGTGGCACACCGATCGTGTTGAGTACGATCATCAGCAAGGGGATGGAGCTACCCGGCACACCTGCCGTGCCAACGGCTATGAGCACCGAGAACAGGATCACGATGAGCTGCTCGCTGATCCCAAGATGGACGCCGAAGACCTGGGCGAGAAACACGCAGGTTGCGCCGGCAAATAAAGCCGTCCCGCTCATATTCATGGTCGCGCCAAGTGGCAAGACGAAGCTGGCAATCTGTGGTGGCACCCCCAATGCTTCTTGCGCGGTCTTGATTGTCGTTGGCAGCGTGGCCTGTGACGAACTGGTGGCGAAAGCCGTGACCATCACGGGGGTGATGCTGCGGAAGAACGCCAGCGGATGCAGCCCGGCAAAGACACGGACCAGGAGCGCAAACACGGCAAATTGCTGTATCAGTAAGCCGGTGATCACACAGAGCGCATACCAGAACAAGTGCCTGAGCACACCCCAGCCAAAGCGGGCCGTGGTGCTAAACATCAGGGCTGCAATGGCCACCGGTGCCATCTGCATGGCTATATCGACGATCTTGATGATCACTTCGTGCAGACCGTCGAGCAGGCGTTGCACGGGTGTGGACTGCTCCACTGGGATGTGCCTCAGCGCCACACCGAAGAGGAGCGCGAAGCAGATGACGGCCAGCAGGCCTATTGTGCCGGCGGCATCGACGAGATGGTGCGGGACGAGGTTGACCAAGGGGGTGCTCCAAGCCCCCGGGTCAGGCGTGGCTCGTGTCGGCGTCTTTGGTTCTACCCTGCCGAATGTTGCCAGCAGACGCGCTTGCACTGCCGGCTCAAAGCCAACGCCTGGCTGCAACGTGTGCGCCAGTGCCAGACCGATGGTCACGGCCAGCGCCGTGACAAGCAGGAAATAGGCGCCAACTTTCGCACCGATGCGGCTCAGGGTGCGCAGGTCGCCCAGTTTCGCCACTCCGAGTGCCAACGAGGCGAAGACCAGCGGCATACCCCCTATAAACAGCAGGTACAGAAAGACCTGGCCAACAGGATCGGTGCAGTATTGCGCCAGCCACAGCACCTGCGCATGTACCGCTGGATGGGCGGTGGTCAGGAGGTGAGCGCTTATGCCGAGGATCGCGCCAATCATGAGCCCGATCATAATCTTGCTATGCAGCGCCAAGCCGTGCGTGTCAGTGGGAGCTTCATCACCAAGGTCAAGCGGTGGACGGACGGCTTCGTCGTCACAGTTCATAAGTGCATCCCTTCGCAAGCGACCACTTCTCAGGCTCCGCCCCCGTCAGCAACAGGGTCACCTTTGCAGCAGTAGCGTGCCGGCCACAGACGCACAGCCTGGGGCGCCAGCGTCTTTCTGGTGCGCTGTCTTACTGTCACATTTTCAGACTTGCCAACACCACCGGCATTGCGGTACAAAAACGGGGCAAAAGTGGGCAAAAGTCTGCTGCCAAGATCTGTGCGAGGACGGTGATGATGGAACGTCGCCTGAATATCCCAGCAATTTTGCAGCGCTTGGCCGAAATGAATCGGACGGTGGAAGACTTCAAAGGCAGCGTCAAGCTCGACCGCCGTACCCTTGAACGGCTTTTGAGTGGGAAGACCAGGCATGCCCAGTATGCAACGGTCAAAGTGATTGCAGAGTTTCTGGAGCTACTGCCGCGAGATATCCTGCTCATTGGAGCACCAGAGGAGGTGCAGTCTCCAGGCCAGAGCGCTGTCCCGGACGTAGAGGTGCACTTGCCGGTGACCGGAGAGTATCTCGTCGGGCGCACATGGGAAATGACGCAGCTCGATAGCGCCTGGTCTGATAACCGGATCAACATCTTTAGTATTGTTGCGTGGGGCGGCACTGGGAAGTCTGCACTGGTCAATCATTGGTTAGGGACACTCGCGCAAGATGGCTGGCACGGGGCTGAGCGCGTCTTTGGCTGGACGTTCTACAGCCAGGGGGTGCGTGATACGGTGGCGTCGGCCGACGGATTTATTGAGGCGGCTCTCCAATACTTTGGCGACCCGGAGCCCAGCGCTGGTAGCCCTGAGGAGAAAGGGCATCGACTCGCACGTCTGGTCCAGGCGCGGCGTACCCTCCTCGTGCTCGATGGCCTTGAACCACTGCAATACCCGCCGGGTGCGTATACCGGTCGGTTGAAGGATCCCGCCCTCGCGACGCTTTTACGGATATTAGCCCTGCGCAATCTTCCAGGCTTATGCGTGATCACCACGCGCCTTGCCGTGGCTGACATTGCGGCGTTTCAAGCCACCACCAGACTGCTCCATCTCGACGACCTGTCTGCGGAAGCGGGTGCGGAGCTCTTGCGTGCCATAGGCGTGCATGGTTTGGACACGGAACGGCGCGCTGCCGCACAGGAATTTGGCGGTCACGCCTTGGCCTTATATCTGCTAGGGACCTATCTCCGTGATGCCTGCGGTGGAGATGTCCACCGGCGGCAAGAAATTGCGGTACTGGATGATTGGTCAGCACCGGGCGATCATGCCTGGCGGATCATGAAGTCATACGAAGGGTGGTTCGGCGATGGGCCAGAAGTGGCTGTGCTCCGAATGCTTGGCCTGTTTGACCGCATGGCCAACGAGGCAGAAGTGCTGGCATTGCGGGCCGAACCGCTGATACCAATGTTGAACGATGCCTTGATTGGCTTGAGTGAACGCCAATGGGTCCAGGCCCTCCGACGGTTACGCGCCGCCGGCTTATTGGCCCGACCAGATCCCAGAATGCCCCACACCCTTGATGCCCACCCGCTCGTCCGTGAGTATTATCGCCACCAGCTGCGCGAGCATTATCCCGCGGCGTGGCAAGCCGGGCACGAACGTCTCTATAAGCATCTTCAGGACGCCATCGGGGAGGAACGCCCAACAACAATGGAGACGCTGGGGCCGCTGTATGCGGCGGTGACTCACGGATGCCTTGCTGGCCGAGTCCAAGAAGCGCTGTACCTGTTTCGGCACCGCATCCGACACGGCAACCACAATTTCAGCATCGAGCAGCTTGGGGCTTTCGGGGCGGACGTATCTGCCCTGGCAAGTTTCTTTCAGGTGATGTGGTCCACAGTGGTCGCGGGATTAGAGACGGACGACCATCTCTTTCTCTTCCATGCTGTCGGCGAGTGTCTCAGCGCTCTGGGCCGCATGTTCGAAGCAGAAGCACCGTTGCGGAAAGCGCTCGAGATGGCCCACAGACACGCAAACTGGACGATAGCAGCCACAGCAGCGACCAAACTCAGCGAGGTCTATCGCGCGCAAGGCGACCTGACAACTGCCCTCCACTTTGCCAAACAGAGCGTGGCCTACGTGCGCAGCACTGACGTGCCCACGGACGTCGCATTGCGCAGCCGCACCTTTCTTGGATTTGCCCAGTACTGGGTCGGGCAATTTGAGGCGGCCAAAGCCACCTTTGAGGAGGCAGAGGACGTGCAAAAACATGCCAATCCGGAGCGCCCCATTCTGCACTCGGTACTGGGATATATGTATTGCGAACTGCTCCTGGACCACCTCGAAAGCCAGGTACGCCACCTCACTGCCGTACAGTTCAAGCAGGCATGGTGTGCACTGCGCCGGCGCATCCGTCGCGCGCTGACATTTGCCAAACATGACGCCCTCCCCTGCGATATCGGTCTACAACACGTGTCGATGGGGCGACTTTATATACTCGCCTGGGAGCACCAGGTCGCGGAGGAGAGCGCAGGAAGCCTGACCACTCGCTTTGGCACCAGGTCAGTGAGGCATCCAGCGGGCAGGGATAATGCCTATCCGCTCACCGCACTAGAGCAAGCCCTGAGGCATGTCACAGTCGCAGTGGAGTCGCTGCGTGAGTCGAATCATCTGAATTATTTACCCCGTGCCCTGTTAACCCGGGCTGCAGTGTACCGGCTACAAGGCCACTTCGACCTGGCACACAATGATGTCAATGTAGTTGTGGACATTGCCCAGAGCAGTGCCATGGACTTCTACCAGGCCGACGCGCACCTCGAAAAAGCCTCCCTCTACCTGGCCGCCGACCGAGGAGCCCACCATGAAGACCACGTGTGCAATGCCTCGGTCAGCTTGGACAGAGCCAGGACACTAATTCAGCAGATGCGCTACTATCGTCGGAACCGCCAGGTGAGAGAGCTTGAGGCAATGCTGCAGCAGCGCGCAGCGAACCGCAGAGAGGGTTCCTGATATGCGCCGCTTTCGGGCCTGGGCATTTAGAACTCTAGGACCATATAGGTATCAGCCCGTTGGTAACGCTGTGAATGCCCGCGTGGAAAAGCTGTTTCTCTGAAGCCAAACTTTTTGTACAGAAACATTGCCGGGAGCAGTTTGCTGTTTGTTTCGAGAAAAAGCCCCTTTTCTCCTAATGATCTGACCTTCTGAAGCGCTGTCGCAACAAGCTTTTTCCCAATTCCCATGCCTCTATGGTACCTCGTCACCCCCATTTTTGAGAGTTCAAATCCTTGCTCTTGATGCTTGAGCAGAGCACAGGTACCAACGATTTGCTCGCAATACCTTGCGAAAAATATGTATCCCCCTGATTGCAGATAGTACTTCTCAGGATCGGAGAGCATAGCGTTATCGATCTCCTCTACAGAAAAATAGTATTCAATCCACTCAAGATTTAACTGTTTAAAGACCTCCTTATATTGTGGTGCGTAGTCGATAATTTCAACTGCCTCCAATGGCCTCGGGTGGGCTCGCGTGCTGACCAACGTGTCAAAATCTTCTGTGCAATCTTCCCTGGCCAATGTGTCCACGGTTTTCATCGTCCATCTCCTTCATTTCCAGTGCCTCTCTTGATACCTCACTACATGCCGCAGGCCCCATCAGTCACGTCACGAGACAACGACGGGGATGCAGGGAGCGGTGGCAAACTCGCCAATCCTGCGAAGACCACGTCAATGGCATTGCCGAGCCCCCAGACTTCACGATACGGCTCTGGCCAGCCTGGACAGCCGGCGGTGAGATCCCGCTGACGCTCGTAGCAGGCGTTGCTCCAGTCGCCTCGCGGGTGGCGATGATGCCAGTCGTGCTGACACAGGTCGCCGGGGAGCACGCACATTCTGGTTGGAATGTGCAGGACGAACAGTCGGAGGAGCCATCGTCCCCAGCCCCAGAGCCACTGCCGAGGAGGCAGGTCACGGCTGGGGAGGGGGTCGCCCACAAACCGACCAAACGTTAAGCGTCCGCGCATGGACTTGGTGTCGAGCCATCGTCCCTCTCCTGTGCGTAATGCGTGCGTATCGGTTGGGTGGACTTGGAGCCAGCGATGTTCAGAGACAAATTGCAGCAGGGCCGCAACGTGATAGAGGGGAAAGAGCGGGACGACCCACGCAATACACCACGGGAACCAGGCGCCTGTGAGGACAAGAAATGTGACGACTACAGTGGCATAACCGCTTGCCATGAGACGGTGATACCATGGAGCCGCAATGTAGTTCACTTGCAACCGAAAGCGGAGGAAGAACGCATGGAAGCATGGGGACACCATGGTCCAGTACAGGCGTCTCCAGAGCGCGGCCCGGCTCATGCCAGGCCGAAACCCAAGGGCCAGAAGAAATTGCACGTCCGGGTCGTCGAGCGTCGCGAACCTCGGTCCATGATGGGTTCGTAGGTGATCCTGGTAGTAACGCGCCAAATGCTGAATGGTCAGGATCGTCGACAGAGCTTCGACCAACACCCCATCACACTGGGTGTTGCCCGTCATATTGGCGTGCACCGCATGATGACTGATGACCAGTTGCGCTTTGCGCGCACCGTGCACAGTGAGCATCCATGACAGCACCAGGAGCGTCCAGAACCTCGGGGGCATCGTAATGATGAAGCTACTGGCCGCCACACCGCCACACAGGCTCAGTCCCATGGTCACGAGATGCCACCAGGGTTTGCGCTTCCAGCGTGGGCAGAAACCTTCCGGCCAGGAGCCAGTGAAATGCGCCACCCATTCCTTGTGGAAGGGAAGGATGCGTTGGGGGCTTCCAATCTCAGTAACGCTTTCAGCAGGCATAGAGCACCTCTATAGAGGAACGGATAGGACTTGCAAAGACCCCTTTGTATCCACGAGCGTGGCGGTCTGCCCCTCTGAGGGGGCTGCAAAGTTCCAATACCGCAGAGAGAATCCCCTCTTCCGCCCCATCTGCGTCATGCGTCTGGTGGTATGGTGTGCATAACTCCTTGTGCGCACAGCGCCAACAATTTTTTTGGTTGCCTGGTAAATTTCCGCCATGGTGCCGAACACGACGTGATGACAGACCCGAACCAGACGCCGGCGGCGTCCTCATAGAAGGCAAGCTGCGCCATGCTACCCGGTAGACGTACTCCTCCTCATCCCAAAGCACAGGAAGAGAAAAGGCAACGTCTTAGTTTCTGCGCCGTCAGAGGCACTGTAAGGCTTCTATGTGTCCGGTCCCCTGCTCGCACTTATAGAGCAAGCCAGAAGCACCATGTTTTACAAGGATACATTGAATTTTAGAAATGCTGCGGTTGGCGGGAACGGTGGCTGTGTAATTTTTTCTGGGCATACAGTTGCAATTTTATTTTGTATCCTTTAGACTCCTGGCGACCTGTGAACACCGGTCACAGGTGTCTGGCGAGCGGCCCTGATCTGCTACTCTAACCCAGCCTGATCAGGGCTTTGGCACGGGACCCGGTATGCGCCCCATACCGGGTCTTCTTATTTCAGCCCTTCCCTAGAGACAGGCCTACCTTCTGCATAGCTATCTCCCTCCAAGACCCGGTGTACTACGGTATGCTGGGTCTTGGACGTTTTGCGTCCATTAAAGACCGCTATAATGTACCCCGAAAACTGGACAGGTCATGTAGTTGACTGAAGAAAAGCGACAGAGTAAAGTCGGCAAGCCGAACCAGAGTACCAGGCGACCTTAGCCCGATGCACGACTCGCTGAGGTGGTACTACCGCATGTCGAGTGGTGGGACGCGAGTATGCGCTACGATATGGCATGGGAAACAGTGAGATGGCCACGATATTGGCGGCGGATTATGGTCGGGATGATTTCCTAGCGCTGGGCAGCCCGTTAGTGTCCACTTTACGGGCCTGGGGTTATGAGGTAGTCGAGGCTGAGAACAGCCTGGACGTGCTGCAGCAGGCGAGCCGTGTGCATCCAGATGCAGTGCTGCTGTACGATACGCTTCCCGCCCTAGAGGCACTACGCGCCAGGTTGTACCAACACGTCGCTACTCAGAATATTCCTCTCCTGATCCTCCATGAACAGGTGCAGCAGATGCAGTTTACCGACATGGTCATGGTAGACCCTCAGTACAGACTGGGCAAGAGCCCGCGACAGTTTGATCCACATGAGCTGCGCAGGCTGCTGGATCAGGTTTTTGCCTAGCGGTTACGCGTCTCTTCAGCGTAGTGTTGCCAATGTGGTACAGAAACGGTCGATCTCTGCCTCACTATTATAATAGTGCACCGAGGCGCGTACGACGCTGGTGAGGCCACGTGCCTCCATATCGAGGCGTGTAGAGGTGAGGCGGGAGACGGTGACATTGATGTGCTGCCTGGCCAGGGTCTGGCGTATCTCGTCAGCCTCGTGGCCGTCGACCGTAAAACTCACAATGCCACAGCGTTCAGCCCCTGGATCGCGCACCGTGACTCCAGAGAGGGCATTGAGGCGCTCGCGCAGCATGCTGGCGAGAGCAGTAATGCGCGCCCAGATGTGGTCAAGTCCCCATGAGAGGGCATAGTCAATGGCCACACCCAGGCCGACCTTCCCGGCATAGTTCGTCTCCCAGTTCTCAAAACGCCGGGCATCAGGGCGGAGCACTAGGTGATCGCGCGCCACCCACTCGGCGGCGTGCAGATCCACAAAAGGCGGTTCGAGTCGCTCGAGAACGCTGCGGCGCACGTAGAGCAGGCCAGTGCCACGCGGCCCGCGCAGATACTTGCGACCGGTAGTCGAGAGCATGTCACAGCCGATCGCCTCGACGTTCATAGGCATCTGCCCCACCGACTGGCAGGCGTCGAGCAAATACAGCACACCGGCCTGGCGTGCTACCTCGCCCACTGCGGCAGCGGGATTGACCAGGCCACTATTGGTCGGCACATGCGTGATGGCGATGAGCTTGACGCGCTCGTCGATCGCCTGGCGCAGCGCTGCCATGGATATCTGCCCGTGTGCGTCATTGGGAATGACCTCAACCGTCGCTCCAGTCTTACGCGCCACTTGCAGGAAGGCGAGGTAATTGCTGGCATACTCCGCCATCGCCGTGAGAATACGATCGCCAGGACCCAAGGGAACAGCGTAAAAGGCCATATCCCAGGCACGGGTAGCGTTCTCCACAAAGGCAATCTCATCACGTTGACAGCCAAGCAGCGTGGCGGCAGCATCGTACACATGCTCGACCGCAGCGTGCGCTTGTTCTGCCGCTTCGTACCCACCGAGAAGCGCTTCACGCTGCACATGACCCACGACAGCGTGCAGAACTGGCTGCGGCATGAGCGCCGCCCCAGCATTGTTCAAGTGCAGCACCGCTTGACACCCCGGCGTTTCACGCCGGGCGCGGCCGACATCGATAGCCATTTTATGTTCCTCTTGAAAGCATACGAGTGGGTATTCTTTAGGGATAAATTCTAATAAGGTAACATTATATCTTGACAGCCATGTCATCATGCTACTACGGTTGCTGGGATAGAGTAAACAACGGACGCACAGGGTATTTTCGCCTCTGGACAACGGAAGGGACGGTATGACATTGCGCACCCTGTTGACAGGCATGACTCTCTTAGTGTTGCTCAGTGCCGCAGCGGTCACTGCCCAGACAGCGACTACTGACGCCGATCAGATCGGCCAGGTGCACTTCCACACTTCGTGCCGTGCCGAGGCACAGGTACACTTCGACCGTGCTGTGGCCCTGCTCCACTCGTTCTGGTTCCCCGAAGCCATCAAAGTGTTTCACACTGTGCTGGAGACTGACCCAAGCTGTGCCATGGGCTATTGGGGTATCACCGTCAGCCTCCTGGGCAACCCTCTCGCTGGAGCACCGACTCCCCAGGTCTTGCAGGAAGGCGCTTCTATCCTCCGCGAGGCCAAGCCGGTAGGGGTGCAAACCGAACGCGAGTATGATTATCTCTCCGCCATTGCTCTCTTCTATAAAGACGTGGAGAGCACCGATCACCGCACGCGGGCGCTAGCATACGAGCAGGCCATGGAGCGGCTGGCCGTACGCTATCCAGATGACTCCGAGGCAGCTATTTTTTACGCTCTGGCTCTCATCAGCACCGCGCAGCCGACTGATAAAACGTTGGCGAACCAGCTGAAGGCGGCGGCAATCCTCGAAAAGATCTTTGCACAGCAGCCGCGGCATCCCGGCGTCGCCCACTACCTCATCCACAGTTATGACTACCCCCCCATTGCGGCCAAAGGCCTCGCAGCCGCACGCAGCTATGCCAGGATTGCGCCGGCGGTGCCGCATGCCCTGCACATGCCGTCACACATTTTTACCAGGCTGGGATTATGGCAGGAGTCCATTGCCACAAACCGCGCTTCGGCCATGGCTGCGAAAAATGAACTGCGCGCCACGCCAACAGCGGGTGCTGGTTTGTCCAATGCTCTGCATGCCATGGATTACATGATGTACGGACATTTGCAACTAGCGCAGGATCAGGCGGCCAAACGGCTTGTCGACGAAGTGCGGGCCATCCAACCTACCGATGCGGAGCACCTGGACGCCGTTTACGCCTTGGCGGCCATTCCGGCACGCTATGCCCTTGAAAGACGCCGCTGGGATGAGGCTATGGGACTGCAGCTGTATCCCAAAGATCTGGCCTGGGACCGCTTCCCCCAGGCTGAGGCAGTCACCGTCTTTGCCCATGCCCTAGGTGCAGCTCGTAGCGACAAGGCTGCCGCGGCGCAGCCGGACGCTGTCAGACTCAAGGCTCTGCATGATGCCCTGGTCGCAGCCGGGAAGACCTACTGGGCTGCACAGGTGGAGATTCAACGCCAGGTGGTAGCCGCCTGGGTGGCGCGCGCTGCCGGCAAAAACGACGAGGCGGTCAAACTCATGCGGTATGCCGCCGCCCTTGAAGATGCCACCGAGAAACATCCCGTCACCCCGGGACCACTTGTACCAGCACGCGAACTCCTGGGCGAGTTACTGCTGGAGGTGAAGCAACCAGCTCAGGCGCTTCAGGCCTTTGAAGCTTCGCAGCGTAGTGAGCCAAATCGTTTCAAGGGCCTGTACGGCGCTGCACGTGCTGCCGAACTGGCTGGTGAGAAAGAGAAAGCCCGTGCATTCTACAACAAGCTCGTGCTCCTGGCCGAGCAGGCCGACAGTGAGCGCCCTGAGTTGGACGAAGCCAGAACGTTCCTGGCGCAGCCGTAATGCCAGCACGGTCATGGGAGGCGATTTTAAGGGGTACAAGTAGGGGTGATATGTTACTTGTTGGCAAGCATGGATGATCACCTGGAGGCAAGCATTTCCCTTCAGCCGTCAGTCTTGAGAATACCGTATCGGACGAATTGCGAGTTATCCCCATCTCTGCTCTGCCAGGAACGCTTCGTCACGTGGCGTTCATGGCCTCTCCCTGCCTGAGTACCTGCGCCAGGGCCGCCTCCGTCTGAGGTAGCCAGAAGGTCATCTCCATGGTGCGGTACAGGTCGATGGCGGTGGACAGTTCGGTACGGGCTTGCTCCCGCTGGCCGCTCCTAGCGTATAGGGTACCGAGGCCATGGTGGCAGTGGGCCTGGAGCGGGCGCATACCGAGCGCCTCGGCCAGGGTGAGGGCCTGGCGGTAGTGGGTTGCAGCGGGCTCGATCTCTGGGAGGTCGTGACGCGCATGGAACTCGCCGAGGAGCCGTAGGGCGTAGGCTTCGTCGCCCCGTGCCTGATGCGCCCGAGAGAACTCCAGCGCCCGCTGCGCCTGGGCAAACGCCTCGTCCAGCCGGCCAGCCAGCAGATACGCCTCGCTCAGCCAGATCACCCGGAGCGCATGGTCGCTCATGTAACCCATTGCCACAGCCCGCTCGATTGCCTGCTCCAGCAGGGGCAGGGCGTCGGCGGTCCGTCCAGTGAGCACATAGGCCGCCCCCAAGGGCGCGGCGACCATGGGGATCTGATGCTGGAGGTACGCCTCCTGCGCGAGGGCGAGGGCCCGTTCGAGCACAGGGATAGCCTGGTGGAGGGCCCCTTGGCGCAGCGCCCGAAAGCCCACGGCCCTATACGCCTGGACACGGCTCCATGGGTGATCGGTGGCCTCGGCGATCTGCACCCCTTCCTCGGCGGAAGCCCTCCCCTCGGCGAAGGCGCCACACTCGGCCAGGGAGCAGGTGAGGAAGCTGCGTGAGGTCAGGGAGGCCGGCCCAGGCGCGCCGAAACGCTCATGGAGCAGCTCACCGTGGAGACACGCGACGTTCTTTTGGAAGAAATCCACCGCCCGACGATAGTCCCCCATGTTGCGGTAGACATTCCCCAGGTGGTTCTGCGCCAAGACCGTGAGGCCAATCTCCCCCAGGTCCGCGGCAATCGCCAGGGCACGCTGGCCGGCAGCCAGGGCACGGTCCGGGTCGCATACCGCCGCAAAATGGGCGAGCAGATAGGCAACGACCCAGCCCAGTCGGTGGTGATCGCCCAGAGTTTCGGCGAGGGCTTTGGCGTCCTGTAAGGCGACGAAGATCCGCCCGAACTCGCCCAGGGGCCAGAGCGCACTGCGCAGGTCGAGGCGGAGATCGATGGCCTGCACGTGGGTGTCATGCCCCTCTGGGAGATGTTGCAGCGCGTCTAGCGCCTGCTCGAAGGATCTCGCTGCCTCATGGTATGCCGACTGGGTCATAGCCCTGGCCCCAGCCTGGCGGCAGTACACCACGGCCTTGTCCCACGCTGCGCCCCGCAGGGCATGATGCGCCAGCCGGTCGACCCAGTCGACGAGTCGGTTGGTGTCGAGGGCTTCGAGGCGCTCGACAATCCGGGCATGCAGGGTCCAACGTCGTTCCTGGAGGAGGCTGCTGTAGACGACCTCGTGTGTCAGGGCATGCTTAAAGGTGTACACTGTCTCGGGAAAGGCCTGCGTCTCATAGAGGATCTCGGCGTGCTGGAGGACACGGAGGTGCTCATGGAGAGCGGTCTCTGAACAGTCCGCTACCCTCTGGAGCAACGCGAGTGGCACGTCGTGGCCGATGACGGCAGCGGTTTGCAATAGCCGCTTGGTCTCGGCGGGCAGGCGGTCGATACGCGCCGCCAGCACGGCCTGGACGGTCTCCGGGATGAGCAGGGTGGTGTGCTCGCCGTCCTGTTCCAGCGCTGTCTGCGTCAGTTCTTCCAGGAAAAAGGGATTCCCCGCAGCTTTGGCGACAATATCCTGGATGCGCCACTCCGGCAGTGGCATGGCCTGGGCCACCGCCTGCACGATGACGCGGCTCGCTTCGGATGGGAGCGGCGCCAGGGCTACTTGCGTGGCCATGGATTGCCCTCCCCAGGGCGGTGTGTACCCCGGTCGATACGTGACCAGCAGCAGGATGGATACACTCGATACCTGCTCGACCAGCGACATCAACCACTCTTCTGAGGTTGCATCGAGCCAGTGCCCATTTTCAATGCCAAGCACCAGGGGCTGCTGCCGACTGGTATGCAGAAAAATCTGCCGCAAGAGGGCAAAGGTGCGGGCGCGTCGTACCTGGGGACTCAGCTGGGCGAGTGGTTCGGACGCCACGGATACGTTGAGCAACTGCAGCAGGAAGGGGGCCGCCTCATGCGGTGCCAATCCGGCTGCTGCGAGCACGCGGTGCACGGCAGCAGTCACCGTCGTCGATGAGGCGCGCTCCGGCAGCCCACAATGCTGCCGCAGCACGTCGAGGATCGGGCCGTAGGGCGTGGTCGTGCCGTAGGGGAGGCAGTGTCCCTCGTAGTAGGTCACTGCCTGCTCGGCGACCTGTTGGACAAATTCGTACAAGAGTCGCGATTTGCCCATGCCGGGTTCCCCGACGATACCTATCACTTGGCCCTGGCCTTGCATCACCCGCTCCAGGCGTTCGTGCAGGACAGCCAGCACCCGCTCGCGCCCCACATAGCGCGTCAATGGTCGACGTCTCCTGCCGGGCACCCCGCCGCGCCGCTGCCGCACGCCCTGCACCGTGTAGAGCAGGAGGGGGACTGTCTGTCCGGTGCGGTTGAGCGTGCCAGCCGGCATGCCGTGTATTTCAGCTTGCACCAGCTCATAGGTCGCGGTACTCAGAAGAATGGCATTAGGGTTCGCCAGCTGCTGCAGGACTGCGGCCAGAGTGATTGTCGCCCCTAGAGCAGTGTAGAGCTGCTGCGGGGTATATGGGAGAGGCCCCACCACGAGAGACCCGGTGTGGAGCCCCAAACGGAGGCTGACACGCTTGCCTCGGGTCTGCGCGCTGCAGGCAGCCTCCTCCTGCAGGCGATGGCGCAGCTCCACAGCAGCCAACACCGCCCGCCGCGCATGGTCTTCGTGTGCTACCGGGGCACCAAACAGCCCTACAAACCCCTCCCCGCTCACCTGCACGAGCGTGCCGTCGTAACGCTGCACGATGTGCTGCACCTGGGCCAGGAGGGTCTGCATGAGGTGATGCATCGCTTCGGCGCCCAACCGTTCTGCCCAGTCGGCGGCCTCGGCCAGCTCCCCGCAGAGTACTGTCACTACCTTGTGCTCCCCGGTGTCGACAGAACCAGGCGTAGGGGGGGAGGTCACGACCGGGGAAGCTTCTTCCATCGTCGCAGTCAGTAGTAAGCCGCCGACCGGCATCTTCTCCAGCAGCTCCACAGGCGGCGAGCCTGCCGTCTCGAACGCTGGAGGGTCCCCTGCCGCCACTGGTGCCACAAAGCGGTAGCCTCGCCCGCGTACGGTGCGTAGCATGCGGGCTGTGCTGCCGTCATCGCCAATGGCCTTGCGTATAGCGAGAATCCGGACATGCAGCGTCGCATCCCCAACAAACTGTCCAGGCCACACCTGCTCGAGCAGCTCGTCTTTGGACACCACCCGGTCACGGTGCGCCAACAGATAGGCCAGGACGTCGCATTCCTTGGGCCGCAGCGGTACCAGCACGCCTGCCCGGTGCAGCTCATAGCGCTCGGTGTCGAAGAGATAGTCACTAAAACGGTAGCGCACCGCCTGTCCCCTCCCGCCCTGCGGTCCCTCACCACCTCCTCGGGCCAGCCCCGGCCCCTCCCATGCTGTGTCTCAGGACTGGCCGGGGCGGCATTATAGCATGAAATGTCAGCGAAAAATTAGAGAGCAGTTAGCCTCGCGTCAGGTTGGTTGGTGACACGCGTAGTATAGTACCTGCCGTCTGCTTCATCCGAGGTGACTAACGCATTGGGGATAGACGGCTTGGACGCTTATCAGTGAGGAATGCACATAACGCATCCTATACAGGGGCAATGTGGTGCAGAAGAGGGCAGGTGACGACTATGAAAGGCTTACGACCCTTTTTGACACGGGTTAGCCTGGTCGGATCGTATACAGGTCATGTGGGATGACACAGGGGGCACAATCCTTGCGAATGCCACCGTGAGAAGTGACGGAACTTTCAGCACCACCCAGCATCAACGTGATACGCAAAGGAGGAGGAGCGCAAATGAAACGTTTTGGATGGTTTAAGATAGGCGTAACCATTGCAGTATCGTGGGGCCTCTTCGCATATGCTGTGAACCCGATACTCGCGGAGGAGCCAGAGCCTTTTGATCCGACGGGCACCTACACCGGGCAGCAGCAATGCGATAACCAGGTTGTAGGCGATAAGTTCGTACCGCTTGTCATAGGACCGGGCGATTCCTTCACCATTCAGCCCACTGAGACAGGATTGGTCCTTGAAAGCCTTGGTAGGGAATATGACGGGGTCTGTACGAATGCGAGCCCTGGTTTTGAGGGAGTGTCGTGCACCTTTGTGGCGCGTGGATGCGCCCTGGTCTTAGAGGGCTTCTGCGAGGTTGTTGTCGCCAGAATCGGTCTCTTCTTCGTACCGCCTGCGGCCGCTGCAAATACGCCATCCAAGGTCGCTTTCCTTGCCCACTCTACTTTCACTTTCGCTCCCGGCGATCCCGGGCCTCCTGCCCGCGTATTCGCGAACTGTACGTGGGACTACCGCCGATGACATCAAGAAGGCTCAGATGATTGATTGAGGTTGGAAGGAAAAGAGTGGCAGGAGCCCGTGCAAATTGGCTCCTGTCACTCTTCTCTTGGGAAGAATGACCGGTCAATGCACGACGTCAGGGAGCACACGCGTCTCTCTGTATGGAGCAAGACAGCGTGGGTAGAGGCTCCACCACTGTGACACAGGAGGGAAGACGATATGAAGGCCATGGGAACACTGGGGATGCTCGTGGGTATTGTCGTCATGGCCAGCTCAGCCCCAGATTCTGCCGCCCCTGCGTGCGACTAAACGTCTGGCCGAGGCCCCGGACGAGACCCGCAGCGGCGCGGGCGAAGGGTGGCCGCATGCCGCCGCTGACGGCCACCCTTCGCCCGGGGTGTGCACGCGCGCTTGGCGCAGGGCGGCAACCCCTCCGGAGAGCACTGGGCCAAGGATGGGGGCAGTACAACGTGGCTTCTGTGCTGTCAGGGTATCCGATTGTGGCAGTGACCAAGAATGAGTAGAATCTCCAGGGGAGAGATGACCTCGACCTACAGGAGACATCCTATGGCGGAAGCGACCTTGGAAGAGCGTGTAGCCACATTGGAACAGCTCGTAGCCCAATTGATGCACACGTCTGAGAGGACAGCGCGGAAAAAAGATTGGCGTCGCACCATCGGCATGTTCGACGGCGACCCGATCATGCAGGAGATTATGGCAGAAGGGCGCCGCCTCCGCGAAGAGGACCGCCCACACGGGCGCGCATGATCCTCCTGGATACCGACCACCTCTCGCTATTGCAGGACCGTGAGGCCCCAGGCTCCCTTGCCCTCCAGGCCCGTCTCGCCTCCTTCCCCCCGGATGAGGTGGTTACCACCGTTATCACGATGGAAGAGCAGATGCGTGGCTGGCTCGCCCTGATTCATCGGATCACAGACACCCAGCGGCAGGTGGCCTATTACGAGCGGCTGCTGGGCCTCGTGGCGTTCTTTGCCGAGTGGGAAGTCCTGCCGTTTGACCAGCGCGCGGCGGTGACATTTGAGCGTCTGCGACAGCAGCGGGTACGTATTGGAACGATGGACCTCAAGATTGCCGCAATTGCCCTCGGGCATAACGCCCTGGTGTTGTCTGGCAATCTGCGTGATTTTCAGCAGGTCCCTGGTCTGGACGTGGAAGACTGGCGGCAGTGAACCCTTCCCTCCTCAGAGGCCGCAATGATTCAGTAGGATAGATTGCTTTCCCTTGCGAGCCCTTTGGAGCGGAGAGGCATGCCAAAGCACTTTTTGCGCCAGCGTCCTTGGGAGTGCCCTCTTGGAGCACCTCGGCACCACCACCAGCGGCCGCACCTCGTACAGGGTGGCATGCTCCGGAGCGTACCGGAGCATGGGCTGGGGCGGCGCTGCGTGGCTCGTGTATGAAGGCAAGGGGAACACTGGGAATGCTTATGGCTATTGTCGCTCTGGCCAGCCCAGCTCGAGGTAGCGTCCGCCATGTGAACTGTAATGTGCCAGGACAGACGGTTACAAAAGCCTTGCAGACGGCTCAACCGGGCGATACGATTCGCGTCCAGGGCACATGCGAAGAAACGGTGACCATTACACCGAAATCAGGAGCTGAAAACCACGGGCTGGAGCCGGCCAAAGACGTGACCCGGACGCCGATGCAGTGGGAGGCATTGCCCAAGCTCAACGACTACGTGGCAGAGGGTTGTAAAACCGGCTAATTCGACGCCGTGGGCGTGACCGAGCCCCAACCGCTGCTGCTGCGCGAGCAGCTGGTACGCTCGGTCTTTACCCAGACCTACCAGGCGCTCTACAATCAGGAATACTACAGCGGTGCATCGAGTAGGCCGTCCACGGGGACCTACCACCTATGGCCCTGGCGCTATCCCAAAGCCGCCAGGCGCTGACGCCAGGCTGGTAACACCTCCGGATTCTTCACGTACAATGGCGGCTCCCCCCGTAGCACTCGCAGCACGTTCTCGGCTGCTGCGGGTGGGAGAGCTGCCATCAGCTCCCGCGAATGGCCGATCATGTGCGGTGTGAGGATCACGTTGTCCAG
>Ga0081455_10003076_pt1 | contig 19450 bp, 22 predicted proteins | sample TabmetS3T2R1_FD_70207 | JGI IMG/M metagenome (GOLD analysis project Ga0081455, IMG submission 70207) | Tabebuia heterophylla rhizosphere microbial communities from the University of Puerto Rico - S3T2R1 | ecosystem: Host-associated > Plants > Roots > Rhizosphere ... | reverse complement strand
TACGACATTTCCGAGCCGGCGGCACCCCGTCAGATCGGCTTCATGCCAGTCGAGGGCACCGGCCTGCATCGCATCTGGTACATCGGCGGCCGCTGGGCCTATGCCTCGGCGATGATAGAGGGCTTCTCAGACTACATTCTCGTCACCATCGACATGGCTGACCCGACCAATCCCGCGATCGTCGGCCGATACTGGTTGCCGGGCATGAACCTTGCCGGGGGCGAGGTGGGGAATTGGCCGCTTCCGGCCGGCCGCTACGGCCTGCACCACGCGGTGGTCCGCGACGACATTGCCTATTGCGCCTGGCGTGATGCCTGTCTCGTGGTGGTCGACGTCAAGGACAAGCGCGATCCGAAGCTCGTCGTTCACAAGAACTGGGCGCCGCCGTTTGGCGGCGGAACGCACAATTGCCTGCCGCTGCCCGACCGCAACCTTCTGATCGTGCTGGACGAGGCGGTGCTCGACGAAAAGCAGGACGGCTTCAAGCCGATCTGGGTGTTCGACAATCAGGTGAAGTCGAACCCGGTCAGCGTGTCGACTTTCCCGGAACCAAGCGACCGCGACTATATCGCGGTCGGCGGCCACTTCGGCCCGCACAACATCCACGAAAACCGGCCGGGGTCGTTCGTCAGCTCGGAGCTGATCTTCGCGACGTACCAGAACGCTGGCGTCAGGGTCTACGACATCCGCAACCCGCTTCGGCCCGAAGAGGTCGGAGCCTGCGTGCCGCCGGCGCCGAAAAAGCTGGTCGACCCGCGTCCCAACCGACCGGTGGTGGTGCACTCGGCGGACGTGTTCGTCGATGCTAACGGACTCTGCTATTGCACCGACTGGAGCGGTGCCGGGCTCTACATCATGGAATATATGGGGTGAGGCGGCGACGGAAGCGGCGCCCCAGCCTGTGCACGGATACGAGGCATACGACGCGGCGGCGTACGGGACCTGGCAGGCACAGGTGCAGACACCGGCGTACACCTACGACTACGGCACCTACGAGCAGTACACCCCCGCGGCCCATGTGGCGACGGTCCCCACCACGCTCCCCGACGGGCGCCCCCTCTTCCGCGACGAGGAGCCCTGGCCCGGTATCTGAGTCCACGATTCGGGACAGCTGCATAACGGGTTTACGCGCCTGTCCGAGTCCATTACCGTGGACTCGTCAGTGCATCACGATGAACGAACCCGAACCCCGAGCCGAACCTGGACCGCCCGTGACCACGCCCAGCACGACCACGACCGCCTCGCCCTCGGCGGTGCACACCTCTGTGGCGCCAGGCCGTTGGGGTTCCCTCGGCCCGACCGGACTGGTCCTGGCCGGCGGTGTCTCGGTGCAGTTCGGCGCGGCGCTGGCGGTGAGCCTGATGCCGCGGGCCGGCGCGTTGGGCGTCGTGACGCTCCGCCTGTTCGCGGCGGCCGTCGTCGCGGTGAACGTCGTACTGGCGACGGCCCGGCACACCCTGGTGCCGAGCGAGTTGCTGGGTCGCGTGCTCGGCGTGTGGCGGACGGTCGTGTGGGGCGCGATCCCTCTCGGTGCCCTGGTCGGGGGCGCGCTGACGGAGGTGCTCGGCAGCGCCGGCGCCACCTTCGCGGTGTCCGGTGCTGCGCAGATCGCGCTGGCCGCGCTCGCGGCACTCGTGCTGTGGCGGTTTTCGATGGACCGCGAACCGGTCGGCTCCTCCTGAACTGCCGCATCCGCGTCTGGTGCCCACGCCCGGTCGGTGCTGGAATGTCCTATGCGGATCAGCGATTCCGATGAGCCGCTGGCGACGCGGCGACGCCTGGTGCTGGTGGGTGTCGCGGGCTTCGCGGTGGGCGCCGGGCTGATCGGCGTGCTGTGGGCGTCGACGACGGCGGTGAGCGGCCCGACCGCGGACGCGAAGGCCGCGTGCGCGGCGCTGGCCAGGGCGGAGCCGCTACCGGAGGGCCGGGTCGGCCGGGGCAGCCTCGAACCGGGCGTGCTGGAGCACATCATGGCCGCCGACTCCCTCGCCTCGGCCGCCGCCGAACTCAGCTCGACCTACGGCGAGCTCGCCACCCACATCGAGGGCGTGCGCCGGATGACGCTCAGCCTCAACTTCGCCGACCCCAACGGCCGGCGGCACCTCGCCCAGGCCCGGGAGCTGTGCGGCACCCTGTGAGGCGCCGCCCAGCGCGGGTCACTGTTCGCCGCTGCCCTTCTGGATTGTCTTGACCGTCAGCTGGTCACCGGGGATCTTGTCGCTCGCGCAGCCCGTGGTGGACAGCTCGACGAACATCGACGCCGTCTCCTGCGGCGGGTAGACCCGCAGCCCGCGCACCGGCTGCGGCTGACAGGTCACCGTGTCGTAGTTCTGCACGTTGACGAAACCGATGTCGGCGGAGGCCGTGGCACCGTTGTTCAGGGTGACGGCGCCGCCCTTGGCACCCTGGTGGACCGCCGCGGGGCCGACCTGGTGGCCATCCTCCCCGGCGACGTAGGAGACACCCGGGAAGCCCTGGATGACGCACGGGTCGTCGCTCACGTTCGTGAAGATCAGCGGGCGGTACACGGTGCCGGCAGCGGCGTCGCCGCGTCCCAGGCTCAGTTTGAGATCGCTGGACTTGCACAGAGTCCCGCCCGCCGGCGCGCTGGTGGCGGCGTCCGGCGAAGTGGTCGTGGCGGAGGTGGCCGGGCCGGTCGAGGTGGTGGCCCCGGGCGTCGTCGGCGCGGCCGACTGCCCGGTCTCGGTGCCTGCGCTCCCGCAACCCGCGAGCACAATCGCGAGCGCCGCCGTCGCGACACCCAGCCCGATCCGCGGAGAATTCAGTCGAACCACGATCTTTCCCCTCCCTGTGCCGACCGGAGCACTACCCGGAGGACGTGTGGTCCACACGCCTGGTTGCGCCGCATGACGCGATTTCCCGACCATTCGCGGCAACATGCCGTGAAACTACAACAAGGCGCGTCCCGGGACCGGGCGAAAGGTCCCCTACAGGGGCATCCCGACCCAGCTCAGGCACTGCCAGCCACCGTCCGCACCGGACTCCAGCTCGATGATGCCGGTGTTCGGAATGAGGCCGCGATCGGGCAGCTCGGGCCGCACATTCGAGGCCAGCCACTCGGCACCCATCCGGATCAGGCCGCCGTGCGAAACCAGCACCACGACACCGTCCGATCGAGTGAGGTCGTGACGCTGCGCGAGCCCGGCGATCGCGCCGGTGAACCGCGCCCGCGCCTGCTCACCCGTCTCCCCGCCAGGCATCGGGACGTGCAGCCGTCCGCGCGTCCAGCTGCGCACCACGGTCATGTACTGCTCGATCGCCTCCTGGTCGCTGCGGCCCTCCAGCTCGCCGGCCACGATCTCGTGCACCCCGGCGACCCGCTCGACCGGCAGGTCCAGGGCTTGCGCGAGCGGGGACGCCGTCTGCTGCGCGCGGGTGGCGTGTGAGGCATAGACCGCCTCGACCGGCTCGGTCGCGAGCTTTTCGGCCAGCTGCTGGGCCTGCTCGTGCCCCAGGTCGGTGAGCGGCGGCCCGGGCAGCGCGGTGTCCAGCTTCTTGGCGATGTTCGCCGCGGTCTGGCCGTGCCGGACGAGGTACAGCTTCACGCCCGTTCCCCTCTCTGCACGGCGGCGACCCAGTCGGCGGCGTCGGTGAAGTCCTCGTTGCGGGCAGCCGGTTCCACGGTGGCCACCACCCCGTCGGCGCGGGCGAACGAACCCAGGAACCGGACATCTCGGCAGCGGCGGCGCAACGCGGTGAGCGCGTCGGCGATGCGCGGCTCGGCGACGTGGCCCTCGAAGTCGATGAAGAACCGGTACTCGCCGAAGTTCTGCTTGCCCGGCCGGGCATCCAGCCGGGTCAGGTTGATGCCGCGGGTCGCGAGTTCGGTGAGCAGTTCGGCGAGCGCGCCGGTGCGGTTCGCGGCCGCGGCGACGAGCGAGGTCCGGTCGGCGCCGGTCGGTTCGGGCAACGTCACCGGGGGTTTGCGCAACAGCAGGAAGCGGGTGCGGGCGTCCTCGACGTCGGCGACCCCGGTCGCCAGAACCTTGAGCGGGTAGTGCTCGACGGCCACCGGCGCGGTGACGGCGGCATCGAATTCACCCGCCTGGACGGCGACCGCGGACGCCGCGGTGGACCGGGCGGCCACCACGCGGGCGCCGGGCAGGTTGTCCGCCAGCCACTGACTGACCTGCGCCAGCGCGTGCGGATGGCTCGCCACCGTACGGATTTCGCTCACGTCGTCGCGCGTGAGGACACTGAATTGTACTGGTAGCAACGCTTCCGCGACACCGATCAACGGCTCGTGCACCGCGAGACCGTCCAGCGTCGCGGGAACCGCGCCCTCCACGGAATTTTCGACGGGCACGCATGCCGCGTCGGCTTCCCCTCGCCGCACGGCGTCCAGCGCCTGCGGGATCGTTTCGGCGGCGACGAGTTCGTCCTCCGCCGACGTCAACGTGCGGGCCGCCTGCTCGGTGAATGTACCGATCGGCCCGAAATATGCGATCCGTGACACGCGGACAGGCTACGCACCGCGCGGGATGCGGGTCAGGTCAGGCATTCGAGTGGGCCGCACGGTTACGCGCGGTCGCGTTTTTTGGCATGGTGTAGGAGTGACTGCCGAATCGGGCACCCAACCCACCGGCAAGCGAACGGAGGACCAGGTCGCGCCCGCAACTCCCGCCCTGGTGCTGTGTGCCGTCGACGAACCACTCGCTCGCGCGTGGCGATCCGTTGTGGACACCATGGCCGGCCCCGTGAGCGTGCACCGGGGTTCGGTGCTGGACGTGGTCGCCGACGCGGTGGTGAGCCCGGCGAACTCGTCCGGCTGGATGCGCGGCGGGATCGACGCCGTCTACGCGCGCGCCTTCCCGAACGTCGAGCAGAACGTCCGCAGCACGATCCTCGCCTACCACGGGGGCGAACTGCCCGTCGGCAGCGCCGTCGTGGTCCCGACCGGCGAGCCGGCCCCGGCATGGCTGATCAGCGCCCCGACGATGCGGGAGCCCGGCGAGCGGCTGCCCGCCGACACGGTCCACCCCTACCTGGCGGCGCGGGCGGTGTTCCGGCAGTGGTGCGACGGGGTGCTCGAACAGGGCGTGGTGGTGCGCTCCGTCATCGAAACGATCGCGATGCCGGGCCTGGGCACCGGGGTCGGCGGCGTCACCCCGGACACCTGCGCCCGCCAGGTCGCGGCGGCCTGGGACGAGGTATTCCGGCGGAGCTAGTGCATGACCGCGTCCCGCTCGGGTATGCGTGTAGAAGGTCACAGCGCATTTACGTGCGGTAAGCCCTACCGTTGAAGCTGCGTTACGGAGATATCGACGTCAGCCCAGCCCAGCGACGGGCAAGGAGTGTGGGAATGCCACGGGTACGTGAGCTCAGCCCGTACGTCGAGCTCCACCGGGAGCAGTGGCGGGAGCTGCGTCGCAGCACCCCGTTGCCGCTGACGGCCGAGGAGCTGCGCGGCCTGCGGGGGCTCGGCGAGCAAATCGACCTCACCGAGGTCGCCGAGGTCTACCTGCCGCTGTCCCGCCTGATCAATCTGCAGGTCGCGGCGCGTCAACGGCTGTACGAGGCCACCACCACCTTCCTCGGCGAGGACTGCCGGGGCACGAAGGTCCCGTTCGTGATCGGTATCGCCGGCAGCGTCGCGGTGGGTAAGTCGACCACCGCGCGGATTCTGCGTACCCTGCTCGCCCGCTGGCCCGATCATCCGCGCGTCGACCTGGTGACCACCGACGGCTTCCTGTACCCCAAGGCCGAGCTGGTGCGCCGCGGCATCATGCACCGCAAGGGCTTCCCGGACAGCTACGACCGCCGCGCCCTGCTGCGGTTCGTCTCCGACGTGAAGTCCGGCGCCGAGTCGGTCAGCGCGCCGGTGTACTCGCACCTGGCCTACGACATCCTGCCCGGCGAGGAGCAGGTCGTGCGCCGGCCGGACATCCTCATCATCGAGGGCCTCAACGTGCTGCAGCCCGGCTCGAGCCTCACCGTATCGGACCTGTTCGACTTCTCCATCTACGTCGACGCGCACAACGAGGACATCGAGCACTGGTACGTCGAGCGGTTCCTGAAACTGCGCAGCACCGCCTTCGCCGACCCGGCGTCGCACTTCCACCACTACGCCACGCTGGACGACGTCGAGGCCCGTGCCGAGGCGCGTCACCTGTGGCGGACCATCAACGAGCCGAACCTGGTGGAGAACATCCTGCCCACGCGTCCGCGGGCGACCCTGGTGCTCCGAAAGGACCCCGACCACTCCATCAACCGGGTGCGCCTGCGCAAACTGTAGGCGCTGCCTCGGCCGAATGGCTGACCGGGCGAGGACAGTCGTAACCGGTTGGCCGATACCGCCGGCACCTCGCAAAGCTCACCCTGAAGGGCAGGAAATGCGCCCTGACCAGGGAGGAGGCACGCCGATGCTCGCGATCATCGTCACCTGGATCGGCGCCGTGCTCGGTATCACGGTGCTGCTGGTGATGGCCTTCGGTGCGTTCGTCCTCGATTTCGAAGACGCCCTCGCCGACCGCCGCGACCGCCGTCTCGACCCTGCCCCCGTGGAGAGCCCGACCGCGGTCCCGTAGTCGGCGCGCGTGCCCTCAGTCCTCGGGAACTTCGAGTTCGTCGAGGGCGGCGGTGAAGTCGTCGAGGTCGAACTCGAGTTCGCCGTCCTCGTCGTAGGTCAGCCGCTCCTCGAGCACCGCCGTGAGCTCGGCCAGCACCTCGTCGCGCTCCAGACCGGACTCGGTCAGCCGCTGGGCAGCCGTCCAGGTCTCGACGGGCTCGCCGTCCCACAGCTGGTCGACGATGGTGGTCAGCGCGACCGCCCGCAGCTCGGAACCGTCGTCGTCCTCGAACTCGGCCGCGAATTCGGCCAGCACGAGCACGCGGCGCTCCTCGGGGTCGGCCGGGTCGAGCTCGACCTCGTCGTCCTCGGTCTCGACGGTCAGCGACGGGAGCGCGAACTGGCGGCGTTCGAGCAGGTCCTGCACATCCTCCGGAGCCAGGTCCTCGGAACCGGTCAGATAGGCGTCCAATGAGGACTCCTCCGCCTGCTCGCGGTCATCCAGCCGGTCCTCGACCGCCTCGACCAGGGCGGTGAGGGCGTCCTCGGGCAGCCCGTCGCGCTCGCCGAACACGCGCGCCCAGACCGGCAGCAGCGCGGCCATCTCGGCATCCTGCTCGTCGGTCAGCTCGATCTGCCCGTCGTCCACGAAGTCCACAAACGACTCGAGCTTGGCCGGCCCCACCCGCAGCGGGCGGCGCGAGTCGTGCTCCAGCCCGAACTCGATCAGCCGCAGCGCGACCACGCGGGCGTCCTCGGTGTCGCCGACCTCGTCGCCGGCGGCCGCGAAGAACGAGTCGATGATCCCGGCCTGCTTCGTCACCGTGAGCGGCGCCGGCTCCTCGACCTCCGCCGCCTCGGGGAGCGCGCGCAGCCGGGCCAGCGCCAGCGCGCGGAACCGGACGAAGTCCTCGCCCACCTCGGGCTCGGCCTGCCACTCGGTGCCGGCGAAGGCGTCGGCGATGAGCTCGTGCGCCTGCTCCGGGCGGATCTCCTCGCTGGTCACGGACTCACCCACCGCCCGCAGGTCCGCCAGCACGTCCCGCGGCGACTCGACGATCGCGGCGTCGGTGACCCAGCCGCCGAAGCTGCCGTAGTTGATCGACACGACCAGACCGTGGTCGCCGAAGGAGACCAGCACGGAGCTCTCGTCGCCGTAGACGTCGGTGGTGCGCCAGCATTCGCCCGGCGTGACCTGATTCAGCTTCGACGCCCACGCCGGCTCGGGCAGCCCGAACTTCTCCAGCGCCAGGTCGGCGGCCTCCCGGTGGTCGGCGTCCGTGGCCAGGACGCGCAGCGCGGCGAGCGGGGCCACCAGGCGTTCCGGGTCGGCGGTCTGCGCGACGAGGTCGATCAGGCCGGCGGCGAGGTCGTCGTCGGCCTCCCACCACTCGCCGAGGATCTCGGAGGTGACCAGCTCGACGCGGGTCGGATCGGCGTCGTCCCGCAGCTCGGCGAACACGTTCAGAACCTCGTCGAAGGGAGTCTCCAGCTGCGGCACCTCGGTCATGGCGGACATATTCGCACCAGCCGCGACCGCCGCCGCGAGCGGGATCGGCCGTTTCAGTCCTTGGGCAGGGCGATCCGGGCGTTCCGGATCTCGGCGACCAGCCGGACCTTGCGGTTGTGGGTCTCGACCAGCTCGGCGAGGTAGGGCGCGAACTCCTCGGGACGGCCGACCCGGCGGTAGAGACCGCGCAGCCGGCGCAGGGCGCGGGCGGCCTCGCGGTAGTGCTCGACGCTCCGGCGGGCGATCAGCTCCTCGATGTGCCGGCGGTGCACGTCCAGCAGCTCGGCGGCATCGTCCGGACGGCCGCCCGCGACCAGGGCCTCGATCAGCTCCTCGGCGTTCGGCACGGTCGGCTCGCGGGCGAACTCCGCGCGGCGCAGGCTCAGCACGTCGTCGGCCAGCTCGGTGGCCGCCGGGTCCTGCTGGAGCGCCCTGGCCGCGTACGTGATCGCCTCGCTCGTGCGGCCGGCGGCGCGCAGAACCCGGACGATCCGGAGGCTCGCGTCCATGCGCGGCAGCTGCTCGGACAGGATCGCGACCAGGCCGTCAACGTCCCCGGAGATCTCCACGAGCTGCTCGTGCAGCCGCTCGGCGACCGCCCGGTTCGCCGGATCCCGGCGCGCCTTGTCCACCCGGGAGCGCAGCTGGGCGAGACCGGCTTCGCCGAGCGCACCGGCGAACTCGGCCAGGTCGAGCTCCGCCCGGCCGTCGAACGCGACAGCGCCCAGCCAGTCGGCCAGCTCGACCGGGTCCGGTGGGCGGGCGACGCAGGCGCGGGCGTAGAGGCCGAGCGCACGCCGCAGCTCGGCTCCGTCGCCCTCGTCGCGGCTGATCCGCTCGACCGTGCGCCGCGCCAGCGGGGCGACGTCAGCGCGGGTGCCCGAGTCGAGCAGACGCTGCACGGTATCCAGCACCGGCCCGATGTTGCTGGCCTCGGCCACGGGCTCCGGTGACCCGGCGCGGAGTTCGAGACGGGCGCGCAGCTCCGGATCGCGTTCGGCCTGATCGTGCAGCAGCCCGGCCAGCGTCTCGGGGTCGAGGGACTTCAGGTAGGCGCGGAGATCCGTCACCCGCACATCCTGGCCTACCCGCGTCGCAGGGCGATCGGGACGGCACCCTCCGCTTCATGATCGAAATCGGCCGCTACCTCGGCCAGCACCTCGCGGAACTCCTCGACGATCTCGGCCAGCTCCTCCAGCATCCGCTCGATCGCAGCGGGCCGCAGGCCGGACCGGGCGCCCGCCCACCGCGCCCACGCCGGCAGGACGTCGGGCAGTGTTTCTACGAAGGCCTCCGGAAAGCCCTCGGTGTTCAGGACGTCTTCGAGCATGAAGTCGAACTTGCCCGGGCCGACCCGCAGCGGGCGGCCGTAGTCGTCGTCGCAGCCGAAGTCCACGACGAACCGGACGCAGTCGGTGTACCAGCGGTCCGTGGCGTCGCCGTCCTCGGCCAGGAACGCCCGCACCAGCTCGTCCCGCTCGGACTCGCTGAACGTCCGCGGCTCCACCGGCGGGTCGGCGGGTGGCATCGCCCGGAGCCGCGCGGCCACCAGGGCGCGCAGCGGGGTGAGCGGGTCCTCGGCCACCACCCCCGGCAGCAGGGCGGCCGCGCTGTCGTTGATCGCGATGGCGTCCTCGAGGATCCGGCGCGCGCGGGAGGGCGGGATCTGTTCGGTCACGAGGACCTCGCTGGCCTCCGCCCCGGCGCGCATGCTGTCCAACATGGCGTCCACCTCGTCGATGACGTCGATGTCGCCCAGGCCGCCGCCGCTGAACTCGACCTCGGCGACGATCCCGTGCTCGCGACCGGCCCCGTGGCACCGGAGCAGCAGGGTGGCCCCGTCGCCGAACACGTCGGCCTCCTGCCAGCACTCGGTGACCTCGACCCGGCTCAGGTCCTTGCCCCAGGGCGGCTCCGGCATGGCGGCGAACGCGTCGGCCGCGTCGGCCGCACGGGAGCGCTGCTCCTCGGTGAGCCCGAGGTGCTCGATCATGCGCAGCAGCGCAAGCGCCGCCGGGCTCGGCCTGCGGGCGGCGTCGTCGATCAGCGGGAGCACGACCTCGCGCCCCGAGTCCGAGGGGTGCCAGAAGTCGCCGAGGAAGGTCGACGTGATCAGCTCGACGGCGACCGGATCGGCCTCGGCCAAAGCGTCCTCGGCGTCGGCGAGCACCGTTTGGAGTAGTCGCCGGCGCTCCTCGGAAACGCCGGACCTCTTCTTGCTCTTCTTGCTGGGCTTGCGCCCCCGGCTGACCGGGCTCATGCGCTTATGGTGGCAGCTTTCCGCCCGGAAACCAGCTTCGGCACGGCGATGCGTGCGTTGCGGACCTCGACCAGGAGCCGGGTCTTGCGCTTGTGGGTCTGGACCAGGCCCGCCAGGTACTCGCCGAACTCCGGCACCCGGTCCGCGCGCTTGTGCAGGGCACGCAGCTCGCGCAGCCGCTGCGCTGCTTCCCGGTAGCCGCCGGGGTCCTTGAGCTGGATGAGCTCCTCGACGTCGAGGCGGAACACGGGGATCGCCTCGGCCGGATCGCGCTCGGCGAGCTGGCCGAGAGCATTCTGCCGTTCGGCGGGCCAGCGGCCGAGTTGCTCGGCGACGGACCGCAGGGCGCGGTAGGTGTCCGGCGACGGGTTGCGCCGGAACTCGGCCCGGCGCAACGCGAGTACGCCCTCCCGCGGGTGCACGACGGTGCGCGCGGCATGAGCGATCGCTTCGCCGTGGCGTCCGGCGGCGCGGAGCAGACGCACGATGCGCAGCGTGGTCGCCGGGGTCGGCGGCTGGGCCGTCAGGATCGCCAGCAGGGTGTCGACGTCGCCGGTGACCTCGGCGAGCTGCTCGGTCAGGCGGCGCGTGGCGTCGTTGTGCTCGGCCGCGGCCAGCGCGGCCTTGAGGTAGGTGAGTCCCTCCTCGCCGAGGGCGGGGACGAAGTCGGCGAGGTTGATCTCGGGCCGGCCGGGGCGGTCGAGCTGCGTCTCCAGGATCCAGTCGGCGAGCTCCCGCGGGTCGGGACGGTGGACGGCGCAGGCACGGGCGTAGAGGCCGATCGCCCGTCGCAGCTCGGCGCCCGTGGCGTCACTGTCCGCCATCCGGCGGGCCAGCGGGGTCAGGTCCGCCTGGGTGCCGGCGTCGAGGAGTCGTTGCAGCGTGTCGAGGACCGGGCCCACCTTGCCGTGCGCGACGGCGCGCAACTCCAGCTCGTGTCGTAACCGAGGGTCACGGTCAGCCTGGTCGAGGACTAGCTCGGCCAGCGTCTCCGCGTCGAGAGTGCGCAGGTAGGCGCGCAGATCCGAGGCAGAGGTCATGCGAACTATCCTGCCGCACCCGAAGGTGGGAGATCGTCACCCAACAGCGTCGTCTTCGTTGACGCTCGGTGAGCATCAGCAAGGGCTGAGCCACTGGAAGAAGTAGCCGGTCGACGCGCCCCGATCGAGGTCATCCAGGAGGGGGACGGGCGAGATCTCCGGCACGCTGCGTGGATACGGGCGCCATCGGCCCGCGTCGGCGAGGTAGTAGAGCGACCACATCTGATCGAGGCCGTACCGGAGCTGGGCGAAGGGCCGCTCGGCCGGCCCGCCGCCGGCCCACTCGGCCCGCCGCTCAACGAGGGTCACGATGCGCCCGCGCCAGCGGGACATCACCGTGTACTCGCCGCGCTGGCCGGCCGGAACCCGCCGCTCACACCACCGATCGATCTGGCGTTGCTGGAGCTCGGGTATCCGCGACATACCCACAGTGATACCGCAACCCGATCGGGTCGCGCGGCACCGGATACTGCGCCGTGTGACGCTCGACGATCTGCAACGGCGACTGGCCGAGTTCGCTGCCGCGCGGGACTGGCAACGATTCCACACGCCGAAGAACCTGGTGATGGCCCTGTCCGGCGAGGTGGGCGAGCTGACCGCGCTGTTCCAGTGGCTGACGCCCGACGAATCCGGCGCGGTGCTGACCGACCCGGCGGCGCGCGCCGAAGTGCTCGACGAACTGGCCGACGTGACGATCTACCTGGCCCGCCTGGCCGACGTGCTCGGTGTCGACCTCCTGGCCGCCGCGGAAGCGAAGATCAACCGCAACGAGTCGCGGTTCCCCGTCGATCGTTTCGACTAACCTGGCACTCGCGGCCCGACGGGCACCGAAGTAGCCACTTCGTCGCTGCCCCCACCCGCACGTGGATGACGCGTGCCCAGTGGGGGAAACGAAGTGGCTCTTGTTCGGCACAGCGCCGATCACCTTCTCGCGGAGGCGAAAGCCGGTCAGTTGCACGAGACCTTGGCGGAGCAGGCCCGTTTCCAGTGGGGCCACCGCGTCGGCGCGAGCGAGGTCCGCTCATGGGCGGGCAGCCTGCCGCCGTTCCTCGCCGATCTAGTCGACGCCGGGCTCGGACGGGTCGAGGTGCTGCTGGAGCACAAGCTGCCGCACAGCCCGAAGCGCGTCGACGCCGTGCTCTGCGGAGTGCACCCGCGCACCGGCGAAACGAGCTACGTCCTCGTCGAGCTGAAGCAGTGGTCGAAGGCGGAGCTGCTCGCGGCCGACCTCGTGCGGATCGACGCCCGCCGGGAGCCGGTCCTGCACCCGGTCGAGCAGGTCCGGCGGTACTGCGAGTACCTGGTCGACTCGACCCCGCACCTCGCCGAGCGTCCGCACGCGGTGCACGGGATCGCGTACCTGCACAACGCGGACTCCACGAGCACCGCGTCGTTGCGCCAGTACCGGCCCGGCGAGTTCGGCACTCTGTTCACCATGGACGACAAGGCGAAGCTGGCCGATCGCTTGCGGTCCGTGCTCGACCCGGCCGCCGGGCGGGAGGCCGCGCGGCGGTCGGCCGACGAGTTCCTGGATTTCGAGCACGCGCCCGCCAAGCCGCTGCTGAACCTCGCCGCCCGGGAGATCCAGGAGCGGGAGCAGTTCGTGCTCCTGGACGAGCAGCAGATCGCGGTCGAGCTGGTGTGGCAGGCGGTCGAGCGGGCGCGGGCCGCCCGGACGCAGACGGTCGTGGTCGTGCTCGGCGGTCCAGGCTCGGGCAAGAGCGTGATCGCGCTGAGCCTGCTCGGAGAACTGGCCCGCGCCGGACGGAAGGTCCACCATGCGACCGGTTCCAGCGCGTTCACCAACACGATGCGCAAGGTCGCCGGCGCTCGGAACCGGCGCGTGCAAACCCTGTTCAAGTACTTCAACAGCTACCTGGACTCGCGGCCGCGTGAGCTGGACGTCCTCATCTGCGACGAAGCGCATCGCATCCGCGAGACGAGCGTGAACCGCTATACGAAGCGCCAGCTGCGCGACTCGGCCCGGCGGCAGATCAACGAGCTGATCGACGTGGCGTCGGTGCCGGTGTTCCTGCTCGACGAGAACCAGACCGTGCGGCCCGGCGAGATGGGATCGCTCGCGGAGATCTCCGCCGCGGCGCAGGCGCTGGACTGCAGGCTGGAGGTGGTGCGCCTGTCCGGGCAGTTCCGGTGCGGCGGGTCGGATGCGTTCGACACGTGGGTCGCCCGCCTGCTCGGCCTCGACCGGCTGCCCCCGGTGCGGTGGAGCGCGCTCGCGGGCGACGACGAGTTCGTGGTCACCAGCGCCGCCGGCCCATCGGCGCTCGAGGCGTGGCTGCGGCAGCGGATGGACGGCCACGGCGGCACCGGCCGGTTGTCCGCGGGCTACTGCTGGCCGTGGAGCGACCCGGAGACCACCCCGGACGGCAAGCGCCTCCTCGACGACGTGCGGATCGGCGACTGGAGCCGGCCGTGGAACGCCAAGCCGAACCAGCGGGTCCCCGACGCGCCCGAGTCCTACTACTGGGCCTCCGACGAGCGCGGCTTCGGACAGGTCGGCTGCATCTACACCGCGCAGGGCTTCGAGTACGACTGGGCGGGCGTGATCTTCGGACCGGACCTCGTCCGCCGCGACGGACGCTGGGTCGCCCGCCGCGAGCACTCCCACGACCCCGCCGCGAAGAAGGCCGACGACCTGGAGTTCGGCCGGCTCGTGCGGAACACGTACAAGGTGCTGCTGACTCGCGGCATGCAGGGAAGCTGTGTCTACTCGACGGATCCGGAAACTCAGGCGTTCCTCGAGGAGGTGGCGCGGTAGCGGCTCTTCGGCTCGCTCAGGGCCCAGCCGCCGAGGAGCAGCCCTACGCCGATCGCGCCGATGGGCGTGCCCGCGGCGAGACCGGCGCCGCTGAACAGGGCGATCACCGTGAGGAGCATCAGGATCAGACCGGTGCCCATCATGACCCCGCCGACCCACCTGCGCTCGCGCGGGACCGGCGGCGATGCGGGAGCAACCGGCGTCAGCGGGGCCGGCGGCGGCACGGGCACGGGTTGCGGCGCGGCAGCGACCGCGGGCAGGCCGAGCGCCGCCCATGCGGCCGGCACTCCGACGACCGTGGCGCCGAACTCGCGGGCGCGGGCGATCCGCGGTTCGGTGGCCGGGACGTCGGCGGCGACGGCGAGGTGCGTCACCGACGCCGTGAGGTTCTTCGCGAGCGGGATCCGCGCCGCCAGCACCGCCGCGCGCAACGCGTCCGCGGATGCGCCGCGGCCCAGGACGAGCACCCGTCGCCGGGCCGACGGCGCGCTCCGGCGGAGGTCCCGCAGCGCCTCCGGCACGCCGAGCGCGATGGCGACGTGCCGCAGGTCGCGTTCCTCCTCGGCCGTGACGACCCCGTCGGCTTCGGCGACCGCCCGCATGGCGGCGACGAACTCCAGGTGCGCGCGGCGCACGTCGGACGGCGACATCCCGGCGTCGGCGGCGAGTGCGGCCAATTCCGCGGCCTCGGCGTCGGACAGGTAGTGGTCGGCGAGCGCGTCGGCGAGCAGGTCCTGGTACGGCGTGTCCGCCGCCGCGATGCGGTCGACCAGGCCCGAGACCCACGTGCCGGCGGGGGCGTATGCGGGTTCAGGACGGCTCACCGGGCGCCCGGTGACGGCCAGGCGCGGCAGATGCGGCAGGGTGAACCGCCGCTCGAAAGCCAGTCCGTGCGTGCTGACCAGCGCCGCGATGATCCGGGCGCACGCTCGGGCATCAGGGGCCGCCCGGTGCGCGGCGAACCCGGCGAGGCCGAGCGCCTCCGACGCCGTGGCCAGCCGGTAGTTCGGCAGCCGCAGGGCGGCCCGAGACGCGGCCAGGGTGCAGACTCCCGGCACGGCGGGCAGCCACAGGCCGATCCGCTCGAACTCCGCGGCCAGGAAACCCTGCTCGAACGCCAGATTGTGGCCGACCAGCACGCTGCCCCGGCACAGGTCGAGCAGGTGCCCGGCGACCTGCCCGAACGACGGCGCCGAGGCCAACTGCGCCCGCGTGATCCCATGCACCCGCACCGGCCCCGGATCGACCCCCGCGCCGGGGTCGACCAGGGTCGAGAACTCCCCGAGCACGGTGCCGTCGGCGCGCACCCGCACGGCGGCGATCTCGATGATGCGCCCGGGCCGGAGTCCGGTGGTCTCGAAGTCGATCGCGGTGAACTCGGTGCCGGTGGCGGGGAACGGGCCGGACGCGGCCATGGGGACGAAGTCGATGCGCATTCGGGCTTCCCTGCTCGAGGATTGACGGGTACTCCATCGCGACGGCGGGGAAAACGTTCCCGGTGAAACAGAATTGTGATCCCGCAGTGCTGTAACGCATTCGGGACGCGCAGCGAGAAAAGAGCCGTGCCCGATGTTCCCGTCACGCCGAAACGCCGCGTGCCCACCTGGATCAAGATCGCCCTCGCCGTGTTCGCGGTGCTCTTCGTGCTCGGCGCGGTATTCGGCAAGCCCGCGGAAAAACCGGTCGCACAGCCGGCACCCACGACCGCTGCCACCAGCATCAGCCCGTCCGCGGTGCCGAGGTACCGGGTGACCCAGGTGGACGGTCCCAGCGTCGTATTGAGCGATACCGCGGGCACCTCGAAAACTGTTTTCGTCACCGGCATTCAGCCGGCCACCGATTGTTACGGCGCGGAGACCACGAGCTGGGCGACGGCATTTCTGGTCGGGAAACCGGTGACCCTGCAATCGGTGGTCGAGCGCGGGGGGCACACGCTGGCGCACGTCATGCTCGCCGATGGCACCGACTACGCGGTCGCCGCTCTGCGGGGCGGTTACGCGCGATTCGCGGCGGACGCGGTCAGCGAGTCCTACGCGAATGTGCTGCGGTCCGCGGAAAGCGCGGCCAGTGCGGCGAGGATCGGCCTGTGGGGACCGCCCTGCGAGGGCAGCCCCACCACGCCGGTCGCGCCGCCGCCGACCGCCGCGCAGCCGCCGCTGAGCACGCCCAGGCCCGCGGCACCGAAGCCGAGCACGCAGAAGCCCACCGAAGAACCGGACACGACGAACGTCTACTACGCGAACTGCGATGCGGCGCGCGCCGCCAGGGCTGCTCCGCTGTATGCCGGCGAGCCCGGGTACCGCGCGGCACTGGATCGGGACAAGGACGGCGTCGCGTGTGAGTGACCCGGCCCGGGATCCTGTGGTATTCACGATTCGTGGATCCAATTGCGCAGACGAGGTCCGGTGCCGTCCGCGGCGCAGTGGACGGTGCGATCAGCTCGTTCAAGGGCATCCCGTTCGCCGGCCCGCTGACCGGCGCCGCGCGCTTCCAGGCGCCCACCGAGCCGGAGCGGTGGGACGGAACGCGCGACGCCCTCCGGTTCTCGGCCTCGCCGCCGCAGGGGACCTCGGTCCGCGGGGCGCCGCCGCTGTGGCAGCCGGGCGAAGGGGACGACAGCCTGAGCGTCAACGTGTGGACGCCCGATCCCGGCGGCAGCGGCCTGCCGGTCATGGTCTGGATCTACGGCGGCGCCTACCTCGTGGGCAGCACGAATCAGCCGGATTACGACGGCACGACACTGGCCCGCGCCGGCGTGGTCGTCGTGACGCTGAACTATCGCGTCGGGTTCGAGGGGTTCGGCTGGCTGCCCGGCGCGCCCGCGAACCGCGCGTTCCTGGACCAACTCGCGGCGCTGCACTGGGTTCAGGACAACATCGCGCACTTCGGTGGCGACCCCGGCAACGTGACGATCTTCGGCCAGTCGGCCGGTGGCACGTCGGTCGCCGCGCTGACCGCGTCGGACGCGGGGCGGGGGCTCTTCCGCAAGGCGATCGGGCAGAGCATCGCGGACGGGTTCCTGTCCGACGACCGTGTGCGGGCCACGACCGAGCGCATCGCGCGCGCTCTCGGCGTTCCGGCCACGCTCGAGGGCTTCGCGCGGGTTCCGTCCGAGGCGATCCACGCCGTGCAGTTGGTGCCCGGCGAGTACACGCCGTACGGGCCGGTCATCGACGGCGACCTCCTCACCGACCGGCCGTGGCGCAACCTGCGTGCCGAGGTCGATCTCATCGCGGGCGCCACCCACGACGAGTTCGCTCTCTTCGTCGCCGGCGGGGACCTTTCCGGCGTCGACCCCGCGGCGACCGCCGACACGGCCGGACTGCCCGCGGCCGCCGTCGCCGAATACCGGGCCGCCAACCCCGGCATCTCGGACGCCGACCTGCACGTGCTGATCCTGTCCGACCACACCTTCCGCATGCCGTCGCTGTGGTCGGCGCAGAACCACCCCGGCCGCAGCTGGTTCTACGAGCTCACGTGGGAAACGCCCGCGCTGGGCGGCATCCTGCGGTCCTGCCACGGACTCGACGTTCCGCTGACGTTCGGCAACTTCACCGGGCCGCTGGGCGAGATGTTGCTGGGCAACCCGGCCCCGCCCGAGGCCGCGTCACTGTCGAAGGAGATCCGCAAGGCGTGGGTGTCGTTCGCGACCAGCGGCGACCCCGGATGGCCCGAGTACGGCAAGGACAACCGGCTCACCCAGATCTGGGACGTCCCGGTCTCCGTGACGAGTGACCCGATGAGTGGTTCGCGGCGGATCTGGGAGGCGGCGGCCTAGGCTCGGGGCATGGCGATCGAGGTGCTGCTCGTCGACGATCACGAGGTCGTCCGGCGGGGCCTGCGGGAGATGCTCAGCGACGAACCGGACATCGAGGTCGTCGCCGAGGCGGGCAGCGCCGACGAGGCTCTCGCGGTGGCCATGCACGTCGAGCCCGATGTCGCGGTCGTCGACGTGCGACTCGGTGACGGGGACGGTGTCGCCCTGTGCCGGGAGCTGCGCGCACGGCCCAATCCGCCGTACTGCCTGGTCCTCACCGCGTTCGACGACGAGGAGGCCATGGTCGGCGCGATCATGGCCGGTGCATCGGGCTACCTGCTGAAACAGGTCCGCGGGCAGGACGTGGTCAACGCCGTCCGCGAGGTCGCCGCCGGCCGGTCACTGCTCGACCCGGTCACGACCGCCCGCGTCCTCGACAAGCTGCGGCACCCGGCCGAGGACGAGCTCGCGCGGCTCACCGAGCGGGAACGCACGGTGCTGGAGCTGATCGGCGAGGGCCTGTCCAACCGGGAGATCGCCGAGCGCCTGTTCCTCGCCGAGAAGACGGTGAAGAACCACGTCACGTCGGTGTTGGCGAAGCTGGGCATGCAGCGCCGCACCCAGGCCGTGGCCTGGGTGGCCCGCCGGGGCAAGTAGGTCAGGCCGGCTGAGCGCGCCCGGATACCGTCCGTGACCAATTTCGGCCACCGCGACGTGGATCGCGGTTGGCAGCGGAACCCCACCCGGCCGCCGAATCCGGCGCGCCGAAGCCGACGGCGAGCGTGAGACCTGCGCCGATCACGGCGCGCAGATGGGCCCGCACCGCGTAGCCCCGAACCGGCGATGCACCGCGGTCATCCCGCGAACGCCGCGGGCGGCGGCGAGTTCGGTGTGCCCTGCGATCACAGCCGCGATCAGGACTATGTTCGCCCCGATCATGGCCCGTAATTCCGGTGTGAGGGAGTTCAGCGGTGAGTGATCTGGTCGACAGAGTGCGGCGCCAGTGGCTGGACGTGCACCCCGGACTCGACACGTCCGGCATGGCCGTCGTCGGCCGGGTGCTGCGGCTCGCCGCGCTGATCCGCCGCGTGACCGACGACCTCCTGCCGGCGAACGACCTGAACCGCGCGGAGTTCGACATGCTGTGCGCTCTGCGTCGCAACGACATGCTGAACCCGGGCCAGATCAGCCGCGAAATGCTGTCCTCCGGCGCCGCGATCACCAAGCGGCTCGACCGCCTGGAGGGGCTCGGGCTGGTGTCCCGGACGGCGAGCGAACGCGACCGGCGCGTGGTCCAGGTGCGGCTGACCGAACACGGCGTGGAGCTGATCGACAAGCTCCTGCCCGAACACCTCGAACGCGAGAAGGTCGCGCTCGCCAACCTGGCGCCGGAGCAGCAGCGGGAGCTGGCGGACTTGCTGAAGGTGATGCTGGAGACGGTGGAGGGCATCGCCTAGATGATTGATTCCATGAAGATCACGTGAAGGGGCCGGTGTGACAGCGTGGGAGGAGGGTGTCCAAGATCAAACTGTGACGAAAGAACTGGACACCCTCCTCACCGCACTCTACGTGTTG
>Ga0081455_10003075_pt1 | contig 19450 bp, 40 predicted proteins | sample TabmetS3T2R1_FD_70207 | JGI IMG/M metagenome (GOLD analysis project Ga0081455, IMG submission 70207) | Tabebuia heterophylla rhizosphere microbial communities from the University of Puerto Rico - S3T2R1 | ecosystem: Host-associated > Plants > Roots > Rhizosphere ... | reverse complement strand
TCCTGGGCGAGCCGCTGGTCGGTCCGCCGTGGGCGTGGGTGTACGCGCTCTGGCGTCCGATCCACCTGTTCGCCGGGATGCTCGCCGTGGTACTCGTCGCCGCCGTCGATCACTGGTTCGGCGGCTGGTGGGCGCTCGGCGTCGGGATCGGCGGGCCGCTGCTCGGCGCGGCCCTGAGCGAGTACCAGAAGGACGAGTGATGAGCACACCCGAGGACAAGTCCCCGGAGGAGGCGAAGCCGAAGCCGAAGGCCGAGGAGCCGGAGGAGGAGCGCGAGATCGAGATTCGGCCGGGCATGAACGAGGACGAGATCCGCGCGGCGGGCCTCGCCATCGAGGTGCCCTACGAGTCCGGCGAGGCGAAGCCGCAGCGCCTCCAGTACGCCGACCTCGGACCCGAGAAGCGGTGGACGCCGCCGGAGGGCTTCGACCCGCGCGCCGGTCGGCCGGTCGCGACGACGACCGACACGATTGACGGCGGCGAGCCGACGCCCGACGAGGAGCACGGAGGGACGAGCACGTGATCCACCGGCTGCTGCACGGGCACTGGCCGCGCTGGTTCCGCGCCGACTATGACGGCCTGTCGTGGCGGTACCGCTGCGCGGTCTGCGAGCCGACCCACAGAGACGCCCCGTGACGCTTGTGAAGGTCGCGGCGGGCGTTGTGATCCTCGCGGCCCTGGCCGCGCTCGTGCGCTGGTTCTTCTCCCCCCGACCGGCGTGACGACATGGCGACGCTCGCGCCGCGACCCTTCTGGCTCGACGGCGGGTACGACTTCGAGTCGGTGCGAGCTTGCCCCTACCACCCCGAGCACTACTGGGTCACGCTGCGGCTCGGAGACGTGCTCGTGCCCGAGCGGGTGCGCGACCCCGACGAACAACTGACGATCTGCCGAGCCTGCTACGTGCCGCGCTGCGGTGCGACCGGCGATCTCGACCGCTGCACGCTCTGGAGGCACCACCGTGTCAAGCACATCCTGGAGTCCGGCACGAGACTGTGACGCGCTGAGGGGGGAGAGGGATCGCGGCTCGGCTGCTGGCGCTCGTTGCGCTGACTCTGTTCATCGGCGGGATGCTCGCTGCGATCCGGGTCGGCCAGGAGGGCGCGCGTCCGGCCGAGTTCCAGTACGGACCGGCCGGGCAGCAGTATGGCCCCGCCGAGGAGCAGTACGGGGTGATGATCACGACCGACCAGAATGGTGCGCTGCTGACGCCGCCCGAGTACCCTTGAAGCCCACCAGGTAGCTCACATCGTGCTATAGTGGGGGTGTGTGTGAACCGACCAAGCAGGAGGTAGTCATGGATCACGAGATGTTCACCGTCGAGATGGGTGTGCGCGGCGCGTACCGCATCACCCGGCGCGTCTACGAGACGCGCGACGAGGCGGTCGCTCGCGCCCGGCGCTGGGCCGACTCGAACTCGACCGGCCACTACTGGGCGGTCGTGACGGACGCCGCAGGGGACAAAGTCGCGAGCTTCAACCTGGTGGCGTCATGAGCCGCCCAGTGCTGACAGCAGCGGCGATCAGTCGGACGCTGCGCGAGGCGGGCGTTCCGAAGGCGTCGGCCTACCGTAGCTTCGGCCGCGAGCAGGACGGCTTCATGGTGAGCAAGGCGTCGCCGTACGGCCCGCAGGACGAGATCGCGGCCGTCCACGTGACGGCGCACTACGACGCCGGGCGCGTGATGTGCGAGCGCGTGGTCGAGGTGCTGCGCGGCGCGGGCTACACGGTGCGCGAGCGGAAGAACAACGGCAAGGGCGGCACGTACGCCGTGGACGTGGTGGAGCCGGATCAGGGGCCGACCGAGGAGGAGTACCGGGCGGCGCTGGAGGCCCACTGGGCCGAGAAGGCCGCGCGCGCTCTAGGCGACGCCGACGAGGAGTTCAACCCGGCCGACGACGCCTACGAGGCCGACGACCCGAAGCGGCTGGCGTTCTGATGAGGCAGTTCGAGAAGCTCCCCGAGGGCTACACGATCCGGCCGGTGCCGCGGATCGGCCCGAACACGTCGAGGAAGATGAGCCGCGAGTCGGAGGGCGCGCTGGTGGAGATCGCCGCTGCGTACCCGAACTGGACGGAGTGGGGCCACGGGCACGCGACCAGCATGTGGTCGGGGTCGTGCGAGCGGCGCGGCTTGATCGAGGTCGCGGTGCCGGACAAGACGAGCGGCGTCGGCTGGAAGGCGAAGCCGGTGGGCCGCTACCTCTACCGGTTGACCGACTCGGGCGTCCGGCTCGTGAACGCCTGGCGCAAGGAGCGCGGCGAGGAGCCGCTGCCCGAGCACGAGCACGCCTGGGACGAGTGGTCGAGCATCGACGCGCCGGGTGGCAGCGAGCGCCGCTACTGCGCGTGCGGCGCGTTCGAGTCGCGCCCGGCCTGGCCGAAGCACCTCTCGACTGACGAGCTACACGAGGCGATCCTGACCGAGCAGGAGGAGTGGGCGCTGCGGAAGCTGAACGCCGAACTCAAGGCCCGGCTCGACGCGGCAGTCACGTGACCTGGGTCTTGGTGGTACTCGCTGCGCTCGCCGGGTTCGGCCTTGGCCGCTGGTACGCCTGGGCGAAGTACAGCTACCCCGAGAACGTCGAGATGATCCGGGTGAAGGTCGCGAAGCAGCGCGCCGAGCGCGCCAAGTACGAGGCCGAGGAGGAGCGCCTGCGGGCGAAGATCAACGACTCCCTGGACGAGCGGCTGCGCTCGTGACGAAGAACGAGCGTGACTACCTGCGCAGTCTCGTGCGCATGGACATCCGCAAGAAGGAGCGCGGCCTGGCGAAGTTCGCGGCGAGGCCCGAACAGTCTCGCGAGGACGCCGCCGCGGTGCGCGCGGCGCTGGAGTTGAACCTGGAGTTTCGGCGCGGTGTCCTGGAGATGCTGACGATCACCGAAGTGGTCGAGATCCAGTCGTAGCGCACGACGTGTGGTACGATGGCCTCGTGTGTAAGGCCGACCAGGAGGTAGTCAGGTGATCACCGAGCAGGTCAAGCGGATCAACGCGGGGCTGCGCGCCTGCGGGTTCAAGCGCGGCGACTTCCAGGTGCGCGCCCAGCGCACGCGCAAGACCGACCGCAGCTACGGGACGCGCTACACCGAGTTCGGCCCCGCCTCCGGGATCACGAGCGGCAAACGGCCGCGCGAGGTGACCGAGCGCGCGTTCGAGCAGCGGTTCGCGCTGCGCGAGCAGGGCTTCGACGTGTCGATCTGCGAGCAGGAGGACGGCCGGGTCGCGTGGATCATCGTCAGCGAGCCGCGCTACCGGCAGGAGCCGCGGATCTACCGGCGCGTCCACACGCCCGACCAGTGGGAGGAGCGGTGAAGCCCGTCGCGGCCGTGCTCAAGGCGACCCGCTACGGCGAGGTCGAGAAGCAGATCCAGCGGGAGTCCGATCCCGTGAAGCGCGGCGCGCTCCAGCGCGATCTGCGCCGGGGGACGCATGGACGCTGACCGGCAGCAGCAGGCGCTCAACGATCTGGTGGCCGAGGTCGCCGTCGGGATCGAGCAGGCGCAGGTCCGCGAGGCGAGCGGCTGGGTCGTGCTCGTGACCGACCTGGAGTCCGGCAAGCACAACGCCGTGTATGGCGACTTCGACTCGCCCGAGCAGGCGCTCACCTGGGCGGCGGAGCACGATGCCGACCCGAACGGCGGGCGCGTCGTGGAGGGCGACCAGCCGGGCTGGAGCCACACGGTGCTGCCGCGCTTCGAGGTGAAGCCGTGAAGCGGCCCTACGAGCAGGTCGTGTTCCCCGGCGGGATCAGCGCGCTCGGCCTCGCGCCCGAGCAGTGCGCCTGGCTGGAGGAGCAGGGGCACGTGCGGCGCGCCGGGCAGGTCTGGCGCGCGCTCACCTCGAAGGCGGAGATCGAGAAGCTCGTGATCGAGTCGGAGACGGCGAAGTGCGACTTCTGCTCGGACCGGCCCGTCGTGACCGTGTTCGGCGCGGGCGAGTTCGACTTCCTGCCGCACGTGCCGCTTCCCGAGCGCACCGGCTCGACGGGTGGCTGGGCGGCGTGCAAGACGTGTGCCGGGCTGGTCCGCGCGGGCGACGAGATCGGACTGCACGAGCACTGCGTCCGGCGGCTGATGGGCGTCCTGCGCGAGCAGGGGCTGTACCCGACCGGCCCGGAGATCGCCGTGGTCGAGGAGTCGATCCGAGCGGCGCAGGCGGACTTCTGGATGCGACGAGACAAGACCGAGACGGAGGTCGAGCAGTGAACGAGGAACGCGACACCGAGATGGTGCGGCTGCGCGAGAGCGGGCTGACGTTGCAGGAGATCGCTGACCGCTTCGACGTGACGCGCGAGCGCGTGCGCCAGATCGTGGAGCGCGGCGGGCCGGTGGTGAAGCGGACGCGGGATGGCAGCATCGACCGACGCACGAAGGCCGGGCGGCGCGCCCCGGCGATGCCCACGCATGAGGTTGAGCAGCTAATCACGCTGATCCTGCCGGGCATTCGCCAGGCGTCGGCGCGCATGGAGCGTGCGATGGAGGCGCTCGCCGCGTTCGCGGCCGAGCACCCCGAGCTTGCCGAGATGCAGCGCGAGTTCGGAGAGGCGATGGAGGCGAACAACGACGCCGTGCTGCCGCTCTGGAACCTGCTCAACCGAATCGAGGCGAACGGCGACTACGAGCTACACCAGAAGTGGTGCGACTACCTGAACGGCAAGGGGCCGCATCCGCACGAAGCCAAGCAGGAGGAGGCAGTCTCATGACCACACACGACGCGCTCGACGCGGCGCTCGCAGAGCGCGAGCAAGCGATCCGTGAGCAGCACGACCGCGAGGTCGCGGCCTGCCGGGCCTACGTGGAGCACCTGCGCGCAGGCGGCGACCCGCACGTCGTTGCGGGCTGGTACCCGCCGGAGGAGTTCGTCCACACGAAGGGCCACGTCAAGGCGCTGGCCGACGGGTGGCGCGAGGCGACCGGACAGCCGCCCAACCCGTTCGACCCCGGCTCGGTGATTGCGTACAAGCTGATCGACCGACTGCTCGCGGCCGACGGCGAGTTCGTGCTCGTCGGTGAACTGCGCAAGATCACGAAGAACCAGCAGGTCGAGACGTTCCTCAAGAGCTACCGGCTCGCTGAGACGAGCTACGTGCTGGAGAAGGGCAAGCTCGACGGCAAGGTCGCCTACCGGCTGATCACGCCGGAGGAGGCAGCGGCATGACCCAGCGCAGCGTGTTCGACCTGGCGCTCAGCAGGTGCCAGTCGTTCGTGGCGAGCCGCGCGGAGATCCTGCGCACGTTCCCGAACCACGACCCAACTCGCTGCCCGAACGAGGGGACGCGGATCGTGCGGTTCGACAACAACACGGTGGCGCGGATGTGCGACTTCCACGCCGACGAGATCGAGGTTCTCGGGCCTCGCAGGGAGGAGAACGATGGCTGAGGAAGTGAGGGCGACCGACGAGCAGGTGCGGAAGCTGCGCGACGCGCTCGACCGCATCCACGAGATCGTGGCGAAGGAGATCGTGCCGATCATCGAGGACGGCGACGAGCGGTTGAAGGGCGAGACGTTCTACCGCAAGACCGCCTACGGGTGGTTCCTGTACGGACTGTTCAGGCTGTGCGGCACCGAGCCGATCCGCAGGCAGGAGCGCGAGGACGCCGTCGAGGCGCACGCCCAGCAGGTGCGCGAGGTTCACGCGCGGCGGCTGGCCGAGGCCGAGGAGCGTGCCTGATGGCTAGCTGGGTGGTCCCGATCCTGGAGAACGTGGAGGGCGACGGCTTCCCCGAGTGCGAGTGGGACTTCGCCGCCTGGGAGGGAGCGTTGAAGATCACGGCCAACTGCCCCGGCGCTTGCCTCACCCTCCGCGGCGATCAACTCACCGCGCTGGAGAACCTGCTGGTCAAGGCGCGGGAGGCGGCGGCGTGATCATCTACGTCGTCCAGCAGAAGCGATATGGCTTCTGGAGTTTCCTCGGTGATTGCATCATGGTTTTTCTCACCTGCGGGCTGTGGCTGATCTGGATATTCGTGCGGGAAATGCGAAGGCGATCTACGCCGGGGTGTCAGTAAATGCCGATCCGTATTGAGGTGTCGATGATGGCGAAGGTGGTTGTTCAGACCGACGATGGCCGCGAGGTGTGGCGGATGGAGCAGATCGAGCCGTGGCACGTGACCAGCATCATCAGCGGCGCGTTCACGAACAGGGTGTGCCGGGCGCTCGTGTCTGGCATCCACCGAGCCGTTCGTGACGCCTCGGTCATCCAGGCGGGCCGCGATCCCGAGCTTCGCTCCGAGCGGATCATGCGGCTCATGGACGAGGAGGAGCGCAGGCGCGTGTCCGACCAGAGCTACACCCCGACGGTCGAGGAGGCGCTCCGGCACCCGGATGCCTTCGTGGAGGGCATGAACGAGGAGAAGGGAGACGACGCCGCCTAGTACACGTCGTGTGCTAGCATGGCCTCTCCAAACCAAGAGGCCGGGCGACGCCGCCAGCGCCCCCGGCCCAGACCACAGAGGAGGCAGTTCCCCTATGGCGACACACATCGTACGTCTACTTGCGCTGAGTGCGCTGGTAGTGGCGGCTCTCGTGGCCGTCAGCCCGGCGAGCGCCGCGGCCGACTACAGGTACGACAACGACCTGCGCTGGTGGGTTCACAACTCACTGGAGCAGGCGAGCTACACCGAGACGCACGGCAAGACGATCCCGAAGGTGGTCGAGGTGCGTTGCTACACGAGCAAGCTCTCGTTCGAGCGTGGTGCCTGGAGGCGCGGCATCCCCATCGAGCACTTGCAGTACGTGATCGCGTACTACAACGGCACGAACTCGGTGATGATGCGCAACGGCACGTGCAAGGCCGCGACGCGCTTCACCCAGGGCATCTTCACCGAGGAGACGGTCGGCGCGTTCAAGACCCTGCTACACGAGGCGCTGCACCGGCAGGGCTTCCATCACGAGCGGAACACCGAGACGTACGCCATCGCCGCGATGAAGGCGGCGGGCCAGCTAGTCCAGTGGAACGTCTACTTGAGCCGCGGCGCGCAGGACGAGGACGCGGCGTGGGAGTCGGCGTACCCGGCCGGTGAGCGGGCGCAGCAGTTGGCGTTCGACTCGTCGCACCGCTGGATCGCGGAGAGCTACCTCCCGTCCTGGGACGAGGTGCAGGCGGCGGAGCGGCTCGGCTGGGCCGCGCGGCTGAACCGATGAGGTACGTGTTCGTCACGGCGGCGGCTGCCGTCGCCCTGTGGTTCGCGGTCGCGATCCTGTTCGCGGCCGACGCGACCATCTAGTGCCGGACGTAGAAGGGGCGGGCCGACTCCAGACCCGCCCCGACTCGTCTGAGGAGCGGAGGGATCTCCGCAACCCAGAACCCCGTGGGGGCGTAGCCTACGCGGTGACCTCCCGGTCTGCCACCCCGAACCACACGATGTGTGCTACCTTATAGGTGTGTGGAGCGACCAGGAGGTAGTCAAGATGGAAGCTGAGAATCAGGTCAGGCGCGAGGTCGAGGTGGACACCGCGCTCTCGAACGTCTACGGGCGGCTGGGCGAGGTCAACGCCCGGATCGACTCGAACAAGCTCTCGCTGGCGCGTCTCGTCGGCATCCGGCCGCAGTACGTGACCCGGAACCGGCAGGAGGTGCGCGAGTCGGCCGACGAACTCGTCGGGATGCTGCGGGCCAAGCTCGACGCTGGCGAGATCCCCCGCTGGGACGAGGAGCGCGCCGAGCGCACGCTCACGAGCCGCGACGACCTGCTGACCGAGCGGGCCGCGCTGGTCGCGGAGAAGAAGCCGCTCGACGCCGAGTTCGCGGCGAAGCCCTGGAGCCGGTTCTTCCTCGTGCAGAACCACGGCGGGCACATCCACTCCACGATGGCGTGCTCGACCTGCCGCCCGACGACCGTGTTCGCGTGGCTGCCGGAACTGTCGGGACTGACCGAGCGCGACGCCGTCGAGGCGTACGGGCCGCTGCTCTGCTCGGTCTGCTTCCCGAGCGCGCCGGTCGAGTGGACGGTCGGCGCGGAGCCGAAGGGCGACCCTGACCGCTGCCCCGGCTCCGGCGAGTACCCCGAGAGCGACCCGACGAAGGCCGGGCGGCGCTACCGGGCCTGCCCCGTCTGCCACGAGGTGTTCGGCGTCACGAGCACCGGCAAGCTGCGGGCGCACAAGAAGCCGAAGGCGCAGCGATGACCGGCGAGCGCGTGATCCGCAAGACCGGCGAGGGCGAGTGGAACGTCCTCGTCGGCGGCGAGGTGATCGGCAGCATCCGGCACCGTGGCGAACGCTACGGCGTGAACAGCGAGGCCCGCCGGGCCGCTGGCGTGGACGACATCGACTTCTACGCGGTCAGCCTGGAGGCCGCGGCGCGGAGCCTCTACAACGGCTGGGTCAAGCAGACCCGCCACAAGGCTCCGCTCACGTCCGGCGTGCCGCTGCTGCGCAAGGGCGACAAGGTGCGCTTCACGCAGGACTACGTCGTGCCGTGCCCGCTCGGTGAGGTGATCGACCGGCTCGCGAATGGTGAGCCGACCGAGACGGTGCTCGCGGAGCGCGGCGCGGTCGGGGAGGTGCTGTGGGCGGGCAAGTCGAAGAAGGGGCCGCGCGTCCGCGGCGTCATGCACTGGCGGCTGCTCGTGAAGCTGCCCGGCCGCGAGGAGCCGGTGTTCATCACGCAGCAGAACCTCGGCTCGATGGAGAAGGTGAGCGCGTGATCCGCGGCGACGTGCAGAAGTGGACGGGCGGCGGCAAGTGCGAGGCCGGAATCCCGACAACCCTGTGGGCTATCAGAAGCCTTCCTGTCTGCGATAAGCGCGCCCGCTGGCTCGTCGCTGGGGCGCTGCTCTGCGGCGGCTGCAAGAGACTGGTCGCAGGGGCACACGACGTGAGCTACAGTGAGAGTCCGACCAACGAGGAGGTAGTCAACTGATGGGTGTGCAAGTGAGAGTCGAGGGCAAGCGCGGCTGCGGGTTCCGCAAGCCCGGCGGCATGTACCTCGTGTCCGGCGAACTGAGCGAGCCGTGCCCGCTGCTTCCCTACGAGACGCACGTCTGCCCGACCTGCGGCGAGGGCATCCGCCCGGCCCGCGGCTACACGTGGGTAGACGGCGCGAAGTTCATCCCGCCGGTCGAGCACGGCACGCCGGAGCACAACGCCGCGTGCCCGCTCGCGCCCGAGTACGAGCACGACGACCTGGGTGTCGCCGTCCCGGCGCTGGCCGAGGACGGCAGCCTCGTCTCCCGGATCGGCCGCTGCGGCCTGATCTGGATTGGCGAACAGTTCTACACCCCGCAGAGCTTCATGAGCGAGGCGGCGCGGATGGGCGTCTCCCGGCGGATCACCGCCGTGCCCCGTGACTTCGAGGTCGGGGAGACGTGGGTGCTGCTCGGGCACCGCAAGGCGATCCAGCGGCCGTGCTCGGAGGGCTGCGGCGACGAGGCGCACCCGGACCCGGAGTGCCCGGTCTGCGAGGGCACCGGCTACGAGCACCGGGCGGGCGTGCTGACCGCGTTCCGGCCGACCGCCATCGAGTACGTCGTCACGGGCAACGAGTCCGACGAGGAGATCGAGGCGCTGGAGGAGCGCGGGCTGACGCCGGTCAAGGTGATCAACGAGGAGGAGCAGGAGGCGCTGCTGTGACAGTCGCCCGCGACAGCATCGAGCACGTCGAAGCCTGGCTTCGCCTGGAGGACGCGAGCCGCGAGATCGCCCGCACCGTGAACGACCTGGGCGAGATCGTCGTGGACGAGGAGTTCGCCGCGAACCACGGCTACAAGCCCGAGGCCGTCGGCAAGAAGATCAAGGAGGTTGGCCTCGCGCCGGGCCTGCTGGCCGACACGCTGCCGATGGTGGACGAGGCGACCAAGCGGGCCGCGGAGATCACGCCGCCGAGCCGCGAAGCCTTCACGCGCTACGAGCTTCACAGGCTGAACGAGAAGCTCGACCGGGTGTTGGAGCGCCTGGACGACCTGGAGCGGCACCTCTGATGGGCGGCGAGCTAGTCCGGCACGGCGAGCCTGTCGCCCGGCGCACGCCCGAGCCGGTCGGCTTCGACGTGGCCGAGGTGGCCGAGGCGATTCTGCGGCAGATCCTCCGTCTGGACGACTACCGCGGGACACGTGTGGTCAGGGGCGCGTACGCGGCGCTGCAACGGACTGCTAGCGAGTTGTCCCTGCGGCTGCCGCCGGAGCAGCGCGAGGAGTTCATGCGCGCGTGCGGCTTCCGCCCGCCGAGCGCGATGGACGCGGCGCTGCGCCGGGATCGGATTCAGAGAGAGAAGCTGGGGAAGCGGCAGATCGAGATGCTCCTGGAGTTCGCCCGCCGGGACGCCGCCGCTCCGAACACGTACTCCGCGCCGAGCCACGGCATGTTGCTGGAGCCGCGCAAGTTCGAGTTCAAGATCGAGACGTTGGAGGCACTCGAAGAACGCGAGTTGATCGAGGCGCACCCGGAGTCCGGCAACCGCCGGTACTGGAACGTGGCGACGGAGTGGCGGATCACGGACGCCGGGCGGAAGAAGGCTGCTCGCGAGCAGCAGCGACGTGACCGGCTCGCCCAGTGGCAGCGCGAGCGGGAGGCGGGCGGCTCGTGAACCTCGACCACTACTGCTGTCGCTGTGACTCCGACCTGGGTTGGAGGTCCGACCGGCCCGACTGGTGCTGGGTCTGCAACAAGCGCGCCATTCGGCTGTCCGGCCGGATACGCGCGCTGCTCGGGGGTGGCAAATGAGCGAGCGCGACGTTGACGACATCCGCGACCCGGCCTGGTGCCGGAGCGTCATGGGGATGCTCGCGGACGGCGGGATCTGGGGCGTGCCGCGCTCGGGCCTCGTGTTCACGAAGCGCGGCGACAAGCTCGTGCTCACGAGCGAGATGCCGCACATGGAAGGGCTGCCGATGACGGCCGAGGAGCTTGCCGACTACCAGCGGGAGGACTACGAGTTGATCAAGGAGCGGTTCGAGCTTGCCGGGTTCCAGGTCGAGCGCGACACAGAACCCGGCGCGGAGGTGCAGGAGTAGACATGGACAAGATCATCTTCCAGATCAAGCGCGGAACGCTGATGGGGGCGCGCGACTCGGTCATCGTCTCGGAGGGCGAGGACCACGCGGAGGCGCTCGCCAGGGGGGTCGCGGCCTCGATCTCGACCGACGTGCAGGTCGAGCTTGGCGAGGTCACGGTCCACCTCGCGATGCTGCACGACCCCGACCACTGGGAGGAGGACTGGCGCGAGCGCGGTGTCGAGGACGTGTACGAGTTCCTCGCCGGGCTGATCGAGTCAGGCAGCTACGTGAACGGGAAGTGGACGGCGAGCGACTGATGGCGACGAGCGGACGCAGACGCAAGGGACGGCCGAAGGGCTACGCGCCCTGGACACCGAAGGACGAGACGATGCAGGTCGTCCGGGCCGTGCAGCACGTGCTCCACGAGTACCGCGACCACCTGCCGCTGACCGTCCGGCAGATCTTCTACCGGCTGGTCGGCCAGTACGGGTACGACAAGACCGAGCGCGCCTACGCGCGGCTCTGCGAGTACCTCGTGCGCGCGCGCCGGGCGCAGATGATCCCGTTCGAGCAGATCCGCGACGACGGCACGATCCACACCGACTACCTGAGCTTCAACTCGCCCACCGACTTCTGGCGGCGCGTCGAGAGCAACGCCAAGCACTACACGCGGGACAAGCTCACCAACCAGCCGGTGTTCATCGAACTGTGGTGCGAGGCAGGCGGCATGGTGCCGCAGATGGAGCGGGTTGCGAACCCCTACTCGATCCCGGTCTACTCGACCGGCGGCTTCTCCTCGCTGACCGTCACGCACGAGATCGCGGAGCGCGTGCTCTCCCGCGACAAGCCGACCGTGTTCCTGCACGTGGGCGACTACGACCCGTCCGGCGAGTCGATCTTCGAGGCGATGACGCTCGACGCGAAGGCGCTGATGCTCCAGAAGCTCTACTGGCGGCTCGACGGCGACGGCTACAGCGAGGACGAGATCGAGCGCGTGTTCCCTGGCGGGACGCTGAACCTGCGCGCCGATCTGCCGGACGGGCTGCCCGACCTGCGCGCCGTGCGCGTTGCGCTGCGAGGCGACCAGGTGGAGGAGTACGACCTGCCGACTGCGCCGCCGAAGGCGACCGACACGCGCTCGATCAACTGGGCGGGCGAGACGTGCCAGGCCGAGGCGCTCCCGCCGGACACGCTGGCGGAGATCGTGGAGGAGGCGATCCTGCGGCGGCTCGACCAGGATCTCCTGGACGAGACGAACGAGGCCGAGGTCAACGAGGGGCGGGCGCTCCGCCGTCGGGTGGCCGATCTGATCAAGGAAGGGACGACCGATGACGACGAGTGAGAAGGTCTACGAGGGGCGGCTCGTGGAGATCACGGCCGACCGCTACGTCGAGCACTACGGCTGGGACCGAGACGAGGCCGAGGCGATGATCCGGGAGGAGAACACCGAGCAGCGCGTGTTCGTTGTCGAGGACGGCGGCGAGCGCGAACTGGAGAACGTGCGGACGATGCAGTCACCGAGCGGCTTCTCGTGGGGCTACTCGGGCAGCGGGCCGACGGCGCTCGCCTACTCGATCCTGCACGACTTCTTCGGGTCGGACGCGACGCCCGCGGCGGCGCTCGTGTTCCGCACCGAGTTGCTCGCCACCCTCGACCAGAACGCCCCGTTCCGCATCACGGGCGAGCAGATCCGTGCCTGGGACGAAGCCGTCCGGGTGAAGCGCGAGAAGGCGCGCTCGTGAACTGGCTGGTCGTCTGGCTGACCGACCCCGACTTCGAGGACGGGACGACGCACTACGTCAAGCCGGGCCACCCGACGACCGTCTGCGGGCTGGAGACGGGGGAGGGCCGGAGGGTCGAGGACACCGAGCTACCGCTCTGCCGGGAGTGCGTGACGCTCGCGTCCTTGCAGGGCTACACGCATCCGCTCGTGAGCGCGTGAGCGACGAGGAGGCGAAGGTCGTACCGCTCGGACCGGCCCGGTCGTCCGACGCCTGGTGGACGATCAGCGGCGTGGCGCTGCTCGCAGCACTGCGGCGAGTCGAGGCGGGCGAGAAGCCCGAGGAGGTCTACCAGCGGCTCTACGAGGGGGCGGAGCGGCAGAGGCCCGGCCAGTGAGCGAGGGGATGCACGCGCTGCTGCGGGCGCGCGTCGCGCAGCACCTCGCCCAGCAGCGCCCGCGCGTGGACAAGGAGTACGGCGAGGCGGGCGTGCGCGCCATCGAGGCGATGAAGGCCGGGAACGAGGACGCCGTGATCACGCTGCCGACCGGCGAGGCGAAGCGGGCGCGCGAGGTGATCGGGCTGCTGGCACTCGACGCCTTCCTGATGGAGTAGCTCGTGAGCAAGGGCGGAGCGCGCAGACCGAAGGAGCGCCGGGCGGGCAACCTCACCGAGATCGAGGTGCCGGAGCCGACCCGCTCCCTGCCCGGCACTCAGCACGCCTACCGCACCGCGAGCGGCTGCTACGTGATCGTCGGTCGGGAGCCGAATCGGAAGGCTCCGCTCGGGATCTGGCTGCCGCCGCACGAGCTACTGCTCTGGCACGTCTCGATCTCCCACCAGCACCGCTACCCCGGCTGGGACGAGATTGCGGACGTGCGCTACGCGCTCGTGCCCGAGGACGTGACGATGGCGCTGCTGCTGCCGCCGCCCGACCGCTACCTGAATCTTCATGACTTCACAATGCATATGTGGCAAATAGACGACAGACGCGAGGGGCCATGAGAGGCTGCGCCGTCTGCGGCGGTTCGTTCGAGCCGAGGGCGTCCGGCAAGCCACAGGCGTACTGCTCGCGCGCCTGCCGGGACACCGGGCGCGCTGCACGAGTTCGAGGGGCGCGTCTAGCGAGGGGGTACCGCAGGCGCGGGCCTGCGCCGGTCGCCGCGTGGCGGCGTGTGCTGCGAAGGACACGCTTCGAGGGCGACTGCCTCGTGTTCGACGGAGCCGACAACGGGCGCGGCTACGGAGTTCTCAGGGACGGCCACGGGCACATGGCCTACGCGCACCGCGTCGTCTACGAGCACTTCGTCGGGCCGATCCCGCCGGGCCTGGTCACCGACCATCTCTGTCGGAACCGGCGCTGCGTCAACCCGACGCACCTGGAGATGGTGACACCGAGCGAGAACGTGCTGCGGGGCGCACGTCCGGCGCAGATGGCTGACGAGAATCGCGACCCGAGTCGGCGGCGCGGGCAACGGCGCTGGCGGTGATCCCTGGGTCGTGGAACCCGGTGGGGCGTGCCGGGCCTGTACCACACGTTGTGTGCTACCATACGGGCGTGTGGATCACCGACCAGGAGGTAGTCATGGATGCAGACAAGCTGCCGGGCAACTGGTGGCTCGCCTATCCCGAGAGCGGCGAGGTGTGGCCGTGCGACGTGCTGCGGCCGTCCGTGTGGCCCGGCCACGTCGTCGTGGTGCCGACGCACGAGGCTGCGCCCGGCCACGGCACGACGATGAACGTGTCGCGGGGCCGCGTGTACGACAGCAACTTCAACCGGCCGACGTGGCGGTGAACCTCAAGGGCCGCGTCGTCCGGCTCCGCCGCGAACCGGCGGCGCAAGTGGCGCGTGATCAAGCACGAGGGCCAGTGGGTGACCATCGTCAGCGGCACCGGCTTCGAGGTGCTCCGCAAGCGCGTGCCCGAGTGGGACGTGAGGCTGGAGGCGTGAGCGACTTCCTCAAGGCGATCCACAGTTCCCTCGCGATCACGTTCGGCACGAGCGCGCCGTACAAGATCGGCCGCGTGAGCGCCGAGAAGGTCGGCTTCGCGCAAGACCCTTCCGTCGTGGTCGCCGTCTACTGTCGTGACGAGGACATGCCTGCGCTCGTGCCCATCGTGCGTCAGCGGGTCTACCGCGAGCTTGCCGAGCGCGGCTGGACGGCCGACGACGTGGGCTTCACGCCGAGCACGCAGCGCGGACGGCGGCGCAAGTTCCGCGACGAGAACGAGTCGAGCGAGAGCTACGGTCGCGACAAGTTCGGCACCGAGTACCGCTTCCGCTTCGACATGGAGCGCGAGCTTGCCCGCGCGACCTTCCAGGGCTTCGGCAGCTTCAAGCCCCTGCCAGACCGGAGGAGCACGTGAGCGCGCGGATCTCGATTGTGCGGCGCGTCACCGACGGCGTGGTGATCATCAGCTACGTGGACGGCCGGTTCGGCGGCTACGACGGCACCGCGATGTGGACGCGCACGAAGCTGCGCAAGCACGTGAAGTGCGCGGTGACCGGCATCGCGCTCAAGCCCGGCGACGAGGCGTACCGGCCGCTCGGGAACATGATGTACCGGTCGCGCAGGATCGCGGCCGACGTGATCGACGCGGAGGTCGAGTGACCCGCTGGGTGCGACATCCCGACGGCGGGCTGGAGGCGTACCCGGACCTCCCCGCCGAGGGGCGCGACTTCTGGTTCTACGAGGGCGACGAGTTCGCCTCCTCCGAGGACTACGCGCCGGTCGGCCCGCGCAGCGTGCTCGTGCCGAACTGGATGTGGTGGACGTTCCTCGCGCTCGCGCTCGTGCTCTGGCTCGGGTTCGCGCTGTGGGCCGACCTCCCCCGCGGGGCCGTGCTGTTCGGCACCGTGCTCCTCGTCGCGCTGCGCTGGCGCGACTCTGTGCTGCCCAGATAGCGCGCCCGTCAGCAGCCTGGAGTACGCTGTGCCCGTGTTCCGGTGCTGCCTCGGGAGCTTGCACTCGTGCCCGGCGCGGTGCTGACGAGCGACCCCGGCCTCATCGGTCGCGTCGCGGACGATCTGCGGGCGCTCGGGCACGCCGACGGGACCGCGACGGCGCTTGCGCTCAATCTGGTGCGCTCGTGGCGCGGGAAGGTGCGCCCACCCTCCCGGCAGAAGATCGACCTGGCGCTGCGTGAGATCGAGCGCCAGCGCGCCGACGGCGTGCTCACGGTGGACGAGGCGCTCGACCGACTCGCCGGGGCGAAGCCGAAGCCCGAGGAGGTCGAGCGGATCGAGCAGGCCGCGCTGCACCGCCGGACGATCAACGACGGGCTGCTGCGGACGCTCCGCACGGCGACCGGCCAGGTGCGCGAGAACGCGCTCGACATGGCCGAGCAGACGCTCGGGGAGCGGGTCGAGGACGTGACGGAGTGCCGCCGCCGGTTGGACCTGCTCGTGGAGCGTGACCGCCTGATCATCGAGGCGATCCGCGCCAAGCGGCGCAAGCGCGTCCAGGAGGCTCCGGCCCCGGCGACCACGGCCCAGCCGCCCTCGCTCGGCGGCGTGCAGACGCCGGTCACAACGAAGGGCCGCACCGGACAGAAGGCCCGCAGTCCCGAGTTCGAGAAGCTCCACCCGCGCGCACCGAAGGGCCGAGTCGGCGGCGGCACCTGGATCGTCAAGAAGGGCGACGGGGTGGACGCCGACCCGGTCGAGCGCGTGAAGGAGCTACAGGTGCGGCTCTCCGAGCTTGGCTTCAAGCTCGCCCCGGACGGCCGGTTCGGCGGCGTCACCGAGCACGCGCTCAGGAACTTCCAGGAGCAGACGGGCCTGCGCACGACCGGCGAGCTTGACGACGCGACCGTCGAGACGCTCCGCAACCCGCCGATGAACGAGGACGGCACGCTGCGCACGCTGGCGTCCATCGAGAAGGAGGAGAAGGCCGCAGCGGAGAAGAAGGGGAGTAAGACCTCGCGGTCCAGGGGAGGAGGAAGCGCGCGCAGCGGCGGCACCTCGGAGGGTTCCCGCGCTGCGCGAGGCATCTCGTCGGCGGGGTCTGGGGATCGAGGGGGGAGTGCCCTCCTCGACCCTGCCGATCCCGACTCGATCAAGGCGTTCCAGCGCGAGCACGACCTGAAGCCGTCGGGGATCGTGGACGCCCAGACCCAGAAGGCGCTCCGCGACGCGCGCGAGCGGGTCGAGAAGGCGGAGAAGAAGCGCCAGACCTCCAGCCGCCGGAGCCAGGCGGACGACCTCGTCCGGCGCGGCGACGGGATGCGCGAACCGGACTCGCAGGTCGAGGACCTCCAGCAGCAGCTACAGGACCTCGGCTTCGACGTAGGCGAGGTGGACGGCCGGTTCGGGGAGACGACCGAGAAGGCGCTGCGGGCCTTCCAGCAGCGGTACGGGCTGCGCGTCGATGGCGTCGCCGGACCGCAGACGATGGAGATGCTCAAGCGCACGCTCCAGCGCGAACAGAAGAAGAAGGATCTCGCTGTCGGTGAATCGAAGGAGGACGTGATGGCCGATCTCACGGCACGGCTGGAGGAGGCCGTCGCGGAACGCGAGCACGCGACCGGCGGCTACGAGTTCGAGCGGGCGCGTGCTCGGGAGCAGATGCTCCGGGAGCGGCTCGCGGAGGCCGACGAGAAGCTCGACGTGAAGGACGAAGCCGCGTTCAAGAAGCTCGTCGCGAAGTTCATGTCGAACGGGATGCCGCGCGGCGCGGCCGAGAAGGCGGCGATGCGGACGCTCCAGGCCCGGCGCGGCGGCAAGGCCGTCAAGGAGGCCGAGGGCGTCGCGTTCACGGCGCTGCTCGCGGTCGGGGAGTCCGACCTGGACGACGAGCAGCGGGCGCTCGTGACCCGCCGGGCGCTGGAGATCCTGGAGCTTCCCGAGGACGAGGTCGAGGAGGCCGTGCTGACGGCGAAGGCCCGCAAGCGGATCGCGCCGGGCAACTTCGCGATCCCGCCCGACCGCTATCCCATCCACGACCTCGCGCACGCGCGGAACGCGCTCGCGCGGGTGGCTCAGAACGGGACGCCCGAGGAGCAGGCGAAGGTGCGGGCGGCGGTCTACCGCAAGTACCCGCAGTTGAAGAAGCGCGCCGAGGAGGCGGTGCTGACGACGAAGGCGCGCAAGCAGCTTCCGAAGTCGGCGTTCGCGATCCCGCCCGACCGCTACCCGATCCACGACGAGGCCCACGCCCGGAACGCGCTGGCCCGTGTCGCCCAGCACGGCTCGCCGGACGAGCAGAAGCGCGTCAAGGCGGCGGTCTGCCGCCGCTACCCGGACATGGGCGTCTGCAAGGAGCGCAAGGCCGAGGAGGCGCTCCAGGCGCTCCTGGAGGTCAAGTCCTCGGCGCTGCCGGACATCCCGAACAAGCCGGGCGTCTCGAACTGGGTCGAGCGCGCGGGCGGGCTGCCGAAGTACATCGAGCGGATCGCCAAGCACCTGAGAAGCGAGAAGGGGATGACGACCGGACGCGCCATTGCCGTGGCTGTCAACGCGGTGAAGCGAATGTGCGCCACGGGCGACACGAACTTCCCCGGCGCGCAGCAGGTGAACGTGAAGTCGCGCGCCGAGGCGTGCGCGGCGGTCGCGGACTGGGAGCGCAAGCGGCTCAAGTCGCGGGCGACCAGTGAGGCGATGCGGATGGTCGAGGCAGCCGAGCGCGAGTTCACGAGCGGCCAGTTGCACCTGCGCTGGGAGGAGATCGTGGCGCTGGTCGAGACGCTCGACGGCAAGGACGGTGAGCGCCTCCCTTTCCGCTAGACGAGGTAAGCGTGGCAACCAGGGGCGGCTCGGTCAGCTACCGGCCGGGCACGTCGTTCGAGCGGCTGCACCCGCGCGGCCGGGGAGGGCGCTTCCGCGACAAGACGCTCTCCGAGTTGAAGAAGATGCACGCCGCGATCCTGGCCGGGAACCGCGGCAAGTGGGGAGCGCAGGTGACCGGCGGCGACACGCTGGACGACATCGAGGCCGAGTTCCGCCACCGCGGGCTGACGATCCGCGGCGAGAAGCCGGAGACGCCGAAGCCCGAAGCTCCAAGGCCGCGGACGCAGGAGGAGATCATGCGCCGCGCCTTCGGGGAGAAGAAGTACGCGGAGATCGAGCGCAAGCTGGCTCGCGAGAAGGAGATCACCGCCAAGCCGGAGGCCGAGCGCACGACGGGGGAGAAGCTCGAACTGCTCAAGGTCGGCCAGCCCGCCTACGGGATGCACGTGAGCGTGTATCGGACGGGTGAGGACGAGTACGAGATCCGCGAGCCGCGCCGGGAGCGGTACGGCTACGGCACCTACACGCGCCACGAGGCGCAGCCGATGACCGGCACGCGCGAGCAGATCGCGGCCGAGATCGACCGGGCCACCGCGGCCGAGCGGCAGTACCTCTCGGAGCGGTCGCGTCGGAACGCGGACATGTCGCTGCGCGGCGGCAAGGACCCGTTCAAGGGGCGCGTGACGCTGAACCTCGATCTCGTCCCGAGCGACTGGGCGGTCGAGCACGGCTACGCCGACTGGCGCGACACGAGAGAGAAGGGGCTGGCCTACAAGTCGTTCCACTGGAAGCCGGGCAGCGATCCCGAGCGCGTCGTCGTCCACTACCTCGGCGGACGCAAGCCGCCGGAGAACTTCCCCGAGGGCAGCCGCGGCGCGCAGCAGTTCACCTGGCACAAGGTGAAGGGCAAGAAGGCCGAGCGCGAGAAGCTGCTGCGCAAGATCGTGGCGGCGCTCCTCGCGCGCCAGCAGGGCAACCCGGCGAAGGCCGACCGGCTGCTCCGCGAGGCTGACCGGATCTGGCGCGAGGCCGAGCCGGAGGGCGAGCCGCTGGTCGAGGCGACGGTG
>Ga0081455_10003073_pt1 | contig 19457 bp, 15 predicted proteins | sample TabmetS3T2R1_FD_70207 | JGI IMG/M metagenome (GOLD analysis project Ga0081455, IMG submission 70207) | Tabebuia heterophylla rhizosphere microbial communities from the University of Puerto Rico - S3T2R1 | ecosystem: Host-associated > Plants > Roots > Rhizosphere ... | reverse complement strand
GCAAGTCTGGTTCGACCGGGCCCGTGCGGCGCAGGGGCGGGGCGGCAAAGGCGAGGCGGTTACCGTCACGCTTGATCTTGATCAGGCCGGCTGCACATTCCTGCACGATGTACAACCGCTTAGTATGACTGAGTCATAAATTAGCACTGAGTCACTCCGCCGCAGCATCTGTGTTGCGAGAATCGCTTACTTGGCGAGCCTGATTTTTCAGCGGGGGCTGAAATGGGTCGCCGACTGGTTGACGGCAGCGAAGCCCGCTTTGCGGCCTATGTCGAGGAATTAGCGAGCGTTATCGGGCACGCAGATCGCGTAGCCCCGCTTGAGGCCTATTGCATAGGCCTGTTGCTGCCGTGTGAACGCAAGAGCGTGGAACCCATGGCGGCGATCACAGCGCCGGCGCGTGTTTCGGCGCAGCATCAATCGCTGCTGCATTTTGTCAGTCAAGGAGGTTGGTCGGACGAGGTGATCCTGGCAAAGGTGCGTGCCATGGTGCTGCCGGAGATGGAACGGCACGGACCGATCGAGGCGTGGATCATCGATGATACGGGCTTCCCCAAGCAGGGGAAGCATTCAGTGGGCGTGGCGCGCCAATATTGTGGCCGGCTCGGCAAGCAGGACAATTGCCAGATCGCGGTGATGCTATCGCTAGCCAATCATCATTCGAGCCTGCCGGTCGCCTATCGCCTGTATCTGCCCAAGGAGTGGGCGGAAGACGGAGAACGTCGCCGGAAGGTCGGTGTTCCCGATGACATTACTTTCGAGACCAAGACAGAAATTGCCCTCGCGCAAGTGCGCCGGGCGTGCGAGGCGGGTCTGCCGCGCGGCGTGGTGTTAATGGATGCTGGTTACGGCGCCAGCACCGAGCTGCGCGGGAGCATAGCGGCATTGGGATTGACGTATGTTGCCGGCATTCTGCCGCACACCACGGTGTGGACAATGGGCGCAGAGCCGTTACCAGCAAAGCGACGGTCGGGACGCGGACGACCAACGAAACTGTTGCGTCGCGACGCCAAGCATCAGCCGATCTCGGTCAACGAGTTGGCGCTCAACCTGCCTTCGAGAGTCTGGCGCAAGGTCACATGGCGCGAGGGTTCTGCAGCACCTCTCTCCTCCCGTTTTGCGCGGGTGCGCGTGCGCGTAGCCCATCGCGATTACAGGCTAAGCGAACAGCGACCTGAAGAATGGCTGATCGTTGAGTGGCCCAAAGGACAGAAGGAACCGACCAAGTATTGGCTTTCAACTCTACCGGACGATATCAGCTTTCATCGACTGGTCGATTACGCCAAGCTACGTTGGCGTATCGAGCACGACTATATGGAGCTCAAGCAGGAGGTTGGGCTTGGCGACTTCGAAGGACGAGGATGGCGCGGGTTCCACCATCACGGCACGGTGTCAATCGCGGTTTATGGATTCCTGATCTCCGAAAGGGGAGCTTTTCCCCCCTCAGCAGCAATTGCCAAAGTTCTCTTCCCGCAACTTGCCCTTCCCAAAGGTTATCGACCCCGAGGCTCCGCCGCTGCGGCCTGAGCGCCACGTCCCGAATTCGATTGCAACTCTGCGTCGACGACTGATCGTCAAGCTCGTCACGATCCTGTCCCGATGTCCATGCTGCGCAGCGAAAACACAGGGACGTTTACGTCGTAATTTGTGACGCAGTAGTACTAGTTGCGCCGCTACGATTAAGTGTCCCCGGCGGAACGAATCCGTTGTCCTCGGCCTACCACCCTAGGCATTGTGCGTCGCTCCGGTGATGCTGTTTCGAAGTTCGATTGGGCTGGCAATGGTGCGGAGCGTCTCGAAGCCTTCGCCGGTGCCAAGGATCGTCACATCGCCATAGTCGAGCATGCGCCCGAGGATTGATTGATCGATTCGGACGCTCTCGACCTTGTCCATGTTCATCTCGTTGGTCTGCCGCCGAATGAGACCTATCTTGTAAATGACCCGCCGGTTGGTGACTGCGATCTCGGTGACCCACCACTGCAACCATTGCTGGATTAGGAGAACGACTGCAACGAGCGCGAGGGCGTATGCGGTATACCGCCAAATTCCCGTCAGGAGCCGCGTTTCGCTGAGCCAGTAAGCGATCACCGCTAGGAGTGCAACCACAACAGCGGGCCAGTACACTATCCAATGAATGGACGAGATGTGCCGGACCTGCTCACCGGGCTGCAAGACGCGCTGAACGTACCTCATGACAATGATTCTCGTTCTGGCCGAGCCGCCTTGCATCACGAAAGGAATGGGTGGCCAGTTAAGGAGACGCCCCCTTCCAAGCGGCCGGCTGGTTGCAGGGTGCAATGATGCCGCTGGCGCCTCAAGAGGTTCATGCGATAACCGTAAAAAAGCGCCCCGTCGGAGTGCACCTCGATGCCTTGTGAGGCGCCGTCCACCTCATCAGCTTTCTTGGGATCAGAACATGCGCCTTGGTTGAGCCGGTTGAGTGTACGTTGTTGTCCGTCGGATCAAGTTCTGTGGCCGGCGGCGCGTAATTCGAGCCAATCCGTCGACTCTCCTCAGCAATGTCCGCTCCCTGAATTGGGTAGTTCCACCTATGGCTGCGGTGTTCGACAACGGCAATGCTCAGTGTCCTGTGGGGGCACTAGCGAAAGCTCAAAACAATGTGGACTTTGGCGCGCAGAGAGCTGCGCGAAATATTATGGCTGGCGTCGATGGTCAGCGGCCTTTCGTTACTTGGCGTAACCCTGGCAGTCGCTTTAATGCTGGCACTCGTAAGCGTGACCTGATGTACGACCATGCACAAGCAGCGCAAACGCTGCGCTCTCGACAAGTTCATCGCCAGTCCAGGTGGTTTTTTCCTGCCAACGGGCGGCGGAGGCTCCCGCTCTTGCTCGCCGTGGCATGGGTTGCGATTTGCGCAACCTCTCCATCAGCCCTGGCGCAGACTCCAGCTGAGCCCCTAGGGCTCACGCCCGATCAACAAGCGATCATTAGCAAGTTTGCAAAGCCGTTTGACGCGGGAAGCGTTCAGTACGCTGGAGCGCCAACTCAACCTATTGGAGCGGAAATTCGCCTGCCGTTCCGCGACGGCAAATTCATTACCCTAATCCGAACAGGGAGTGTGACCCAAAAGGACGGCAGCATTACCTGGCAGGGCAAGGTTGCGGAGACGGGTGAACGAGCGGTGCTTATGGCATGGGACAACGCGCTGTTGACGGGGTATTTCGCCTACAAGGGTACCGTCTTCACGGTCGAGAGCCTGGGCGGCGGAGTCCACGCCTACGCCGAAATGGACCGCAATAAGTTGCCGGCCGACCACCCTACACCCCCCAGCCGCGACAGAATCCCCAGTTCGAACGCCAATGAAGAACCGGAGCCCAGTCCCGCTCCAGCAGAGCCGGCGGTTGCGCCATTTGCCGATGCAGACCGCCTGGCCCTGGAAGCCAAGAACGTCACGATCGATGTCATGCTGCTCTACACGGCTAGGGCGGCCAAGCATTACATCCGCGACCCGTCGGATCTGCTGGCGCTCGCGATCGAGGAAACCAATGAAACACTGAAGAATAGCGGTCTTGGCAACATCAACCTCCGCCTCGTGCACACCCAGCTTGTCGACTACGATGCAAGTGAAGACGATCACTTCACCCATCTCTATACGATGGTCGACGGGCTCGGTCCGTTCAAGGACGTAAAGAGGCTACGCGACGAGAAACGTGCCGACATCGTTGGTCTGATCATCCATAACCCGACAGGTTGCGGTCTTTCGACACGCATTGGTCCGGACTCGGATCAGGCTTTCTTCATCGTGCACCACGCTTGCGCCGCCGTCACTATGTCGATTGCGCACGAGATTGGCCATATCCTCGGCGCGCGCCACGATCGTTTCGTGGATGATAACGACTCGCCGCATGCTTACGGGCACGGTTACGTCAACGGCGGTAAATGGCGAGACTTAATGAGCTATAAGCAAGGGTGTGGCGGCTGCGCGCGCATACCCTACTGGTCCAATCCCAGGATCATGTACAATGGCGATCCGACCGGGACGGCTGCGGCCGACAACGCCAGACTTATTCTTGAGCTCGCCGAGCGCGTGTCTCAGTTCAGGTAGCGCGACCGCGCGCAATTGCAGAGCTATCGATGAGGCAGCCTTCTAGGCCTCCGCGAGCTTTTTTCGGATCGCGTATCGCACGTTTTTGGCGTTGCTCAACGGGGGACCCGACTGTTGTTGGCACTAGGCCGACTGCCATCGCCCGAGCGTCAACCTAGTCGGCTATCCGAGGTAGAGCCGAAGCAGCGGGACACGTCAGCCGGCAAGGCTGCGGCGACTGAAGTTGACCCTGGCTGTGTGAAAACGTGTACGGAGCAAAAATCGTTAGAATCTCATTCCAACACGCCGCCGCTCCAGCGACCCCTCGACACATTGTATCAGAAACGCATGACGTGTACCGCGCGCCAGAAGTGTCGGAATTACAGGGTTTTCGAGATTTCTGGGGTGGGGCGTCGGCGGGCATCGTGACGTGAGCCTCGCGTGAGAGGGCAAGAATATTTGGCATCTTGGAACGCCATTCTACTGCGCTGCAGCGCGCCAGCGTTTTCGCACGGCCAAGACCCCGAACAGACATCGTTAGTGCAGTGCGGTGGCAGGTAGGGGCCCCTCGTCGGCGCCTGCGAGCAGCAACGGCGGGAATCGTGGGGACGAGCGTCTTTGCGGTCTTGAGTTTGATCGCCAGCAGATCTTCGACCGGTGAGTCCGGGTTTAGCACCTCTGAGGATCCTCTCGACCGAGCGAGAGGCAGGGGGTTGTTCGTCCACCGGCGCGCGATCAAGCCGGTGCCGACAGCAGAGCTGACCGCCGACGAGGAAGCATGGTTGACCGAGACTAGGGATGGTGGGAAGCCGACGAGTTGTGGTCGCTCATGCGATTTTCCCGCTGTTGAACAAGGCGGGCTAGCCGCGCCAGGGTGCCAGTAACTACATAGATCACCTGATATGTGAGCGTGTTTACAGTGATTTAAGGTGCCCGGTCTGAAATCGGAGCCACGTTCTCAGGGTTTAGCTTGAGAAAGCTTGGCACCGAACCGGAGTAATCCGGCCCAAAATCGTCAATGGGGGTCTCTTGAAGATATCCAACGGGTTCACTGGAATCAGACGGCATTTTGCGCTCCCAGCCGATGCTAAGGCATGGATATTGGCGGTCGGCTGGGGAATCGTTATCGGCATAGTTTATTTTCTGGCATCTCGGCTTGGGCACTCTCTACTCGTCCCACCCCTTGGCCTATCGGTGTTCTGGCCGGCATCCGGCATCGCCGTAGGCATCCTGATCACACATGGTCAACGGGCGCTTCCAGCCCTTGTAATCGGCGTGATGGCCGGCACTGTCGCGTCAAACCTAATGAGTGATCGGACACTTGCAGCGGGAATTTTCAAAGGCCTTTGCAACGTTAGCGAGCCGGTCATTGTGGCTTGGTTCCTGGAACGGTGGTTTGGGCCAAAGTTCTCATTTACGGACTTACCCCGAGTGCTCGGCTTCCTCACAGCCGCTGCAGTGGCCACCGCAATCTCCGCCATCGGAGGTGCCGCCGCAATTATGCTGCTCCAAACCAAGGCGCCATACTGGGACCTCTGGCGCGTGTGGTTTCTCTCCGACGGCATCGGCATTGTGGTCGTTGCGCCGCTCCTAATTGAGTTCTCTCGAGCCTTGCGCGAACTGCCCTCACGACGCGAGACGATGGAGGGCGCGGTGGTGCTCACCCTCTTGGCTTTGATCTCAACCTACGTCTACGCCCACCCCACGATATCCTGGATTTCGTTCGACCCCGACGCGTTCGCGTTACCGCTGCTGCTGTGGCTAGCGGCTCGCTGGCCCCCAACATTTGCTGTCACCGGTGCATTCCTTGTGTCCATCGCCGCCATGGCTACGACGATCTTCGGCATAGGCCACCTGAGCGATGTTGGTCTGTCCACCATAGAGCGAGTGCATGGTGTCCAAACAACCGTGATGATGGTTACCGTATTCACGCTCGTCCTTGTGGCATTGTTTGCCGAACGCCGCCGAAGCGAAGAAACGCTAAAGCAAAGCAAGGATCGCCTCCAACTGGCCCTCGACGGAGCCGAGCTCGGTGCGTTCAGCGCGAACCTCATCACGAGCCAGTTCGAGTGTGACACGCGCACCGCCCTGCTTCATGGGCACAACGTACCACCCGCGACGATCAGTCAATCGCGCCGTTTCATTTATTGGGACGATCTCGTGCAGATAGACACGGCTATGGCCGAGGCATGCCGCAGGGGAGGCTCTTGGAACGCTCAATACCGGGTGCTGCACCCGCCCGACCACATATATGCCGGCGAGACGCGGTGGGTCACAATCGAGGCGTCGATCGTGCGAGATCCGCAGGGCGCCCCCATCGGATTGCTTGGCATCACTCGCGATATTACGGACCGCAAGCGAGCGGAGGAACGTCAGCGCACCTTGAATGCTGAGCTCGACCACCGCGTCAAGAATGTGCTGGCGACCGTTACTACCGTTGCTGCGCGCACAATGGACACAAGTAGCTCGATGCATCACTTCGTGGCTTCGCTCGACGGCCGCATTCGCTCGATGGCCAGAACACACGAACTGCTGAGCGCCACTCAGTGGCACGGGATATCCGTGCGAGAACTGATCCGACGCGAGCTAGCACCCTACGCAACGAGCAGCAACACAGAGATCGACGGTCCTGATGTCATACTGAAAGTCGAGGCAGGTCAGGCGATGGGAATGGTTCTGCACGAGCTAGTTACCAACGCCGCAAAGTATGGCGCGCTCACCTCCCATACTGGTCGCGTTTCAATCCGATGGGAGCGCCGCGTGAATGGACACCTGCGTTTTCCTCTGATCTTCGAATGGCGGGAGATTGGCGGGCCTGCCATTGTGGTTCCCAAAAACTCTGGCTTCGGTACGAGCACCATTCGCGAGCTAATTCCTTATGAATTTGGTGGTAAAGTCGAACTTGCGTTTGCTCCCTCCGGGGTCCAGTGCCACCTGGAATTGCCTGGTGATTGGCTTATCGACAATGGCGAACATTCTTCTACTGCTGCGCATGACTGCAAACCGGTGATGCCTCAAATTGAAAATGGCTATTGGATTCAGCAAACATAAATAATTCTGCTCGTTCTTCTGCAGTGCATGAGTCTCCTGCTGGCACAAGGGAGAATTCGCTCGGCGCCGCAGCGTATCTGTCCGGTATATGATGAACTTCTGCCGTGCCGACGAGGCCAAGGGGATGGCTCATGACCCGGAAGAGACATTTCGATTGATCAGATTGCGCAGTTGCGAATAGTGTACACAACGACCTTATTGCGGGGGGTCAGCGTGTTCGCCTTTTTTGGTTCCTTACCACTATTCCGTCTTTCATCCTCACCATCCCGCCATCGCTGCTCGCGCTCGCCGACGAGGTGATCAAATGAAGCGGCGGGAGTTCATCGCATTTTTGGGTGGTGGGTTCGCGTGGCCATTAGCTACACGTGCGCAGCAGTCCAATCGGATTCGACGGATAGGCTACTTGTCGCCGGCGTCCCATTTTAATTCGGTGGATGAGGCGTTTGAGAACGCTTTGCAGCAGCTTGGCTGGGTGAAAAATCGGGATATCAAGATCGAATACCGTTACACGGATGGCAGGCAGGACAAAGTCGGGCCGCTTGTTATGGAAGTCGTTGGCCTGGGCTTAGATTTATTCGTGGCTTGGAGTCCACCACTGGCGCATGCGATCAAGCAGGCGGCGCCACAGAGTCCCGTAGTATTCCTCACGACCTTTGATCCGATCGCATTAGGGTTGGTGTCGAACCTCGCTCGTCCTGGCGGGAATGTCACTGGGATAACAGCGCTCGCTAGTGAGCAAATTATCGGCAAACGCCTCGAGCTTCTGAAGGAAACTGTCCCATCACTCGCTCGCGTGGTGGTTCTTTTCTCGACGGAACGGAACCGCAGCAGCGGTACCACGGATGCATTAAGGGCGGCAGCGATGGCCTTCCGTGTTGAACTCGATGAGGTTGAAGTTGAAGTGCCGCAGAACCTAGAGGCCGCAATCCGCGATGCAAAGCACCGCGGCGCGCAAGCCGTCTACGTCTGGCCAGGCGGGTTCTCCTTTGCGTTTGGAAAGGAAATTTCCGACGCTGCAAACGCCCATGGTCTGCCATCCATCCACTCGTTCAGAGAAGCCGCGCTCGCAGGTGGTCTGCTCGCCTATGCCGCTGATCTTCGACAACAGGCTCAGCGTGGCGCAGCTTATGTGGATAAGATCCTCCGAGGGTCCTCGGCGGGTAGCCTGCCCGTAGAGCAAATGTCGAAGTACGAGCTCCTGATTAACCTGAAGACCGCAACGGCGCTCGGCCTCACCCTGCCCTCATCGCTGCTCGCCCGCGCCGATGAGGTGATCGAATGAGACGGCGCGAGGTCATCACGCTTCTCAGCGCAGCAGCCATCTGTCCATTTTTGGTGCACGCACAGCAAGGAATGCCCACGATCGGATGGCTGAGTAGCGGGTCTGCGGCAGGGTTCACCAACTGGTTAGCTGACTTTAGCCAAGGCTTGAAAGAGGGCGGCTTTACCGAGGGTCAGAATGTGGTCATTGAATACCGCTGGGCGGGTGACCAAGATGAGCGACTTCCTCAATTGGCGGCCGATCTCGTCGGGCGACAAGTAGCCGTTATCGTCACCGGCTCGGGCACGCCCGCCGCGCTTGCGGCGAAGGCAGCCACTTCGACAATTCCCATCGTATTTTCGGTGACCGCCGATCCTGTCCGCGCCGGACTTGTCAACAGTCTGAATCGGCCGGGGGGTAACGTCACGGGTGTCGCCGGCTTCACCGATGTGCTGATTACCAAGCGCTTGGAGCTGATGACAGAACTTGTGCCCAGTGCCGCAGCATTTGGCGCGTTGCTCAACAGGAACAACCCCAATTCGCAAAATCGCTCAAGAGACCTGCAGATCGCGGCGCAGCAGGTAAGCGACAGCTTGCGGATCCTCAGTGTCGGAAGTCACAATGAGCTTGAAAAGGCCATTGCTGCGGCAGCGCAAGAACGGATGGGCGGATTGGTGATTCAAAGCGATCAGTTTTTATCAGTAATGCTGGGCAACTGGCCGCTTTAGCAAGCCGCTCTCAATTGCCTACAATTTACGAGTCCCGGCAGAACATTGAAGCCGGTGGACTCATCAGCTATGGGACGAGTAGCAGGGAGAGGTTTCACCTGCTGGGTAGCTATACCGGCCGGATACTGAAGGGCGAACGGCCGAGCGACCTTCCGGTCCAACAACCAACCAAATTCGCGCTGGTCATCAATTTAAAGACCGCAAAGGCGCTCGGCATTACGATCCCACCGGCGCTGCTGGCACGGGCCGACGAGGTGATCCAATAATCAGGGATTTTGCTGCATCGCATGAGACCGGAATTGGCACGGAGCGCCATTGGCACGGTCGACGCTCGGCATGGCAGGTATCTGTGGAGGTTCGGACAACGACTCGAGATCTAAAAGCGGGTTGCAGACGGCAGGGGTTGACCCGTTTACGGACATCAACAACCTGCGCAAATACTGCGCTGTGGCAATGCGATGTGGTGTCCCTATGCTGATACCCCTCTCCGTCAAATTTCGATAAGGGGTAAATGAGACACCGGGATTGCCCAAGCGGGAGCTGGCGCCGAGCCTGCAGGTGACGGTCCAATTCACTGCTGGGCACCAGGAAGCCAATGCGATAGATTGGAAATCCGAAGGAAGGGCTTCGTTTTGTGGTCTCTCGGCCTTCGGCAAGAAAGAAAGCTGTCCGTTGCGCATGGAGTACTACCCCGTGTCGATCCGACAAGGGGGTGCTCGCATTTCTGGCGTTCTCCGTGCGCGATCGAAGGGGAAACGCTATGGCCACCATGCAAGTCGGGTCCGTCCCGGCCCCAGCGTCTTTTTTTTTGCTGCGAGAAGCCTAGGTACGGCGCCAGCCGCCCCGACACTACGCGTCGGCACGCTCTCGCTCTCGCTGTTCTCGCCCTGATGGTTGGCGCCCCGGTCTCGGCGCGCGCGGCTAGTCCAGAAGGACAGCTTGTTGAGACGGAGTGATTCCAACGTGCCGGTTCTTGACTGCACTGTCTCTGGAAGCGTGAGGGCCGAGCAATAACGCGCAAAACCCCCAACGTGAAGAGGGGGTGTTCAACATTGTGAGCGCAGGGTCAAGCCGAACTAGATGCTGACCCGTAACGTGGGGAGGATGCATTGGCCCAAAGGAAACGCATTCTCATCACTGCTCTGACGCTGATGCTGTGCGGCGCAGCACCCGCATCGGCACAGAAGCAGGGCGGTATCCTGAAAGTGTTCTTCTTCGACAGCCCCGCCAGCATGTCGATCCACGAGGAGGCGACCATCGCCGGCCAGGGACCGATCATGGGCGTGTTTAACAACCTGATTCTGTACGATCAGAAAGTGCCGCAGGCCGGCATGAAATCGATCGTCCCGGATCTCGCCAGCGCCTGGACCTGGAACGCCGACGGCACCGCGCTGACCTTCACGCTGCGCCAGGGCGTGAGCTGGCACGATGGCAAGCCGTTCACCGCGCAGGACGTGAAATGCACCTGGGATCTGCTGCTTGGCCGCGCCACCGAGGAGCTGCGCGTCAATCCGCGCAAGACCTGGTATGGCAATCTCGACGAGGTGGTCGTGGACGCCGACCATCGGGTCACGTTCCGCCTGAAGCGCAAGCAGCCGGCCTTCGTCGCGCTGCTAGCGTCGGGGTTCTCGCCCGTCTATCCCTGCCACGTGCCGCCGGCCCAGATGCGGCAGCATCCCATCGGCACGGGGCCGTTCAAGTTCGCCGAGTTCCGCCGCAACGAGATCATCCGCGTCACGCGCAATCCCGGCTACTGGAAGCCCGGCCGGCCCTATCTCGACGGCATCGAGTGGCAGATCATCAAGAGCCCCTCGACCGGCGTGTTGGCGTTCGTGGCCGGCAATGTGGACATGACCTCGCCCTACTTCCTCCAGGTGCCGCTGATCAAGGACACCCGCGCCCAGGCGCCGAAGGCGACCTGCGCGCTAGTGTCGACCAACGTGCAACGTAACGTCATTCTCAATCGCAGCGCGCCGCCGTTCGACAAGCCAGAGCTGCGGCGGGCCGTGGCGCTCTCCGTCGACCGCAAGGCATTCATCGACACGCTGACCCAGGGCGCGGGCCAGGTCGGTGGCGCCTTGCTCGCCCCGCCCGAGGGCATCTGGGGGATGCCCGAGAACCTGATGCGGCAGTTGCCGGGCTATAATCCCGACGTCGCCAAGAACCGCGACGAGGCCCGCGCCATCATGGCCAAGCTAGGCTATGGCCCGAGCAAGCGGCTGAAGCTCAAGGTCTCGACGCGCGACATTCCGCCCTATCGCGACCCGGCGGTGCTGCTGATCGACCAGTTGAAGGACATCTACATCGACGCCGAGCTGGAACTGATCGAGACCTCGGTCTGGTATCCGAAGGTGATCCGCAAGGATTTCACCATCGGGCTCAATCTGACCGGCAACGGCATCGACGATCCGGACCAGACGCTGTTCGAGAACTACGCCTGCGGGTCCGCCAGCAACTACGACGGCTATTGCAACCGCGACCTCGACAAGCTGTTCGAGCAGCAGTCGATGGAGGCTGATGAGGAGAAGCGCAAGGCGATCGTGTTCGAGATCGAGCGCCGCTTGGCCGAGGACGTCGCCCGGCCGGTTCTGTACCACAGCCGCTCGGGCACCTGCTGGCATCCCTACGTCAAGGGCTATACGCCGATGATCAACAGCATCTACAACAACCATCGCATGGAGGATGTCTGGCTCGACCGGTAGGTGGCGAATGCTGGTCCTCGCCGCTGTATCTGTGTCCCTATAATGCGCAGGGGCGATTACCCCCTCAATTGTGCAGCGCGCTCGAGTTGCTTACCGGTTGATATTGCGCGCGGAACTGACGAGCGATGACCATCATCGCCCACCTGCTTCGGGTAGGCCTTCGGTGAACAGCCCTTCAAAGCGGGACGCTCACCACGAACGCCGTGGCCCGCAAAACCCCGGTTAATGTGATCGGCTCGCTCAACCCGTCGTAAATGGCAAGGTCCAGCGCGACGCCGAGGGCGATTTTGAGGATCATGGTCTCAGCCCTTCAGGCAGCGCGGCCAATTTCTTCGAAGATCGGCCCAGCGAGCTGATGATCCGGCGCCGCGTCCCTCGTACTCGGGCTCGCCAGTCATTCGACATCGGCCTTCATGTGCGCTCGATGGTGAATTAAGGCGTAACCTCGGCAAGCGCTTTCCTTGGAGTGAACTTGATCGGCCTACCCTGCGGCGTCAGGTTGCGGGCAAGCGGCGTGTCGCCGATCGGCCACTCGCCAGTCGCTTCATTGGTCGCCGCATCACCGGCAAACACCAGCCAGGAATACTTGCCGTAATGGGGCAGTTTGCGCGCCAGCGCATTGGCCGCAGCTTCGCTCGATGCCGAAACATAAATGACCACCGATTCCAAGTTGTCCGGATGGCGCACGCCAGCGACCAGGCTGCGTCCCGCCGCTTCATAGCTGACGTTGGCCGCACGTAGCCCGGTTGCATCGAGTGATGCGCCATAGCTCTTGAGCGCCTCCGCCACTGCAGGCGCGAACTTGTTGCCCGCGCCGAATACCCACACGGCTCGATCGACGGGCAAAGTATCAAGTTGGCTGTCCATGACGGTCTCGACTCCATCCCGGCTCCAGGCCTTGGCCAGACCGGCATGGATGGATGCGCCTTCCGCGCTCATCACGATCAGCACCTTCTTGGCGCCGAACGCCTTCGACAACGAGGGCGGGACTTCGAATGGGCTGAGCCGGCGATAAAGCTGAAACTGCGGATCAATCTCGACGCGCTGTGCGGACCCATCTAGCTCGAAGCTGACGTCAACGCGCGCACGATCGGACGGCATCGAAACGGTTCTGGTCTCAACACCCTTATCGGTCGCAATGACGACTGGAACTTCCAGCGTGAAAAGGCGTCCAGATTGCGCCTGAGACAGCGTGATGTCGACGCGCCCACCATGGGCTGCCGCATGGTCGAGCTTCAGATCTGGCGTTCCGACATCCTTGATCCACTGATCGAAGAACGGTCGCAGATCGAGACCAGAGACCGCCTCGAAACTCTTTCGGATGTCGTCGAAGGATGCCACACGAAAGCGGTTGTCGCGGTAGAACCCCTGCAGCGCCTCGATGAACTGCGCGTCGCCGACCTTGTCGCGCAACATGTTGAACGTCATGGCGGTCTTGCCATAGCCGACCGCTTCCGTGGCGGCGTTGTGGCGGCTCCGAAAGCGCGACAGCGGGAAGTCGTTCTCGGGCATGACGTAGTCCGCGACCCGCTGCAGGATAGTGCGGCGATGTTCGGCACCTTGGCCACGCTGTTCAGCAATCAGGTGGTCGGCGAGATAAGCGGTCAAACCCTCGCACCAGTTCCCGCTCGCAAAGTCAACGAATACACCGTTGCCCCACCAATTGTGCAGCAGTTCGTGCGGATACGAAGAATGCAGGATGAACGGAAACCTGATGACCTGTTCGCCCAGGAGCGTGAACGACGGCATGCCGTAGCCGGTCTCCCAGAAGTTCTCAACCAGCGCGAACTTGGAATAGGGGTAAGGGCCCAAAAGGCTGCGATACATCTCGAGGTATTGCGCCGTCGCTTTAAGGTAACGGTCGGCCAGCGCCTGGTCGGGCTTGCGCAGGAACGCCATCGTTTTCACCGCGCCTGCATCCCGGGAATATTCGGTGAATGGCGCGGCAATCAGATGCACCTCCTCGGTCGGCGTAGCGACCGACCAGCGTTCTGGCGCATGGGTAAGCGAGCCCGGCGTCTCGTCTGAGGTGCGCCCCCCCTGGCTGACCGATTTCCAGCCCGCAGGCGGTTCGACCGCGAGCGTATAGGTCATCAGAGAATTTCCGACCCGCGGCACCCAATGCGTCGAGCCCGCAAGGTAGACGCCTCTTGATTCGATCAAGCCCGGCGACTGGCTGAATGCGCGTGTATATTCGCCCCCCGATTGCCGGACCGCATAGTTGACGACTCCCTCGTAATGGAGTTCGCCGATCAATTCCCGTCCGGGCATTGCGCCCTCGACCCGATAGACGTTAACGATGACGCCAGCGCCAGCCGCGGGGTCCTGATCGTCGCGGTACATGCCGGATTCGGGACCCTGAACATGCGACCTGACCGGGACGAGCTTCAGGCCATCGGAAACCGCTTGCACGTTCAGATCGGCATTCAACGAGATGGTAAAGGGCGCGGTGATGAATGCGCCGGGAATGCGGATGCGGTCGCGAACCTTAAGGCGATGATTGGCCGGGTCGAGCTTAACGACGAGGTCATGGTGAATCACTAGGCTCGGCGACTGCTGAGCAAACGCGGCGGGAGCGACGGCCGCACAAGCAGCGGTCAAAAGCAAAACCAGCATCAGTCTCGGAAGGGTCGATCGCGTGGCGCCACGTTTGATCATGAGAGACGATGACATCGTCAGGGCTTCGGACCGATGTTAAACGACGAGATGTCCTTCACGTATGTGTAGAGCTCAGTGATATAAGACCTCCACGTAGTCAAACCGGGTAAAGGTTCCGCCAATGCCCGGCAGAAGCGCACCAATGGCAATGAGGATGTTGCCGAGGAAACGTGTCCTTCCAATACTGGATGGCCGAGTAGACAGCGCCGCCAAAAAGAAAAATGTAAGCGTAGAGGTTGAGCAATGGACAAAAACCCCTGACCCATTGCCACGCAGACACTCTGCCGGTGAGGCGCTGATCGAAACCCTCCGGATAAACAATCGATGAGAACAACACACAAAAAGCGGCAATGAGAATGATCGCCGAGCACGGCACAGCCGAGATATTGGCAAAGCGTTCTTCATAAGCAGATAAATGGCCCCCTGGGGCCAGCGGATACCCGCCCAGCAGAGCACCGACAATATACCAAATCTTGGTGTTCAATTCGCTCCAGCAAAAAAATGGCATTGGTACTTTCTGTGAGCATGCCCAGGCCGAAGGTGAGCACACCCGGGGTCCACCACAAGAGGTATGGCGACCGCTTCAACAGATAGTCCAGTACGATGCGGCTCGAAAAAACCGAAAAAAGCGTAGTGAGTACTTGTATATAGTCGACCATATCAGCGCGCGGCTTGAACCTTGAGACGCCGGTCATTTACAGCTTCGTCGCCGCGCAAATGAATGAGAACGCAGCACGCCGGCTAGGGCCATCCGCCGTCGCGAGTGTTGCTTCCGCAGGCTGGATAACGCACCCTTTGAGAATACAGTAAGTCGATGCTACCCGCGTCGCTCATGGGCTCCAGGCGTGCAGGTGGAAATATGAAAAATACTACAGGTTCATACCAACGAACCTCCGACCATCCAACACCCACTCCCAACCGAATGTCGCAGCTGTGGACTATTGGTTTGGCGCTATCCTTGCTTGCCGCATCCGTCGACCCGTCAAGGGCGCAGTCGAATTCCAGCGTTTCGGCGGCTCAAGCGGCGTCCGCGTGCGATACCCTCGCCCGCTGGATCGACTTGAAGACGGGGCGGTCTATCGACAAGGGGGAGCTCATTGGTGATCTCGTCGCAAAGACTGCTGTCGTGCTGCTCGGTGAATCACATACCGACGTGGATCACCATCACTGGCAACTGCACACATTGGCTGCGCTCCATGGCCGCGGGGGAAATATTGTCCTAGGTTTCGAAGCATTTCCGCGTCGCCTGCAAACGGTCCTGAACGATTGGGTCGAAGGCAAGCTAACAGATCAGGTTTTCCTAAAGGCATCCGAGTGGCAGCAGGTCTGGGGCTACGATGCGGCTTTTTACATGCCGCTATTCCAATTCGCTCGTCTCAACAACATTCCAATGATTGCGCTGAATGTCGAGAGGAGCCTGGTCGCGCGAGTCGGCAGGGAAGGATGGGGGGCTGTCCCTCCATCGGAACGCGAAGGTCTCTCCGACCCCGCTCCAGCCAGTCCCGCCTATCAGCGTGCGCTTGCTCGCGTCTACCTCATGAAGAGGACTATGCGGCGTGAAGCCGCCGAGTCCAGCTCACGGGAGGCGAACATGCCAGAGCCCGAAGAGGCGGCGCTGGCGGAAGCAATGAAGGAGCCTCAATTCAAGCGTTTCGTCGAGGCTCAACTAACCTGGGACCGCGCCATGGCGGAGGCATTGGCCAGTGCCAACCGCAAGTTTTCCAATGCGACGATCGTGGGAGTGTTGGGAAGTGGGCACGTGGAGGACGGTCATGGGGTCCCCCATCAACTCAGGGAACTCGGCGTAACGGCCTTGACGACGCTCATCCCGGTATCTGTCCACACCGCGTGCAAGCACGTCGGCACTTCCTACGCTGATGCCATATTCACTTTGCCACGATCGCAGGAGATGCTGGCACCGGCGCGTCCCAGGCTTGGCGTGCTTCTGATGTGGGGTGATGGTACGCCCCGCATCAACCGGGTTGTCAGCGGCAGTGTGGCTGAGGCTGCTGGGTTGCTGGCCGGGGATCATGTTGTGCGGGCCGCTGGTCTGGAGATGCGAAATCCGAGCGATCTGGTGGAGATCGTCAGCCGGCAGGCGCCCGGAACGTGGCTGCCATTGGGAATCCGGCGTGACGGACGGGAGATCGACGTGATTGCCAAGTTTCCAACGCTTCCGCGGCAGGATCGATGATAATCTCACTTTGCGATCGAGCAAATGATTGAAGTACTCATGTTCGAGAAGGAAGCACCGCAATTGAATGTCAGGGAGAACAGGAGCTGGCTTTGCGGCCACCCGCGCAGCTGCGACTGTTCGCCTGAGATTCGATTAAGCCAGAGGTTGCGCGATGTTCTTAAGTTGCTGCTCTCCGAGGTCTACGAACGCAAGCTGCATCTTGCTGCGCACTCTTGGCGCATTGCTCGTTGCATTGGGTGTTGCGGTTACACCTGCAGTTGGACAGAAACCGGGTGGCACGCTTCGAATCTATAACACCTCCAACCCGCCGAGCGCGTCGCCTCACGAGGATACCACAATTGCCGTGCTGATGCCGTTCATGGCGGTCTACAACAATCTCGTTCGCTACGATCCCATTAAGCCGCGCAACAGCTTCGACACCATCATCCCCGAGCTAGCGACGAGCTGGGTCTGGGACGGGACGAAGACCAAGCTCACTTTTAAGCTGCGCACCGACGTCACATGGCATGACGGCCGGCCGTTCACGAGCAAGGATGTGCAGTGCACTTTTCATCGACTCAACGGTAAAGAGCCCGACTACCTCCGACGTAACCCGCGAGGCATCTGGTACGAGAACTTGAGCGAGGTGACGCTCGATGGCGATCACGAGGCGACCTTCAACCTGTCGCGTCCGCAGCCGTCGCTGCTCGCCATGCTCGCGTCGGGCTATACGGCCGTCTACCCGTGCCACGTCTCTGGACGCGACATGCGCATCAAGCCGATCGGCACCGGACCCTTCAAGTTCGTCGAGTTCAAGAGCAACGAGTCGATCCGGCTCGTAAGAAATGCCGACTACTGGAAGAAGGGCCAGCCCTATCTCGACGGGATCGAGTGGCGCATTGTGCCGAATCGGTCAACGCGCATCCTCGCTTTCGCAGCCGGGGAGTTCGACCTGACTCAGACGGCAGACATAACGCCGCCACTAGTCGGCGACCTGAAGAAGAGTGCGCCCGCTGCCATGTGCCCCATGTTGCCCACCAACGTGACGACGCACATGCTGGTCAACCGCGAGCGACCCCCATTCGACAATCCCGAGCTGCGCCGCGCGATGATGCTAAGCCTCGACCGCCAGGCCTTCATCGACATTCTGACGCTCGGAAAGGCCAAGCTCGCCGTCAGCATGATGCCGCCCCCTGAGGGCAATTGGGGCATGCCGATCGAGGAGCTGAAAAAGCTGCCGAGCTATGGCGACCCCTCGGCCCAGCGGGAAGAGGCGCGCAAGATCATGGAGAAGCTGGGTTACGGCCCTGCCAACAGACTGAAGGTCAAGGTAGCTACGCGAGACTTCAACACGTTCCGCGATCCGGCCGTGATCCTGGTCGATCAGCTCAACAAGATCCACTTCGACGCCGAGCTCGACGTGATCGAGTCCTCGCTCTGGTACAGCCGTCTCTTCAAGAAGGACTACTCGGTCGCGCTCAATCTGGCCGGTGCCGGCATCGACGATCCCGACGGCGTCCTAAAGATGGGCTTTGCGTGTAAGTCGGAAGCCAACTTCTCGCAATACTGCAACCCCGAGGTGGACAAGCTGCTGGACGAGCAGTCGCAGGAGCCCGATTCGGCGAAACGCAAGGCGATGGTCTGGAACATCGAACGCATTCTGGTCGAGGATGTTGCGCGGCCGATCATCTTTCATAACATCGGAGCGACTTGCTGGCATCCCCACTTCAAGGGCCATGTCCAACACGAGAACTCGATCTACAACAACTGGCGTTTCGAGCATGTCTGGCTCGACAAATAGATTGGGGACCCGGTACAGGTGGCGTGACGGCGCTCCATTCGGAGCTGCCGGCCAAACGCGTTCAGTTGCTCAAGGAGTTGTTGCCCAAGGTGGCCAAGGCAGCAGTGTTTACAAACGAACAAACGTCGGGGCAGCTCTCCCTGGTGCAGGGCACGGCCAGGCGGCTAGGTCTCCCACTTCATGTCGTGGATCTCAAGCGTCCGCCGTTTGACTACGAAGCCGCGTTTGCCGATACCCTGCGTGCCAACGCCGATGCGCTCCTGGTGCTGGGGTCCGGGCTCTGGATACCGGCACGGCACAAGATTCCGGAGCTTGCCCTAAAGGCTCGGTTACCGACCGTGTTCAACCAATCCCAATGGGCCAAAGCTGGCGGACTGATGTCCTACGGCTTAAACTTCCCCTGGATGTGGCAGCGCGGTGCGGAGATGGTGGCGGCTATCCTTCGCGGCGCCAAGTCCGGCGACATCCCGATAGAACAGCCGACGAGATTCGAATTGGTGATCAACCTGCAAACTGCCAAAGCGCTCGGACTTACCATGCCGCCCTCGCTGCTCGCCCGCGCTGACGAGGTGATTGAGTGAACAGGCGGGAGTACTTCTGCGTCGTCAGTGGCGCATTTGTTGTGTTGTCGGGGGGCATAGCGGGCGCACAGCAGCCAGATCGTCCTCGCCGTGTCGCGTCGTTGATGGCGGGAACTGAGGAGCGGAGCCGCCCGATAACAACAGCCTTCGAGGCGGCCCTGAGGGAGCACGGTTGGCACAAAGGACGGAACATTGAGCTAGAGTATCGCTGGAGCGCCGCCAACGTAGAGCGAATGAGCACATTCGCTAAAGAGTTGGTTGCCCTGCATCCGACAGTTGTGCGCCAGGGACGACCAAATTGCTGGCGGCGGGCTACAAGACCATGCTGCTTGGAAATACTAGCTTCGAGGTAACAATGCATCGGCGTACATTCGTCAGGACAATCGGGTGTGCGGCCATGGCACCGCTGTGCTCGCCGACCTGGGCGCAAGTATCTCGAGGGCAACCAATGGGG
>Ga0081455_10003072_pt1 | contig 19458 bp, 23 predicted proteins | sample TabmetS3T2R1_FD_70207 | JGI IMG/M metagenome (GOLD analysis project Ga0081455, IMG submission 70207) | Tabebuia heterophylla rhizosphere microbial communities from the University of Puerto Rico - S3T2R1 | ecosystem: Host-associated > Plants > Roots > Rhizosphere ... | reverse complement strand
AAGCCCTACTTCATCTGGGGTAAGGGCGGTGGGACCGGCGACACCACGAAGCAGACGACTCACGTCAGCGTCACCTTCTCGCCTGCGACGACGACAACCTGGACGTTTGGCGGCGGCACATGGTCGCGATCCCCTGAGCACGCGGCTGCCGGACAGGCCTACAGACCCGAAACCCTCATCGTGATCTTCGCCCCGGTCAACGATGCCGGCTATCGCGACCCCGCTGGCAACCCGGTCCCCGAGACAGTCATCGAGGGTTCGGGCCGCGCGGTGATCTTCACCGGCAGCGCGGCCACCGAGGCTCGCTGGCACAAGGAGGACCGGAACGCCACCATGTCATTCACGTCGAAGACTGGTGGGGCCATCAGCCTCAAGCCCGGCCACGCCTGGCTCGAGGCTGCACCTCGCGGTGGCTCTGTCACGTACTGAGCCGCTGCTGCGAGGCGAGCAAAATTGCGGCCGTGATCGCCTGCGCTGTGTCACCATGAGCAGCACCACCTGATGGCTCTGAAACAGGGATCCTCATGACCAGAAGCCTCGTCGTCAGCGGTCGACACAGCATTGACGACTACGCTGCGGCGGCGCTCTATTTCGTGTGCGGGGCAATGCCGGTTTCGGTCATTCCGGTCAGCGTTCTGGGCCTGTTGACGATGCACCAAGCCGCGCTCTATCTCGTCATCCCCGTCACGATTGCGGCGTTCTTGATCATGACCTTCCGGATCGAACCGATCTCGTGGGTGGTCCACGGATTCCGAGCTGGACTGTGCGCAGTTGCTGCGTACGACGCGGTCCGCATCCCCTTCGTGATCGCCGGGATCTGGCCTGACTTCTTCGGCCGGCTCGGCCAGGCCATCACCAACAGCGACCACCAGAACATCGTCGTGGGGTATCTGTGGCGTTACTTGGGAGACGGCGGCGGGATAGGCCTCGCGTGGTTCGTCTCGGTGGCCCTGTTCTGGCGATTCGCCGGTCCGATCGTCGCCCACCATCCGATTGCCGCCTCCGTGGGCTTCGGAGTCTTCATCTGGTCGGGCCTGATCTTCACGGTTGGAGTGCTTCCCGGCGGCTACACCTTGTTCAAGCTCACGCCAACGAACTTCCTGCTCAGCTTGGTGGGCCATCTCGTGTATGGATTTGTGCTCGGCCTGTTCATGGCCAAGCAAGTGAAAACCGTTCCCGCCGAACTCTGGCCCGAACCCGCTCTCCGGACATTGACGCGCGCACGCGGATAAGTGGCCTGATGAGCACATTGGCGGCATTGGGCCGGCCCGAGTCGAAGTTCCAGCACCTGATCAAGGCACGTACCGCCGCCGTCATGGGAGTCATCGGCGCGATCGCGACGGTCTTGATCGCCCGACTACCGGAGGTCGGCCTGGTTCTCGGCTGCCTGTCGGTCGCCCTGTTGTACGCCGCGTATCCCACATTTTCGCTGGCGTGGGGAAGCGCCCGCGAGCGCGTCATCGAATGGACCTTCATGTCCTTCGGCATCGTCAGCATTTTTCTCGCGGTGTCGGTCGACCCACGATGGCTCGCTCTCGGATGGGGACTTCACGGAATCTGGGATGGGCTGCACCACCGGGACCATCACATCGTCGGGCTGCGCGGAATCCCGCTCTGGTACATCCAGACATGCTTGGTCTGGGATTTACCTGCGGCCATCGGCCTCCTCGTGTTCATGTGACAGGGCTCCTGATTAGCCTGCAACCCATGGCATACGACGAGGAACTGGCCGATCGCATCCGCAGCGTCATCTCCGACCGGGACTACGTCGTCGAGAAGAAGATGTTCGGAGGTCTTGCTTTCCTCGTGGGCGGCAACATGGCCGTGGCCGCCAGCGGGCAGGGCGGACTGCTGCTGCGCTGCGACCCGACGGAATCAGAGGATCACATCGTCGACGGTGCTGAGCCCATGATCATGCGAGGCAAGGCAATGGCCGGCTGGCTGCGCGTCTCAGATGAGCAAGTCGCGTCCGCGCCCGACCTTCGCCGCTGGGTTGCGATCGGGACGTCATACGCAGCGAGCCTCCCGGCGAAATAACTCGCTGCCGGGACAAGGGCCGCGTTTAATGAGCTGCCTGCGTGGTTACGTGAAAGGTCAGGGGGAACTGTCATGAATGCCGAAATGGGAAAGAGCGTCTTCGACAAGGAAATCTCCGAGGAAGAACGCGAGAAGCTCGAGCAGGAGCGCGAGGAGCGGTTGGATCCAGAAAATCGTCCTGACAACGCCGAGATCGACAACACCACGCGCAAGTGGGATTACGAGCACGAGGACTTTCGAGACAACATCGAAGGAAACCCACCGGAGTTCGACAAGGGCGACGGGGCAGGCGAAGAACGCGACCCGGAGATCTGGAAGCGGATCGAGGAGCAGACGACCTAGAGCACGTTCAGCGGCCGGAACTGGACGCTGATGCGGGGACCCACGGGCTTGGCCGTCTTGAGGACGGCGTGGTCCCACGTTCGTTGGCACGTTCCGCCCATGATCAGAAGGTCGCCATGGCCGACGGGGAAGCCGATCGTGGCGCCGCCTGATCTGGGTCGCAGGCTCAGTCGGCGCTCGGCACCGAGCGAGATGATCGCGACCATCGTGTTTTCGCTGCGCCCCTTGCCGATGCGGTCGCCGTGCCACGCAACGCTGTCGCGGCCGTCGCGGTAGTAACAGAGCCCGGCCGTGACGAACGGCTCGCCCAGTTCGCCGGCGTACCGGGCGTTCAGTTCGTCGCGAGCAACGGTGAGTTGAGCATCAGGCAGTTCGTCGTTGGCGCCAAACGAGCAGACCAAGCGCGGGACGTCGACCACGCGCTCGTACATCTCGCGCTGCTCGGCGCGCCACGGGACGGTGCCCTGTAAGCGGAGGAAGAGGTCGTCGGCCTCGGTCAGCCAACCAGGGCAATAGTCGATCCAAGCCCCGTGGGACAGGTGACGACGTTCGATCGTGCCTTCACCGGTTTCGGTGCCGAGCAGCGACCCTTGAAACCACATGTCGACCACGATAATCGAAGTCGAACAGATGTTCTAGGAGGACGAGCCCCGGAGTTGCGCAAGATAGACCAGCGCGGCCACGGTTCCGACCAGATTCAGGATGCTCAGCGGATTCCATCGGACGAAATGCGCCACGACCGCAAGCACCAGGATGACGATCCATCCGTTCTTCGCCAACGTCTCTGCCCGAGCAAATGACGACTCGTCGCGGGCAATGCAGTCGACGAGGGCGAACACCTTGACGCCGAACAGTACGGCGCTGAGGGCGAGCGTCAGGATGTTCTGGATGGCGAACACATGCGCAGGCTACCGGGTTGCAGCGACGCTTACCGCCGCGACCGAGCAACGACGCGGACCCGCCCCCAAAACAGGCTGATGGGCCCCTCCGAGAGGAGGAGCCCATCAGGTTCGTGAAGGTCAGGCCTTCTTGGCCGGAGCCTTCTTGGCCGGAGCCTTCTTGGCGGGGGCCTTCTTGGCCGGAGCCTTCTTGGCCGGAGCCTTCTTGGCCGGAGCCTTCTTGGCGGGGGCCTTCTTGGCCGCCGTCGGAGCCGCCTTCTTGGCCGGAGCCTTCTTGGCAGGCGTCCGCTTGGTCGCCTTGGCAACGGTCGCCTTGGCGTCGTCGAGAAGATCCTCGGCACGCTTGCGAGCGTCGTCACGGTAGCCCTTGGCCCGCTTCCTCAGGTCGGCCACGTTCTTCTTCGCGTCCTTGCGGAGCGAAGCGACGATGCCCTCGGCCCGCTTCTGGACCTTGTCCAGCTTCAGGTCGCGGGCGGACTCGACGAGCTCCTCAGCCTTCTTCACGACATCCTCATACGAAGTCGTGGCCTTGGCTGCGAAGTCGCTGGCCTGCGAGCGCAGGTCGTCGACGTTCACCTTCTTGAGCAGGTCGGTGAGGTTCTTGGCCTCTTCCCGTAGGGATTTCACCTGCGCGTTGATCTGGTCAGTGATGGTCATGCGATTTCCTCCTGGTCGGCTGCTTTGACCGTGTTATCAAGCTCGCTCCGACGTTCTGCAAGGAACGAGCGGTAGATGTCGATCAGCGCCGTCCGCTGCCGATCCGACAGCCGGGCGTCACGGGCAATGGCAGTTTCCACTGACCCATCAGCCAAGCCATCAGCATCGAGGATGCCCGCCTTGACGTAAAGCGACTCAACCGAGATTTTCAGCGCTCGTGCAATTTGCTGGAGAACTTCGGCCGAGGGACGACGCAGGCCCCGCTCAATCTGGCTGAGGTACGGATTTGATACATCCGATTGCTCGGCCAGTTGTCGCAAGGACATCTGCGCCAGGCGACGCTGCTCGCGGAGGTATTCGCCGAGTGACTCGACGGTACGTCCGACGCTTAGTTTCGCCATGAGCAATATTTTGCTTGCTCTTGCAAGCAGACCGCAAGCGCTGACCGTGCGAGATCGGTCACATGCCCGTCACCCGTAGGATGTGCCGACATGGCTGACTTCCACGCGGTAATCCCCGCTGGTGGCGCCGGCACTCGCCTGTGGCCCCTGTCCCGCGCGTCCCGGCCGAAGTTCTTGCTCGATCTGACGGGATCGGGCAGATCCCTCCTCCAACAGACCTGGGACCGCCTGAGCGAACTCGTTCCAGCCGACCATGTCCACGTCGTGACGGGCCCGGCCCACGCGCCCCTCATCCAAGACCAACTGCCGGACCTGTCGAACCTCTACATCGAACCGGCGCCCCGCGACAGCATGCCGGCGATCGGGTTGGCGGCAGCAATCATCGACCACCGTGAACCGGGATCCATCCTCGGTTCGTTCGCGGCTGACCAGACGATCGAGGACGACGCCGCCTTCACCGCCGCCGTGCGCGAGGCCGTCGCGGTCGCTGACGACGGCACCATCTGCACGCTCGGCGTCACCCCTCGCGGACCATCAACTGCTTTCGGGTACATCGAAGCGGGCCCGCAGCTCGAGGTGAGCGGAGCGCCCACGGCACGGGCCGTATCGCGATTCGTCGAGAAGCCCGACGCCGCAACCGCCACCGACTACGTCGAACGCGGGTCGTACTTCTGGAATGCCGGCATGTTCGTCACGAGGACCGACATCCTGATGGGCCACCTGCGCCGACTCCATCCCGAACTGCATGACGGCCTTCAACGCATCGGTCAGTCCTGGGACACCGAATCGCGCGACGCCACGCTCTCGACGGTGTGGCCGGAGCTCGCGAAGATCGCGATCGATCACGCCATCGCCGAACCAGTGTCCTTGGAGGGCGGCATCAGCGTGGTGCCCGGCGACTTCGGCTGGGACGACATCGGTGACTTCGCCGCACTTTCGCACCTTCCCGACTCACCCGACGCCGTGTGGATTGACTCGAGCGGACTCGCAATCGCCGATGACGGTACGGCCATCGCCGTGGTCGGCATTCCCAACGCGATCGTCGTTCGAACGGCCGACGCACTTCTCGTCACGACCCTCGACAATGCTCAGCGCGTCAAGGAGGTTCCGGCCGAGCTGCGCCGGCGCCATCGCGAAGACCTCGTCTAAGGCACGAAAGCCTGGGCCACCACTCCGGCACCGCTGACACCGACTCGTCCATCGTCGAGTGACACGAACGCGGCCTGCCCGCGATCCAGCTCGAGCGAGTCACCATCGGATTGCAGCTCAACCCGACCTTCGATGCAGAGCAGTATTCGGCGTCCGTCGCCCGGCAACAGGTCCGTCTCGCCACTCGTGATGGACAGGGCGAACAGGCCCGGCGCCGGCGCAAAGACCTGAGTGGCGTCACCGAAGCGGTGGGCCTCGACCCCCGGCGACTCCGGTTGGGTCACACCGAGGCTCTTGAGAACGCCTTGGGGGTTCACCCGCTTCGTCGTCAGACCGGCACGGAACACATTGTCCGATGAGGACATGACTTCCAGGCACAGGCCTGACAGATGAGCGTGCATCAGCCCCGGCCCGATGAACACGGCATTGCCAGGTTCGATCGTCATTCGGTTGAGCAACAACACGACGACGACGCCAGGGTCGCTTGGGTGGACGCGTGAGGCTTCGAGAACCGTGGCGTAGCCGCGGCCGATGTCACGCTCGGCCAGCCCCGCGCACGCCTCAACGAACGCATCGACCTCGTCGGGCGACGGCGGGGAGTTCAGGAGTTGCTTCACCACGGCGAGGCGGCCCCGAGCCGCATGCTCAAGAAGCGACCGAGCGATCGGCAGGTCGATCGGTTCGAGCAACGCGATGATTTCCTCGATGGGCCTCAGCCCGAGGAGGGTCTCGAACGTGGTCAGTGCGTAGACCATTTCCGGCTTGTGCCGCGGGTCTTTGAAATCGCGCGACACGTCCGTGAGCGGAACGCCCCCGGACTGTTCCGAGGCGAACCCGAGTTCGGCAAGCGTGCTCGACGGATGAACCTGGATCGACAGGGGCTGGGCAGGCGCGAGCACCTTCAGCATGAACGGCAACTCGCCGGCGACTTCCGTCAGAGGACGCAGAGAACCGTTTGATTCGACCGTGGACGTGCCCAACGGGTGTGTGCCGTACCAGAGTTCAGCGACCGGTTCTCCAGTCGGGTCGATGCCGAGAAAGGCTGGGATCTCGGTCCGGGAGCCCCAGTCATAGTCCCGAGCAGACGCCGAGATTCGCCACACGATCGATCAGATTAGCGTCAGTACGCCGTCAGTACGCACCGTGCGATGCAAGCACGGCCCGCAACGTGCGCAGGATGATCTGCAGATCGCGCAGCATCGACCAATTCTCGACGTAGTCGAGGTCGAGGCGAACCGAGTCTTCCCACGACAGGTCGGAACGACCGCTCACCTGCCACAGCCCGGTGACTCCCTGCTTGATGAGGAGGCGGCGACGAATCGTCTCGTCGTACGCATCGACCTCGACACGCAGCGGCGGGCGTGGGCCGACGATGCTCATGTCGCCCTTGAGCACATTGACGAACTGGGGCAGCTCGTCGATGCTGTAGCGGCGCAGGATCCGACCGACCGATGTGACGCGTGGATCGTTCTGCATCTTGAACAAGGGGCCGGAAGCCATGTTGTGCTTGGCCAGCTCCTCGCGGACTTGATCGGCGCCTCGAATCATCGTGCGAAGCTTGTACATCTGGAATGGCACACCGTGCTCGCCGATGCGCTCGGAACGGTAGAACACCGGGCCCTTGCTCGTGAGCCTGATCGCGAGAACGGACAGAAGGAGGACCGGTGACGCGGCGATCAGGACCAGTGCGGCGAAGCCACGATCGAAGATGACTCGTTGAAGGGACCTGGCCCGCGAGTAGCGCGGACCCGACAGGTAGATCAGCGGCATGTTGCCATGCGCCTCCAGGTGGACACGAGGGCCCGCGACGTCGACGACATTCGGGGCCACCAGCAGATCGACGTCGCGACCCTCAAGGGCCCACGCCAGCTCTCGCATGCCGTCGTGGCCCAGATGTTCGGTGTCGGTGACGACCACCGTGTCGATGGCCGCGATTGCTAGAGCAGTGTTGAGGTCGGACTCCGTACCGAGCACTTGAACGTCCAGCTCTCCGACGCGGAATCGTTCATCGGGAGACGCCACACGATCAGGAACCCAGACGCCGACGACTCGCAGACCGTATCCGGCGTCTGAGCCGAACCTCTGCATCATGGTCTTCGCGCTCCGCACACCTCCGATCATGAGGACGTTGGCCGTGAGCTCGCCGTGCGACCGCCGCTTCATCACCCACCAGCGCCACATCCGGCGCGTCAGGAAGAGGAGAAGAACGCCGACGATTCCGGCGAAACCGACGAGGACACGTGACGGCCAGATCTGGAGGACCACCGCAAATATGGCGATCCATCCAAACACGTAGAAGCTGGCGCGCGCCACTGCCTGATACTGCGCGGCGCCGGAATCGAGGATCTTGGGATCCCGCGTGCGCATGACGGCCAATCCGATCATCCAGTCCAGGAAGAGGCCAACGCTGACGCCGATCACGTAGGGATTGGTTCCGGCAATTCCGCCGGGGCGCGGAAGCACGACGTAGCGCAGGAGGTGGGCCGCGGTGATGGCGACGGCCAGCGAGAGAGCGTCGGTGACGAACACGCTCCGCGAAAGCCGCCGCTGCCACCGTCGCTGAGCAGACGGCCGCGGGGCCGCCACTGGCTCAACTACAAAGGGGTCGCGATCGAATTCCACGTCGAATCGCAACTCCGGCAACTCTTGGACCACTTGGCACTCTCCCCCCACCCCGGGCCATTGTTCCTCAATTTCGCCGTTCGTGGGCGAGATGTCGTCACATCGTCACTACGGCTGCGGCCGTCAGGCGATCCGCAATGACCTCAACAGCCTCGCGGATCTGATCGACGACTGCGCGGTGCACCGCAGGCGGTTGCCGGTAAGGGTCGTCGAGGTCGGGATCGTCCTGTGCAGCACTTCGATGTCGATATGCGTGCTCCACCAGATCACGAGGTGAAGAAGCGTCGACGTCGGACACGAGCGCCGCGAACTCGCGGAGCGTGAACGTCCGTCGCAAAGCATCTGGGAGGCGGTCGAGCAGGTAAGCGCGATGATCTCTCGTCGCGGTCAGAACGAGATCTGCTTCGCGCACCATGTCTTCGTCGATCGAGCGGGAGGAGAAGCCCTCAGCGCTGGCACCCAGTCGAGCGAGCTCCAGAACGACCATGCCGTCGACCGGTGCGTCGTCCCATCCGAAGACGCCGGCCGAGGCGACGGTGAAGCGAGACGGATCGAGTCGCTGCCGCAGCAGGATCTCCATCGTGGGCGAGCGACAGATGTTGGCTGTGCACACCGTGAGAATCGAGAACGTGCTCACGCGCGCTCACCCAAGACCGGCCTGACGTGCAATCCCACTTCGGGATCGACGACGACCTCCTGGGCCGCCGCAATCCCGTCGACAATCAATGTCACATCTGGTTCGGTGTTCCGCTTGACCAGCGCCAGCGCGATCGGACCGAGTTCAAAGTGCCTGGCCGAAGTGCCCACGAAGCCGACGATCGAGTCGCCGAGCAGGACGTCAGATCCGCGCTCGGGAAGACGATCGGCCGAACCGTCGAGAAGCAACAGAACGAGCCGGCGCGGCGGACGTCCGAGTGTGTGTACGCGTGCGACGGTCTCTTGCCCGCGGTAACAGCCCTTGTCGAGATGAACGGCGACGTTCAGCAGGCCGACCTCGTTCGGGATGGTCCGATGATCTGTGTCGAGTCCGACTCGCGGGTGACCTTCCGCGATCCGAAGGGCCTCCCAAGCCCACAGGCCCGCAGGCAAACCCCACCGCTTGGTTGCACCAGCAAGTTCGTCGCGGCCGACCATCGTCCACGCGAAGCCCGGCAGCCCGACTACAGCCAGGTCTTGTCGCTCCACGACCTCGACCCGCGACATGAACCTCATGCTGTCGAGGAACCCGACGAGGGGCCGGCCGGCACCCGGCTCGGCGTGCGCGAGAAGGGTTTCCCCGTCGTCGATGGCGCTGAAGGCGTGTTCGATGTGGCCCTGCGGCGAAAGAATCAGAGCGTCAACCGGTATGCCCGGCACCAGCGACTCGAAGTCCTGCGAAGCGAGCGCGTGCAGCCAGGAGAGTCGGTCTGGCCCCGAGATCGCGATGACGTCGCGGTTCGACAGATCGACGAAGCCCTCACCGCCCGCGAAGCGCCGCTGCTCGATCGACCACTCGCCATAGTGGGCGGCAACGCCTGCGTCGGGCGGATCCGCTTCGACAGCACTCGGCACGTCAAGCAACTCAGACACGAGCCAGCCTGCCCCACAGGTGCGACTGCATCGGCTGACCCATGGCCGCCATGTCGTAGGCATACATGAGGTCACCGTCGACGAGCCCGTACATGCGCTGACCCGCGGTGTAGTCCTTGGCCGTCGATGTTCGTGCGACGACGTCTGTCGCCAATGTGACGCGCGCGCCGTCGGCCACGCCGTACCAGATCTCGGCGTAGCCGGTCGGGTGGGCGAGGACCAACTCAAGCGGGTGGCCCTCGTCGGATTTGTCGGTGCCAACACGGAGAAAACCGGTCTCCAAGGCACCAGGCCGCTTGCGGTCACCCGCGTCGTCGGTGATCCACGTGCGACTAAAGAAATGAAGGAAAGGCCGGCCATCATGGGCGATGGCGACTTCCTGCTCGAACGCGAAAGACTCCACCGTCGGGTACTCGCCGCGGCCATTTCCGTGCCATGTACCGAGCAGCCATGCGACCGGTACCAAGTCAGGGTGGAGGTCTGACGGGAGTTCGAACGCCATGGCATCGATCCTATCGAGCGAGGCCATGGCGACGATCCGCATAGAGTTGGCCGGTGCGCGCGGTCCTGCAGAGGGTGACGACGGCGTCGGTGCGTGTCGCGGACGAGGTCGTTGGGTCCGTCGGCCCCGGCATTCTCGTGCTGCTCGGAGTCACCCACGACGACACGGCCGAAACCGCGCAAGCCCTCGCCGACAAGGTGTTCCACCTGCGCATTCTCCGTGATGAGCAGTCGGCAGCCTCGGTCGGAGCCGGGTTGCTCGTCATCAGCCAGTTCACCTTGTATGCCGATACCCGCAAGGGCCGCCGGCCCAGCTGGAACGCGGCGGCGCCCCGCCCGGTCGCCGAGCCCCTGTATGACGCGTTTTGCCAGCGGCTGCGCGATCTCGGGGCCACCGTCGCCGAGGGCCGGTTCGGAGCAGACATGGCTGTTGAGCTCGTCAACGACGGCCCGGTGACCCTGATCCTCGAGGGCTGAGCTTGTTTGGACGCCTGTGACTGGCACGGCACAATGAGAGCGCTGTCTCGCAGCCTGTGCGCGACATCACTCATCTGATCGGACGCACACATGGTTTACCGGTACCGTCGGCGGGTTCGCGGCCGCCGAAAACGCCGGGTGTCCTTCATGGAGCGACACCGCTTGCTGCTGCGGATCGTCACGATCGTCGTGGTTTCGATTTCGCTTCTCGGAACGGGCTACGCCGCATTGCTGAACTCGAAGTTCGGCAACATTGCGCGTTTCGAAACCAGCCAGATCAAGAATCGTCCAGACCCCGACAAGGGACGTTCACTGACCGTCCTCGTGCTCGGTGCAGATCGAGGAAAGAAGATCCCCGGTCGACGCCCCACCCGGTTGTCCGAGGATGTGCGTGCGGCCAGGTGGCCAAAGGGTCGGTACCGCAGCGACACGATCATGATGGTGCACATCGCGGCGAACCGGCGCCACGTCTACCTCGTCTCGATCCCGCGCGACACCTACACGACGCTTTACGACAACACCGGCTCGGCTCACGGCAAGTCCAAGATCAACGCTGCCTTCGCCGCCTACGGACCAAACGCGACGATTGCAACCGTCGAACACCTCACCGACGTCCGGATGAAGCACCTGGTGATCATCAACTTCAACGGCTTCAAGGACATCACTCGAGCCGTCGGCGGCGTGCCGGTATACATACCGAAGAGCTTCTACGACCCCAGCCAGCATGTCCGATGGGAAGCCGGCAAGCAGAACCTCAAGGGCAAGCGAGCTCTGCAGTACGTCCGTACGCGGTACGGCCTCCCCCGCAGCGATTTCGACCGCATTGCGCGCCAGCAGAATTTCCTCCGAGCCCTCATGCACAAGTTGCTCGCGAAGGGCACGACGCGCAATCCGGTGCGACTCACGAAGACGTTGTCGGCACTGACCAAGAACATCGTTGTCGACGACGACTGGGACCCCGCCGACATGCGCGCCCTGGCGCTGTCACTTCGCAAGACCGAGACCAACGACGTCACGTTCATGACCGCTCCGGTGGCCGGCACAGAGACGATCCCCGACGCGGGAAGCATCGTCCGTCTTGACGCCACTCAGACGAAGAAGCTCTTCCGGGCCATGGCGCGAGACCGCATGGGCGCGTACGTGAAGGCGCACCCCCACGACGTGCTCAAGTCGTCCCGCGAAATCAGCTAGGCACAACGGCTCAGTTGCAGGCGCTCGCTCCCGCGGCGTCTTCATTGGCGAAGATGCCTGGCGTGGTTCGCAGGAGCGGAGCACCGTTGTATCTCGGCGCCGTCACCATCTGCACCGTGACCAGAGACGTTTCGCCGGGTGGAAGAACCCGAGCAAATTGTGCGATCTGGTGTCCCTTGTAGGTGGTTGCGCCGACCGGGGCCCGTTGGCCGTCGACCCACATGGCCACGATTCGACCGCCGAGCGGTGCCATGACGAGGCCATGAAGCCGCATGTTGCCCGGAGCCACGTAGCGTCCGAGGCCCGTCACCGACAAGGACATGCGGCGATAACCCTGCGGTGCCTCAGAGCGAATCTCCGTGCTCAGCTTCAGCAGTTGAGCGCCATCCGAACCGCATTGCAGGGAGCGCAGGCGCGAGCCCATGCGCAGGAAGTACTCCATCTTTGTGGACGCGGCATCGTTGACGAAGAAGCCGACCTCAGGTCGCTTCCGATCGTCGGAGAGAGCGCCCGAAATTCCTCCGCGATGGATGCGGTGCTCGAGCCGGCTGCTGCGCGTCCAGAGCATGACGCGGCGCTCCTGAACACCGCGGACAAGGCCGCGGACAGTCGTCACTGAGTCGCCATGGCCATCCACGAGCGCGTCGAAGGTCCGGCGCGCAGCCAATTCGAAGACGTCGTCTTGACGATTGATGTTGGTCGGATACTTCACGTAGACGCCGTTGAGCAGCGTGTATGCCGCGTTGCCTTGGTTCAGGACCAAGCCGTCGCCAACATTGATAGAGCCGACGCCGGCGAGAACGTAGCTGAGTGCCACCGGATCGATGGCCACCACGCCATCGAACCTCTGGTGCCATCGCTTTCCCACGACCGCGGCAGCGAGTTCGGCCGCCCGCGGGAAGTCAGGCACGATCGTCGCATCCCGCATGTCGGTGGCAATCGACGTCTGGAATCCAGCCTTCTTCTCTGCGGAGATCTTGATCGCGGCATGCTCAAGCGGAGGGATGTCGTGGATGCCTCCCTGCTTGCCCATCTTGATCTTGCCGCGACGGGTTGTGATGACGGCGACCGATCCGGGCATGCCCGACAAGGAGCGGACCTCGGCATTGTTCAAGACCAGCATCAGATACCGGCGTGTCTTTCCGTCAGCACCGAGCATCTCTGGCATGAGATTCCCTGCATCTGTCGCGGATGAGACTGCGACGAACGCCACGTGGATTCGATGCTGAAAATCTCCGACGGGCTTCTGGAGCGGCCCAGCGAGACGGCCAACCTCAATCGGGCTGACCTCGCGATCGGCGCGCAGGAGCACCCGACGCGTTGAACTCATCACGGGGAGTGTCCTGGCAACGGCGGCCAGATTTACGCGCCCCTTCTTCGGCCTGAACGTCTCCAGGCGCACCTGGTCCGCGACATCGACGATCTTGGGCAGGGCTTGGGTGGCTATTGCGTCGCCTTCGCGTGCAATCGTGCGGACCGCATCGACATTACGTCCGGCGATCGGAATGTGTGCACCCAGCCACCACAGCGGCCCATCGGTCGCGTGGTGGGCACGGCTCGTGGCGTGCTTAAAGGCATCCAGGCGAGTGCGTGCCTTGGGGACATCTCCGTGGGCGATGGCGTCCTGGAGGTCTGGAGCCAACTCTTCGGCAATGGCGAGCGCGCGCGCAGCCCACCAGGCCTGAAGAACGAAAACCAAGATCGCCCCGACGACCAGGACGAGCCCAGCCCGACGAGCAAACCTTGCCCGGTCAGCAGTCTGGCGCCGCCACCATTTCAGGAATGTGGCGGCCCAGCCGCGACTCAGGTCCGGGCCCCGCGCTCCTCGCGCCGCGACGAGGCGACAACCGAGGCGCCACCGATCACCAGAAGCAGGCCGATGATCAGCCAAGCGAGACGTTCACCACCGGTGTTGGGAAGGTGGCCGTGGTGTTTCTTGTGGTGCTTCTTGTGCTTGTGGTGCTTGTGGTGACCGTTGCCGTTGCCGTGGTCGTTGCCGCAGTCACTGATCACGAGGACACCGCTGGCCGAGACGGACTGCTGGGCCATGACAAGACCCGTGGAGAATCCATGCGTTCCGCCACCACCGCTGCCGTGGGCGTCGGGCACCGTGGTGTCGTCATAGACACAGGTGGCGTGTGTGTGAGCCGTCGTGGTGTGGTCGACGTCGGGTGTGCGCACCTCAACGTTGAACGGCGTCGTGACGTTGTGCCAGGTCTGCGAACTCGAGAGGTTGCCGCCCTTGTAGACGCGGACACCATTGTCGGCGCTGACCGTCAGCGTGATGCACAGGACGCCGGAAGGGTCTGAGGTGACGGTGAGCCCGAGGTTCGCATTGCCGCAACAGTCGGTGTTGTCGGTGATGTTCAGTGACACAGCCGGATAGGCGGATGCCGGCGACGCGGCGAGCCACCCGCACGCGACAACGACAACTGCCGCTACCGCCATACGCAATGTCTTCATCATCCCGTTCTTCCCCCGCAGGTGGTCCACACAGAGATCGCCGAACGCTCGACGTCCGAGTCATTGTTACACAACGTCGCTACCGGCACACGCGTTATGGGACACGCAAGGCTGAATCTGTCGTATTGAGACCGAATTGAGACTCCCCCGTCCCGTGATCCATGAGCCAACCGCGGTCGATGAGGAATGTGCGCAGGCATGCCAGCGCCTGACCAACCGAGAGTTCAGAGGTGTCGATGGTGAGGTCGGCGTCGTCGGGTTCCTCGTACGGCGAAGAGATACCGGTGAACTCGTCAATTTCGCCATGGCGCGCCTTGTAATACAGACCCTTGCGGTCGCGCGCTTCACATGTCTCAATCGGGGTTGCGACGTGGACCAGGACAAAATCCGCGCCCACGGCCTCGGCCATCGAGCGCGCAAGCTTGCGGGTCCGGTCAAACGGGGCGATCGGGCAACACACGACCATCCCCCCGTGCCGGGCCACCTCGGCGGCCACCCACGCAATGCGTTCGATGTTCGTCTCGCGGTCTTTGCGGCTGAACGTGAGGCCGCGCGAGAGGTTCTGGCGGACGCGATCTCCATCGAGCAAGGTCACCGTCCGGCCGCCGGACTCAAGGAGGTCGTTGCACAGCGCCTGGGCGAGGGTCGACTTCCCGCTTCCGGACAAGCCGGTCAGGAACAGGACCGCGCCTCGGTCGGCGCCACTTGGCCGCTCCCGCTCGACAACCGCAGCAACGGCCGGCGCGAGCTGCCCAGCACCAGTGGGCCAGATCACTGCGGCGCTCGGCGCGTACGCCTCGACAACCTGCTTCCGGAAGGCCTCGTCACGTGCGGCCGTGGGCCGAGCGGCAACGGGAACCGCGATCACCTCTGCGTCCAGCTCCTGGGCTGCCGCAAGCGTTGCCCGGACCAAGCCTGGTGCCGAGAGCCCATGAGGCGTCCCGGCTCCGGTCAACGCCAGGAGGAGTACCGGCATACCGGCCTCACGGATCTTGTCCAGATCGTCACTGGTCAAGGGAGAATCGACGGGCACCGTGATCGTGTCCGGCGGCAGGTTCGCCCGCGACGCCGACGGTGGGAGATAGCGGTCGACGAACGCCCGCCGTGAATTGCCCCGCAGCGGACGAACGGTGCCCTCAACTCCGATTCGGTCTTCAGAAACCGGATACGTGCGATCGACAGAGACAACGGCGAGCGGCACGCGCTCGGCGTCGGTGATCTCCAAGCCACCGCGAACCTGAGCAGCCGCGACGACGTCCGGCGGCACGGCGAGCCGGACGTCGCTCTCTGGCCCGCCGAATCGGCCCGGCGAACCCAGGACGCTCATGCGCAGGAGTTCAACATCGTCGAGTTCGCGCGCGGTCGGCGTGAACTGCGGACGAGTTGGTTCTCTGGTCTCTTCACCGCGCGGCACGCCGCCATTGTCCACGACATGCCGATTGGGACGGATGTGGGTCTCGATGGGATGCTATGGGGATGCAAACCCACGCGGACTATCGCCTTTCCCAGCTCGAGGAGCTGGAGTCTGAGTCGATCCATGTTTTCCGCGAGGTGGCTGCCGAGTTTGAAAAGCCAGTGCTCATGTTCTCGGGCGGCAAAGACTCGATCGTCATGATGCGGCTCGCTGAGAAGGCGTTCTACCCGGCGAAGTTGCCCTTTCCCGTCTTGCAAGTGGACACCGGCTTCGACTTCCCGGAAGTGCTTGCGACACGCGACGAGTGGGTAGACCGGCTTGGCGTGCGGTTGATCATCGCGTCCGTCGAACAGGCCATCGCGAACCGCATCGTCGTCGACGACGGCAAGACATCACGCAACCGGCTGCAGATCGGAACGCTTCTCCACGTCATCGAAGAACACGGCTTCACCGCAGCCATCGGGGGTGGCCGCCGCGACGAAGAGAAGGCACGGGCCAAGGAACGCATCTACTCCCATCGCGACGAGTTCAGTCAGTGGGATCCCAAGAACCAGCGCCCGGAATTGTGGAACCTCTACAACGCTCGCCTGCACCCGGGCGAACACATGCGCATCTTCCCGCTGTCGAACTGGACCGAACTCGACGTTTGGCACTACATCGGTCATGAGGGCATTTCCATCCCGTCGATCTACTTCGCGCACCAGCGCCGCGTGTTCGAACGCGACGGGATGCTCCTCAGCGAGAGCGAACACAACCCGCTGCAAGACGGCGAGACCGTCTCGGAACGCACCGTTCGCTTCCGAACCGTGGGAGACCTGACGCTCACCGGATGCATCGAGAGCACGGCGAGCACGATCGACGAAATCATCGACGAGATCTCGGTCGCCCGGCTCACCGAGCGCGGTGCCACACGAGGCGACGACCGCTTCTCCGAAGCGGCGATGGAAGACCGCAAGAAGGAGGGCTACTTCTAGCCATGGATCTTCTGCGTTTTGCGACGGCGGGCTCTGTCGACGACGGCAAGTCGACCCTCATTGGGCGCCTGCTCTACGACTCGAAGGCGATCTTCGAAGATCAATTGGAGTCGGTCGAAGCCACCAGCCTGCAGCGCGGTTACGACTACACCGATCTGGCGCTCCTGACCGATGGCCTGCGCTCGGAGCGCGAACAGGGCATAACCATCGACGTCGCCTACCGCTATTTCGCCACCCCGCGACGCAAATTCATCATCGCCGACACGCCCGGACACACCCAGTACACCCGCAACATGGTTACCGGGGCATCCACCGCGAACCTCGGCCTGGTCCTGGTCGATGCTCGTCAAGGCCTCAGTGAGCAGTCTCGGCGGCACGCCGTGATCCTCTCGCTCCTGCGCGTGCCTCACATGGTGTTGGCCATCAACAAGATGGACCTCGTCGATTGGGACCAAGGCGTCTACGACGAGATCCGCGAGGAGTTCAGCGCGTTCGCGTCCAAGCTGTCCATTCCCGACCTTGAGGTCATTCCCATTTCTGCGCTCTTGGGCGACAACGTGGTCACACGGTCCGACAACATGCCTTGGTATCAAGGTGCCTCGCTCATGCATCACCTCGAGCACGTCAACATCGCCTCCGACCGCGACCTGATCGGCACCCGACTCCCCGTCCAGTACGTGATCCGGCCGAAGTCGGATGACTTTCACGACTACCGCGGCTATGCCGGCAGGATCGCCGGCGGTGTCCTCAAACCGGGCGACGACGTCGTGGTGCTGCCAAGCGGCATGCCAACGCGCATCGAGTCGATCGACGTTTTCGGCGAGGAGGTGCCCGAGGCGTTCAACCCGATGTCGGTCACGATCCGGCTCGAGGACGACATCGACGTGTCGCGCGGTGACATGATCTGCCGGCCGCACAACGCTCCGACTCCAACCCAAGACATAGACGCAATGGTCTGCTGGATGACGAACGAACCCATTCGCGCCCGTCAGAAGCTGGCAATCAAGCACACCACCCGCTCGGCGCGCGTCATGGTGCAGGAGATCCGCTACCGGCTCAACGTCAACACCCTGCACCGCGACCAGGGCGCAGACGAACTCGGCCTCAACGAGATCGGCCGTGTCCACCTGCGCTCGACGGTGCCGCTGATGACTGACCCCTACTCGAAGAATCACTCGACGGGATCCTTCATCCTGATGGATGAGGCCACCGGCGTCACCGTCGGCGCCGGAATGATCAACGGCTGATCAGGGCGACTCGCTGGCCGACGGCGATTCGCTGGGTGACGGCGATTCGCTTTCCGAGGCTGACGGCTGGCGCTTCCCTATGGGTGTCGGGTTGGCATTGGCCGGGTTCTCTGGTCGATCCCACGTCTGGCCGCCGTCGGTGCTAACCCAGACGGGCCCGGTTCCGCCTGCGTAGAGACGGTCGACGGATCCACCCAATCCGGGCATCGCCAGGTCGTCGACAACGCAACCACGCCGTTGCCACGACGCTCCCCCGTTGCGGGTGCGATAGACCCGGGACTTGCATTTGTCGTCCGGGATCACTGCGTACCCGGAGTTCGCCTCATCGAAGAAGGTCGCGTCGGCATTGCCATCAGTCTCGCCAGTCTTCTTCCAGGTGTGAGCGTCTGACGACCTGTAGACCGACCCGTCTGTGCAGTAGGCGGTTGCCTTCTCGTCCGTGAATCCGGCGAGGTCTGCGATACCTGGACAGTCGACGAACGCAGCACCCTTCGGCGAATACGGCACCCCGGATTTCGCGTCGATGTACCAGGAGTTGCGCCGGAAGGGATGTTGCTGCCACGTCAGTCCGGCGTCGTCGGTCGTGTATGTCCGCAGCCGACATGTGGAGTCCGTGCCTGCCACGACGAAGCGACGACGGGCTCGGATGTCGATGGACGCGATCGAACTGATTGATGGGGAGGAAGCGCTGACCCCCGTGCCGTCGTCCACCTGCGGTAGTCGTATCGGACGAAACGTCCAGCCGCCGTTGGCGGTCAACTCCAGCTTCGGGCCACCGGATTCACGACAGTTCCCCATGCGGACCCGGAAGACGACGTCATTCGGGCCTTCCACGAAATGGACCGAGCCGGTCGGATCCGCAGATGCGCCATTGAGATCACCCGACGGCGTCGGGGCGGCTGGCGGCTTCGCCTCATGGTGGGTCGAGAGCACGACAGCAATGACCGTCACGATGATCCCGAGGAACACTGCGACGGCCACCGTCTGTGCACGTTCAGTGAGCACCGCTGGCATTCCTCCCCACGTTCGACATCGTAACGAGGGGAATGCAACCGCGACGCGGCGTGGTCAGCCCTGCGAGGCCCCCACCGGATCGAGCTCGATCACGACGTCGGCAACACTTCCGATCGCAGCTTCGACCACCCGGTCGACCGGTGCCGAGCGCGGCGCCAACACCCGCAACGTCCAGGTTCCCGGACCTGCGAAGAACCGGAACTGGCCCGTCGCCGACACCGGCACCTCGGCGGTGAACTCGCCGGAGCGGTCGAGCAGGCGTACGTAGGCGGTGCTCACCGGCTCTCCGCCCCGGGTGACGGCGCCTTGCACCACGGCCTCAACCGCGACGTTGACGCCTTCGAGGCTTGGCCCGCCGGCGACTGCGCCGCACATCAGGCGACACCCGGCTCATCGCCAAGCGCCACCGGCACGGCACGCAGGGAGCCATACTCGGTCCACGAGCCGTCGTAGTTCTTGACGCTCGAGTGGCCCAGGATCTCGTGCAGGACGAACCACGTA
>Ga0081455_10003071_pt1 | contig 19459 bp, 11 predicted proteins | sample TabmetS3T2R1_FD_70207 | JGI IMG/M metagenome (GOLD analysis project Ga0081455, IMG submission 70207) | Tabebuia heterophylla rhizosphere microbial communities from the University of Puerto Rico - S3T2R1 | ecosystem: Host-associated > Plants > Roots > Rhizosphere ... | reverse complement strand
TCGGTGCCGGGGTGTGGATCGAGTTCGAACGCGGCGACATCAATCAACCCATCTGGGTTGGCGGCTACTGGGGTATTGCCTTCGAGGTGCCGTTCTACGCCCGCGCCGTGCCGCCTGGTGTCAGCGGCATCACGCTGCAGACCGGCCGGAATAACGGGTTGGTCATCAGCGACGTGCCCGGACCGACCGGCGGCATCCTCATCCAGACGACCACCGGAGCGATGATCTCGGTGAGCGACGTCGGCATCATCATTTCCAACGGCAAGGGCGCAGTCATCGAACTCGCTGGCGGCACCGTGAAGATCAATCAGGACGCGCTTGAGGTCACCTAGGAGGCGGATATGCCTGGATATGTCCTTCACGTCGGCGCGGCCGTAGAATGCGCACACAAAACGCCGAGCGCGGCGACGCCGCTGGCGGCGAATCCCCGCGTGCGCGTGAGTGGCCAGGCCACTATTCTGAAGAATGCGCCCTATGCGGTGGCGAATTGTCCGTTCAACCCCGGTACCCCGTCGCCGTGCCTAACGGCAACCTGGACCACGGCCGCCGACAAGGTGATGTCGATGGGCCAGCCGCTGGTGCTGACAGATAGCCAAGCCCGCACTGCGCCGAACGCCGTGTCCCTCGACACGACCAGGTCGCAGACGCGCGTCAAGGCGAGGTGAAGCGTCGTGACAGACCTCGACCATCCATTTCATTTCGACGATCGCGGCCGCAGCGCGAGCACCGATCGCAACGACCACATCCGCGATCTCATCGAGGAGGTGCTGCTCACGGCGCCGGGCGAGCGCGTGATGCGTCCCGACTTCGGCAGCGGACTTCTCGCGCTCGTGTTCGAGCCCAACAGCACCACGCTCGCCGCAACCACGCAGATGTTGGTGCAAGGTGCGCTGCAGCAGCACCTCTCTCACCTGATCGCTGTGCAGGGCGTTGAGGTCGTGAACGACGACGGCGCGCTGCGGGTGCAGGTGCGCTACGTCGTGCTGCGCGACCGCACCACCCAAACTGCGAACTTTACCGTGCCGGGGAGCAGCGCATGAAGTTCCACTGCTGCGACCCGCGACGCCTCGACGTCATCAAGCGCAACGGCACCGCCAATGCGATCGAGTTTCTCGAAGTGCTCGACCTCGCGGCGCCGCCCGGCGCGCCGCGGCAGCAGACGCTGTTCGTGCGCCTGCTGCGGCCGCTGCCGTCGGGAACCCATCTTGAGCCCAAGAATCTGCGCATCGACGGCGGCGAGCGTATCCGCACGGTGGGCGTCACATGGTGCGCCATGGCCGATGCCTTGCCGACCGAGGCCGAAACCGGCCTCGTCGCCACCGTCGACGACCTGTCGCGCACGCTGGTGGTTCGCACCGACAGCGCGGGCGATTTCTCCACCTACACGCTGAGCGTCGTCGCCGATTCCGGCAGCACTACTCCGCCCGCCGGCTTCGACCCGAAACTCTCGTCGATCGAATTCTCGTTCAAGGTCGAGTGTCCATCCGACTTCGATTGCGCGCAGAACGCGGTCTGTCCACCCGTGCTGCGAGCGCACCCGGACATCGACTATCTCGCCAAGGACTATCAAGGCTTCCGCCGTCTGATGCTCGACCGCCTGAGTCTGCTCGTGCCGGACTGGCGCGAGCGCTCGGCCGCCGATCTCGGCATGGTCCTGGTCGAGCTGATCGCCTATGCCGCCGACAATCTCTCCTATCGCCAGGATGCGATCGCCAACGAAGCTTATCTCGCCACCGCGCGCCAGCGCGTGTCGGTGCGCCGCCACGCCCGCCTGGTCGATTATTTGCTGCATGAGGGCTGCAATGCCCGCACCTTCGTGCACTTCGACGTCACCGGGCAGAATGTGACGGTGAACCGCGGCACGCAACTGCTGACGCGCGTGCCGAATCTGTCGGCCGTGGTCAAGCCGGGCAGTCCCGAGCTGCGCGACGCCATCGCGGCCGGCGTCCTGGTTTACGAAACCGCGCGCACCGTGGTGCTCGACGACCGCCGCAATCGCTTGAGCTTCTACACCTGGGGCGACCAAGCGTGTTGCCTGCCGCGCGGCACCACGCGCGCGACGCTGCGCGGCCATGTTGACGGGCTCAACGTCGGCGACATTGTCATTTTCGAGGAAGTGGCGAGCCCGACGAGCTTCGCTGAAGAGGACGCCGACCGCGCCCATCGCTGGGCGGTGCGCCTTACCGCGGTGACGCTGTCGAGTGATCCGTCCGGACATTTGTTCGACGAGCCGCCGGGCGCTGGCGCCGCGGACGTGACCGAGATCGCCTGGGATCAGACCGATGCGCTGCCGTTCCCACTTTGCCTCTCCGTCGCCGAACGGCCCGGCCTCAAAGTGAGCGTCGCCCGCGGCAATGTCGTGCTCGCCGACCACGGCCTGACTCTGCCGGCGGAATCTCTCGGTGCGGTGCCGCGACCGAGATTGAAAATTGCCAGCCTGGTGCCGAGCGGCTCCTGCGAAAAGCCGCCGCCCGTGATGGTGCCGCCGCGGTTTCGGCCGGCTTTGGCACGAGGGCCGCTCACCCATGGCTTCGATCTCGCCGCCCTGCTCGAAGTACCAATCGAGGAGGACAAGCCGTGGTGGCCGGCGAGCTCGCTGCTCGTAATCGATCCGCATGGCGCGACGCCGCGTATCGCCTCACTCACCGGCGCGCTCGGCAGCGTCGTGGAAGTCTGGACGGCCCAGCGCGATCTCATCGAGAGCGGCGCCGCCGACCCGCACTTCGTCGTCGAGGTCGAGGATGACGGCCGCGCGCGTCTACGCTTCGGCAACGACGAGAAGGGCAAGCGGCCCGATCCCGATACCGAATTCACCGCCGTCTACCGCATCGGCAACGGCGCGGCCGGCAACGTCGGCGCCGAGGCCATTGCGCATATCGTCAGCACGAGCGACGCGTTCGTGACCGTGCGCAATCCGTTGCCGGCGGCCGGCGGCGTCGAGCCAGAGGATATCGAGGTCGCCCGCCGCGACGCGCCCCAAGCGTTCCGCACCCAGGAGCGGGCGGTCACGCCGGCCGATTACGCTGCAGCCGCGGAGCGCCGTCCCGACGTGCAGCATGCGGCAGCAACCTTCCGCTGGACCGGGAGCTGGTACACCGTCTTCGTGACGCCCGACCGTTTCGGCGGCGGCAGCGTCGACGCCCGCTTTGCAGCCCGATTGCGCCGCCACCTCGAGCGCTTTCGCATGGCGGGCTACGACCTCGACGTCAGGGTGCCGCGCTTCGTGCCGCTCGATATCAAGCTGCACATCTGCGTGCGTCCCGACTATTTCCGCGCCCAGGTCCTACAGGCCGTACAGCAGGTCCTGTCCGCAGACGTGCTGCCGGATGGGCGTCTCGGCGCGTTCCATCCCGACAAATTCTCATTCGGCGACCCGGTTTATCTGAGCCGCATCGTCGCCGCCGCCCAGGCGGTCGACGGCGTGGATGCGGTGCGTGCCGAAAAGTTCCGGCGTCTGGTCAACCCGAATCCGACCTCGCTGGACGACGGCGTGATCACAATCGGCGACCTCGAGATCGCCCAGCTCGCCAACAACCCCAATTTTCGCGAGCGCGGCAGGCTCGAGCTCAGCGCGGGAGGCGGTAAATGAGCGCGCCGACGCCTGACCTGAAGCCGCATGTACCGCCGCCACCGTCAGGCACCGAGGGGTGCGGCTGCTGCGACGGCATCGCAGCGGAAACGCCGCAGGGCCTCGATAATCGTCAGGGCCTGTCCGCGATCTCCTACCGCATCGGCGACCATGCGCAGTTCCGCGCCAGCGTGCATGCGTCGCTGTCGTTGTCCAAATTCGCGCCGCTGGCGCGATTGCGCACGCGCACCGACCACGACTTCAGCATCGGCCTGATCGATGCGTTCGCCTGCGCGGCCGACGTGCTCACCTTCTACCAGGAACGGATCGCCAACGAATCCTATCTGCGCACCGCGACCGAGCGCATCTCGCTGCAGGAGCTCGGCAAGCTCGTCGGCTACCGCCTGCGACCCGGCGTGGCGGCGGAAACCTTGCTCGCCTTTGCACTGGAAACGCCCCCGACGCCGCCGGCAACGCTGCCGCCCGAGCCGGGCAATTTCGTCACCGGACTATCGCAAAGTCTCGCTCTCGACGCCGGGCTGCAGGTGCAGAGTGTACCCGGCCCGGGCGAGAAACCGCAGACGTTCGAGACCGTGGAGCCGCTGGCCGAAGCACGCGCCGACTGGAACGCAATGCGGCCGTGGATGAGCGAACCGCGTGTCCCAGCTGCCGGCGACGGAGAAGCTTGGCTCACCGGCGCTGCCCTCAATCTCAAGCGCGGCGATGCGCTGCTGTTCGTCGGCAGTAAGTTTCTCAAAGACTCCACAAGCGACGATTGGGATTTCCGGCTGATCGATACGGTGGGGATCGAGAGCGCCAATGACCGCACGCACGTCACCTGGAAGGGCGTCCTGGATTCGGTGCCGTCACAGGTACACGTGCTGCGCAAGCGTGCGGCCGTGTTCGGTCACAATGCGCCGCTATGGCGCAGCATGAACAATGAATTTCGGGACGGCTATACCAAGATATTTGACGGCGCCAAGGACGGCAACGAGTGGCCTAAATTCGCCATCAGTCCGGAATCCGGCCACGTGGATCTCGATGCGGTATTCGCTGAAGTTCGGCCCGGCGGCTTCGCGGTCCTGGCCAAGCCTAAGACCATCCGGCCCGAGCCCGATCGGACCTTGGCCGAGGAGCGTGTGAGTTTCAGGAAGGCGGAGATCGGCGACACCGGCGGTGTCCTGGTTTCGCCTGCCGCCATCGAACTATACAAGATAACCAGCACCACCGACGTGTCACGCGCCGAGTTCGCCATCTCCGGCAAGGTCACGCGGCTAGGCCTGGATGGCCAGAACCTCGACACGTTCGTCGCTCTCCCGCGCGAAACCACTGTCTATCTGCAGTCTGAGCAACTTTCCCTGGCTCCGTACCCGGTGACGACGGCGATCGGAGACGACCAGCCCGGCGAACTGCCGCTTGCCGTGTCGGCGGAGGGCCTCCAGCCTGGGTGGCGGCTCATCGTGAAGGGCAAACTGCTGACGCGTCAATCGCACACGGAAGACAAGGAGCTGGTGCACGAGGCCACGCTCGTCGACGCGCAGCCGCATCCGCCCGTGGGCGCGATGCTCACTATCACCCCGCCGCTCCCCGCAGCGCTCAAGCGCGACACGGTGGTGGTGCACGGCAATGTCGTCCCGGCCTCACACGGCGAGACGGTGTCGCAGATCCTCGGATCGGGCAATGGCGGCGCCGCATTCCAGCGCTTTGAGCTCAAGCAGCTGCCGCTGACACATCGCGCCGCCGCCACCGAGACCGGCGCGGGCAGCGAGCTCACGGTGCGCGTTGGCGACGTCGCCTGGGCGGAACGCCCGACGCTGTTCGGCACGCCGTCGATCCAGCGCGCCTACACGCTCGACGTCGACGAGCAAGGCCGCAATTTCATCGTGTTCGGCGACGGCGCGCGCGGCGCGCGCCTGCCGAGCGGCATCAACAACGTCCGCGCGACCTATCGCAAGGGCTTGGGCAAGGACGGCAATGTCGCGGCCGAGAAGCTCACTCAGCTGATCACCCGGCCGCTCGGCCTCAAGAGCGTCAGCAATCCGCTCGCCGCCCAGGGCGGCACCGATCCGGAGCCGGCAAGTGCCGCACGGCAGAGCATCCCGCTGACCACGCGTACCCTCGGCCGCGCGGTCTCGCTGCTCGACTACGAGGATTTCGCGCGCGGCTTCAGCGGCATCGCCAAGGCGCAGGCGCAGGTCCTGCAACTGACCGGCGGTCCGACCGTTGCCATCACCATTGCCGGACCGGACGGTGCATCGCTCACCGAGGCGAGCCCAGTGTGGATCAACCTCCTGGGAGCCTTGCGCAAGAACGGCGATCCGCACGTCGCCGTCATTCTGCTGGGAGCCGAGCTCAACACGTTTCATATCGGTCTCAAGGTCAAGCGCGACCCGGCCTTCGAGGCAAAGGCTGTGCTGAGCGCCGTCGAGGTGGCATTGCGCGTCCGCTTCGCCTTCGCGTCACGGGAGCTGGGCCAGCCGGTACAGCAATCGGAGGTGATCGCCGTCGCGCAGGCGGTTCCGGGCGTAGTGGCGGTGGACATCACCCATCTCTACGGCGGCACCGAACCGTCCGCGCAGACCTCGGAGTCGAAGCAGGTGCGCCTCCTCGCCTCGCGGATGCGCGTCGAGGCCGGCGTGGCGCGACCGGCCGAATTGCTCACGCTCGATCCTGGTCCGTTCACGCTTCTGGGGGAGATGGCATGAGCTCGCTAACTGCCGATCGCCTCTATGGGTTGCTGCCGGCGATCTATCGCTTGCGCGACGTCGATCAGGGCGAGCCTTTGCACGCGCTGCTCGCCGCTTTCGCTGAGGAATTCGCTGCGCTCGAGGAGAATGTGGAGCAGCTCTACGACGATCAATTCATCGAAACCTGCGCCGACTGGGTCGTCCCCTATATCGGCGACCTGATCGGCTATCGGTCATTGCACGGCGTGGCGCCGAAGGTCGCTTCGCCGCGCGCCGAAGTCGCTAACACCATCGCGCTTCGCCGGCGCAAGGGCCCGGCGCTGGTGCTGGAGGAGCTGGCACACAACGTTACCGATTGGCCGGCGCACGCCGTCGAGTTTTTCGAGCAGCTGGCCACCACCCAATATATGAAGCATATCCGGCTGCACGCGCCAGCAACAGCGGACCTGCGCCGCAGCACGGCGCTGTTCCGGCAGGGCGGCCCGTTCAACAGCGTGGCGCATACGGCGGAGATGCGCCGCCCGAAGACCGGAGGTGGCCGTTACAACATTCCCAATATCGGCATCTTCCTGTGGCGGTTGCTGTCGCTGCGGCTGAGCGGCGTGCCGCTGACCCCGGATCCTGACGATACGAGCGGCCGCAAGTTTCGCGTCAATCCGCTCGGCGCCGATCTGCTGCTGTTCCGCCGCCCGCAGAGCGAAGGCGACATCAGCCATCTCACCGAGCCTATCAATGTTCCCGAGCCGCTCTCAGTGCGGCTGATGGCGGCGGCCGTGCGCGCCGCGAAGAAAAGGCCGGCGGCCGATGCGGTCCGTGACGACGATTACGGGGACGGCGAGAGCATCTTTCTCCAGCGCGCGGACCACACGCCGGTGTCTGTAAACGACGTGGTGATCGCCGACCTGCGCGACATTCTCGACGCCGGCGGCAACGTGGTCGCGTGGAATCACCAAGACGGAATCCCGGACGGCAAGATTGCCATCGATCCCGAACGCGGCCGTGTGCTGCTCGGCAATGGCGTGAGTGGACCGTTGCTGGCGACCTGCCACTACGGCTCGATCCGGATGGTCGGCGGCGGCGAGTTTGAACGCACGCCGCTCGGCGAGGATCTTCTCAACCAGCACACTATCGGCAACGGTAATCCGCTGCAGCCAGCATTGGATGATCTGAGAGCCGGAGGGCGGCTCATGATCGGCGACAGCCTCACCTATGCGCAGACGCCGACATTCAGGGTCGACGGCGTCACGACGCCCAATCTTCCCGGCATCACGGTCGTCGTGGCGGCGCGCGACTCGGCCCGGCCGCTGATCGCCGCGACGACCGACATTTCGCTCGAGATCGGCGCCCGCGGCCGCCTGATCCTCGATGGGCTGGTGTTCGTCGGCGGCGCGTTGCGCCTTGCCGCCGCGCCCGACGTCGAGCCACGCGAACTCGTGCTGCGCGACTGCACGCTGGTGCCCGGCCGCGCGCTCAATCCGGACGGCAGCGCGGTGTCGCCGGGCGCCGCAAGTCTCATCGTCGAGCATCCATTCGCCAAGATCACGCTCGAGCGATGCATCACCGGTCCGCTGCACGTGGCAGCCGGCGACGCCGAGGTCATCCTCACCGACTGCATCGTCGACGCGGGTGCACCGGAAAACGTCGCCTACGCGGCCGATGCGGCGGGCGGCCCCGGCGCCGAGCTCAGTCTCCGCGACATCAGGCCGCCGCCAGCGGACGCCGCCGGCAGCACGATCATCGGCAAGGTTCATACCAAGCTGCTCAGGCTTGCATCGAACAGCATCTTTTTCGCGCGCCTCGGGCCGGCGCCGGGCGAAACCTGGATCGCGCCGCTCATCGCCCAGCGACGGCAGGAAGGCTGCGTGCGGTTCTGCTACGTACCGCCCGGCTCGATCACCCCGCGCAGCTTCCGCTGCGTGCCCAACGCGCACGATCCGACGGCGCAGCCGCACTTCACGTCGCTGCGCTACGGCCAGCCCAGCTACGGCCAGCTGCGGCGCGTCACCAGCAAATCCATTCGCGAAGGCGCTTCGGACGGCAACGAAATGGGCGTGACGCACGCGCTCGCCCAGGCGCAGCGCGAAACCAATCTGCGTATCCGCCTAGAGGAATATCTGCGCTTCGGCCTGCACGCCGGGATTTTCTTCGCCACCTGACCAACCTGTTGGAGAGCCGCCATGGGTGCCGATTTTTCGCGAGAACGCCTCAACTCGCTACTCGACTATGCCGGCGTGAAGCTCCAACAGGGCCGTGTTCTGCTCGACGGCGACGTCAACGAGCTCAACGGAGTCATTGATCGTCGCTTGCGCGCCTTGAGCAGCGACGTCCTAGGGCGCGCGCGGGTATCGTCCACCACCACCGATGCCTTCAAGATCAGCATCGTGGGCGGCACGCTGCAGATCGGCAAGGGCCGCCTCTATGTCGACGGCTTGCTGGCGGAGAACCATGGGGCGAAGTCCGACGACGCTGCCAAGCAGGTGTTCGACGGTCTGCTGGCCGAGAGCCAGTTTGCCGATCCGATCCCCTACTCGGCGCAGCCCTATCTGTTGGACCCCCCTGCCCTGCCCGCCACCGGACGTCGACTGGTCTATCTCGACGTGTGGCAGCGCGAGGTCACGTATCTAAACCAACCTGATCTCGTCGAGAGCGCGGTCGGCGTCGATGCGACCTCGCGCATTCAGACGGTCTGGCAGGTGCGCGTGCTCGACGCCGACATCGGCACAGCTACGTGCGCGACGCCCGACGCCGACTTCCCCGGTTGGAGCGCGTTGATCGCGCCCTCCACGGGCGTCCTCACGACCGGCACCTTCGAGGTTGCCCCGGTAGATGATCCCTGCGAGTTGCCGCCGACCGGCGGCTATCGCGGCCTGGAGAACCAGCTCTATCGCGTCGAGATTCACGATCCCGGCCAACCCGGCGGCGCCGCCACCTTCAAATGGTCGCGCGAGAACGCCAGCGTCGGCAGCCGTGTCGCCAGCATCATTTCAAATCAAGAGCTTGAGCTGGAGAGCCTCGGTCGCGACGACGTGCTGCGCTTCAAGACCGGGGACTGGGTCGAGATCACCGACGACTTTCGCGAATTCGCGCAAGCGCCCGGAGACATCCGGCGCATCACCATGGTCGAGCCGACGCGACGCATCCAACTGAACTCGGTATTGGGGGCCGACCTGCTGCCGCCGGCGTTTCCCGACAGTACGCAGCCGGCGATGCGCAACATGATTGTGCGCAAATGGGATCAGAACCGATCGGTGTTCCGGACCGATGGAAGCGGCAATCCGGTGCAGGTGCAAGACCTCAATGCCGCGGGATCGAAAGGCGTGATCGCCGTGCCGGCGACGGGTACGACGCTGCTGTTGGAGAACGGCGTGACGGTGAGCTTTGCGTCCACCGGCGCGAGCGGCTTCCGTACCGGCGATTACTGGGTGTTCGCAGCGCGTACGGCGGACGCCTCGGTGGAGCTTCTGGAGCGCGCTCCACCGCGCGGGATTCATCATCACTACGCGCGTCTCGGCATCTGGGACGTGGGGGCCGAGACCGTGACCGACTGCCGCAATCCCTGGCCGCCAGCGGTCGAAGGCCACGACTGCAGCTGCACCGCCTGCGTCACGGCGGAGACGCATGCCAGCGGCCAGTTCACCATCCAGGACGCGGTGAACCAGGTGCGGGAAACCGGCGGCACGATCTGCCTCGGACCCGGCCAATACGCAGTCGCCGAGCCGGTGCGGATCTTGGGTGCGCGCTCGGTGCGCATTCATGGGCAGGGCGTGGCCACCACCGTGGTCGGCGCAGGCGGAATTTTTGTCGTGCAGGATAGTCTCGCGGTGGCGATCGAGAATCTGGCGATCGTCTCGCTCGGACGTGTAACGGCCGTGAGCATTCATACCGCCATCGGATTGTCGCTGCGCCAGCTGGCGATCATCGTCGTCGGCGAGGACGCGAAAGGCTCAGCCATTGCGCTGCAAGGCGTGCTGGCCGCAGCGAGCATCAGCGAGAATGCCATTTCCGCCCGGATCGGCATCATAGCAAACGATCCGTCCGCGGTGCCGCCAACCGGCGAAGACCAGGGCGAGCCTTTCCTGCTCGCGGCGGCATTGAAGATCGAAGACAACGTCCTGTTCTGCACTCGCCAAGCCGTCGCGCTGAACGGTTCCGTGCTGCATATCACAAGCACACACATCGTCCGCAATGAAGTGTTTGGTGGAGTCGAGGTGGCCATCAGTGCCCTTGGCCTGGGAGCGCCGGCATCCGCGATAGTCATCAGCGCGAATACGTTGGTCGTCCCCGGCAACGGAATCCGCTGCGGTCTGGGTGGCGCGTGGATCGAGGGCAACAAGATCCATCATACGACGATTGGCGCGGGTGACGCCGACGACGTCACGGTCGGGATCGCCATGACCGGCGGCTTAGACAAGAATGGCGCCAACCAGTGCCAGATCTTATCCAACCAACTGAACGGCTTCGGATCGGCAGGGATCGAGATCGCCGTCCCGGTGCGCGAGCTGATAGTCAAGCTCAACATCATCGAGAATTGCGGCAACGGGATCGTTGCCATGGCGGGATCGAGTACTGGTTCCGTTTCAATCGAAAACAATCTGTTACGCAATATCGGTCCGCGCCAGGATAGCGATGCGATGGTGGTCGGAATCGGTGTGGCCCGAGCTGACGGCATAGCCGTCGCTGGTAATACCATCCGGGGGCTAGGCGTGCGAGCGCAGAAACCACCACTGCGGGCCGCTATCCTTACGTTCGCGGTGCCGAGCCCGCGGGTGAGCGGCAACGATGTGAGCGATGTGGCGCCACCGGGTGAATTTATTGGTACGAGCGCCGGCATCATGCTGCGCGCGCCGTATACGCAGTTCGAGGTGAGCCACAATCAGGTGCGGCGCGACACGACGCTGGAGACGCGCGACCCTATCGGCAGGTGGTCCGCGCTCGTTGCCGCGGATTTCGATCAGAACAGTCCGATCTCGCGGGTGGGAAAACTTGCGACCGTGCGCGTCACCAACGACCAGGTGCTCGTGCTCAACGAGGCGCGTGCTTCGATCTTTGCCCCCGCGGGTGGGCGCGTGCCGGCGCGCGGATCGGTGCTGGGCAATGCTCTGACGGCGCGCGGGAGCGAACCGGTCGTCGACATTTCGGCCGGGGACGACTGCCTGTTCAATGACAATCGGGTCGAATCGCTCTTCAATAGGGGAAGCACAGCTGTTAGGCTCGAAACCACATTTGCAATCGTGCATGCGAACCGGGTGCGCGGCGGTGAGGTCTCGATTGACCTGACCAGGACGAAGCTCGCCGCGGTGCTCGGGAACGTCACAACCGGTGTGATCGCCGGCTTTACGCCGCCGCCGCCGACCTCGGGTCAGCCGACGGCTACATGGGATCATCTGAACCACCGGGCCTAGACGCCCAGCGGCGCCCAGGTTCAAGCAACGAGGTGCAATTTCATGCGCGTGGTCAAAATCGAAGAGAAAGCCGATTCCCAGTCGCTGAGCGCGCTGCTGCTCAAGGCAAACCTCAGCACCATCCAATCGGAGAAGGCTCTGGCGGCGCTTCAAGCTCTCAACCCGCACGTCGACATCACCAAAGTTTCGGCCGGGACGGTTCTGTTGGTGCCGGAGACGCCGAGCTTCAAGGTCTCGGCAAGTGATCCGGCGCTGGGCAACGCGCTCGGCGAATTGCAACAGGTCGTCCGTACGGCGCTGGACGAGACGGCCGCGAATCTAAAAGCGAGTACCGCGGCCCGTGCAGCTGAACGCGCCGATATCGTGGCCGTACTCAAAGGAGCCCCGCTCAAACGCATCATTGAATCCGATAGCGCGGTGAAACAACAGGTCGCAGACGCGACCAAGGCTCTCCAGGAAGAGGAACAGGCCGATCAGGCCGAGGAGACTCTGGCCCGGGCGAGCAAGGCAGCGCTGGCGAAAATTGCGGAGCTGCGTAAACGGCTGGGCTGAGCGTATGCGTTCGAGCCGCTGAACAGGTATCGGAGCGCGGGATAAACTAACCGAGACCACGGAGTGGAAGCAGAGAATGTTCGCGCGCCACCCCTGGATCGGGCACCACTTGGTGACCATCCGCCGTCACTGTACCCATGCCGTAGGGTGACCAGCCGAGACTCTCCGGCTTGTAAACCAGAACAGCCCGCGCGCCTGGAAGCTCATTGTTGGTAATTGAGATAGACTACCTGCGCGCCGAGCCACTCGCATTTTATGCCACTAGGAAGACTTGCTGACGATGGCGTCTGCGCTCGCCACGAAGTTCCGGTCTAGGTTACCACAAGCGACTGCGACCCACTGCCCGGACAAATCCAACCACGCGGCACCGCCGAAGCCAAATTGTCTATGCGGTGCGCGCTTCAGAGAGCTTGAGCTCGCTCATCATCTGCTTTCGCATCACGAACTTCTGCGGCTTGCCGGTTGCTGTCATCGGAAATTCGGCAACGAACCTGATGTAACGCGGGATCTTGAAATGAGCGATTCTGCCCTGGCAGAAAGCGCGGAGTTCGTCTGCCGACGCCGTTTGCCCGGGCTTTGCAATCACGAAGGCGCAGACCTCCTCGCCCATGCGCTGATCGGGAACCCCGAAGACCTGCACCGACTGCACCTTGGGATGCTGGATCAGATAGTCCTCGATCTCGCGGGGATAGACATTCTCGCCGCCCCGGATCAGCATGTCCTTGATCCGGCCGACGATGTTGCAGAAACCGTCGCGGTCGATCACGGCGAGATCGCCGGAATGCATCCAGCCGGCGGGATCAATAGCCTCTGCGGTCAGCGCGTCCTCGCCCCAATATCCGCGCATCACCGAATAGCCGCGCGTGCACAATTCGCCTGTGCTGCCGACCGGAACAAGGCTGCCGTGGGTGTCGATGATCTTGACCTCAACATGAGGATGGATCCGGCCGACGGTGGTCACCCGGCGCTCGATCGAATCTTCAGTCCGCGACTGGAACGAGATGGGACTCGTCTCGGTCATGCCGTATGCAATCGTTACCTCGTGCATATGCATCCGCTCGATCACGCGTCGCATGACCTCGACCGGGCACGGAGCCCCCGCCATTATCCCGGTACGCAAGCTTGACAGATCATGATGCGCAAAGTCGGGCGCATCGAGCATGGCGATGAACATGGCAGGCACACCATGCAACGCGGTGCATTTATGTCGGGCGACAGCCGCCAGAGTCGCATTGGCGTCGAAGGATTCGCCGGGGAACACCATGGCCGCCCCCACCGCCGCGCAGGTCAATACCCCCAGCACCATGCCGAAGCAGTGGTAGAGCGGAACGGGAATGCAAAGCCTGTCGCCCGGACCAAATGCCATCCCCTTGGCGCAGTAGCGCGCGTTGTTGACGATGCTGAAATGGCTCAGGGTTGCTCCCTTGGGCAAACCTGTCGTCCCGCTGGTGAACTGGATATTGATGGCATCGTCCGGATCGAGCGCGGCGGCAAGCTGATCAAGCCGGTTGCGGTGGCCGGGGCCAGCCAGCTTCACCAGATCGGAAAACGAGATGCACCCTGCCCGCGACCGGCCCTCCCCGAGCACGACGACATATTCCAGATAAGGCAATCTAGCCGACCGCAACGGTCCATCGACGGCGATGTCGATTTCCGGGACTATCGTGCGCAGGATCGCGATATAGTCGCTCGACCTGTGACCGCGGGCCATGATCAGCAGCTTGCATTCGACCTTGCCGAGCGCATGTTCAAGCTCCGATGCCTGGTAGGCGGGATTGACATTGACGAGAATTGCACCGATACGCGCGGTCCCGAACTGAGCATAGAGCCACTCCGCACGATTGGCGGACCAGATGCCGACGCGATCGCCGCGCCTGATGCCGAGCGCAAGCAAGCCGGCGGCAACGTCATCGGCCCGCTTCCGCAGATCGTACCAGGACATTGCCAGCTTCTGTTCGACAAAGATCGCTGCCTCTCCCGCGCCATTTCGGGCGCATGCCCGATCCAATAGTTGCGGGATGGTGATGAATTTCAGGGGGTCATCGGTCGAGCCTGAAACGTAGGACAGGCGGCCCGGCGGTCGCAGCGTTTCATCGGCGCTGCCGCGCAAAAATTGAGAACTGAACGGGTTGTTTGCGAGCGACATGCCTTGCCAGCCCCGCTGCTGTTCAGAAATTCCGCCAGTCTCCGAGCTGCTCGAAGGCGTGGGCGGCCCGGTAGATCGTGGACTCGTTATAGTGCTTCGCAATCAGCATCAGACCGATCGGCAGACCGCCGCTGATTCCGCAGGGAATGCTCATGGCGGGATGGCCGGTGACGTCGAACGGGCAGGTGTTGGGCAGCATCTCAAAGCCGCGCTGGCAATAAAGCGCAAGCGGCGCATTGGCCGGCGGCAATGGCGTCGCCTTCATCGGCAAGGTCGGCATCAGCAGCAGATCGTACCGCGCAAGAACGTCATCATAGCTCTTGCGCAGAAGGCGCGCGAGGTTTTGCGCCTTGGCATAGAAGTGCCCGCGATAGTGCTTGATGAAATACTGCCCTGCCATCATGGAAATCTTGAGCGTGCGCGAGAGCTCGTTGGCTCGGGCGCGCCAATTGGCGTGAGCGTCAAGCAGGCTCGTGGTGTACAGGCCTTCCCAGTTGAACCCCATGCCGTTGCCGTGCATCATCTGCACCATCAACCCCTCGAGCGCGATCGGTGTCCAGATCGCGCCGCCGTCAAGATGCATCGGTATAGAGACATCTTCGACCACGGCGCCCAGCGAACGCAATCGCTCCGCGCCGTCACGAACCCTGGCGTCCACGTCCGGCTCGCTCGAAGGCCAGCCGAAGCTCTCATTGACGACGGCAATGCGCATGCCGGCGACGCCGCGACCGAGCCCGGTCGTGTATTTGTCGACGCGCACATTGTATTGCCGGGGATCAAGGCCATCAGCTCCCGCAATAACCTCGAGCAGAAGTGCATTGTCGGCAACCGTGGCCGTCATCGGGCCGGTGTGATCGATCGTCGCTTCGATGGGCATGACCCCGGTATAGGGCACCAGGCCATGGGTCGCCTTCATGCCGTAACAGCCCGACCAGCACGACGGCATCCGGATCGACCCGCCCTGATCGCCTCCGATGGCCATCTCGACCTCGCCTGCACCGACCAGCGCGCCGCAACCCGATGAGGAGCCGCCGGCGGCATAGCCCTGCTTGAACGGATTCTGGACCGGCCCGAGCGCCGACGTGTGACTGCCGCCCGACAGGCAGAAATATTCGCAGTGCGCCTTGCCAACGATGGTGCCTCCCGCGTCCAGGATGCGTGTGACCAGGGTCGCGTCGACGTCGGGCACGTAGCCTTCGAGGGTCGATGCACCATTCATCATCGGAACGCCGGCAAGGCAGATGTTGTCCTTGAGCACCACGCGCTTACCGGACAGCGGCCCATGAGCCGCACCCCGGACTTCGGATTTGACCGCCCACGCATTGAGCGGATTTTCGGCCGCACCCGGCCGGTAGCCGGGCGTACGGGGGTAGCGCACCGGCGGCAGGTAGTCCGGCAACTGGTTGACGCGGTCGTAGGATGCAAACGTCCCCTCGAGCACGTCGAGATATTCGGCGACCTCGGCCGGCGACATGTTCATGTGCAGCGAGGCAACGATGTCCTGCATCTGGTCGAGGGTTGGCCGCTTGACGGTCGACATGGCTCCTCCGGGAGATACAAAGTTGGTCACGTGTGTCTGCGCTGAATTGGATCGAGGTTTCGCGACGGATTGCGAGCGGGTCTCGATCGCCGGCGATGCCGCGGGCCGCTCCTGCTTATTCGGCAAGTCGGCGCGATTTGCCTTTGCTATCCTGGCCGTGCCAAGTCCGACCAGTTCGGCGATCGCTCCTCCGCGTGTTGCGGCCGCATCGAGCTCGCGGGTGATCTGCCCGCGTTCGACCAGAACAATGCGATTTGCAACATCCAGGACCAGTTCGAGGTTCTGCTCGACGATCAGCATCGAGAGCCGTTGCTCCCGCCGAAGCGACGAAAGAACCGCACCGATCTCCTGAACGATCGAGGGTTGGATGCCTTCCGAGGGTTCATCCAGAACCAGCAGCCAGGGGGCCGGCATGAGCGCCCGCGCAAGCGCGAGGATCTGTTGTTCGCCGCCCGACAACGCACCACCCCGGCGATCGAGCAAGCGAGCCAGTTTTGGAAAAATTCCGACCACCCGGTTGATCGCGCTTTCCTCGGTTTCTCCGGAGTCCGGGGTCCATGCCAGCCTCAGATTCTCCTGCGCGCTCAGGCCGGCCAGGATGCCGCGACCTTGGGGTACATAGCCGATCCCGAGCCTGCTCCGCTCGTGTGCGGGCCAGTTCGTCACGTCGACGCCGTCGATCGTGATCCGGCCGCCGGTAGCCGGCATGAGGCCCATCACGGTGCGCAGCAGGGTCGTCTTCCCCATGCCATTGTGGCCGACGATGCCGACCGCCTCGCCTTCGCGCAGCTGCAGCGAAACTCCCCGCAGCACCGGTACATCCCGATAACCGGAACGCAGATCGGATACCTCCAGCACGACGTCACTCGTGGCAGGTTCTTCTTCGGTGCTGCCGTTCAAAAGTTCGCCATCCGGTGTCATCGCGCTCGATTCCCCAGATAGACTTCGCGGACACGCGGATCGTTCAGCACAGTGTCGGCGCTACCTTCCGCAAGGACAGTGCCCTGGTTGAATACGGTAATCTGAGCCTCAAGCATGCGGACAAAATGCATGTCGTGATCGACCACGATCAGGGCGGCGGTCCGGTTGATCTTGCGGATGATGCCGACCAGCCTTTGCATCTCCTGGTCGGTGACGCCGGCCGCCGGTTCGTCGAGGAGCACCAGCCACGGTCTGTTGGCAAGCACCATTCCGATCTCGACAAGCTGCCGTTGTCCATGCGCAAGCTCGCGCACCGGACGTCGCGCGATGGGTTGCAGGGCCAATTCTCCCACGATCTCCTCGACGGTCGCATCAGCGGCATCCGGATTGGCACGTGATGCCGACAGCCACAGGTTTTCCTCGGTCGTCAGCCCGCTCATCACCGACGGGACCTGCGTCTTGACGCCGACGCCCAGGCGCATGATCCGGTAGGTCGGCCAACTGGTCACCTCCTCGCCACGAATCAGGACTCGACCGCTCGATTCCGCCCCGTGCAATTGTCCGGTGATCGACCTGAAGAACGTGCTCTTGCCGGCGCCGTTGGGCCCGATCAAACAGCGCAGTTCACGCTCGCGCAGCGCAAAATTCACGTTGTTGACTGCAAACACTCCGCCGAAGTGGACAGACAGATCGCGCGTTTCGACGACGATCTCGCTCACTATTCAGCCTCCTTAAGGTGAAGGCGTCGTCGCGTGCTTCTACGCGCATGACGACGATAGGCCTGAAGCTGTAACAGTCGCCCTCGCCAGGCGACGAAGGCCGGCGCAAAACCGCCCGGTATCAGCAGTACGACAAGAATCAGAATGGCGCCAAGGACCAGGGAATTGTCGATTGACGTCTGCATGCCGAGTGCGATCTTCAGCATGCCGAGCAACACAGCACCGATCATTGGGCCAACCAGCGTACCGAGGCCACCGACAATAACCCAGATGATCACCTCGGCCGATTGTCCAAGGCTGAAAACGCTGGGCGTCACGATTTCGGCCCAGTTCGCGAACAGGGCGCCCGCAAGCCCGCCAAGGCCGCCACAGATGGCAAAGATCGCGGTCTTGAGCGCCGGGACATTGTAGCCCAACAGCTCCATGCGAACTTCGTTCTCGCGTATGCCGACGAGCGCGCGCCCGAATTTGCTGCCGAGGATGAGCCGCGCCAGCAGGTAACTGCCAAGCAGGCAGGCAATGACAACGTAATAGTAGGGAGTACCGAAGATCTGCACATCTGGCTCGCCGGGGACATTCAGGATCGGGAACGCCGGTATGCCGTTGAAGCCTCCGAGCCGGGCGTTACCGATGCGGTAGGCATCGCCCGCGGTCGCGTTCATGAAGCGGTTCAGGATCAGCGTCACGACAAGCGTGATCACGCCGAGATAGACGTCGCTGATCCGGCCGTAGAACATCATGGCGCCAATGATCGCCGCAAAGACCATCGGGACCAGGATGGCAAGCAGGAGTGGTACAGTGCTTTCGCCAATATTGAAGGCGGCGATTGCGTAAGTATAGGCGCCAAGCCCGAAATAGGCTGCGTGTCCGAAGCTCAGGATCCCGGCGTAACCCCACATCAGACCGAGAGAGAGCGCAAACAGGGCCCAGATCGCGAGCAGCGTCGGTGTGTTGGTCTCGCTGACCAGCGGCAACAGCACGAGCAGCGCGGCGAAAGCTGCGAACCAGTTCCATCGGATACGGCCGACGCCAAAGCCTGAGCCTGTCATGTCGAATTACGGAAGAAGCGGCCGGTCACGCCCTGCGGCATCAGGCGCAGGAGAACGATAGCGAGCGCAAGCATCGCGAGTTCGCCAACCACCGGCGTTGAAGCGAATGATACGACCTGATTGACGGTCCCGAACAGGCCGGCCGTGGTCAGCGTGCCCGCCACAACGCTTGCGCCGCCGGTGATGACGGTAATGAACGCCTTTGCGATATAGGCCCCGCCGGATGAAGGCAGCAATCCCGTCAGCGGCGCGAGCACGCCACCAGCAAGGCCCGACAGGGCTGCTCCGACCGTGAAGGTGAGCATGTAGATGGTGCGCGGATTATGACCGAGGGCAGAAACAATGTCGGCGCCCAACATGGCGCCGCGCGCGATCAGCCCTACCCGCGTATACCGCAACACCATCCACATGCCGAGCAGCAGCAGCGCGGTGACGGCGATGATGAACAGGTTGTAACCGCCCATCTGATAGCGGCCGATCTGATAGCCTGGAATCGGCGCCGGCACGCTCACCGCGGTATTGCCGAAAATGAGGGTAACGAGTCCGGTCAACAGCAAACTTAGGCCCCACGTGGCCAGCATGGTGTCGATCATCCGGCCGTAGAGAAAGCGCACGATCAGCCGCTCGACCAGTAACCCGACCGCGCCGACCACGATCGGAGCGATCAGCAGCATGGCGACGTAGATGTTGATCCCGGCCTTTGACGAGGCGATCGTCGCATAGCCACCGAGCATCACGAACTCTCCATGTGCGAGATTGATCACCCGCATCATGCCGAACACTATCGCCAATCCCGCGCTGATGAGCGCGAGGAAGGCGATCATGTATAAAATCTCGAGCAGAACAACGGCGATATAGTCCATGCATTCACCAGG
>Ga0081455_10003070_pt1 | contig 19463 bp, 10 predicted proteins | sample TabmetS3T2R1_FD_70207 | JGI IMG/M metagenome (GOLD analysis project Ga0081455, IMG submission 70207) | Tabebuia heterophylla rhizosphere microbial communities from the University of Puerto Rico - S3T2R1 | ecosystem: Host-associated > Plants > Roots > Rhizosphere ... | reverse complement strand
CTATCCAGCTATCTCTTCCTCAATCGCAAGCTCGATTGGGACGCTGATTTCGAGAAGAAGCTCGCCGCGCTGACACCGGAGCAGATTACTGCTGCGATGCGCAAGCACATCGATCCTGCAAAACTCACGATTATTAAAGCTGGAGATTTTGCCAAGGCGTCGAAGACTACCGCGAAATAAGATGTTAGAAGTTAGATGCTGGATGCTAGTAGAAATTGCGCTCAATGGGTTACCGCTTTTTCTTGCATCTAGCATCTAGCATCCAGCATCTTCTTCTCATCTTCTTCGACCGAGTTCACGCTCAAGCTGCGCGATGCGGTTTTCGGGATTGGGATGGCTGCTCAGAAATTCGACCGAGTGCTCGCTCGATTGACGCTGAATCGTTTGTAGGAAATGGATCATCCCGTACGGGTTGTAACCCGCACTCCTCATCATCCGGATACCCAGTAAATCTGCTTCGGATTCTGCCAAACGGTTGTGCTTCAGGAAGAGCGTATTGAGCCCGAAACCTCCGATCATTCCCATGACCTGTGCTATCCGGCTTTGTGACTCCCCTCCCAGTAAGCCGGTGATGAAATTCAGACCTGCCTGCGCGATATATGCCTTCGATGCCTGGTTCGTTCCATGCCTGAGGGCCACGTGAGCGATTTCGTGCGCCAGGATCGCAGCAACTTCGTCTTCCGAGCGCGCTGCATTGAGAGCGCCCCGGTTAACATATATAAATCCCCCGGGTAGGGCGAAGGCATTGATAGTAGAGTTATTGATCACGCGAAACTCATAGGGAAAGCGCGTGCCGGGAGCGGTTGACGCCAGTCGGCGTCCAATGCGAATAACGCGTGCATCCGTATAAGTCGGTAGTCTCCGGTTAGCGACAAGCGCTGATTTCTGCCCGATCTCATAATCCTGCTGTGGAGAAAAAATATTGAATCCGGGTCTCAGATTCTGAGCGATAGACGTGAGTGGCACGATCAGCATCGCCAACACCAGCACCGCAACTCGTCTCCGTATGTGCCAAATTGTCGTTTTTCTTATGTTATTCATATTTCCCTTTAGAAAATATATAAGTTGCATGTTGGCAAAATCCTTGCCAAAGTCAAACACCGGGGATTTATCGGATGTTCTCTTCACGAATTAAATGGGATTTGAAAACGAATCGGCTTGCCCAGCTACTTGAAGAAAAGCGGCGTGCGGGAATCGATCTGCTCGATCTCACTGAGTCCAATCCGACTCAAGCCGGATTTATTTACCCAGGTCAGGAAATTCTTGGAGCACTGAGTGAAGCACAGGCGCTGGTGTATCGACCCACACCGCGCGGCCTGTCGATCGCCAGGGAAGCCATTTGCGGCTATTACCTGGAACGCGGATTTCCTCTCGATCCCGACCGTATACATTTGACCGCGAGCACAAGTGAAGGGTACGGCTACCTCTTTAAATTGTTGGCTGATCGGGGAGAATCAGTCCTGGTCCCACAACCCAGTTATCCATTATTCGAATTCCTGGCTGCGCTGGAAAATGTAGAATTACTTCCTTACGAGTTGCTTTACCTTCATCCGGGAGGATGGCAGATCGATTTCGATTCGATTGAGAAGGCACTGAGCGACAAGACACGCGCGATAATTGTGGTCAGCCCGAATAACCCGACAGGCTCATTCATCAAAGACAATGAACTCGCAGCGCTCAACGATATTTGCGCGCGATCCGATCTGGCGTTGATCGTAGATGAGGTTTTCGGTGATTACGTATTTGAATCCGGTTCCAAGCACGTCAGGTCTCTCGTTTCAAACGAGTCGATCCTGACATTCGTGATGAGCGGTCTTTCGAAGATCGCCGCCCTGCCGCAAATGAAACTTGGTTGGATAGTTACCGGTGGCCCGAAAGATTCACGCAACGAGGCGCTCGAACGCCTGGACCTGATCGCGGACACTTTCCTCTCGGTTTCTACCCCGGTGCAATACGCAGCGCCACTCTGGTTAAACTTGCGATCCACTATGCAGACCCAGATTCTCAACCGGGTGCGCGATAATTTGGACTGGCTGGCTGCCCGAACTTCCGATTCTCCCTGCCGATTGCTGAATGTCGAAGGGGGATGGTATGCAACGCTCGAAATCCCCCGCTATTTTTCCGAAGAGGAGTGGGTCCTGAAGTTGCTCGAGAACGATAATGTTCTGCTTCATCCGGGGTATTTCTTCGATTTTACGCGCGAAGCTTTCGTGATCATAAGTTTACTGCCGGAAAAGGAGAGTTTCAGGGAAGCAATCGAGCGGTTGATGATAAGAATAGGAGGGATTACGAAATAGACGAAAATAACGAAATAAACGAAAAAACTTTCGTTTATTTCGTTATTTTCGTCTATTTCGTAATCCCTATTTCCTTATGGCTTCCCGCTGGGTTTCGTTTTCGGCTCCTCCTTCGGTTTCTCCTTCTTCTCCTGCTTCTCATTGATCTGATCGATCGATTTCGTCAATGCGAGGACCTGTTTTTGAAGAGTGATTACCTGTTCGGCAAGTGAGAGTTGCTGGCGTTGAAGTTCAAGCACGGTTTCTGCCGGGATACTGGTCCTGGGCTGAGCATTCAGCGCCTGTGACTGCAGATTCCTCTCGATCGCGTCCACGCGATACTGCAACTGGTCGAGCCGCCTCTCGATATTCAACAGACGAAAAGTCGGGTCCTGGTTCGAACTACTCGAGGGGTCTGCGGCCGCCACCAGGAGGATCAATGCCGGTAAACAGCAGAAGAATCGCATTTTGATTTTGTCCATAGAGTTCCCACCTTTCAATATCTGTATAATAGCTGGTGTTATTTAAAAAATCTCGCTGACCTCACAACCCGGTCCGGTATCTATACTCCCAGTCTTCCAGTAGGAATTGTCCAGCAATCAATCCGAATCACCTTTCCCGCATCTCATTATTCTTGCTATTACTGGTCTCCCTTACCTGGGAAAATTAATATCTTTAATTTTAGTAATTCAATTTTCTTGATTCTTTTCTATTTTTCATTGCATATGTTCTTTTATATTACAAATAACTTGATGTAATTCGTTATTCCGTTATATTATTAATCGATCCCAAAGATAAAAATACCATCCACAGACTGGATATCCATAATTCAGAAAAACAACGACTCGCCGGCGCTTTGCAAAGGAAAATACATGGGCATCCATAATCACCCTAAATTCTAGGAGGTTTTATATGTTTAAGAGCTACATCGCACTTATTCTCCTGGTATGTATGATCTCGCTGCCGTTCGTAGTGATGGGGCAAACTGCTACCGGAGGTATTCGCGGACTGATCACTGATCAGAGCGGGGCAGTACTGGCTGGCGCCAGAGTGACAGCGAGGAACGCAGGCACCGGCGTAGTGCTTCAGACGATAACGAATAGCGAAGGTCTCTATGCGTTTCCCAGAATAATTCCGGGCAAGTACACGGTTACCGTGGAAGTGCAGGGATTTAAGAAGCAGGAATCCTCGAATATTGAAGTCTCCATCGGTAAAGATGCCGTGATTGATGTCAGTATGGAACCCGGTCAGATCTCCGAAGTCGTCACGATCACCGGAGGTTCGGAAGCATTGTTGGAGAAAGATACAGTACAAATTTCGACCACATTCACCGAACGCAAAGTCGAAGATTTGCCGGTCATCCAGCCCGGGCAGGGACTTGATCGCATTGCGCTGCTGACACCCGGAGTAACAATCGGCTTCAGCAATGTCAATGCAAATGGTGTATTGATTTCAGCCAACGGACAGCGTGCCCGCTCGAACAACTTCACGATCGATGGAGTGGACAATAATGATCTTTCCATCGGTGGGCCGAACTACTTTGTCCGTAACTCGGATGTGGTTGGCGAATACCAGGTGATTACCAATAATTTCTCGGCGGAATACGGACGCAATCAGGGTGCAATCGTCAACATCGTCAGCCGTTCCGGGACGAATGCCTATCACGGCTCGGCTGGCTGGGATCATCTGGACAACAAGAACTTCAATTCACTGACGAACATTGAAAGGCGGCGAGGTGACAAGAACCCTCAACCCAATCTCGACAACATTTTTACCTATGGAGTTGGGGGGCCGGTAATCAAAAATAAGGTCTTTTTTTACACGACCGGCTATTTCCGCCGCAATCCCCAGGTTTCCGATCTGACGAGCACCACGCTTGCCCCGACTCCTGCCGGTATGGCGGCATTGAAAGCGGCTTTCCCGACCAATGCTGCAGTACAGTATTATGCTGATTACTCCGCCTTTAGCTTGCCGTATGGAAATCCGACAATTCGGCCTGACGTTGCTCAGTCAACGATCACAGTTGGTACAGAAGTAATACCTGTGGCGGCAGTCCGCCGGTTGGTAACGCGCAGCATCCGACAGGATGAATTGACCGGGCGTGGAGATGCAAACCTGGGCGATAAGCATCGTTTATGGGGCCGCTATTTCTGGCAAAGTGCGCCGGGAATCGACGCGGGAATAGGCGTAGACGGGTTTACCTTTGACCAGCCGACCAATTCACTCCAGATTGGAGGGGGCTGGACCTTCAATATTTCTAGCCGCATCAATAATGAATTCCGATTCAATTATTCGAAGCTGGACGTGATTTTCGGAGGCGGCTCAACCGGCGGCAAAGGTCAGATTCCACATCCTGATGATATCGACAAGGCTTTAGCTTTCTTCAATCCGAACTTCAACGCCGCTAATGGTGTAGGACTATTGACGGTTGGTCCGGCCACCAATTTACCACAGGGACGGATTGTCGAAGCTTTTCAGTATTCCGACAATCTGGTGATGATGTTTGGTAGCCACCAGATGAAAATGGGGGTGGATTTCCGACAGCTGAAAAACATCGCACCATTCCTACCGAACGTCAACGGTAACTTCCAGTTTAACAACGGAACACAGTTGGGTGACAATAATCCTCAATCACTGCAAGTTGCTTTCGGACTGGCGACCCTGAGTTACGACGAGTTGGATCATTTCTATTACTTTCAGGATGATTGGAGAATCAAGTCTAACTTCACGCTAAATCTCGGAGTACGGTACGAAAACACTGGACAACCGATCAACCTGCTCAACCGAGTAACGAGCGACCGCGAGAAGGACCCGGCGAGTGCTCTCTGGAAACAGTCCCTTCCACTCGATCAACGGATCAATCCGTTGATTCCGACCGACGGCAACAACTGGGCTCCACGCCTCGGCTTTGTCTACTCACCACAGTTTGGAGGTGGACCGCTAGGCTTCCTCTTCGGCAAGGACAAAACAACACTGCGTGGTGGATTTGGCATCGCCTACGATGCGACCTTCTACAATTTATTGCTTAATATCTCCACAGCCGCGCCAACCGTTTTTCTAACCAGTGCCGTTTTAGGTGTTCCTGATCCGGTGCCGACCGGAGACAAAGTTCGCAGCGCGGCGACTAGCAGCGGCCTGATTCGATTCAACACATTCGATCCGAAGTGGTTCAATCGGACAACTATCAACCGGCTGATGCGCTCACCTTATTCTGAACAGTGGTCGATCGGAATCCAGCGAGAGATTGGACGTGGCGTCTTTGAAGCCCGCTATGTCGGTACACATGGCGTCGGATTGTTCCAGACGATCAACGCCAATCCGTTTATCGGCAATCTGGTCAATGGATTTACCCAACCATACTTCGATCCGGTCACAGGGACAAGTCCGACAAGAAGCTTCCCCGGCTTTGCAAACCTGATTCCAAACGGTATTCTCCCGCTCTCTTGCATTGACGTTCCGACGACCCCCGATAATGAATCAGTGTGTAATGGGCGGATCTTTCAATCGGGGGCGGCGCGAGAGCGAATCAATGGGGCGATGAATATCTATCACTCACTGCAGACTCGCTTCGATGGGCGGCTCCGCAGCGATCTGACTTACGGGCTGACCTACACCTGGAGCAAGAACATCGATAACACAAGCGAGGTCTTCAATTCTGCCGGAGGCAATTCGGTAACGGTGTCATCGAATCCCTTGGATCTGACCCGACTGGAGCGCGGGCTATCGGGCTTTGATGTGCCGCATTCGTTCACCGCAAATTTCATCTGGGACTTGCCGGTGATGCGCAACCAGAGGGGATTTCTCGGTCGGGTCCTTGGCGGCTGGCAGTTCAACGGTATTCTTCGCGTACAGAATGGCGTCCACTTTACGCCAACTATGCCGGGAGGGCGCAATCCATATGAAGATAGTGGATATATGAGCGCATTTATTGCCGCACAATCTCACTTCCGTCCATTCCTGGCTAATTCCGACGTTGCACGGAACCTTGTCGGAGTAACGGATGTTGACGCATGCATATTTTATGCAAAATGCAATATTGACCCTGCGACCGGACAAGGTTTCGCAAACCGGCCGGCAAACAGAAACGCATTTATACCCAGCCCGACCGGATTTTATCTCATGTCTGATCTGAATAAGACGGATTCTGCCGGAAGACCTGCACCCGTATATACGCCGGTAAATCCGAGTGATGTACGATTGATCATCAACGGGCCTGGCGCCGGAGTCAGGTTCGGTAATCCCTTTGGAAACCTTTCCCGCAATACCGAAGCTGCTGATCGGATCGAGGTCTTCGATTTCAGTCTATTCAAGACCTTCAAAATCACTGAGACCATCAACATTCAATACCGGCTGGAGATGTTTAATGCGCTCAATCATCCGGTTTTCGGTACTCCTGCGAGCATCTCAGTCGATAGCAGTACCTTCTATAACTTCGGGGAGACCAGCGGTGGTCGGAGAATAATCTCGATGGGGTTGAGGCTTCGGTTCTAGGTGTTAGATGTTGGTATTTTGTGGCCGTGGGATGAAGAGAGATTTTCGTAATCTCTCTTCATCCCACAAACCATTTCCTAGGACAACCGCTCGCGCAAGAACGAAAAAATCCGCGCATATGCACGGCGTCCGATGTTTGGCCAGCCGTCGCCGGGGAGAAGAGCAGGGAAGCTTTTCGCTCCCGGTTGATTCCATGAGTTGTCCCAGCCGCTCCCATCCCAGAGCAGGTCAACATTTACTGCCCCCATCTCTTTCACCAGCCCGCCCGGATTCCGCCCATTACCCGCAAATTTATTGCCATAGATGCGATTGCCTTCCGGCACCGCGCCGACATCGAATCTCGTGCCCTTCGGAAAAGCGATAGCCAGGCCGACAACGGCAATGCCGAAATTGTCATTGCCGCTGATCTCATTCTCCGTCACCTCCGTGCGGTCGGCAGCCATGATCAACATTCCGGTTCCCGGGATAACCCGGCCGACAATCGAGGTCGGGTCTCCGAAATTCGCATGGTTATTATTGATCACGCGATTGCGAACGACCTTGCAGTCGCTTCCGACTTTTGATGGGTTGTTGGGAAGAAGAAAGACCAGGATCCCGCCGGTGTTGTCGTGGGCATGATTGTTCTCGACCAGGGCATTGACCGAGTTTTCAATCTCGATTCCGGTCACATTATGATGTACTTCATTGTTGCGAACGATAATGTCTCGCGACTGGCCGACATAAATCGCCGCGTCCTTGATACCGGTGACCAGGCAGTTCTCGACCAGCACACCTTTGACCTCGACGGGGTAAATGCCATAGAGGCCGCTGTTATCGATCTCCAGATCACGAAATACCGCATTTGTTCCGCCATGGACGGTAATCCCATTGCTCACGTAGTCCTTGATGCCCAGGCCATCGATCGTAAAGTTGTGGCTGGAGGTGATGACGGCATCCGTCAGCTGATTTCGGCCGTCGAGGATTGCGCGGCGGCCATTCTCTTTCAATCCCCGGATTGTGATCTTGTCGATATCGATGAGCAGTGACTCGTGGTATAGGCCCGGTAGAATTTCAATCGTATCGCCCGGTACCGCACGATCGACTGCCGCCTGGATCGATTCGCCGGGATGAATCCGCCAGGTGGCCGGTCCGCGACGCGGCAAACGCTCCGGGGCGGCCTCATTCCTGAGCGGGATCGGCGGGCTATTCAATGATTGCCTCAGATGCGGCACGACTGGATAACCTGACGGGACCTTTGCGGGAATTTCAGGTTTTTTCGACTCGTCGGTCAGCGCGTGTAAAAAGGCGATGAGGGCCTTCTTCTCCTGGGGTGAGATGATGTAGCGGCGAATTTTATCATCCAGGTTCGGCAAATCCACTCCCATGCCCTTTCCTCCCCCCACTGAATAAAAGCTAATTACTTCTTCGAGAGTCTGGAATCGGCCGTTGTGCATATAAGGCGCAGTCAGCGCGACATTGCGCAGCGTCGGAACCTTGAATGCATTTTTGTAAGGCTCACCGCCTTCGACCTCGGCGCGTCCCAGGTCCTGGGGCTGGCCTGAAACCGGAGGAACGCCGATGACTTTGAAATCCGGATTGGCGAATGTCGGGAACCCATGACATTCGAAGCACCGCGTCTTGAGTGAACGGAAGAGCGTCAAACCGTGCCGCTGTTCGGATGTCAGCGCGGCCGAATCGCCGGCCGCATAACGATCGAATGGAGAATTATTGCTGATGATCGTTCTTTCGAACGCGGCGATGGCGTTCGTCACATTATCGAAAGTCACTGCGGTGCCGCGACTGCCACCGAAAGCTTTCTCGAACATCTGCGTGTATTCGGGAATCGCTCTTAACTCGCTGACGAGTTCATCGGGATTCTGGTTCATCTCGTCAGACGCAGTGATCGGAGAACGCGCCTGGTCCTCGAGGTCATTCGCTCGCCCGTCCCAGAAGAGCTTATGGTAAAACGCGGCGTTCCAGATTGACGGAGCATGGCGTTTGATTGGCCTGCCGCCCACGCGCTCGGGTCCGACTCCCTGGCCTCCCAGACCCATTGAGAAATTGCGACCGTCGCTGAATCCCAGGTCCGGATGATGGCAGGTGGCGCACGACTGTCTGTTATCGCCGGACAGCATGGGATCGAAATAGAGCATGCGTCCAAGTTCGATTTTCTCTGGTGATGTCGGGTTGTTCGCCCGTTGATTCATCTCGGGGAATGAACGCCGCAATCCTCCGTTTCCCGGATTTCCGATGGACGAACCTGCGGAAGGTATATCTGGTTTAAACGGGATTATGCCGATGACGATGATCGAGCCGGTGATCAGGAGTAGAAGTGCGATTGTAGATAATAAGAGACAGCGAAGTCGTTTCCGGTTATTTTTCCGGTCTTCGTACTGCCCATTCAACATTCTCATAAACCTCTCTCAGCAAGAGATGACAGTTGATCGAAGGCAGATAAAGATTTTCTTCCAAGCTGTTGAATTCTGTCAGGAGCCACTGATTATCGCTCTGGCGTATAAATTGTTCTACATGACAGCGGTCTTGTGCGATCAGAAGATATTCTTTCAGAGTGAAAATACTGCGGTATTCTTCGGCCTTTACTCCACGATCATAGTTCTCGGTGGAGGGCGAGAGAACCTCCACAACTAATGTCGGATTGAGTAAAGCATCGAGATTTTCGCTCTTGTAGAACTGGGATTCGCCGCAAACCACAGTTACATCAGGGTACCTGCCGGTGTTTTTCGCATCTATTCTCAGGAGTAAATCACTCGCATATACTCTGCAGGGTTTACTTTTGAGCTGGGCACGAAGTTCCGAACCAACGTTGATAACTATCAAGTTGTGTTCCGGACTTGCGCCTGCCATCCCATAGATCCGGCCATTGACAAATTCGCTCTTGTATTCCGCTTTGCATTCGGCAGCCAGATATTCATCGAAACTCAACCTGGGCTTGAACTCTGCAGCCATTTCTCATCTCCTAGAGTTCATTGACGACTTCCCCGGTGTCGCTCTGCGCTGCAAGAGGATTTCGGTTCGTTTCCTAAAGTAAACCGGCGCCGCTCTCTGGTTTTACAGATGTTGTCGACCGGGAGCAGTCCTGTCACACTGCAGACTTCGATTGTGAATGTGGGTTGCTTCCCGCCTGCAGGTGGGGCAGGGGTTGCTGTCGGCCTGACCACATCGGCCTGTTTCTGAACAGCCGGTTGAGCAGGTTGGGTTTCAGCGACTTCCGGTTTGGATTCGGTTGAGTTGATCCCGAGGCTGTCAATAATCCTCCTGAAAAATGAGCGATCGTCGTTTTTCTTTTCCTCTTTCTTCACCTCAGGCGTCGGTGTCGGGTTCTCTTTTGATACCCTTCGCCGAGCCTCAGGCGGGAGAGGAATAAATTGATCATTGCTCGAGCCGGACACTTTCGGTTCGACCCCCGACGGTTTTGGCGCTGTTGGCGGATTGTTCACATCCGTGTCATTTGTGGCAGGCGGTTTTGCGGCGTCGGGATTGGAAGGATCATGTGGAGGTTCCGTCCCTGGTGCTGTCCCTTTCAAAAATAGCTCGTGGCGGATCTTGACTGCCCCGGCTTCCGGGACTGCCCCGGTCTCCGGATCGATATCGTAAGTCTCGAGACCCTCTTCCGGCATTTTAAAATCACCGCCCAACTCCGGACGCAGCTGCAGCGCTTTGATCATAAAATCGGCCCAGATCGGTGCTGCTGTAGCTCCGCCGGTCAACTTGATGTCGGCGTTATCGTCGAAACCTACCCAGACTACACAGACCAGATTCGGTGTGTAGCCGGCAAACCATCCGTCACGCGACGATCCTGTTTTTCCGGCGGCGGGAGCAGTAAACCCCATTTGTCTGACACGCGTTCCCGTTCCACGGTCGATCACATCCTTCATCATCGAGGTCATAATATATGCGACCTGCGGGCTGATCACTTCGCGAATCTCGGTCGTGGATTCAAAAACCGTTCCACCCTCCTTGTTGATTACCCGTTTGATGGAGACAGGGGCGACGCGTTTGCCCTGATTGGCGAAGGTCGTATAAGCCGAAGTCATCAGCAAGGGGGTCGCTTCACCCACACCGAGGGCCATCGAAGGATACGGCGGGATATTATTCAACCCTGCTTTTTTGGCGAGTGAGACAACTTGTGAATAGCCGACACGTTCGGCGACCTGGACAGCGACGACATTTTTCGAATTGACAAGCGCATCGCGGAGAGTCACCGGCTTCATCTCGTATTTTTCACCGAAATTTCCCGGTTCCCAGGTCTTTCCTTCAAACTGGAAGATGGTCGGCTGGTCGTTGAACATCGACGCGGCGGTAATCGCGCTGCTCAGATCATCTCCCTCCATGGAGAGGGCAGTTGCGTAGACAAAAGGTTTGAAGACGGAGCCGGGTTGGCGTTTTGAATCGGCCGCCCGATTGAGCTGGCTTGCCGCATAATCACGACCGCCAACCATGGCGAGAATCTCGCCGGTCTGCGGGTTCATCGCAACGAGCGCAGCCTGCAATCCGGCCGTTCCGCCTTTGCGGCGCGCGAGCAATTTGTCGACCGACTTCATGTTATTCACTACTGCCAGGTAAGCAGCGCGCTGCAGATCGAGGTCAATCGTCGAGTAGATGCGCAGCGTATTCAATGGTTCCCCGGAGTAAGCGAACTGGTTTTCAACCTGTCGCATGAGGTAATCGACGAAATACGGCGCGTCCAGCGCGTCTACTCCATCTTTAATGCCGGTGACTACTACCTCTCTTTTCTTGGCAGCGTCGCCTTCCGCGCGGGTGATCGCGCCGATTTCGACCATCCCATCGAGCGCTTTGTTTCGGCGATCCAGTGCGCGCGTTTTGTTGGAATAGGGGGAATTATAGTTCGGGCTGTTGATAATTCCGGCAAGCAGAGCAGCCTCGTCGAGCGTCAAGGTCGAGATGTCTTTCCCGAAATATGAGCGCGCCGCCTGGCCAAAGCCGTTGATCGAGAAACTGCCGCGTTGTCCGAGATAAATCTGGTTGCAGTACATGGCCATGATTTCCTCTTTGCTCAGGCGCTGTTCGAGGATAATGGACATGTAAGCTTCCTGCAGTTTCCTGGTGAGGGTCTTTGAGGGTGTCTGCTGCGGCTTGTAGATAAACAGGTTCTTGACGAGCTGTTGAGTGATCGAGCTCCCACCCTCAACAATTTCGCCGGCCTGATAATCACGATAGAGCGCGCGCAATATTCCGCGCCAGTTGACCCCCGGATGATCGAAGAACTGCCGATCCTCCATCGCGATGATCGCATTGAGGAGGTTCTTCGGGAGGTCTTTGTACTCGATGATCTTGCGTTTTTCGCGATCCTGGTTGATCACTGATGAGATCAACTCCGGCTCGACCTCGGCCTCGTTGAGTTGTTGCCGCGTTTGCAGGTCGACGATCGATTGAATTCCGATGCCGTTGCGGTCGAAGGTCACCCGGATGTTTCTGAATCCGTTCCCACGTTCATTGAGCGTATCATTCCCGGGATAAATGCTCACCGTGGCGCCCCGCACGGTAAACTGCCCGCGTTTCTCATTCTCTGATTTTCCCTGGTCGAGATAACCGACTTTTCGGAGATGAGCGGTCAACCTGTTCATCGGCATAGCTGTGCCCGCGTACAATTTGAGCGGGGCAGCATAGATTCCCGATGAGCGCACGAAGAGATCGCCTCGCAATCCCGCTTCGATAATTTGTGAATATCTCTGGTAGTAGACGATCAGGAAGCCGGTGGCAATCAGTGCAAGGATGAGCACTGGAATTACGACGAATCGCGAAGAGATGACGTTCCAGATTGCTCGAACGGGTGATCGCCGCGCGGTGGAGGAGTATGTATAATCAGAGTTGGCCATTGAGAACCCTCTATTGCAAAAAGGGGGAATGCCTTTTAGCCTACTAATTATGCCGATTATTCCGGGCGAGTCAATTGTCCGATAACTTGGGTGAAAGGATCTTCCAAGAAGAGAGCGATTTACGGTAGCCCTCGAGGGCTTTCTGTTTGTCCCCGAGCTTGACGTAGAGGCCGGAGAGCAGCGCCTGGGTCGATGCTTCCCGATCGCGGTTGCCAAGTGTGCGCCAGAGAGTGAGAGACTCCTCGTATGATGCGCGGGCTTTCTGGACTTCGTTTAATGACGAATAGATCTCGCCCAGACTCGCCAGCGTGCCCGCGATGCGAATTCGATCGTTGAAATTTCGCGAGAGCACCAGGCTCTGTTGATAATTATCCAAAGCTTTCCGTGATTCGCCCAGCCGCAGGTAGATAAAACCGAGATTCCCGAGGGTGACCGCTTCGCCTCGCCGGTCACCGATTTCACGCCTCACTTCCAGCGCCTGGGTGAAATATTCCAGCGCACGCGCCGTCTCACCGGAGTTTTCGTAAAGCCCGCCGAGATTATTGAGCGTGGATGCTTCGCCTCGTTTGTCCCCGATCGCCCGGCGAAGCGGCAATGCCTCGAGATTATATTTGAGTGCCTGCTCGCGCTGGCCGAGAGCGGAATAGAGAATTGCAATGTCTCCCAGGGTCGTCGCTTCTCCACGTGCATCCTTGATCGCGCGCCACTGGGGGAGAGCCTGGAGATAGCAGTCCAGGGCGCGAGACTTATCTCCGGATATATCAGCGACGTAACCGAGATTGCTCAATGTCACGGCTTCGCCGCGTTTGTCACCCGCTGCGCGCCACAGCGGGAGCGCCTGTTGGAATAAACCGATTGCCTGCGATGTCTGCCCGGCTCGCGCACTGAGGCTTCCCAGAGCATTCAATGAAGATGCCTGTCCCTTCTGGTCATTAAGGTCTCTCCACCGGCCTCCGGCCCGCGCATAATACTCGGTTGCCTTTTTCAACTGTCCCTGTTCCTCGTAGAGCTTGGCCATGCTGAAGAAGGTCGAAGCATCGAGCTCGTTGGTATTGTTTTGATCTCCGGTCACGACCAGCAGCCCTGAGGCCTGCAGGATGAGACGCGCCTGATTGAAAGATTTCTGCGCTTGCTGCTGATCACCCAGCGCCGTATATATTTTCCCGATCTGTGCGAGCGTCGCGGATTCGTTGCTCCGCTCACCGGCAGCCCGCCAGAGGGGAAGGGATTGCTCCAGGTAACTGATCGCCTGTTGCCGATCACCGAGCGAGTCGGAAATTGCACCGATCTGGGCGAGCGCACGGGCGAGTTCCGACGGCTCGCTCATTTGCCCGGCAGCGCGAAAATAACGCAGCGCCTCTTCGTATTTTCCCATGGCATCGCGCAGTGATCTGGTCGTTCCGGCCGCGCGCAATTTCTCGGCTTCCCCCCATTTCCCCCGCGCAATTTCCCGGTATTGCTCCGGCGCGAGAATCCCTCTTCCGGATTCGAGACTGGCTTCAAGATAATTGTCAGACGGAACAGTCAAACGGTAGGAGTAATCATCCAGACCTTCGAGTTTCGATTGCCCGATCGGTGGAACGATAATCCGGAATGAACCGGGCTTGATCCCGGCAAATTTCTTTGCGGTTTTTGTCGTGGTCCTGCGCCCCGGTTTTTTTGTCGGGTCCTGTTTTTTAACTATCTGTTTGCTTTCTTCCACAGCCGGAGGAGGAGCAGCAGTTTCCTCTTTACCCCTCTCTTGCCCCAGGCCGATTGATTGCCCCACCAGAACCCAAACCATCATCAGCATGACAGACGGCATTAGCATGACAGACGGCATTCCTCGAACGGCGCTTTTAACTGGATTCTTTTTTAGGCAATCTGCAATATTCACCTGCAGCTCTCCTGAATTTTTTCTCTCGCCTCAGAACGAGGGCTGGATGTCGTTACGTATGATAAACGATACATAACCTGTTGCAAAATCATATTCTTTATCTATGATTCATCAGATTAATTGACGGTAATAAATTATGACAGATGACCCAAGCAACGAAAATTCCTCTTCCGAAGTGTGTCAAATGTATACACCCCCGACGACTCGCGTGATCATGCGCCAGACTGCGGATCACATAGGGCTTTACGACCCGGATCATGATTCTGGATCTGAGCCAAAGTCTTACAAGGTCGGGTGTTTGATGATCATCTGCGCAGTGTTGGGTCTGGTTGTGCTTGGTCTGGCCGGGTTGAATTTGGGAATTATGATGGCCCTCCTCAGTAGCTTTGTCGCTTTCGTTCCGGCGATTTTTTATTTAGCTATTTTTCTCTGGCTCGATCGGTTCGATCCCGAACCTCCGCTCACGCTGGCTGTGGCTTTTGCCTGGGGAGCGACAGTCTCTGTTCTACTTTCTGGAATCATCAATGATATTTTTATCATCACGATCGGCGATTCTTTTACCCAGATGATCACGGCGCCGATCATTGAAGAGGCATTCAAAGGAATCGGCGTACTCCTGATTGCGGTGCTCTTCCGCAAGGACTTCGACAGCGTTGTCGACGGCATAGTTTATGCCGGAGTAGTCGCGCTGGGGTTTGCGACGGTGGAGAATATTGATTATTACGGGCGAAGTCTAGTTGAGGGGGGAGTGGGCTATCTGGCTGGAACCTTCCTTGTTCGGGGAGTGCTTGCTCCTTTTTCACACGTTCTCTTTACCTCCACGACCGGAATCGGCTGCGGCATTGCGCGCGAATCTCACGATTCAACCGTGAAATTCAGTGCGCCGATTCTGGGCTGGTTGGCGGCAATGTCTCTCCATTCGATCTGGAATTCACTTGCGACCCTCGGATCAGAGGCCTTCTTCGCCGCTTATCTGCTGTTCGAGGTGCCTTTATTTATCGGCTTTATTTTCCTGATAGCTGCGCTGGTCAGGCGGGAGGGAAGAATTCTCAGACAAACACTCGCGCCCGAAGTCGAACGAGGATTGATCACCCAGGCCCAATTGGAAATTGCAATTTCGGTTTTCCGGCGCACTGATTGGGTCGCTGCCGCCTGGGGGGATTCCCGACTATTCCATGCCCGGCGCAAATTCTTGCGCACCGTTGCCAAACTCGGACTTTGTCTCTGGCATCGAGATCGTGCGCACCAGGCTCAGCAAGTTACCGGAAGTCTCTCGATCATTTCGCAACTCCGGGCGGAACTGTATACATTGCGAGATGAGGTCTAAGAGAACAAGAAGAGAGATAACGAAACAAACGAAAATAAACGAAACAAACGAAAAATCATAGATTTCGTTTGTTTCGTTTATTTTCGTTTGTTTCGTTATCTCTCTTCTTGTGTTCGATATATTTATTTCACGAGTTCAGCGCCCCCGTAATAAATACCATTGAACAAGAACTTGAATGTCCCATGAGGCTGGGCGCGGAAGGCGATTTCCGGACCGAAGAGGAATAATTTCCCTTTGCCGAAATTCGCCTCGATCACTGCCACACCGTCCTGTAGATATTTCTCGCCCCAGGCCCAGCCGCTACGCAACGGATGATCGTTTGCGAACCATGCGACCGGTTTGACGCCCTTTAACGAGGCTTCCGGCTTCAAATGAAAAACCGGACTATTGTCGAAGAAGACATCCACTTTCTCGGGGAGACCGAAAGCGAGCGGATTGGTGTTATCAACACTGACCTGCAGAATCGAACCCGGAATATAATATTTTTCTCGCGGCAAAGGTCGCGTCTCTCCCTCGCCGGCCTTTTCTATCAGGGCATTGGCGATTGGCAGACCTGAGTGATAGCCGAGACTGGTCGAAGTTCCGATGGTTAAAATCGTTCCTCCCGCTTCGATAAATTTTTGCAGCTCGGGAACGGTTTTGCCCAGAGTGATATTTCCCATCCAGGATCGAAATTCGGCGGGAATGTCTTCGCTTCGCGGCGCCCGGCCAAAACCCCCGCCACCCCCGCCACCTTCACGCCCTTCAGCACCGCCACGAAATTCGCGTAACGGGATAGCTCCACTGACAAAGATCAGGACATCGAATTTCCCTGCTAAATCTCCCGCATCAAGTGTTTGTGGATAGATAACGGTGAAGGGGAACTCGAATTGTTCGAGAATCCAGCGCGTCCATCCCGACGGCATCGATCCGCCATAGCGGTCCCATAGCCCAATGCGCAGTGAGCGAAGCTTCAACATCGGACCTGGCGGGTTGCTCGTCACCGCGTCAAAATTCAGCCCCAGCTCGGCGGAAATCTTTTGCAGCTTTCCGAGTGTGGCGGGTTTCGACGGGATGAAGATCGTTCCCGGTGCATAGGTTTTGCCATTGGCGGTCAACGCCTGTTTTAACCAGTAGACCTCCTCGTTGTCTTTCAATAATCGGTTGGTTGCGATGAAGGAATCGTTAATCTCATGGCTGAGCAGGTAACCGGTTGCGTTAGCTGCGGTCGTCGCTTTGCCCGCAGGGACTTTGGCGAAGCCGTTTATCTTTTCGAACGGCCCGTCGAATCCATCGAGGATTCGCTCGAATTTGACGCCCATCTGCAGGGCAAGTGTCCAGCCGGCATTATCATAAGGCGGGATGGGCGGTCCTCCAGGGTAACGGAAATCGTTCGGATGATCCTGTGGCTCGAACATATCGAGGACATGCGGGCGAAATGCCTGAGCGGTTTTCACAACATAAGAACCGGATGGAAAGTTTTTTCCGTTGACCTGGAATCCGCTTTTTGCGATCTGGACACTCACGCCGGTCTTAATCAGCGCATTGACGAATTTGGTTGCAGTCGAAAAGTCAGGCTGATCGGCAGGCAGGATATATCCGCGCGGATCGCGTTTTTCGGGAGTTCTCATTGACTGATAAAACTTAACCGGTTGGCCGCGCTCGACGCGTCTGGGCGCTTCCTCTCCCAGAGGCTCATCGGCTCTCTCCTGTTGGCGGTCACCGCGCTCTTTATCGAATGATGCCTGGGCTTCCGCGATATCTTTCGGGTTGATCGTCCAATGATCCCGGCTGCCGCGCTCAATCGAGTTCCTACCCATGAGGTATGCATTGTAGAGTAATTCTTCACTGTGCTTTGAGGCGATATCGAGGACCGCGCGGTTGGCGGTCAACGAATATTCGATCGACTGGCGGAAATGCCAATTCTGCGGCGCAATCGGATAGGTGTAATCGGCTTTCGGCAGTTGCTTGCTCAGGATGAGCGGGATTTCCATCGGGGTCGGATTGCCGATCGTCTCGGTCAGCAATCCGATCATATTGTGAAAATAGACGGTTGTGCGCAAGCCGCCATTCCACCAGGTCGAGTAGCTGGACCCGGTGCGCATGGTCACGCCGGGTTTGTTCTCGGCGACGAAGCGCGAATGCATTGCCGCGCCCACCAGATCTACGCCCAGCGGGATGAGTGGATCGAAGTTGTAATTGAACGGATCACGGAACGGAGGTGCGAACATGACCGTTCCCGCGGGTCCAGTTTGATGGTGGTTGTAAATTATCCGCGGAAACCATTCATGATAGAAAACCCGGTTGATCGCCTCGCTTTCAGGTTGGGCGGAGAGATAGAAATCGCGATTGTTGTCATGTCCGATATACTTTTGATAGAGCCTGGGAAGACCTGAAGTCGATCGTTTGGTCGGGTCCGGATTGCGCATATACCAGTTGGATACCAGTTCCATACCATCAGGATTGACGAGACACCCGAGCACGATGACGTCATTTAAAAACCGCATTGTTTCCTGATCGGTGAAACTGACTAACTGCCAGATCGTTTCAATCAGTTGCTGCGCTCCGAGCACCTCGGTCGCATGTAAACCACCATCGATCCAGACTACCGGGCGACCGGCTTTTGCAAGCTCACGGGCCTGTTCGTCCGTCAAACCCTCAGCCAGGGCCAATCGCCGTGAAATCTCTTTGTACCGTGACAGATTTTTATGATTCTCGGGCGAGGTAATAATCGCAAGATACATTGTCCGCCCTTCGGCGCTCTTACCCATTTCCATTACTTTCAATCGATCCGACTCGGCATCGAGCTTTTTCAGGTAGGCTTCGTAGTTCGTATAGTTAACCAGCTGGTAGTCGTCACCGATATTGAATCCGAACTGTTCTTTCGGACTCGTCAGTTTGTTTTGTGCAGCCGCAGCTAAGCACGAAACGATGCACAGCAGAACTAATAATGTTGGGTTAAACCTTCGCATGTCTGTTCCTCTTAATTGTTCTTATAGCGTTTTTAATGGAGGTCAAGCAATAGCCTGTACGAAGGAGTAAGAGGAAGCGTTACAAATTATGGTGTTGGCGGTGGGTCAGTGGCTACTGACCACCGCCGGAGAAGACGGCGTTATTCTTAGCGACGGTTGAGATATCAAGCGGAGTGTGGTGAGGATTTTTAACGACTAATCGCAGTGCTTGATAAGGGAGCCCGAACCGTCATAAACCACGCCGTCTTTATATGCGATGCTTCCATTGATGATCACTACATCTATTCCGGTTGCCTGGCGCCGAGGATTTTTATAATTAGAATTGTCGCGGATGCGTCCGGGATCGAAGATTACCAGATCGGCGTATGCTCCCGGACGAATCAGTCCGCGATCTTTCAGCCCGAAAATCTGTGCTGGATATGAAGTCATTTTGCGAACCGCTTCTTCCAAAGTGAGAAGTTCGTCCTCCCGGACAAACTTAGAGAGGATGCGCGCGAATGCCCCATAGGCCGCAGGATGGGGTAATCCGCGACCATAATCTTCGGCATCGGTGCAAAACGCGCCGAGGCGATGACCGGCGTACTTCGCCAGCAGATGCCGCTCGCCCTTTTCTCCGCTGATTTCGAAAATCAACATGGACACCTGGCCACGTTCTTCGATTATCAAATCCGAGATCGCGTCGAATTGTGTCTTCCCGGTCAATCG
>Ga0081455_10003069_pt1 | contig 19466 bp, 14 predicted proteins | sample TabmetS3T2R1_FD_70207 | JGI IMG/M metagenome (GOLD analysis project Ga0081455, IMG submission 70207) | Tabebuia heterophylla rhizosphere microbial communities from the University of Puerto Rico - S3T2R1 | ecosystem: Host-associated > Plants > Roots > Rhizosphere ... | reverse complement strand
TCATTTCGCCTCCGCTCATGCAGGCGATAAAAAGCGGCAAAAATAATCATCGCGGCGAAATAATTTTTGCCGGCGATTTCGTGCGAGGCGCGGTAACTCATAGGGCGAGCAAGGCTTAAAACCTCGCCCGCCCTCTGATGCCGTCCTTTTTTGACTACCGGCGTCCCGGCGGATCGGGTTGCGGGTTGAAGCCGGCTTTAATGTTTGTTTTGACTTTCATTGTTCACACTCCTTTTGGATATTGGGTTGAATTGTTGCGAGCATTGCCGTGTCCTCGGCTTCGAGGACGGCCATCATCATCGGCGCCGCTGAACGCGCGTTAACCGCGCTTATACTTACTTACTGATTCAGTTGGATTCCCGGCCTTGACGCCGCTCTTGACCTTCAAACCGCGCGACGCCGTCTGGTTGTGGTTATTTAGCCATCCGCTGGCTTTAATGTTTGTTTTGACTTTCATCGTTCACGCGCTCCTTTCGGATATTGGGTTGAATTGTTGCGAGCATTGCCGTGTCCTCGGCTTCGAGGGCGCCAGTCGTCATCGGCGCCACGGAAGGCGTTTACACATTAAGCTCTCATCCCATAATGCGAGATTTGAGCGCAGGAACTTGAAGGCGCACGAAATTTTTTTGCCGGGCGCCCGCGCTGGCGCCATCGCCGCCGCGCCCCACTTGAGTTTATAATTCACGGGGGCCTCACTCAGATCTCTTCACACAGAGGAGCGGCGCGGCGCCGCTTCTTCTCAAGACGGCGCCAAACCGTCGCCCGGTCGGCGCAATGGCGACAGCTTGAGCAATCACTGAAAATTTATGACGCCTGAACGCTGGAAGCAGGTAGATCAATTACTGCAAGAGGCGCTAGTCCGTGATTCAGCCGAGCGCGCAGCTTTTCTCGCGGAAGCCTGCGGCGCCGATGACGAGTTGCGGCATGAGGTCGAATCGCTGCTCGGCTTCCACGACCGCGCCGAGAATTTTATCGAGACGCCCCCGTCCGATATAGCCGCCGATTGGCTGGCGGTGGAAGAGTCGCGCGCCGGGCAGACGATCGGGCATTACCAGTTGATACGCCTGATCGGGCGCGGCGGAATGGGCGAAGTCTATCTGGCGCGCGACACGCGGTTGGGGCGGCACGCCGCGCTCAAGCTGTTGCAACGCAGCCTGACGCGGGACGCCGCGCGGGTGCGCCGCTTCAGGCAGGAGGCGCGCGCGGCTTCGTCTCTCAACCATCCGAACATCCTCACCATCTACGAAGTCGGCCAGGCCGATTCGACAGCCGGCGGAGCGCACTTCATCGCCGCCGAATTCGTGGACGGGCAAACGCTGCGTGAACTGTGTCGGGGCGGGGGGCTGGCGCTTGGCGCCGCGCTCGACATGCTCATCCAGGTGGCCGGCGCGCTCGCGGCCGCGCACGAAGCGGGCATCATCCACCGAGACATCAAACCGGAAAACATAATGCTGCGGAAGGACGGCCTCGTGAAGGTGGTCGATTTCGGCATCGCCAAATTGACCGAACAGGCCATGCGTCCACACGGCGCCAGCTTCGCGCGCGTGACCACACAGCCCGGCGTGTTGATGGGCACTGTCAGTTATATGTCGCCCGAACAGGCGCGCGGCCTGGAGGTGGACGAACGGAGCGATCTGTTCAGCCTGGGCGTGGTGATGTATGAAACGCTGACCGGGCGCGCGCCGTTCGAGGGCGAGACTACGGGCGACGTCTTGGTCGCGCTGCTCGCCGGAGAGCCTCGTTCGTTGACCCGATACGTGGCGAAACTGCCGGAGGCTTTGCAGGAAATCATCGACCGCGCGCTGGCCAAGTCGGTTGAGCGGCGGTATCAAACGGCGCGGGAACTGGGCGCCGATTTGAAGCGGTTGAAACAGGAATTGGAATTCGCGGCGAGGCTGAAAGAGCAAAGGGGAACCAAAGACGACATCCTTACGTTAACGGTCGGCGTGGCGTATGACGCCGCTGAACATTCGACTTTTGATACGCGGCAGGAGGTCAAGCCCTCGAGGTCGCATGGCAATGCGCGTTTCGCCGGCCTTCGCGGCTTGTTGCGACGACGCGGCATAGTGTTGGCGACGACGGCGCTCGCGCTGATCATCATTGCCGCCGCGCTGGCGTGGCGACGGTTCGCGCCGAATGAGATCGCCTATGATTCGGTCGCCGTCCTGCCGTTCGCCAACGCCGCCGACGATCCGCAGATGGCCTATTTGCCCGACGGCCTGACCGAGAGTTTGATTGATAGCTTGTCTCAACTACCTGATTTGCGAGTTAGCGCGCTCAGCACGGTCTCCGGCTACAATGGTCGCGAAATTGATCCGCGGCAGGCCGGAAAAGAATTGCAATCGCAAGCCGTAATCACGGGGCGAGTCGAGCGGCAGGGCGACAGATTGCTCATTCGCGTGGAATTGGTGGACACCGCTGACGGCTCGCGAGTGTGGGGCGACGAGTTCCAGCGCGCCCGCTCGGAGATTGTCGCGGCGCAGCGAGAGATCGCGCGCGAGATCGCCGCCAAGTTGCGGCGCCGGCTCAGCCCCGGCGCCCAGCAACAACTCGACAAACGCCACTCCAGCGACGGCAAGGCGTATGACCTTTATGCGCAGGGACGTTATCTGTATCACCAATACACCCGTGAGAGTCAGGAGAAAGCGCTTGACTATTTCCAGAGGGCCATCGCCCAGGACTCGCGTTACGCTCTGGCTTATTGCGGAATAGCCGACGTCTACATGGGGTTATCCAGCGTGTATCTGCCGTCGAGCGAAGCCATGCCGAGGGCGCGGGAAGCGGCGTTGAACGCCATCGAGTTGGATGAAACGCTGCCGGAAGCGCATGAGGCGATGGCGGTGGTTAAGTGGTATGGCGATTGGGATTGGGCCGGAGCCGAACGCGAATTCAAGCGCGCGCTGCAGATCAACCCCAATTTCGTCCAGGCCCAAGTTAATTACGCCAATCTTTTGCTGCAACAAAAACGGTTCGAAGAAGCCCTTCAGGTGATCAGACAGGCGAAGGCGTATGACCCTGCCTCGCTGCGCGCGATGAGCAAAGAAGGCGACGTCTACCTTTATATGCGCCAATATGATCGGGCGATAGAGATCTTCCGCAAGGTATTCGACCTCAGCCCCGACTTTGCCCCTAATCAACGCAGTCTAAGCTTAGCCCTCAGCCTGCAAGGGAGGCATCAGGAGGCCGTCGAACAGTTGAAGCAACTCCAAACGACAACTGATATTGAGTTGAAGGCCGGTATCTATGCGCGCGCCGGGCTGCGTAACGAATCGCTGAAACTGTTGTGGGAATTGAATGCGAGGGCCGCCCGGGAATATGTCTCGCCAGTATCCCTCGCCCGGGTCTACATTGGATTGGGAGATAAGGAGCAGGCGTTAGTCTGGTTGCGCAAAGCTTATGATGAACGATCCGCTTATCTCGTAAATATCGGAGTCCATCCGGCCTATGATCCGTTGCGCGCGGACCCTCGGTTTGACGAGTTGCTGCGCGGCGTCGGCCTGACTCGCTGACGTCGTGTGTCAATAGACACGTCGCCGCGGATGTGATTAGCGCTGTCAAAGATGATCGCCTCTCACCGACTCGTTACTATCGCCGCCGCGCTGTTGTGTTTATAATCCGCGCGTCTATATTCCAATCTTTACGCGCAAAGGAGCGGCTCGATGAGCGCCTCTTCTCAGAATATCACCAGGCTGTTGCTCGATTGGCGCAACGGTGACCAGTCGGCTCTCGACCGACTGATGCCTCTGGTTTACGAGGAACTGCGCCGGATGGCGAACCATTACATGCGCAACGAACGCCGGGGGCATACGCTGCAATCTTCGGCGCTGGTCAACGAGGCATATCTGCGGCTGGTCGATCACGAGAACATCGAGTGGCGGAACCGGGCGCATTTCTTCGGCGTGGCTGCGCAGGCGATGCGGCGCATCCTGGTGGACCACGCCCGCGGCCGCAATTACCAGAAGCGCGGCGGCGGGGCGCAACAAGTCTCGCTCGACGAGGCGATGACGTTGGCCGGAGACCGCGCGGCTGAATTGATCGCGCTCGACGAGGCGTTGCGGGAACTGGCCAGGATGGACGAGCGCAAAAGTCGCGTCGTCGAACTGCGCTATTTCGGCGGCCTGAGCATGGAGGAGACGGCGGAAGCGCTCGGCGTCTCGGTCCCGACCGTGACACGCGATTGGAACACGGCGAAGGCCTGGTTGCTGCGTGAGATGAGCAAACAGTAGAATTTCGCGCGTCTTTAAACCGACCCCTTCCCGCAAAGGAGCTGCTTGATGACTCCCTCTTCACAGAACACCACCGATGTGGCCGCCGATTGGTCGGCGGCGAAGGAACCACGCGCCGGGCAGATGGTCGGGCATTACCAGATCGAGCGGCAGTTGGGCGCAGGGGGCATGGGCGTGGTTTATCTGGCGCACGACACGCGATTGGGGCGACCCGCCGCGCTCAAGCTGTTGCGGCCCGACCTGACGCAGGACCCTGAGCGCATGCGACGCTTCAGGCGGGAAGCGCGCGCCGCCTCGGCTCTCAATCATCCAAACATCCTCACCATTTATGAAGTCGGCCAGGCCGATTCGCCGGCCGGCGACGCGCACTTCATCGCCGCCGAATTCGTGGACGGACAAACGCTGCGCGAATTGTGTCAGCGCGCCGGGCTGACTTTGGGCACGGCGCTCGACATACTGATCCAGGTGGCCGGCGCGCTTTCGGCCGCGCACGAGGCGGGCATCGTCCACCGTGACATCAAACCGGAAAACATCATGCTGCGGAAGGACGGCCTCGTGAAGGCGCTCGATTTCGGTCTTGCCAAATTGACCGAACAGGATGCGCGCCCGCACGGCGACAGCTTAGCGCGCGAGACCACCCAACCCGGCGCCGTGATGGGGACGATCAGTTATATGTCGCCCGAACAGGCTCGAGGGTTGGAGGTGGACGAACGGAGCGATCTGTTCAGCCTGGGCGTGGTGATGTACGAATTGCTCACCGGGCGCGCGCCGTTCGAGGGCAAGACGACGAGCGATGTATTGGTCGCGCTGCTCAGCAGCGAACCTCGGCCGCTGGCCAGCTACGTGGCGAAGCTGCCCGAGGCGTTGCTGGAGATCGGCGCCCGCGCGCTGGCCAAGCCGGTCGAGAAGCGATACCAGACTGCGCGGGAGTTTGGCGGCGACCTGAAGCGGCTGAAGGAGGATCTGGAATTCGCGGCCAAGCTGAAAGGCCACGCGGGGGGCCGGGACGACATCCTCAGGATGACGGTTGGGTCGGCGACCGCCGCCGCCGACCAGACGACGATGGTCACGCGCCCAGTCGTCGCGCCGGCGACCTCGAGGTTGACTGTCTTGCGCGGGTTGCGGCTGCGTTACGGCAAAGGCCTGGCGTTGGCGGCGCTGGCGCTGGCGCTGGCGCTTATCGCGGCGGCGAGTTGGAGGCAGTGGTTCGCGCCGCGCCGCGCCACGATTGATTCGGTCGCAGTGCTGCCATTTACCAACGTAGGCGGCGACCCACAGATGGAGTACTTGCCGGACGGCATCACCGAGAATCTGATCAACAGCCTGACGCAACTGCCCTCTTTGCGCCGAGTGATGTCGCGCGGCGTCGTCTTTACCTACAAAGGGCGCGAAGTCGATCCGCGTCAGGCCGGCCAGGCGCTGCAGGTACGCGCGGTAGTCACCGGCCGCGTTCAACGCCTGGGCGACCGGCTGGTCATCCATGTTGAGTTAGTGGACGCCGCCACCGGCGCGCAGCTCTGGGGCGAACGGTATCAACGGCCGTTCGCCGACTTGCTGACAGTGCAAGAGGAGATCGCGCGCGAGATCGCCGAGGCGCTGCGGCTGCGTTTGAGCGGCGACGAGCAGCGCCAACTGGCCAAACGCTACACGCAGAATAACGAAGCCTATCAGCTTTACCTGAAAGGGCGCTACCACTGGAACAAGCGCACCGGCGAAGGCATGCGGAAGAGCGTCGAGTCCTATAATCAGGCCATCGAAAAAGACGGCGACTTTGCGCTGGCCTACGTCGGGCTGGCCGACGCCTACGCGACGCTCGGCAGTTACCATGTCATGCGGTCCAAGGATGTGCTGCCCCTGGCCAGAGAGGCCGCCGCGAAGGCTCTGAGCATAGATGAAGGCCTCGCCGAAGCGCATGCCTCGATGGGCAAAATTCTCACCGACTATTACGGGGAATGGGCGCAGGCTGAAAAGGAATTCCAGCGCGCGATAGATTTGAAACCCAATTACCCGAACTCGCATCATTGGTATTCAACCCTCCTCGCGCGTCTGGGCCGGTTTGATGAGGCCGTCGGCGAAGCCAATCACGCGTTGGAACTGGATTATTTCTCGCCGGTTACCGGCACACAGGTAGGCAATGTGCTCTACCTGGCCCGCCGCTACGACCAGGCGATAGCGGCTCTGCGGAAGCCGCTCGACCTGGAGCCGAATTTCGCGCCTGCGCATTACTATCTGGGCCTTTGTTATCTGATGCAGGAGAGGCGCGACGTGGCGGAGGCCGAGTTCGAGAAAGCGCTGGCGATCGTGCCGAACACTCCGGATTTCATCGCGCTGCTCGGTTACACAAACGCGGTGGCGGGGCGACGCGATCAGGCGCGACGCCGCCTTGAGGAATTGAACCAAGTGGCTAAGCGTCGCTATGTGGCGCCGTTAAACTTCGCCGCCATATACCTCGGCCTTGGCGAAAGAGACATGGCGTTCAAATTGATGGAGAATTGTAACGAGGAGTGCGCCCCCTGGCTCCGCGGGCTGAAGATCGATCCGTTATTTGACGGCCTGTGCGCAGACCCCCGCTTCGCCGGTGTGATGCGGCGCGCCGGCCTTGCGCCGTGAGTCTGTTTTAGCGGGAAGCGACCATCGCCTCCCGCATACAGACGTGTGTTGATTTAATTGTGCAGCGGCGCCCCCGGGACATCGATATGCAACTTCATCAGGCTCGGCCGATGCGTGAGGCTGAAGAACGGATAGGCGGCGTTGCAGATGTAGAGGTTGAAATTGTCGGCCTCGGCGCGGCCGAAAGCCACCGAGGTCGGGCCGTCCAGTCCGTCGGCGGCGGTCAGCAGCGTTATGACCGAGCCGTCCGGCGCGACCCGTAACAGTGTGTTGAACGGATCGGTCGTGGCGTAGAGATTGCCCTGCAAATCAAAGGCGAAATCGTCGCAGAAGAGGCCGGTGGCGTGAACCCGAATCGCGCCCGCCGTGCCGTCGGGATTGATGCCGATCGCCACGATCAGCGCCAGGCTGGGGTTCGCTACGTACACTTCGTTGTGGAAGATTTGCAGTCCGTTCGGGCCTGGTATGCCGGGAATCGGACCAAGCTTGAGCAGCGGGTCATCCGCCCATATCGTGGCTGCGCCGCCGCTGGTCGGAACCTTCCACACGACGCCTAGCACGGAATCCGCTATGTACAAGACATCGTGCCGCAGCGCGATGCCATTCGGCAGGGCGTTGGCCGGGAGTTGGGCCAACATTCTAATCGAACCATTCGGAGCCACGGCCCACACGCCTCGATTGGCCGGGTCGGAGGCCACGAGGTTCACATAGATCGTACCATCGTTATCCAGAGCCATCGCCGTCATCCCCCCGTTAGGCGGGTCAGGCGGGGTGAATGAAAAGACGCCATTGGGCAGCACGGCATGCGTGGATTGCGTTCCATCAGCGGCGATCTTCCGAATCTCACCCGTCAGGGACATGCTGATGAATTTGTTCCCCTGGTTATCAATCACGATGCTCTCCGGCGCATCCGGAGTCTGCGGATCGAAGAGGGCCACGGTTTCGACTGCCGGCTCGAAGGCCTCATGGCCGCTGAACGCGCCGCCCACGGCGCAGATGGCCAGCGTGGTCAGCAACGAGGCGCCGACCGCGACCCTGGCAAAAGTACGTTTGATGCTCATCTTAATTCGTTATTCTCCTTTTCGATATTGACGTTGAACAACGCGGCCGCATCCTCGGCTTCGAGGCCGGCAATCATCGCCGTTCAATTACACAGGCGGGAACGAGGAGGGAAATCGCTCACTCGAATAAAAAATTCCGGCTGAAAGTCATCCTTCCGATCAATTCCCGAAATGACGGTTCGACCATTCGAGTACGGTCGCAAAGAAGGCCGGGGCGTTGCGTTGCAGGCTCAGATCGTGGCCTGCATTCGGCATCACCTTAACTTCAACCTGAGCTGAAGGGTAGTAATTCGGCTCGACATACGCCTCGGCGCATGAAGGCGGAGTGCAAAAGCCGTTGTCGTACTGTCCCATCACGATTAACACGGGCACACTTATCCCTTGCGCACTGCCCGGTGAGAAGACAAGTGGCGGGAAGGTCATGATCTCGCCTAGGGTGAGCGTCTCTTTGGTGAGTTCGTCGAGCGCGATGACATCCGGATCCGCGTTGGGCGTCCAGTAGAAGGTGGATCGTCCGCCGGAGACGGTGGTGAAATACCCGTCCGGTAGATTTTGACCGGCAAAACGCGGATCGAGGCTCGCCGGGTAAAATAAGGTCGGTATCTGCGCGAAGCCCGGTCCAGCCGCATGCAGAAAACTTGTCAGGACAAGCCCATCCGCGTCGCCATACTGCGCCGCCTCGACGGTGGCGACACCCGATCCGAGCGAATGTCCCGCCAGAATGACCTTCGCGAACGTCCCCAGACGCCCGTCACGCAACGCCTGGACGATCTGGTGGACCACAAACGCGTTGGATTGCACGGTGACCTGGTCCGCCGGCGGATGGTCGCTCTCGCCAATGCCTATGCGATCGAAGTTGAAAGTCGCGTATCCGGCGTTTGTCAGCGCACGAACGTAAGAATACTGCTGCGGCTGCAAAGGGAAGTCCCAGTAGACGCGACTGTAGGTCGCCCCGGAGACGAGCAGGTGCACGATGTTTTTGTTGTTCGGTTTGTAACAGAGTTGGCCGGTTACGTGATAGGTGGCGGGTTGTCCAGCTTCGAGCGCCACCGACAATTGGGATTGCTGGCAGGTCGTGAGCTGATCAACAGTCGCCGCGCGAGCCGAAGTCAGAAGGCTTCCAATCTCGATCTCCGATTCTACCGGCGCTCTATGCGCCGCCGCGCAGACGCTCAATGTGGCCGCGAGCGCGGCGACGGCTAAGAAGTTTGCGAATGTGTTTTTGAGGTTCATTGTTGCTGTCCTTTTTCGGGCTGTTGTTTGTTATTCCTTATGGATGTTGACGTTAAAAATTGAATGGCGCCGCCGCGTCCTCGACTTCGAGGCCGGCAATCATCGCCGCTCGCCTCTACAGGCGGGATCGGGCCGCCAAAATACCCATAGCCGCGAAATTATTTTGCGGGGCGGCGCCATTGGCGCCATCGCCGCCGCGCTCGATTACGTTTATAATCGGCGCGCTCTGATCCAATCTTTCCGCGCAAAGGAATAGCACGATGAATCCTTCCTCTCAGAGCGTCACGCAACTACTGCTCGATTGGCGCAATGGCGACCAGACGGCTCTCGACCGCCTGATGCCGCTGGTTTACGAAGAACTGCGCCGGATTGCGGGCCACTACATGCGCAACGAGCGACAAGGGCACACCTTGCAAACTTCGGCGCTGGTCAACGAGGCTTATCTGCGGCTGGTAGATCACGAGAACATCGAGTGGCAGAACCGGGCGCATTTCTTCGGCGTGGCTGCGCAGGCGATGCGGCGCATCCTGGTGGATTACGCCCGTACTCGCAATTACCAGAAGCGCGGCGCCGGGGCGCGGAAGGTTTCGCTCGACGAGGCGGCGACGGTAGCCGAAGAACACGCGGCGGAGATGATCGCGCTCGACGATGCGCTCGCAGAATTGGCCAAGATAGACGAACGCAAATGCCGCGTCGTAGAGATGCGCTACTTCGGCGGATTGAGCGTCGAAGAGACGGCGGAGGCGCTCGGCGTCTCGATCCAGACAGTGGGGCGCGATTGGAGCACGGCGAAAGCCTGGCTCCTGCGGGAGATGAGCAAATAGTTTTCAGTTTTCAGTTTTCAGTTCGACATCCGATTTTTGGGTCTCGGCCTTTCAAAACTCTGACTCAAGTCTGATACAAGGAGGATAAAGACTATGAAGTCTCAGTCATATCGTGATCTGTTGGTCTGGCAAAAGAGTATTGAGCTTTGCATAAAGGTCTATGAAGCCTGCCGCGATTTTCCGCGCAGCGAAACATACGGTCTCATGGATCAAATGAAACGCGCCTCTGTTTCCGTCCCGTCAAATATCGCTGAAGGGCAGGCCCGGCAACACGCGCGTGAGTTCCGCCACTTCTTGTCCATTGCTAACGGCTCATTGGCGGAACTCGACACGCAACGCATTATCGCCGAGCAATTGACATTCCTTTCACCCGAAGACAGTTCCGATCTTGATCGGCGCATCACTGAAATTAGAAAAATGCTTTACTCTCTCAGTTCCAAACTCGAATCCTAATGAATGCGTCTGAACTCCGAAACTGAAAACTGAAAACTGAAAACTGACCATGTCGCCTGAACGTTGGAAGCAGATAGATCAATTGCTGCAGGAAGCGTTGGAGTGCGGGCCGGCGGAGCGCGCCGCTTTTCTCGACCGGGCCTGCGGCGATGACGGCGAACTGCGAGATGAGGTGGAATCGCTGCTCGGTTTCCACAATCGCGCGGAGACCTTCATCGAGACGCCGCCGGCCGTGATGGCCGCCGCGCTGCTGGAAGCGACAGAGTCGCGGGTCGGGCAGACGATCGGCCATTACGAGATCATCCGCGAGATCGGGCGCGGAGGCATGGGCAAGGTCTATCTGGCGCGCGACGCGCTGCTGGGCCGACAGGTCGCGCTCAAACTGCTGCTGCCGCGCTTCACCGAAGACGCTCAGCGCGTCCGGCGGCTCCGCCAGGAGGCCCGCGTGGCTTCGGCGCTCAACCACCCGAACATCATCATCATTTACGAGATCGGCGAGGCTTCAACAGAAGCTGGGGGCGTGCATTTCATCGCCACAGAATTCATCGAGGGCCGCACGCTGGGCGCGCTGATCAGAAGCGGCGAGATGAAGATCGGCGAGGCGCTCGAAGTGGCGATGCAGGTGGCCGGCGCGCTCTCGGCGGCGCACGCGGCCGGGGTCGTCCACCGCGACATCAAGCCGGAAAACATCATGCTGCGGCCCGACGGTTACGTGAAGGTTCTCGACTTCGGACTGGCCAAACTCAACGAACATCCGGCAAATGACCACACGCGCTCCGACAAGGTTGAGACTGATCCAGGGGTGGTGCTCGGCACGGTCAGCTACATGTCGCCGGAGCAGGCGCGCGGGCTCGAGACCGACGCGCGGTCGGACATCTTCAGCCTCGGCGTCGTGCTATACGAGATGATCACCGGGCGCCGCCCATTCGAAGGCGAGACGACGGTTGACGTGATCGCGTCGCTGCTGGGGAAGGAGCCGGAGCCGCTGGCCGAAGCCGCGTCCTCGGCGCCTGGCGGGTTGCAGCCCCTCGTCGACCGCATGCTGGCTAAGGATTGCGCCGGGCGATTTCAGACGGCGGAGGAGTTGCGGCGTGCAATCAAAGGGCTGAAGCAGGAGTTGGGGCGGCCGGGCGATTACTCGACGCGGGAATTCAACAGCCTGTCGCGGCTCGCGCGGCGTTTAGGTTTCTCGGGCGCCGGGGACGTCGCGATGATGGACACAGCCGAGGCGCCCTCGCCGACGACATCCAGCGTCTCGTTTCTCTTCGGTTGGTTCGTCCACTCGCCGCTGCGTAAGGCCATCGCGCTTGCGACGCTCGTCGTGGCGCTGACCGGCTGCATTCTCGGCTGGCGATGGCTCGGTTGGCGATGGCTGGACTCGCGCGGCGCGCCCATCAATTCAATTGCGGTGCTGCCTTTCGCCAACGCCGTGACCGACCCGCAGATGGAATACCTGTCGGATGGCATCACCGAAAGCCTGAGTCAACACCTGTCGCAACTGCCGGGGCTGCGCGTGATGGCGCGAGGCACTGTTTTTACCTACAAAGGCCGCGAAGCCGATCCGCGACAGGTAGGAGCGGCGCTCAAGGTTGGCGCCGTGGTGACCGGACGCGTCGAGCAACGCGGCGACAGATTGATCATAGATGTCGAATTGGCGGATGCGCGCGATGGCGCTCGCATCTGGGGCGATCAGTATAATCGCCCCGCATCGGACGTCCTCACCGTGCAAGAGGAGATCGTGCGCTCGGTCGCCTACCAATTACGTTTGAAGCTGAGCGGCGCCGAGCAACATCGATTGGCGAAACGCTACACCGAGAACACCACCGCTTATCGGCTATATCTTCAGGGCCGCTATTACTTCCTCCAGTACGATATCGAAGGCGAGAAGAAGGCGCTCGAATATTTTCAGCAGGCTGTCACAGCCGACCAGAACTACGCGTTGGCCTACACCGGCATAGCTGATGTTTACGCCGAACTCTCAGGCCAGTATCTAGCGCCAGGCGAAGCCATGCCCAAGGCCAGGGAGGCCGCGTTGAAAGCGCTGGCGCTGGACGACGCGCTAGCTGAGGCGCGACATTCGCTGGCTATGATCAAATGGTGGGCCGATTGGGATTGGCCTGGCGCGGAGCGAGAGTTCCTGCGCGCTCTCGATTTGAACCCGAACGCCGCCTGGACCTATATGTATTACGCTGATTTTTTGATGCGGCTGAAACGATTCGATGAAGCGCTGGTCGTGGCGCGACGCGGTCATGAACTGGACCCACTCTCGGGGCCATGCAACGTTGTCTTGAGTAGGGCGCTCTTTTATTTGGACCGGTGCGGCCAAGCCATTGATCAAATGAGGAAGACGTTCGGATTGGACCCGAACTACGCCATGGGTCACGAAGTCATCGCCAGGTGTTTCGCGCGCCAGGGGCAATACGAACAGGCCATCGCCGAAATGCGTCAAATGGTGGCGCTCAACCAGTATGATCGGCAGATTGCAGTGATGGGATCCTTATACGGGATCGCCGGCCGGCGCGACGAGGCTTTGCAGGAGCTTGCGGAGTTGAAGCGACGAGCCAGGCGCCAGCGCGTCTCTTCGGTCTACCTGGCTCGCATCTACTCCGGTCTGGGAGATAAGGAGCGCGCGCTCGATCTACTGTATCAGAGCTATGCCGAGCACTCCGATCATCTGCTGGTTATCAGCATTGACCCGGACTTTGACGGCTTGCGCTCCGAGCCGCGCTTTGTCGAGTTGCTGCGGCGCGTCGGACTGCCGCAGTGAGGGCGCATCGCCATCGCGGGCGCCCGAGAGGGCGATTCGAAATTCTGTTTGCGGCGAATCCCGCATCTGATTGCAAAAAGCCTACGACGAACACTCAGACCACGTGCTAGCAATCAGCAGGGATCCGGCCTGCGATCCGCTGCGCCCCGACCCATGACTTGTCAAGATGTTGCGCGGCATCGGTCTCGCGCCGTGAGCGGTCTCTTTTATCGTTTCTCGACTTCCAGAAAGACCACGTTCTCGAGCCGGTCGTGGAACGTTCTCTGCGCCGCAATCTGCGACGCCGGGACGCCCTGTGTGTTGAACTGATCGTAAACCCGATCGAACAACCGGCGGCCTTCAATTGTTAAAGTGTTCATTGCCATTCTTCCCATTACGCATCGTGTCGGCGACTAATCTGTAGAGGGCCGCCCAGGCCTCTCTGATGTCCGGCGTGAAGCTTGGCCCGAGCCCTTGTTCGAGCGTCCAGAGGAGCGCGGCGCCGACGGTTTCGTAATCGTGTTTATTGACCCCGTAGCCGGCGTGGCGGCGGCCCAACGCGGCGAGGGCGGGTAGGAGGGTCTCTGGGCGGTCAAGTCCTTTGACCGCCAGCGTGAGCATATCCATCAGCTTGCGTCCCTGCTCCTTCAAGTCGCCCTTAAAAAGAGGCCGGAGCGTGGGATCGAGTTCGAACAAACGGCGATAGAACAAGGCGGCGGCCGCATCCGCGATTGGCCGGATTTGCGCAAAGCTCGTTTGCACCAATGCCTTCTGAATCATATTCATAATTACCCTCCATATATGTGGCGTACGGCGCCTCCGCGTCCCCGGCTTCGAGGCCGGCGATCATCGCCGTTCACCAGTAAAGGCGGGAACGGGGAGGCAAATCTCTCACTCAAAGAAAAAATTATGGACGTGAGGCTACGCGTTCGAGCCAGGCCAGAATGGGCTGATCGAGATTCTGCCGGTGTGATCCTTCAAAGTAGGCGTCAACATGGCCGAACGCCTCGACGAAATTGATGGTCTTCGAGGCCGAGGTCATCAGCGCGGCGGTGTCGAGCATGCCAGTACCGAATCCGTGCCCGCCCGCGACGACGTAAACCGCGCCTTTGAAGTTCTGGAGGTTATTGGTGAAGGTCCGATCTCCCGCGAGGCCGCAGTTCACGTCGCGGATTGTGCGCACTGCGACATAATCGACGAACTGCGCGATGTTCTCGCGGATCAACGCATCGTTGACGAAAAAGAGGCGATCCTGCTGCGCATCGCCGGCGGCCAGGAAGTAATTCGGGCGCGGCGTGATCGGCGAGATATTCGAAACGCTCAAGAACGCCACAAAGGCCTGGTGGTTGGTGAATCCTGGCGGGAAGCCGGGCAGCGGCGACGGGGCGTTGGGAGCGACCGTCGCTAACTGAGCGACGAGCTTGAATGCGGGGAGTTGTTGACCGTCGTAATAGACGCCTTGGGCCAGCAGCCCTTCGAACATATCGCAGAATCCCTGATTGATGGCGCGCACTTGCGGGTCGGTGTCATAAAGCGTCCCTTCGATCAACAAGGCGCCGGCATAATCGTCCGGGGCCGCGTTGATCACCGCCACCGAAGCGATGCTCCCCAGCGAAAGCCCGCCGACAACTGGCTTCTGTCCTGGATGCGCCAGGCCGATCTGCTGGCGGATGAAGGCGACGTCGTCAACGATCGTCTGCAAACCCCAGTCGGCCATCGGCGAGCAATCGATGCCGCCGCTCTCGCAAGACCCGGCGGTGATTCCTTGCACCCGCTGTGAGTAGCCCCATACGTCGAAGCCGCGATTGGCGAAGAAGCCGACAAACGAGTTGTCGTAATTATTGTCTTCGCTGATCTCGTAATTCTGAAAACCGCTGCCGAGCGGCGGCAGCAGAAGGATCGCGCCGCGAGGAGCAGGCCCGGGCACGTTCTTCGTGACGCGATGCATGAAGAACCGGTTGAGTGGATTGCCGCCTGCATGCACAGTCGATACCGTCCGCGTCAGATTGTTTGTGACCGCCGAGGTCTCCGAGTGAACGATCTGATAGGGCTGGGCCGAAGCCGCGCCGGCCAACAGCGTTGAGATCAAGACAAAGGCGAGCGCCAATTTGCGCAGATGTCGCCTATTCGTCTGATTGTGATTGATGGTAACTGGCCAGTCGCCTGGTTTGACGCAGCTCTTGACCTTGAGGCCAAAAGCCATCGTCTGATTGTGGTTCTGTGGCATATAGCCAGCTTTGACTTTAGTTTTGAGTTTCAAACTTGTTCTTCTCCTTATTCAATGTTGATGGCGAATGGCGGCGCCTCGTCCCCAGCTCAGAGGGTGGCGCCTGCCGCTCGCTCATACAGGCGCGAACGTGAAGGCGAATCACTCACGAGACAAGAAAATTTTTGTTCAGGCATTGGCATAGTTCTCCATTTGAATCGGCGCCGCCTCCCGACCTTCGGCTTTACAGAGGCTCTATGAATGATGGCCGTGTGGCGTGCGCCCCGCTAACTCGCAATACTCCGGCGAGCCGATGATCTGCGCGATGATCTGTTCGCGTCTCGCGCCCTGTTGCCAGAGGGCGAGGAAGAAGTTGATCTCGCTGTCGCTGGCTTGCCGCTCCAGAAACGATTTGAAGAAGCTCTGGATCTGGTTGTAGCGATACTCCGAGCTGCCGAGTATGAATAGAGCCACTTGCGGCCGGGAGCCGCCTCTGTTCAACAGATCGATGAAAGAAGCAAGGCTGCCTTCGTCAATCGGACGGCCGAGGAGGTCATTGTAAAGCTGCTCCAGGAATCCGTTGTTCGTCCCGCCGCCGCGATTCTGGTAATACTCGTCAGAGCCGACAATAACGGCGATCAGTTGCTCCACAGTCACGCCCTGTTGCAGCGCGCTCATGAAGAAATTGACCTCAGTCTGGGCGCCGGCGCGGCCCAGGAACATCTGGAATAGGCTTTGCGCAAGCTTGGTTCGATATTCCCAGCTATTGAGTACAATCTGCGCCACCTGCGCGCGACTGCCGCCGCTATCGAGAAAATCGAGCATAGACGCCTTCTCACTGGGAGTGATGTCGCGTCCAAGCAAATCCTGCCAGACGCTTCCCAGAAAGTTGACCGGGTTGCAGTTCTTGGCGACCGGCGTGACGCCCGCATCAGCGCGCATCGTCGCGCCGGTGAGGACTAGCGTCGATAGCAATCCCATAATCGTTCGTTTCAAAATCGCATATTGTTTCCGCATAAATCTTTCCTTCTATATCGCGCTGTAGCTGAGCTGTGAGCGATGGCCTTACCTAAGGCTTTGTTCGTCGCCTGTGACCCGGAATGTCGCGGCGCGCGGGCGTGAGCCTGATCGAAGGGCATTGCAACCCCTCGCGTCAGTTCACGCGAACGCGCGCCGGTGTTACCTGGCGGCCGTCGCCGCATCCTCTGCTTCGAGGCCGGCAATCGTCGCCGCTCATCTGCACAGGCGAGAACGGGAAGTGAAAACGATCACGAGGGGAGAATATTTTTTGATCATGAGCTGCAGGGGCAGGCGGCGAGAACACTGAGTTCCTGGCGCAGGCGCGGCTCGCCCTCGCGCTCTTACCTGTAGGCAGCCCGGATGCGGCGCGCCGCCATCATTGTGTTCGGAGCGACGGGCAGCGAAAGATACGAACTGCTCAGCTCGATACTTGCTTTTCAATTTCGAGATAGAATCGTCCCAGAAACGAACATCCATGGCTCGAAATCTCATACCTCCGCTAAGTCAAGCTAAGTATTTCGGGCAATTAGAGCGACAGCGCCCTGGCACAATGTTTGATCATCATGACCGCAAGGATAAAACGATCCATTCCTTGCAAAATAAACGGTTGTTTGTGTTTTCGCTTGAAGAGGGATGATGTCATGACGGACCTTTGGCAAGATCTGCGCTACTGCGTGCGAACGCTGCTTAAGAAACCTGCCTTTACGTTGATTGCCATCATCACTCTTGGTTTGGGTATTGGGGTCAACACGGCGCTATTTGCCAGCTTCAACCTCCTCCTGCGACCGAATCATATAAAAGACCCTGACACTGTAGTCAAAATCGAGCGCGAGAGCGAAGAACCTGGCCGCAATTTCTCGTACCTCGATTACGTTTATTACCGTGATCATGCGCAGACTCTCTCAGACTTCCTTCCCACAATTGAGGAGAAATTTCTGCTGAGTGAAGAGACTTCCGGCGTCGAGCCGGTGGAGATCAAAGGGATATTCACTTCCGATAACTATTTGTCCATGCTCGGCGGCGATATGCTACTCGGACGCTTCTTCACACAGGAAGAGAATCGCGTGGACGGGCGAGATGCGGTGATAGTCCTAAGCCATTATTTCTGGCGTCAGCGTTTTGCCGGAGACTTAAATGTTGTCGGTCGTAGGTTGCTGCTCAATGGGAAGTCGTTTACGGTAATCGGAGTAACGAGTCAGGATTTTGTCGGACTGCAAATTGAGATGCCCGACATCTGGCTGCCGCTGATGATGCGCGCCGACAAGTCGACGCTCCATTTCGCGGGACCAAAGTCTGAGGACAGAGACTGGTTCGGCGATCAGGAGTTTCCATGGTTGAGCCTGCATGCGCGCCTGAAGACCGGCAAGACCATAGAAGAGGCGCAGGCGGAATTGGCTTTGCTGCAGAACCAGGCGCCGCGCGCCGCCGAGACCGCCGGGCCGAAAAAATTCATCAGCGTCGCGCCGGCCTTCAGCGCCGGCAAGACAGAATCATTCTGGATGACAATGGCGATCGCGTTGGGCGCAAGCGGGCTTGTGCTTCTGATCGCCTGTTCCAATATCGCCAACATGCTGCTGGCGCGCGGCGCCGGGCGCGCCTCGGAGATCGGTGTGCGATTGGCCGTGGGCGCGGGCCGTTGGCGTGTGATACGCCTGTTGTTGACCGAAAGCTTTCTGTTGGCCGTCGCCGGCGGCGCAACCGGCATTCTGCTCGCGCGGTGGAGTGTGGAACTGCTTTTTCCCTGGGTGTTTGCCCGTTCTAGCGGGAGAATCTTCGCTAAAACCGCGCTCAGCCTTACTCTCGACTGGCGTGTGATGGTCTTCGCGTTGGCGCTGTCGTTGCTCAGCAGTGTGGCATTCGGCCTGGCCCCCGCTTTCCACGCCACACGTCCGGACTTGATTCCGGTTATCAATGGGGGGCGCGTGGCGTTTGGCGGTCGCAGCGTCCGTTCCTGGCTGCGCAATGGGTTGGTCGTTGGCCAGGTCGCGCTTTGTTTTGTCCTGTTGATTCCAGCAGGTTTGCTGATACGCGCGCTGACGAAGGCGGGCGGCGCCGACCGCGGTTATGTAGCGAATAAACTACTGGTTGTCGAGTACAGTCGGAAATTGATTGAGAAGGGCGCGCCAGGCGAACGACTGTTCCAGCAGCAATTGATGTCGCGTTTGGCTGCTTTGCCAGGCGTGCAGTCGGTTTGTCCCCAGGCTGATTCGGGCGGACAGGTGAGGATAATTCTGTCAGACGAGCGAGGGCCATCGGAGCGGAAGGCGCCCGACAAGCAGTTCGAGCAGGTTCCATTCCAATGGGTGACGGCAAATTACCTTGATACGATCGGAACGCCGGTCATTCTTGGGAGAGGCTTTACAGTGGAAGAAGTGGAGTTAAAAATCCCGGTTATCATCGTAAGCCAATCAACAGCGCGCAACCTCTGGCCCGGCGAAATTCCGCTCGACAAAACTATGCGTGTTGAACAACCAATGAGCGACGGCAGCGTCTGTGTCATCATGCCCGTCGCAAAGGTCATCGGCGTCGCGCGAGATAACCAAATCTATCGCCCCGGTCACATCCCGCCATTGTTTTTCTACGCGCCGCAGCCCCCATTTATAGATGAGTATCGCCAGTTGCTGGTGCGCGCCGCGCGTGACGCCGCTAGCGTGAAAGAGTTGGCGCGCAAGGAAGCTTTCGCGCTAGATCCCAGATTGCTTCTCAGCGTAGGAACGATGGAAGCGGTTTTTGGAGAACCGTCGATCATCAATGGCGCCCGTGTGGCGTCGGAGCTTGCGACAGCTTTGGGCAGCCTCGCTTTGCTGCTCGCGGCGCTCGGGCTTTACGGAGTGATGGCGTTTGCCGTCGCGCAGCGCACGCGCGAGATCGGCGTCCGCATGGCCCTGGGCGCGCAGGCCAGTCATGTGCAAATGCTTGTGATAGCGCAGGGGATGAAGTTGGTCCTGATCGGCGTCTTGATCGGGGTCCCCATTTCAATGGCGGCGTCGCAGGTGGTGAAGAGTATGCTTTTCGGCTTGAGTACAAAAGACCCTGCGACGTATGGCGCCGTCGCGTTACTGATTGCGATTGCCGGATTGATGGCTT
>Ga0081455_10003068_pt1 | contig 19468 bp, 18 predicted proteins | sample TabmetS3T2R1_FD_70207 | JGI IMG/M metagenome (GOLD analysis project Ga0081455, IMG submission 70207) | Tabebuia heterophylla rhizosphere microbial communities from the University of Puerto Rico - S3T2R1 | ecosystem: Host-associated > Plants > Roots > Rhizosphere ... | reverse complement strand
GGGTCGTCTATTTTCACGGTTTCCACGAAACTCATCATGGCTCCTTTCTGCGTTTTTTCAAGGCCGTTCAACCGTGGACTAAAAAACCTCCACAAGGCCGAGCTTTTTTTGAGTTTTTTCACCTATCATGCAGGAGAATTCATACAGAGCTTTTCGGAGAGATCTAAGTGTGGGCCAATGCAATAGCGATATTCCATGATGCTTTCGTGGCATACCTCTTGCGAGAAAAATCGCGTTTTTCCACGGTCGTTAACGCACAAAACGACACGCCGTAGAAGGAATCCCGAATCATGGCAAAAAAGGTGAAAGCAGTTCCGCGCGGCTATCGAACAGTGACACCTTACTTGATCATCAAGGGTGCAGCGAGTGCAATCGATTACTACAAACAGGCCTTCAAGGCGAAGGTATTGATGTGTTTATCCGAACCCAACGGCAAGGTAGGACACGCCGAAATCAAAATCGGCGATTCTCGAATCATGCTGGCCGACGAATACCCCGAGACGGGATCGCGTGGACCCCAATCGTTCGGTGGATCACCGGTGAGTATTCTTCTCTACGTGGAAGATTGCGATGACACATTCAACCGGGCCATCTCCAGGGGCGGCAAGATCGTCAAACCAATGAGCGATCAGTTTTACGGCGATCGCGCCGGAACTCTAGAGGATCCGTTCGGACACACTTGGACAATTGCCACGCACAAGGAAGACCTCACGTCCGAAGAAATATTGCAACGTGCCGCTGGCAGATCCGACTAGAGCAATTCCTCAGCAACCAAATTTTACCTGTTAAAGTAACTCATTCCATGCCGGTGTCTGGACTTTGGAAACTTCAAAGCTCTTCGGCAAATTTCGTCAACTTGCCTTTGAGCACCAAATTGCAAGCAATCGCTGGAGGACTCTTGGCACGGACGTTGCCTTTGATCGTCAAGCCCGGTAAAGCGATATAAAGGGATGGCTTGCAAGGCGGCGATTTCAAACGTTTGACCGCGCGTTTAGTGTCCGGGAAGCACAAAATGGTTGTCCGACAGACCCAAATTTATACATTTTTGATCTTCCTATTGGCAGCCTTGCAATCGAGCTGCAGAACAGATCCGGTTGCTCCGATACCGCAGCGTCCTTCTGAAGCCGAACAAGCGAAACCCGCTGGTAAAGGGGCCGCGCCGAGCGAATCGGAGTCGACTAAAATCGACCAGGAGCGCAACAAGGATCCCAAGCCTACAGCTGCAGCCAAACCTGCCGAACGCTTGCCGGAATCGATCGTCGGTGCGCCGGGAAAAGAATTGGCTTCGCCAAAAATTGCTTACGATACTGTACTGGTTGAAAGAGCCTCCCACGCATTGAACCCTGCGGGTTGGCAATACCGCAAAGATCGGCAAAGTCAGATCGTCGGTTTTGAGTTTTCCAACCGCGGCGGCAACCGAATACTTCCTCACCGTTACGACATCGGCAAGAATTTACTCTTCACCAGGGATTTCCAGTTTCGCTTTGACGACCGTGCTAGGCAGGATATTCAGCTTTTTATCTCAGATTGGGCACCCTCCCGCGACAAACAGTTTAGACTTAGCGAGATCATGAACAGCGTTTTTCATTTTTTTCCAAGAAATTATCTGCCGGCAATTCTTGGCTCCGAAGCGCGTTACGTTGTCACGCTTCCCACCGGTGAACAAGTCGAATTTGACGCCAAGACGCGCGAGGTTCTCGGCGGCGTATTTTCAGAAACCGCCGTGGATCTCAACCCCGATCGAGCAGCGCGGAAATTCCCCAGCGTCAATTATCTCGGCAAAGGCGTAGTTGTCCGCGCCAATGCGCGAGGCACCGACCCACGAATCGGGAGTATGGCGACGATCACCACCGGAACGCCGGCCCCAGATTGCGACAAAGGAGCCGCTTGTAACCAATGCCAAGTCCCGTCCAAAGAACTTTGGCATCAAAATGGCGCGGTTCGCTTCAAGTTTTCCACCGACCAGGAATTTGATCGCTATCTGTTGGCGCGTTGCGGATTCGGCATACCCGGCCCCAGCATCGTTGCCCTACCGCGCCAGTAGTTCACTACCCACAGATTGAAACATTGCTTTGCCGCTGATCGTCTATCCGCTTATAGCTTCGCAAAAAAAACAGCCCTACTTCGATCTACGAAGTAAGGCCGTTTGACCACTCAATCGTTCTGTTACTATTCTTTCGGCGCGGCTCGATAGACCGGTTGTTCGCTCTCGCCGCCGCTCGAAGATGTCACTTCCTGATAAATCTTTGCACCGCCCTTTTTGAACTCCTCGGCTTTTTCCTCCATGCCGATTGTCAATGCCGCCTGCTCCTCGACGCCTTTTTTCGCCGCGTAGTCGCGGACGTCCTGGGTAATTTTCATCGAGCAGAAGTGCGGACCGCACATCGAGCAGAAGTGAGCCACTTTAGCCCCTTGGGCTGGCAACGTTTCATCATGAAATTCGCGGGCCGTGTCCGGATCCAAGCTCAGGTTGAACTGATCCTCCCAGCGAAATTCGAAGCGTGCACGGCTCAACGCGTCGTCGCGCAGTTGCGCACCCGGGTGACCCTTCGCCAAATCCGCCGCGTGGGCCGCGATCTTGTAGGCGATCACTCCGTCCTTCACATCTTTCTTGTCCGGCAGGCCCAGATGTTCCTTGGGCGTCACGTAACAAAGCATGGCCGTGCCGTACCAGCCGATCATCGCCGCGCCGATGGCGCTGGTGATGTGATCATAACCCGGCGCGATATCCGTGGTCAGCGGGCCCAGGGTGTAGAACGGCGCCTCATGGCACGCTTCCAACTGTTTGGTCATGTTCTCATGAATCAAGTGCATCGGTACGTGTCCCGGCCCTTCGATCATCACCTGCACGTCGTGCTTCCAGGCAATCTTCGTCAGCTCACCGAGCGTTTCGAGCTCGCCGAATTGCGCTTCATCATTGGCGTCGGCGATACATCCGGGCCTCAGGCCATCACCCAGAGAAAATGAGACATCGTAGGCCTTCATGATCTCGCAGATGCCCTCGAAATGGCTGTAGAGGAAATTCTCCTTGTGATGGGCGAGGCACCATTTTGCCAGGATCGAACCACCGCGGGACACGATGCCCGTGATCCGGTTGGCCGTCAACGGCACGTAGCGCAGCAACACGCCGGCATGAATGGTAAAGTACGAGACTCCCTGCTCTGCCTGCTCGATCAAGGTATCCCGGTAGATCTCCCAGGTTAGCTCTTCGGCCTTGCCGCCGACCTTTTCCAAGGCTTGATAAATCGGCACGGTTCCGATGGGCACCGGCGAGTTGCGCAATATCCACTCCCTGGTCTCGTGAATATTATCCCCCGTTGAAAGATCCATTACGGTATCCGAGCCCCAACGGGTAGCCCAGATCATCTTCTCGACTTCCTCTTCAACTGACGACGCCACCGCAGAATTGCCGATATTGGCGTTGATTTTCACTAGAAAGTTGCGACCGATGATCATCGGCTCGCTTTCCGGATGATTGATATTGGCGGGGATGATCGCCCGGCCGCGCGCCACTTCGTCCCGGACAAATTCCGCCGTCACGAACTTGGGAATCGACGCGCCGAAACTGTTTCCAGCGGTGGTTCGCGGGTTGCCATTGGTGCCATTCTCCAGTGCCGCCCGGCGGCCGATGTTCTCGCGAATGGCGATGTATTCCATCTCCGGGGTAATGATTCCTTTTCTCGCGTAGTGCATCTGGGAAACATTGCACCCGGCCTTGGCGCGCAGCATTGGACGTCGGGAAGTTTCAGGGAAGGGTTCGGTGTGCGAAGCGTTTTTGCCATTGCCGTTGACATAGCTGCGAGGCACTTCCTGCACATCGGCGCGAGCTTTGATCCACTCCAGACGCACCGGCCTGAGACCCGCGCGGATATCTGTTGTTACGCTCGGATCGGTGTACGGGCCTGAAGTGTCGTACACCATAACGGGATCATTCGCCTGACCCTTACCCGCATGACCGCCGGACAAAGTAATCGCGCGCATCGGGACACCGATGTCGGGATGGTCATGGCTATGAACGTACGCCTTTTGCGAAGCCGGCAGCGGCTGAGTAGTTATTCCGTTACGCTTCGATTCGTTTTGTTTATCCGAGTTCGACATTTTCATCCCCCCTTGGATGCGGACTTCCCGAGCGGTCAAACATGACGGTAAGGTTTGACGTATTCTTCGTAGAGCCCTTCTTTTCCCTTTGCTGCTAGTTCACGCGATCGTTCCATCAGCACTTCTTTGGTCTCGACAAAAGCTTTACGGGTAAAGCCCAAATTGCCTGGGTGCGTTCCGGAATCCATTCTAATCGCATCACAGGGACACGCCTCGACGCAAAATCCGCAATAGATGCAGCGCAGAGTGTCGATCTCGTAGCGAATCGGGTATTTTTCAACCGGATTGTCCGGATACTCACCCGCCTCGATATAGATGCACTCGGCAGGACAGGCAGTCGCGCACAGAAAACAAGCCGTGCATTGAACCGAGCCGTCATCTTTCAAGGTGAGGCGATGCCGACCCCGGAAGGTATCAGGGTACGGCGCTCTTTCATCGGGATACTGGACGGTAATCGCTGCTTGAAGCTTGCGAGCTAGGCCGATCTTATGCAACGCGTGCACGGCGAGATTGCGCCAGAAGCGATATCCGGTAACCGTGAGACCACGGATTACCTCGGGAAAGTAGAGTCGTTCCCAAAGCGACATTTCTTCGATTCGTTTCATTTTATTGATCCGAGATCGAGCCGCGAGTAGCCTTTGCGCGGAATTGATGCAACTCAAAATCTACTTAACTTATAGACCATTAGCGGGGGATGTCAAGGAAAGAACTTCAAGTAGAACTGAGCTTTTGACGATCACTCAGAGTCGAAGGGAACCAGTGAAAAGACTCCATAAGGCTTGAGCTTTTCTCTGCCCTTCAGAAAGGACAGCTCGATCACAAAGGCGCATTCCACAACCGTTCCGCCGAGCCTGGAAACTAATTCGGCCGTTGCTGCCGCCGTGCCGCCGGTGGCGATCAAATCATCGGCAATAACCACACGAGCATGATTGGGCAGTCCATCCCTGTGAATCTCGAGAGTATCGGTGCCGTACTCCAGCGCATAGCTCGCTTTGTGGGTTTCATAGGGTAGTTTTCCAGCCTTGCGCACGACGGAGAATCCGGCGCCGAGTGCATAGGCCAGCGCGGAGCCGAAGATAAAGCCGCGCGACTCGATGCCGAGAACGGTATCAATCTTCTGCGATTGATAGCGCGTGGCAAAAATGTCGATAGTCTTTCTAAAGAGCGGGCCGTTGCTCAACAGCGGCGTGATATCTTTGAAAACGACGCCGGGCTTCGGAAAATCGGGGATATCTCGAATGGCTTGACGAATGCTCGCGATGTCTTGTTCCATCGTTGTCAGCTATCACAACCGCGACAAACCGGCAAGAATCGCCGCGGGCCAATTGCCGAGGACTAACCCCAGACTTGCCGCGCAGTCTCGACGACGATCTCTAATTTTCTTTTTTGGTCGTCCTCGCTGATCAGGTTACCGACTACATCGGATGAAAAACCACACTGCGGGCTGATGGCCAACTGCTCGAGCGGCGCGTACCGGGCGGCCGCATCTATCCGGCGCTTTAGGTCGTCGATTTTTTCCAGCTCCGGCACTTTAGTGCAGACTAGACCCAGTACCACGACTTTACCTTTTGGCAAAAATCGCAGCGGCTCGAACCCACCGGCCCTCGGTGTGTCGTACTCGAACAAGAAACGGTCATGCTTGAGCTCGTTGAGCAGCCGCTCCGCGATGTCGTCGTAGGTTCCTTCCCGGTGCCACATGCTGCGCTGGTTGCCGCGGCAGAGATGGATACCGAAAGTCACGTCGTCACACCCCTCCAGAACTCGGTTGTCCGCCTTGAGGGAGCGGCTGAAATTCACTTCGGGATCCTCGCCCCGGTCTCGCATCGCCTGCAGAGATGGGGGGTCGACGTAAGCCGTGTAACCCGGCGCATCGATTTGAACGTAGCGACAACCCGCCTCGACGAGCCCACGAATCATTTCTCTTTGCACTTGGACAACATCGTCCATGAAGTCGTCCATGCTGGGATACACCATTCTCGAACTCTGACAGTCGAACCTCTGCGAGATTCGATCCGGCCCAATGAGAGTCACTTTCGCAGGTTTCTCTGTCTCCCGGCTGACAAAGCGATACTCCTCCAAGGGTGTATTGCGCACCAAACGAAGTCGTTCGACAACCGGTCGTCTTTGTGAAACCGCCGTGCCCTTTTCCTCGCCACGAACCGGAATTTCCCAACGCTGCAACGGATTAGAGCCTTCAACCCGTTGCTCGTAAAACTTGAGACTCGTTTTCCCGGCATCATATCCCGAAACCGACTCGCCGAAACTATCCTGAAAGTTGAGCCGGCGATATTCACCATCGGTCACAACCGCCAGCCCTAACTCTTCCTGAAGTCGGACGGCGTTGCGAATCATTCGGTCTTCCACTTGCCGTAGATCCTCGCGACTCAGCTTGCCCTCGTCGTAGCGCTGGCGCGCCTGTTTCAACTCTGCGGGGCGCAATAAACTTCCAACCACATCGTTTCTGATTTCCGCTAGCTCTTTCATCGCGAATCCCTTTGCTCTTCTAGTGATTGGGTGAGACGTTATCTGATGCTGTCACACAACACAATTGAGGTAGGTAACGCAGTGGATCCTGGGCGGCATTGTTCCGACGAATCTCGAAATGAAGATGCGGCCCGGTTACCCGTCCCGTGCTTCCGACTCTCGCCACAACCTCTCCTCGAGCGACAGTCTGCCCCTCCCGCACCAGGTTGGATTCATTGTGGGCGTAGACGGAGACAATCCCGCCCGCGTGACGCAGGATCACCATGTTTCCGTAACCCCGCAACTGATCGCTGTAGATAACCTCTCCGGCTTCAATCGCCAAGATGGGCGTGCCTTCCGGAGCAGCGATGTCTATGCCGTCGTGGAAGCCTGAGCCCCGAGGTCCAAATCCCGAGTTGATCGTCCCACTTACCGGCCAGAGAAATGTCTCGAATCCCGGCTCAGGTGAAACCGGTGTTGCTGGTGCCGGCTCCGCGGGCGTGACGGTTTCCACAGGAACGGGACCTGTCGCCCCTGGTATAAAGATCCGCTGGCCGACCTTGATCTGTCCGGCGTCTTTGATTCCGTTAACGCGGGCCAGTTCTTGGTAGGTCACACCATAGGCTTTGCCGATCCGAAATAGAGTTTCCCCCGGTGCAACTACATGATAAGTGCCCTGAGGCCTCGGTTTGGAAATCGTTGTTTGAGAAGCGCAACCCCCAGCAAAAAAGAGGATAAAAACAAGCAGCGGCCGGGTGCAGCGCTTCCCGCCTATTCCTGCCAACCGAATTTCCCCCACAATTTGACGAAGCGACAATCCCCCAATTGCTCCTCCTCGAACTTCGAATCGCGACGCGTTACGCGGACGAGCACCTGCGCCTGTTCGTCGCCTACCGGTATAACCAACCGGCCATCGAGAGCAAGCTGCTCGAGCAGCGGACGCGGCAGATCGGGCGCGCCTGCCGTGACCAAGATTGCATCAAAAGGCGAGTGCTCGGGCCACCCGATACTGCCGTCTCCCACCTGAATCGCAACGTTCTGATACTGAAGCCGATCCAAAAGCCCCCGCGCCTTTGTCGCCAGAGCGCGAATCTTTTCTACGGAAAAGACATTAAAGCTCATCTCGGCCAGCAGTGCGGTCTGATAACCAGAACCTGTGCCAATTTCCAAAACCCTTTCTTCACCGGTGAGCTGCAGCGCTTCCGTCATCCGCGCGGCCATGTAGGGCTGGGAAAGAGTTTGCTTTTGACCAATCGGCAATGAACTATCCTCGTAAGCACGCTGCATCAGGCCCGGATCCACGAACAGATGTCGCGGAATCTTGCGCATCGCCGCGAGCAGACGAGGATTCGTAATTCCACGGGCAGCAATCTGCTCTTCAACCATTTTCTTTCTGGCGCGCAGATAATCTCGCGGGATCGAATCGGAAGATTTCACTTCGAATCGGGAAAGAGAAGCCGGAACGATGGGACTTTTGTCGCATTATCCAAGATGAGTTATGTTCCGACAAAGCTTCAAATTAGCGGAGAATTTATCATTCCCCCGTTTTTAAAGCAATTTCGCGAGCGCTGGCCGTGGACGCTGGCTGCGGTTCATTTAGAAATGTGAAGGAGTTTACCCCCGGACACGATGGTCAGGAATCTTTGTGATTGAATCGAGTCCTGGGAAACTTGGTCGTATTCCAGCTCCTCTAGCATCAAAAAATTGTAAGGCACACTTCGGCTTCACTTTTTTGATTTATCGCCTCCACCCGCCTGAACCTACAAACAGCAGACCCGAGGAGAGACACCTTTGCAGCTTTGCTTGTCCGCTGGAAACTGCGACTATTTTCCGCCACCCAGCGCCGCTTGCACTGTCTTTAGCGTCTCGAGATTTTTCTGCAGCCCATTGACATGGGTCTGCATTTCCGAGATCGAGGAACCTAGCTGTGCCACCGAACCCAAAGGACCGCCCGACTTCCCAGCCTTGTCCAATACGTCTCCCACGCCAGGAATTTTTTGCGCGTCAGCGTAGCGCTGATTCACCGTTCCAACAAGAAAGCCCAGCGCAAACACCCCTAAAATCACGCTGATCATGAGGCCACGGGCGATAATTCTCTTCATCATAATTTCCTCCTGAATCTTTCCTCTAATACTTATTCTATAGGCTGGAAACAGGGAAGACTATGCAACATTCCCTGATTTGAACTTCGAATTGCCTTAGTCTTCTTTCGCCTGCACGCGCGACAATAGCTACACTACCGTTTCACACGGGAAAACCGGCGGCCTGTTTCACTGGCATGTCGAACTGTGCAAGGCCCTATGAAAAAAGGGTTACATTCGACCCGCTTGTCTTGAGGATATCGCTCCAGTCGTTCAACCACTGTGGTAACTTAGTTCAATGTTCCACCTGTTCAACCAGAGCAAGACCATACGGGTCGTTCCCGACACCCGTCACCGTGCCGACAACGGTTCGCGTCTGCAAGTCGATGATCCATACCGTCCCGCTGGGCTCAAAGGGGGTTCGTGGCCCTCCGGAGATAACCGCATAGCGACCATCCGAAGTGACCGCCGAACCCTTTGGGCGAGCTGCGAGCACTTGGCCGTCCGCTTCAGGCGGGCGGGTCAGTGGAATCTGCGCGACCTCGCCAGGCTTGCCAGCGAGAGCCATGTCGAGGTCGACGATCGATACGTTGTTCGCGCGAAAGTTGGGCACGATTATGTATTTGCCGTCGGGAGTAAACGAGGGAATGAACGGCCGCGTCGGGACATCAGGGTCCTTCGTGCCGACGAGTACGCGCGCGACCTCGGCGTTCGAGTTCCCCATCCGTGCGAGATCGACGTCGATGATAGAGATTGTGTTACCTTCGAAAGCGACCTGTTGACTTTCTCGATTCGCAGCGACGATCCATCGCCCGTTGGGACTCGTAGTGATACCCCAGGGGCCGATCTGAGTGGGAATGCGGATAATCTCCGGCGTCTTATTGCCGGCCAGCGCCTGCTCGAGATCGATCACCGACACGTCATTGGTGCCCCCGTTGGCGGCGAACAGGTAATGTTTACCGTCACTCCCATGCCCGAGTGTAATTCCGTTGGTGTCCGGAAAGCAGCCCCATGCAGGATCCGGAGAGAGCAACGGAACGGGGGAGAAGGTGCCGTTGGGCTGGGGAAAGGGCTGCTCGAACGTTGGCGGGCCGCTAGGAGAGACGAAGGGAACAGGAAAATTGGGGCACGGAAACTTGGGATTGCCAGGACCGAGGGCGAGTTCGACTTCGCCTCGAAGGCTGCCGGTTCTTCGATCGACGAACGTGATTCGGTTGCCGCCGTCCTCGGTCAGGTGGCTCTCTGCATTACCGATGATAAACATGTCGGGAAGCAGCACGAGTCCTACCGAGCCGAAGTGACCACTATCGATATGTCTCACGAGAGCTTCGGCCGTGTCGTCGTTCTCGCGCCTGATCATCTTCAGAATGTTCATGACGGAGATATTCCCGCGTCCGCCGTGTTGCAGAAACTCGTTATTGTCAATGCTCCCGTGGTGATTGACGATATAGGCTCTCTTGCGATCTTCGCTCACCACGATGTTCGCCGGATCTCCGAGTGGCCTTCCATCTAGACGATCCAATGCCACTTTCGATCGGCTGACGATGGCGTTCGGCGTGTTGTTGTTTTCGGGCTTCAGGGCTTGTTCCAGATCGATGGCGTAGATCCTCGGATCCCTGCGACCAGTGGCCAGGATGAAGGTGCTGTCGGCCAAAACGTCGTGGGCCAGACACAGTAACAATCCGCTTGCAGCTATGAAGTTTGCGAGTTTCATTTCGATCCTCCTTCGGCCGTCTAATTTAAATCTATGGCCGCAGTTTCCACAATTCATTGCATTCTAGAAATAGAAAAACCCGGTCTGAGGACGCAGCCCGGTCGAGGGAGGTCGATCAAGCTGTGACCGCTTCTGAACCCGCGCTCAATCATGTGAGAAAGAGGAGGCAATACATATTGCAACTCATCCACGCTGTCAAGCAAAAGCCTAGCGGAAGTCTAATTCCGCGCTGCGATGATTCTTCCAGGCCATCCGCAGCCACGGACCCTTTGGGAGCTTTGCCGGCAAGGAGTTTTCATGTATCGTAGCCGGCAAACTAGCCTATATCGAAGGGAGGAAGCCAATGTCAGCAGTGTCACGAATTTCAGTAGGACTAGGAGCCATCGTGCTCGCTCTTGCGTTTGTCGTCGCTATTGCCTGGACAGAAGTTCAGGCCCAAGGGCTGGTCACCATGCAGAAATTGTCGGCGCCGCTTGCCAATGAACTGGTGGGCGAAGCGGTCGCGAGTTGCGCGCAGAAGGGTTACGCTGTAACCGCAATCGTCGTCGATCTCGACGGCGTTCGCCAAGCCTTGCTACGAGGGAACGGCGCGCCGATCCACACGCTCGACAATGCCTTTTACAAGGCCTACTCGGCGGCCTCGCTGACGCTCGGACGTAAAGAAGAGAGCACGAAAGCCGTCGCTGACAGGATCAGCAAAAATCCTCCGAGCACAGTGCCCCAGACACCGCTACCGAATATCACCTATGCGACCGGTGGGGTGACTATAATGGCGGACGGAATCGCGATCGGAGCGATCGGAGTGAGTGGCGCTCCGGGCGGCCAATTCGACGAAGAGTGCGCCCGTGCCGCTCTCGCGAAGATCCGGGATCGAATGAAATAACGCAGCTTCGGCAAGGCGGTACGGGTAAATAGAGAGGGGCGCTATTTTCTATAGCAGGTCAGTACGTCCATCTCCCGGCCGGAGCTTACGGCTTGAAATTTCTCCCAGAACGCCTCATCGACTTTTTTTAGCGCTGGGTCGGCTTGGCAGCTCGATAGCATGTTAAGTGGCTCGGTCCGCCGTTGTATGAAGAATAGGTTGCGCGTCACAGATTCCCGTCCGGTTGTTTGTCTTCGTTTTTCCTGATCGCATAGCGGGTCAGATAATAGAGCAAGATCTCCCCGCCAGCATTGCCGTTGTATGCGATATCGCCGCCCAGCCCTTTCACGTCGTAGACCCCGCGCCAGGTATTGCGGTTGACCTGCATGAGACCAACGTCACCCGTAGCAGGGGCGAGAGGCGTTACCTCTTTCCCCTTCCTGATATACTGACGCCAGCAGCTTTCCTGCCAGCCAGCAGCAAAGACAATCTGGCGGTAGAGAGGCTTGTATTCTTCGGCTAACTTGGATTTTGCAGCGACCTTATCGCTCATTTCGGTTAGCATACTTCTGACTTCCGCCAAATAAGCTTCAAGCTCTTTTGCGTCTGGCACCCATCCATTGAGCTTTCTGACCGTAGGCTCCGCCGCCATGGCTACGGCACCCAGCCTGGAAGGCAGTAGCGACGCACGCTCTACATCCAAAGGAAAGGGCACACCGCGGAAACGGCTCTGCTTTATTCCCGGCGCGAGACTAGGTGCAGTGAGAGGCATGGTGAAGCCCAGCAGATTACGGAGTGCTGTATCGACGTTGAGATTATATGCGATCGGATCCCTACTAGGCTCGACGAGGACGCGCCATGCCGCGTTACGCATCCGGGGTTATTTGCAGCAATTCAAGTTGAGAAGCCTGCGGGGCGAGGCTGCGAGTTTGTCTGCAGCGCTGATGAAGCTCGCGTAGCGGCTGGCGGTCTGCTGTGATAAACCCGCTAGAGCCTTGTTGAGTGTTGGTGATAATCGTTTCCAGCCACTGAGAAAAAGTTCGGCCACGGGATTCTGTCCCCCCGACGACGCAATCGCGGATGTCAGTTCGTAACGGGAGTCGAGAAATACATTCCCCAATGAGTCTTTCAAGTCACCGCTCATCTCCTGGCCAAATTGCTTCACGACGAACGTGAAAAACGAATCCCACTGGCGCCAGTCCGCCGAGGGTCCAGACAATCCCGGCAACTACGGCAGTTGAAACGCGGCTGCGAGTTTCGTTTGAGCTGGTTTGATTTCGTGCGCTGCCACTGCCGACGCAAGAATTTCAACCAGCAAGGTTGTTGCCAAAACCAAACGGAATGTCCGGACAAACATAGGTGCTAGCGCGCTCCTAATCTGCTGCTACGCGCTTTCAACAATTCTTACTTTTTGATGACCTTGTATCCTTGTTTATCGAGCAGGTTAAAAGTCTGAATCACCTGATTGGTTGGTTCGTAACCACGGTAGGGGAAGTAGGTTCGAATGATCGAACTCTTCCACTTGGGATGACCCTTGGTTTCCAGAAGTTCGCGGTTGTTTAAAATAGCGAAAACCAGCTGCTGCATTTGGGTCACGTACTTTTCATCTCGTTTGTCCAACCCCATAATTGCAGCAGGCACCGCGTAAGTCTCGGTATCGGCTCCGGCCCAACCGTATTGCTGCTTTCCCAATGGAATTCGCAAATAGATCTGGTCTAGAATCGGACTACTAGGAAGCCGGACGAAGTGAAATCTATTGTCTAGTTTTGCTATGAAAGGCACCGGAGCGCCGCCGACAAAGATCACCGCATCCAGGCTACCCTGATCGATCTTCTTGATGGCATCCTCAAAAGGCTCCTCAGAGACCGTCGATTTGATGTCATAAATGTTAAATAACACCGCGGCTGTAACGGCAGTACCTCCGCCCGGGGGACCCACCGACACCCGCTTCCCCTCCAAGTTATAAAAAGTCTGAATATCTTTTTTGTTGGTGAGAATATGGATTTCTTCCGGATAAAGATTCAGCACGACTTTAATTCTTTCGAAGACGTCCACATTATAATCTTGCTTGGCCACATCGGAAATGAACCTTAGAGCATCCAACTGAACGATCGCCAGGTCGGCTTTGCCGCTACTGAGAAGGTCGAGGTTCTCAAGCGAACCTTTGGTGGCCATAACCTGAATGTCGATTCCCTCCTTCGCAGCGACATTTTTGATATCCTGCGCGATTTGAAAATAGCTGCCGTCGCTGGGTCCCGTGGCGATGGTAAGAGCCCACGCCATGTGCGCATAAAAAGAAAGGACCAGCGCCAATAATATTTTCTTCATGGGTTTTCTCCTTTTCCTTCTCTCTCATTCACCTCGACAACCTGCCGGACATTTATCCGTTTCAGGAGACCTCTAGAGACTAGGTGGTTTCACTCTGGGATTTCGCGGGGGCGGCGGCCGCTTACGTTCGGCCTTGGCTACGACTGACGGGCTGGGCTTCGGCGGCGGCGCGGCGCTCACATTTTCTCTCGCTTCGATTTCCCTTGGCTCAACTTCCACTGGCTCCCTCGTCATACCGGAACCCGGCGATGATACGGGAGGAGCATACCACGCAGATTTCGGCACCACGACCGGCTTTTTTGGCTGAGATTCGAAGTGCGGGGACATGATTTGGGCACCATACTCGTTGAACGCGTCTTGAATCTGCGCGTGCAATTCGGAGAGAACTTCGGCGCGGTTCTTTCCCTCTTCCAGGTGCGCCACCAAGTGGTATTGGACGTAAAAATCAGACAGCTCCCGCTGCAACACGCGCGGCGCTGGTTCCTTGCGAATGCCCGGCGTGCGCGACGCGCCCAAGAGCAAAAGCTCATGAACCTGGCGCCAGGGAACGTCATAGCCAATGGTCACGGATGCCGTCACGACCATCCCCTGTTCTCCCGCCAAACGGCTATAGTTCGTCGTCGCAGTTCCGAGCAGCATCGAGTGCGGCAGAGTGATCTCCTCTTGTCTCGGTGTCCTCAGCTTGGTCGCAAGCGACCCGACATTGATCACTTCGCCCTCGATGTCGCCGACTCGCACGTAGTCGCCGGACCTCACGCTTTTGGAATAAACGACGAACAAGCCACTGATAAGCTGGCTGATCAGCCCGGTTGAACCGAGGATAATCATGAGACCAACAAGCACGCTCAAGCCTTTGAATGCGGTCGTATCGGAGCCGGGGATGTAGGGATAGGCCACGACGAGGGCAAACAGCCAAATGGCAACGATCAGCAAAGTCTGCGTCGTGCGCGCCGTCTCCTGTTCCAGCCAGGGCACCTTGAGTGTGCCCTTTTCGATCTCCTTGAAAACAGTGTTAATTACCCGGACACACCATAGCGCGATCAGAATGATGATGACGACCGCTATGAGCCCCGGGATCGCCGCCAGCGCGCCGCGGCCGAAATCCAAGAACAACTGGACCAGAAATCTTTCGAGCCTTTCACCTACAGCAGCGGTATAAGGAAATTGTTCCAGGCAATAGACCAGCCACCAATAGCCGAGTAGAAGCACCACGGCAGCGGAGATCAAGCGGATTGCAGCCCGGCCTCCCTGGAGAAGATGCAGGCGCAGGTCGACCGCAAAAAGGCGCAAGTGTTTTTCTGGCAATGCGGCCGTCCGCTGCAAAGTTCGGAGAAGCCATATCTTCACTTGGCGCCACAGCCACAGCAGACCCAATAAGACCAACGTCGCGATCAATACGTGAGCCGCACTCATGAGAAGCGTGCTCCACTGTCTTTGCGCTACGCGCATGCGCAGGGCCGCGCGCAACGCCGTGACCACCGTTTGCGCCTCTGCATTCAACGTCTGATTTGAGTCCGGGGCGAGATCTGCTGCCGCAAGGAAAAATAACGGATTTGAATTGACGCTGAAGCGAACGCCCTCTTCGGCACCGATCTTTGCTGGCTCAAACTTGATCTCGGCAGATTCACTTCCAAGAGGCAATGCTTCCATACGCTCGGCAGCCTGTACCGCCCGCTCTTGGGCACTGAGTCCAGCGAAAGAGGACCGGAATACGGTAATGGCTTGGTTCCAAACCACCAGCGGTGCTCCCTTCGGCCCCGGCACTTTCGACGCGTCCGTCGCTCCTTTCGGAGGCTCACTAGCGATCGCGCCGGAAAGCAAGCCGGAAACGATGAAGGCCACGGCGATCATCCCGCACCAATGGCCGAGGAAACGAAACAAGCGCTCCAGACCCGGACTTACCCGATCCTTCTTCTGATTATCTCCTAGCATAGTGTCCTGCCTTGTAGTTTTTTCTTGCTCATGCTTTCACTTCGTTCGCCGCGTGGTTGCGAATGGCCAAGTGCTGCTCTGGAATTGGAAATCCCGCAGCGCCGAATGACTCGCGAATCAGCCGATTGGTGTCAAAATAAACCTGCCAGTAATGATCCGTATGACAATAAGGACGAACTGCTAGCACTGGACCCGCGAGATTAAACTCGAGAACTTCCACGTCGGGCGCCGGATCCGTTTTTACATTGACAATTTTCGGCAGCCGCTCCTTCAAAAGCTGAATGGCACGGTTGTGATCCACACTGTGATTGAGTTGTGCCTTCAAGTCAACGCGCCGATACGGATTTACCGAAAAATTTTGGATCGTGTCCGAGAAGATCTTGTTGTTGCCAACGATCGTCTGAACGTTGTCAGGCGTATTGATGACAGTGACAAACAACCCGACCTCCCTAACGGTGCCCGTCACGCCCCCGGCGGTTACGAAGTCGCCCACTTTGATCGGCCGGAGAATAATCATGAAAGCGCCGGCGGCAAAATTGGCAAGCAGTCCACTCCACGCCAAACCAACGGCGACGCCTGCCGCAGCAAACAACGCGGCAAAGGTCGTGGTTTCGACGCCGAAATAACCGAGAATCGCGATGACCAATATAATATTCAACGTCACGGCCACCACGGTCCCCAGGTAACGTAAGACCGTCGGGTCCACGCGCTGCTTTTCCAGCGCGTTTGAAACCAAGCGCACTGCCAGACCGATGAGGTATCGTCCGACGACCCAGACAACGATCGCACCAATGATCTTCAATCCGAAGGCAATCACGATCGTCGTGATTGTTTGCATGATTTGGTTAAAATCCATTTTCTCCTCCTCTCGCTAGATTTTGTGTTATATCTTAGTTTGAGGTCGAGGCACTAGCAGTTTGTGGTGAGGAAAATGCTCCCGCGTGCTCGATGAGAATTCGTTTAACTTCCTGGATCGTATCAGGGTTTCCCTGAACCGAGTGACTGGAATGGACAACCTTTTCAGATGCAACGCCGTCAATGTGCGCGCTGACATATTTAACCACTCCATCGCCCCCTTCCTTGACGGGACCATCACCTTCCACGGCGATAATCGAATGCGCTACCACCCCATCGGCAATCGGAAGAGATGCTAGATTTTGGATAAACCGATTCCCCGGAGTCATATTGGTAATGCTCGTTGGAATATCGCCAATTGTGCCGAGGTAGAAGCCTTGGGTTTGAAGCGTCAGCAATTCTACATTCATTTTTACGAAGCGGCCCGGTAGGTTTACGAACCATGAGCCTAGCCTGCCGAGAAAACCGAGCGCCTGGTAGCTGCCCAGGTGCGGCGTGGCGATGAACACTACGCGCTTGACAAACGGCAGCGGCTTGAAGATCAATGCACGGACTAGAAGATCACGGGTTTCAGCGCTCACGTTGAGCTGGTCCGGTGGAACGCTAAAAGGCCAGAGATGCATTCCGGTATCGATGACCGTCATCTTCGTAAGCAGGCCTCCCTGGCTGTGTCCTATGACAACCATTTGTTTAAGTCCAGGATTTTTTCCTTCGGGATCGAGGTCTGCCACCGCTCTGGTCAAAGCGTCCCGCAAAAGCATCGCCGAATACGCAATCGGGTTCCCGGTGTTGTACATGAAGAGCCAGATTTCATAGTGTTCCCAGAACTGGGGATCATTCTCCAATTCGTTTACCAGTTCGGCCCAGCGCGCAGGACTCGAGGCCGTCCCGTGCACGAGCACGACCGGGATGCGACCGGTTTTATGCGGGTGAAGCAGGAAGAGCCCTAGCCTCTGCTGGCCGATCGCGAAATCGCCGGAGCGAAACCCCGCGATCTCAAAGTCCCAAATGGGAGATCCTTCCAAAGTCAGGGCGAGAGCGGAAGTCGTTTCGAATTCGATGGGCACCTCTACGCCATCGACTTTGAGCGATCTAGCGGAGTCCGGGCTATAGAATTCCAGTCTACCGCTCAGCTTCCCAGACTTGAGCGCGCCGCAAGGATCGTCCAGGCGCAGGAAGGCTGTCACGGGAACCTTGAGCCGCGCCGGAATGTAGTCGTACTGCTTGCTTGCTGCGCTATCAACCGGCTCGATGGACCCTGCGAGCGCGGCGCCAACACCTGGGGTACGGTAGCGATTGCGCAAGCCGCGCACTTCGACATCGGCGGCAGGAATAAAATTTTTCAGCCGATAATCGCCCCATACTAGATCCGCTTCGTTGAACGTGACGGTAATTTCTCCGAAAGGCAGTTTGAATGTGCCGCCCATGGGTATGGCGTAGGTGCCCTCGGCCGACTTCGCGGCCTGGGTGAGAGACTGATTGTAGATATCCGCCGCCCATCTTAATCGTGGGTCGATTCCTTGGGGAGGCGTGCCGTGCTCTTCCGGAAAAAGAAAGGCATACGCGTATACGGCCGCGGCCAGATAATAAGATCGATCGCCGGTGTTCTGGACATAAAAAAACGAAAGCTCCGCCAACGCGAAGAGCAGATCCTCATCCCCCTCGGGCGCCAAACCCGCATGCAGTTCAGCCAGCGCTCCCTTAGGATCCTCTTCGAAACGCTGGTAAAGGTTTCGATTCATCAGCTCCCGCGCTGAAAAGGAGCTGGGTTTTTCGGTGGAAAGCACATTCGCCGTGAGCGAGCGATGAGCCACAGTGCGATCCACGTACTCCACACCTATGGGCGTGGCGCAGCCCGCGGCGATGAGCGCAATTCCACATATCCAGCCCACGGACACTTCCCACCCAACGAGCCGGACGAGAAACTCTTTTATTACTTTCACAGGTACTTATTCCTTACAGCCATCTATGTCCGGTTAAGCAGAAAAACTCATTCGTAATCAATCTTGGGCTGAGTACCCAGACTGACAACGCCTCAGTTCTCTCCGAGTAATGAATTGCCTAAAGGTGTTTGCCCAAACCAGATAATCCGACAGCGCGCAAAAAATCAACGGTGCTTAGCGAGTTTTTCGAGCGGAGTGAATATAAGAGGTGTACGAACGACTTCGATTCTGCTGAACAACGAGGAGAATGACCGACGATTTATCCTCTCTGCTTTTTCTCTCGTCAAAAGCAGATCAGCATAATATCAATCTGGCTGACAATAGACACGTCAACGAAGTAATGTGCACTGGTTGCCACCTCTTTGTCGGACAATGACGGGGATTGTCGGAGTGGTTGCTCAGGGACAATGTTAAAGCGAGGCATCTACTCTGGTAGATCTTGGGCAAGGTTGAGCGAATGCCCGCTGCGAAGCCGGTGCATGCAATCGTGGGGAGGACGAAGAACAGTAACTACACTTTAGCAACACTCCATATTGATGACTGCGCAAAACAAAAGAGCGCCAGAAAGCAACCGTACACGGGATTGCTTAGCCTGGCGCTCAAAGCCGGAATGGTCTGGGGGCTAATTAACTTTGATTTCGACCCTGCGGTTCTTGGCTCGACCCTCAGCGGTCGCGTTGGAAGCGATCGGTTTGGATTCGCCAAATCCCTGACCCGAGACCCGGCCGCTCTCCACACCCTTCTTCACTACGTAGTCCCTCACCGACATCCAACGCCGATCCGATAGCTTCAGATTGTAGGCCTCGGTACCGACGCTGTCCGTGTGACCCGATAGAGCCACTCGGCTCGCCTTGTTCTCGTTCATGAACGCAACCAGCCGATCGAGAATCTGCGCCGCTTCTGGCTTGATCGTGCTCTTGTCGAAGTCAAACAAAACGTCATCCAGTATGATCGTCCGCTCGACCTTTGGCGCCGGTGGCGGTGGCGGCGGAGGTGGCGGTGCAGGCTTCGGAGGTGGCGGAGGCGGAGGTGGTGGTGGAGGTGGTGGAGGCGGAGGCGCTGGTTTTGGCGCGGGTGGTGGCGGCTCCGGCGTCAATAAATACGCTAGCCCGCCGCAAAGCAAAGCGCCTCCGAAAACACCAGCGGGAATCGCTTTACCCTCATTAAGCGGGTGGCCGTTATTGTGGTTTAT
>Ga0081455_10003067_pt1 | contig 19468 bp, 18 predicted proteins | sample TabmetS3T2R1_FD_70207 | JGI IMG/M metagenome (GOLD analysis project Ga0081455, IMG submission 70207) | Tabebuia heterophylla rhizosphere microbial communities from the University of Puerto Rico - S3T2R1 | ecosystem: Host-associated > Plants > Roots > Rhizosphere ... | reverse complement strand
CCAGTGAGGGAAGCACAGGATGAGACCCTCGGCCCTCTTCAGGATATCGACGTACTTGGCGACGGCGCTGGTATCGTAGCCGTTGCCCATGTATGTCCGCCGTTCTTCGACCGTCATCGTCGGATCGAATTGCTCGCGGTAGAGATCGGTCGAAACGACTTGATGGTCATTCCGCTCCAGAGTCTCCACGATGGTGCGAAACAGCGCGTGATCGTAGCTCTCGGTAAGAGGATGGCAGTGCACGACCTGGATCAACATGCTCGCGAAAACGCGAGCAGCGTGTCGGACGTTGCCCTTCTGGAAGAGCCCGGACGCGCACGGTCCGCGCCGGAAATTGTGATTGTACCGCCCTGGAAGGGCGGCTGGTAAGCCGGTTCACTCCGACCCATGTCGACATCAATGCCTGCCACCGATGAGAGCCCGGCTCTGATTTCCGTCGGCCATGCCGTGCCGCCGCACCGCCTGCTGCAGTCCGATGCCGCGGCGGCGGCGCGGCGCGTCTTCGCCCACCGCTACGCCGCTTTCGAGCGAATGGCGCCGGTCTTCGAAACGGCGGGTATCCGCACGCGCCATACTGTGAAGCCGCTCGATTGGTATCTCTCCGACCTGGGCTGGCCGGAGCGCAACGCGGCCTACCTTCAGGGCGCGGAGCACCTCTTCATCGATGCCGCTACGGCCGCGCTGGCCAACGCCCGTTGTCAAGCACGCGACGTCGACACCATCGTCACGGTGTCCTCGACCGGTATCGCCACGCCAAGCCTGGAAGCGCGCGTGGCTGGTCGGCTGGGCTTTCGCGCCGACGTCGAGCGCGTGCCGATCTTTGGCCTCGGGTGTGCTGGCGGCGTGACCGGGCTTGCGATCGCGAGCCGGCTAGCGCGCGCCCGGCCCTGCTCGACCGTGCTCCTGGTCGCCATCGAGATCTGCACCACGGCCTTTCGCATGGATGAGCTCACCAGCGCCAACATGGTGGCAACGGCACTGTTTGGCGATGGCGCTGCGGCGTGCGTTGTACGCAGCGGCGAGGATGGCCTGGCGCGAATCGAAGGCGCCGGTGAGCATCTGTGGCCCAACAGCCTCGACATCATGGGCTGGCGTATCGACCCGAGCGGGCTCGGCGTGATCTTCGACCGCGCCATTCCGCCGTTCGCCCAGGAGCATGTCGGAGCAGCGGTCGGCGGCATCCTGGAACGCCTGGGTGTGACGCATGGCTCGGTCGATCGCTTCGCCTGTCATCCCGGCGGCACCAAGGTGATTTCTGCGCTCGAGCAGGCGTTGCGGCTCGGCCAGGGTGCGCTCGATCACGAGCGGGCGGTGCTCGAGGCGTATGGCAATATGTCTGCGCCGACAGTCCTGTTCGTGCTGCAGCGGCTGGTCGAGGCGGGCCTTCCGCAGAGGACGGTGCTGACTGCGCTGGGGCCGGGCTTCACCTGCAGCTGCCTTTCCTTGGCAGCGGCGTGATGATCGTTGCAGGGTCGATCCTCGGCTTGGTCACCCTGCAGCGTCTCGGTGAGCTTGTTCTTGCGCACCGCAATACCGATAGGCTGCGCGCTCAGGGTGCCTATGAAGTGGCGGCTGGCCACTATCCCTTGATCATGGTGCTGCATGGTGCATGGCTGCTCGGGCTTTGGTATCTAGTCGTGCGGCTTGGCCTTGAGGCGCAAATAAGCTGGGCTTGGTTGGCCGCGTTCATAGTCCTTCAGCTCCTGCGGGCCTGGGTGATCGCCACATTGGGGCGGCGCTGGACGACGCGCATCATCGTGCTGCCGGGCGCACCGCTGATCGCCCGCGGACCCTACAGGTACATCTCTCATCCCAACTACTGCGTCGTGGCCGCCGAGATCATGGTGTTGCCGCTGGTATTCGGGCTGATCTGGTATGGCGTCGCATTCTCGATGGCGAACGCAGCGCTGCTCTGGATTCGAATCCGCGCGGAAGAGGCAGCACTCGGCAGATGACGCCACTGCTGGACGAGCGTCGCGTCGGCGCCGGAACCTGGATCGGCTTTTGCGCCATGACGCTCGGCATGTTCATGGCAGTGCTCGACATCCAGATCGTCGTCACCTCGCTGCCGGACATCAGCGCCGCACTCGCCATTGCACCCGACAAGATGAGCTGGGTGCAGACCGCCTATCTGATCGCCGAGGTGATTGCCATCCCTTTGACGGGGCTGCTGACACGCGTGCTGAGCCTGCGCCGGTTGTTCGTGGGGGCACTCTCGCTGTTCACCTTGGCCTCGATGGGATGCGCGGCCAGCAGCGGCTTCGAGACACTGATCGTCGGCCGCGTCGTGCAAGGTTTTGCCGGCGGCGTGCTGATCCCTTCGGTCTTCTCGGCGGTCTTCCTGTTGTTTCCCATCCGGCATCAGGGCATCGCGACGACGTTGGGCGGCGTGATGGCGGTGTTGGCGCCAACGGTGGGTCCGCTGGTCGGCGGCTGGATCACCCAGACCTATTCGTGGCACTGGCTGTTCCTGGTCAATGTCCTGCCAGGCATTGCGGCCGCCGGCGTCGCCGCCTCGTTCCTGCCTCGTGAGGCGGGGGAGTACAGCCATGCACGCACGATCGACATGCCGGCCTTGCTGGTCATGGCCATGGCCCTCGCGGCCTTGGAAATCGGTTTGAAGGATGCGCCCAAGCACGGATGGGAGTCGGCGCGGGTGCTCGGCCTGTTGGCCGTCTCACTATGCACCGGCTTCCTGTTCGTGCGCCGCAGTCTCCGCCGCGATCAGCCGATCGTCGACCTCACGGCGCTCGCCGACCGCAACTTCGCCATCGGCTGCTGGCTGTCCTTCACCTTGGGCATCGGCCTCTACGGCTCGGTCTACCTGATGCCGGTGTTCCTGAGCTTCGTGCGTGGGCACGATTCGCTGGAGATCGGCCGGATCATGCTGGTCACCGGCGTGGCGCAGCTCATCACCGCCCCGATCGCCGTCGAGCTGGAGCGTCGTTTCGACGGACGGCTCCTCATGGCCGGCGGTTTTGCCCTGTTCGCCGCAGGCCTGGGCTTGAGCGTCTTTCAGACCTGGGAAACTGACTTCGACGAGATGTTGCTGCCCCAGATCCTGCGTGGCTCGGCTATCATGTTCTGCCTGCTGCCGCCCACGCGGTTGGCGCTCGGCCATTTGACGCTCGAGCGTGTCGCCGACGCCAGCGGCTTGTTCAACCTGATGCGCAATCTCGGTGGCGCCATCGGCCTGGCCTTGATCGATACCGTCATATTCGGCCGCGCCGCAATCCATGCCGAGCAGATCGGTCAGCGGCTGAAACAGGGCGATGTCTCGGTGGCGCCGCTGGTCGGCCTGGAGCCCGAAACGGTGGCCAGCGCCGCCAGTCGGGTCATCGATCAATCGACGATCGACTTCGTCCGCCCGCTGGTGGAGCGGGCAGGCCTTGTCGCCGCCATCAACGACGCATGGGCGATGCTTTCGGTGGTGACGGCATTGGCACTTCTGACGCTGCCCCTGGTGCGACGCGTCAAATGACCCGTTGAGCGCGGGCAAACGCCATGTAGAGCTCGTGCGCCTGACGGGCGATCGGGCCAGGCTGCAGGTCGCGGCTTTCGTAGCGGATGACCGGCTGCACCTTGCCGGCATTGCCTGTGGTGAAGATCTCGTCGGCATCGTCGAGCTCGGCAGGCACGACCGTGCGCTCTTCGACCGTGATGCCGGCATTGCGCAACAGCTTGATGGTGCGATGGCGCGTAATGCCGGCGAGGAATGTCCCATTGGGGATGGGCGTCGCCACCGTGCCGTTCCTGGCGAGAAAGATGTTGGAGCTGCAGGTCTCGGCCACGTTGCCCAGCGCATCGAGCACGATGCCGTTGTTGAAGCCGCGCGCCTGCATCTCGGCGGCGCCGCGTGAAGAGTTGGGGTAGAGACAGCTCGCCTTGGCGTCGGTCGGCGCGCTTTCAGGCGTGGGCCGGCGAATGCTGCGACAGAGGCCGAGCGTGAGCGGCGTGCCGGCACGCATCGGCGAGTGATAGACGCAGAGCAGAAACTGGGTCGACGCGCCGTCGACCGAGATTGGCCCTGGCCCGCCCTTCGTCGCCCAGAACATCGGCCGCACGTAGAGCTCGGCCTTCGGCCCGAAGCGTCGAATCGCCTCGTGCATCAGCTCGAGGATCTCCGCGGCCGTCTTGGTCGGCTTTAGTCCCAGCGAGCGAGCCGAACGGACGACGCGTTCCGCATGGAGGTCGAGGTCAGGCCCGCACCCTTCGAAAGCACGACCGCCGTCGAATACGATCGAGCCGAGCCAGAAGGCATGATCGCGTGGGCCCAGAATGGCTGGGTTGCCCTCGTGCCACGAGCCGTTCCAGTAGGTGAGCGTGTCCATCGCCAAAAATCCCCGCGTCGGAAGCGGGCGCTTCTAGCAGACCGAGAGCGTTGCGGCCATCCCGGTGTCGGTCGTGGCAAAAAGGTGGCGGAATAGGCGCGCGAATTCCTCTCCTGGGGCGCGAAACGGTACCGAGCCTGCTTGCGTAGTCTCTATCAGGCGTTGGCCCGAGAAGGGCCGCGCACAAGGAGGCAATCATGTTGAAGCGCATTGCGATCACGTCCGTTGCCGCTGCCGCGATCCTTTCCGCGGCGGCGATGGTCGGCGCATCGCTGACGCCGGCGGCCGCCCAGGTCAGCATCACGTTCGGCTCGCCGCCGCCACCGCCGGTGTACGAGGTCGTGCCGGCACCGCGTACCGGCTATGTCTGGGCACCGGGGCATTATGTGTTGGCTACCGACCGTTACAGCTGGATCCCGGGCCGATGGGTCGTGGCGCGACCTGGCTACCGTTATGTGCCTGACGCCTGGGAGCGCGTGATCATCAGCGGTCGCGAGCAGTGGCGCTACGTGCCGAGCCGCTGGGACCGCGACGGCGATGGCATTCCGGATCGCTACGAACGCCACAGCTGGAACAACAATGGGCCGTGGGGTGACAGGGATCATGACGGCATCCCCAACGCCTACGATCGATACGACAACCGGCGTTGGTAAGAGCTGAAGCAAAGCGTAGGCGTTCGAGGAAGCGGGCTCGCGAAAGCGGGCCCGCTTTCTTCTTGTTAACGATTGTATCTGGACGAGGGCGAATGCGGCTGAATGGGCGCGCGAATTCCATGATCGGCTCGAGGCACAGCGCAAGACCCGCTCCCGTACTTCAATTGAGCGCGGATCGTCGCGCACAGGAGGACATCATGATGAAGCGTACGGCCGTCACCCTGCTTGCCGTCGCCGCTATTCTTGCACCGGCGGCGCTGACGCCGACAGCAGCGCAACCCTTGGGCGTCACCTTCTCCATCGGTACGCCGCCGCCGGCACCGGCCTACGAGGTCGTGCCGGCACCGCGACCGGGCTATGCCTGGGCGCCGGGCTTCTGGCGATGGGAGAACGTGCGGCACGTCTGGGTACCGGGTCATTGGATCGTTGGCCGGCCAGGCTACCACTGGGTCGCCGATCGCTGGATCGAAGGGCCGCGCGGCGGCTGGCACTATCATCCGGGCTTTTGGTCGCGCGGCTGAAGGAATATGGTCGGTCATTGAAGAGCGGGGCGCTTCGGCGCCCCGCTTCTTTTTTGCTATTGTGCGGCCAAGCAACATCAGGGGAAACAGCTCAGTGCCGCTGCGCCGCCATCGCTTTGGTCTTTCCGTCGCTCTTGCCACGCCCTTCGCTGAGGACAGGTCCATCGACCTGCCGCGGCTGGTCGCTCATGCCCGTCAGTCGCTGGCTGACGGCTGCACGAGCATCACGGCGTTCGGCACCACAGGCGAGGGTGCGTCACTCGGCCACAACGAGCGGCAGCGCGCGCTGGGTGCATTGGTCGGTGCCGGCGTCGACCCCGAAACGCAGCTCGTCGTCGGCATCGCCGCGACCTCGGTGGAGGATGCGATTGCCCAAGGGCGCGCGGGCCTGATGCTGGGTTGCCACAGCTTCCTGCTGGCACCGCCGTTCTATTTCAAGGGCGTCCAGGATGAAGGCCTGTTCGATTGGCTCGCCGCCGTCCTTGCCGGGCTTGGCCCCAAGGCGTGCAATGTCATCCTCTATCATATTCCACAGGTCACTGCCGTCGGCCTGTCGATCGATCTCATCGCTCGCTTGCGACAAGCGTTCCCCGGACAGGTGGCCGGCGTGAAGGACTCCTCGGGTGACTGGAGCAATGCGGAGGCGTTGCTGCGGCGGCATGGCGACCTGCACATCCTGATTGGCGACGAGCGCCTGCTGGCAGGCGCCATGGCGCATGGCGCATCAGGCGCCATCTCCGGTCTCGCCAACATCGCGCCCGATCTTATGCTGCCGCTGCTCGACGGCATCGAGGAGTCGCGGGTCAACGCCCTGGTCGAGCAGGTGTTGCCCTATGCCGTGACGGCCGCCATCAAGGCCCTGATCGGGCTGCGCCGTAACGACCCGATCGCCTGGAGCCGCATGCGAGCGCCGCTGGCGTCTCTGGGCGAGGCTGATGTGCGCAAGCTCGGCGCTGCCATAGACTCGATTCGCGCCAAGCGCGCTGCCTGATCTCTTCCAGCGAGGACGCCATGACCGCTCCGCTCACCATCCGCCTTCATCCCAACGACAACGTCGTTGTCGCGCGCATGGACATCCTCCCCGGCACCAAGGTCGAGGGAGACGTTGCGCCGGCTACGCGCGTGCCGCCCGGTCACAAGATACTGACCAGGCCGGTGAAGCAGGGCGAGCCATTGCGCAAATACAACCAGGTGATCGGCTTTGCCACGGAGGATCTCGCCCCTGGTACGCACATCCATACGCACAACTGTGCCATGGGCGATTTCGAGCGCGACTACGCCTTCTGCATCGACGCGCACCCGACCGACTATGTGCCCGAGACCGACCGCGTGACGTTCCTCGGATATCGCCGGGCCGATGGCCGCGCCGCAACGCGCAACTATATCGGCGTCGTCACCACGGTGAACTGCTCGGCCGCGACCAGTCGCATGATCGCCAAGCAGGTCGAGCCGCTGCTGGCCGAGTTTCCCAAGATCGATGGGGTGGTGCCGCTCACTCACGGTGGTGGCTGCGGCATGGCGGCGTCCGGGTTGGAGATGGACGTCTTGCGCCGCACGCTCGCGGGCTATGCGCGGCACCCCAACATGGCGGCCGTTGTCGTCCTGGGCTTGGGCTGCGAGGCCAATCAGATCTCCGGTCTGATGGCGGCGGAGGGGTTGAAGGAAGGGCCTCGCCTCATCCCCATGGCCATCCAGGACGAGGGCGGGGTGTCCAGGACCGTGGCGCGCGCCGCAGCCTTCCTGAAGGAGCTGATGCCCGACATCAACGCCGTCACGCGTGAACCCATTCCCGCCAGTGAGTTGATCCTCGCGCTACAGTGTGGTGGATCGGACGGCTATTCGGGCATTTCCGCGAATCCGGCACTTGGTGCGGCTGTCGACCTGCTGGTGCGGCATGGCGGGACGGCGGTGCTGTCGGAAACGCCGGAAATCTATGGTGCCGAGCACCTTCTGACTCGCCGCGCTGTCTCACGCGAGGTTGGCGAGAAGATCGTCGAGCGCATCCACTGGTGGGAAGAACATTGCGCGCGCACCGGCGGCGAAATGAACAACAATCCCTCGCCGGGCAACAAGGCGGGCGGGCTTACCACCATTCTCGAAAAGTCCTTGGGTGCAGTTGCGAAGGGCGGCACCACGAACCTGGTCGATGTTTACAAATATGCCGAGCCGATCACCGCCAAAGGTTTCGTCTATATGGACTCGCCCGGCTACGATCCGGTGTCTGCGACAGGGCAGGTTGCCGGCGGTGCCAACGTTTTGTGCTTCACCACGGGCCGCGGCAGCGTCTTCGGTTGCAAGCCCACACCTTCACTCAAGCTTGCAACGAATAGCTCGCTCTATCGACGCATGACTGACGACATGGACATCAACTGCGGCAGCATCGTTGATGGTGAGGAAACGATTCAGGAGAGTGGACAGCGCATCTTCGATCTCATTCTTCGTACGGCGTCAGGCCAAAAGACCAAGTCCGAAGCTCTGGGAATCGGCGACGACGAATTCGAGCCTTGGAAGATCGGCGCCACAATGTGACTGCGGCGAGGCAACTAACTTGACTTGGGGGCGTTAGACCCCCATATGCGGCCCTACGACTTACGAACTTGGCCTTGCTTTGGCGGCCCAGCCCTTAAAGGCTACGGACTAACCCAACGAGCTAACTTCCAAATTCATCGAGTTGTCGCGGACCGTTGCAACGAGCGCTCGGGACGCGCGTGTTTGTGTCTTTAGGGCTCGACTAACTGCCGAGGAGCGAGAGCAATGGCGACAGGTACGGTAAAGTGGTTCAATGCCACCAAGGGTTTCGGGTTCATCCAGCCGAGTGATGGCGGCAAGGACGTATTCGTCCACATCAGTGCTGTCGAGCGGGCGGGCCTGAACGGCCTCAACGAAGGCCAGAAGGTCAGCTACGAAATCGCCACGGAGCGTGGCCGGTCGGCAGCCGTGAACCTCAAGGCGGCTGAATAGCTCGTCGCTTCTGCCGATGCCCATTCTTGTCGGCACGGCTTTTCTCTGCCCACAAGAGCGGTAAGTTGCTCCTCCTCGAAGGTCGAGGAGGGGCAACGTATGTCTGGCGATCTGCACTACCTGTCGCTTCATGAGGTTGCGCGACGGATTAAGACGCGCGAGCTTGCGTCTGCCGAAGCAACCCAGGCGATCCTCGATCGAATCGAGAAGCTCGACCGCAGGCTCAAGAGCTACGCCACGGTGACAGCCGAGCCTGCTCTGCAGGCTGCGATGGAACTGGACGCAGAGGCGGCGGCTGGCCAATGGCGCGGTCCGCTGCATGGCGTGCCCATCGCGGTCAAGGATCTTTGCAACACGGTGGGCATTCCCACGGCGGCCGGCATGCCGATCCGCGCCAGGCACGTGCCAGCCAAGGACGCCACCGTCGTAGGCCGCCTCAAGCGGGCGGGTGCTGTGATCGTGGGCAAGCTGCAGATGACCGAAGGTGCTTACGGCCTGCATCATCCCACCGTCGATCCGCCGGTCAATCCCTGGAACGGCGCCTATTGGACCGGGGTCTCTTCTTCGGGCTCAGGGGTGGCAACAGCGGCGGGGCTCTGCTTTGCCTCGTTGGGCTCGGACACCGGCGGGTCGATCCGCTTTCCCTCGACAATGAACGGCCTTTCGGGGCTCAAGCCGACCTGGGGCCGCGTGAGCCGAGCCGGCGTCTTCCCGCTGGCCGAGTCGCTGGATCACGTCGGCCCGATGTGTCGTAGCGCGCTCGATGCCGCTTTGGTGCTGGGCGTGATCGCCGGCGCGGATCCCGATGACCCGACGGCCTCGCCACAGGCTGTGCCGGACTATGGCGGGCTTGCACGGGCTGGCATCACGGGTCTCAGGCTTGGCATACCCAGCAACATTGCCGACATGGATGCCGATTCGCAGCGTGCCGTCGACGGCGCTGCAGCGACACTGAAAAGTGCCGGCGCGACCGCGGTCGATGTGGCGCTGCCGGCGCTGGATGAAGCGGCCTTAAAATGGCTGCCCATGTGTGGCGTGGAAGCTGCCCTTGCTCATGAGCACACCTTTCCGGTCCGGCGCGCCGAGTATGGGCCCGACTTTGCGGCCTTGCTCGATCTCGGTCGCAGCCTCTCCGCGCTCGATCTTGCCAAGCTGCAGTTGCTGCGTGCCCGCATCAAGGGCGAGATGGACCGTCTGCTGGCCTCTGTCGATCTGCTGCTGCTACCGGTGATGGGCGTGGCGGCACCGTCGCTCGCCGGCATGCGATCTGCCGGCCGTACGCCCGAAACGATTGCAGCCCGGCTGCGCTACACCGCGCCCCTCGACATGAGCGGCCATCCGACGCTGACCCTCCCCGGCGGTCAGACGGCCGACGGGGTGCCGGTCGGTTTCCAGATCGTCGGCCGTGCCTTCGACGAGGCGGCGATCCTTGCCGCCGGCCATGCCTACCAGCAGGACACGGACTGGCACCTGAAGCGCCCGCCGCTCTGATCTTGCTGCGTGGACGGTGAGTCGCCGTTACGGTAGCATTACTCCACGCTTCACTGGGGAGTGGGGCGGGATGCGGGGCAGGATGTGGTGTGGAAAACAAGATTGGTGCCCGCCGCTTTGCGGCTGAGCGTCCTTGAGGCGGCCTTGGTCGAGGTGCTGCAGGCTCGACGCACCCTCATATGGGGGCCGATCGTGGTCGGCGACCGGCCATGACCCACTTCTTCAGGAAACACCTCAGGCTCAAGCCCAGCATCCTGGGGTCGTTCCTCCTCCTCGCCGTTCCCGTTCTCTTCACCATCATCGCCGTCACCTATTTCGCCAATGATGGCATCGCGCGCAGGAATGTGGTCGAGCTGCTGCAGCGCTTCCGCACCGATGCTCTGGAGAACATCCAGGACGACTTCGACCCGCTGAAATCGCTGATCCGGTCGGCCGCGACACTCGGCGAACAGTATCCCGAATTCTACGCCACTGACCGCTGTCTGAAGTATTTCTATAGTATTCTGCTACACAACCCCAAGATGGTGAGCGTCTATGTCGGGTTGGAAGACGGTTCCTTCCGCCAGACGCGGCGAGTCGATCCGGGGGTCATGATCCAGGACAAGATGCCGCCCGACGGCGCGAAGTACGCCTATCGCTGGGTGCTGCCGAAGCCCGGGACGCCAGCCATCGATCGCTATCTTTTCCTCGACGCCAACCTCAAGGAGCTGGGGAGCAGCGAGCAGCCGACCAGCTACGATCCCCGGGCCAGGCTCTGGTATCGCAGTGCGGCGCAGGCCGGTACGACGATGATCACCGATCCCGACATCTTCGCAGCGCTCGGCCTGATTGGCTTCACGGTCGCCGCTCCATTCTACGGCGACGGAAAGTTGCTGGGCGTCGCCGCCACCGACATCACGCTCGATGGGCTCGGCGCCTATCTCTCCGAGCGCAAGATCAGCCCGGGCACGCTCTCCTACATTCTCGACGGCCAGGGTCGTGTGATTGCGTCGTCAGACCTGTCGAAGACCTACACCAACGTCGACGGCAAGCTCGAGCTCAGCCATGTCACCTCCCTCGACAACGACTTGGCCGCCATGGCCTACGCCGCCCGTCCACGCGGCAGTGAGGAGACGTTCTCCATCACGCATCGCGGCAAGGAATACCTGGCGAGCCTCTCGCCACTCGCTCCGGAGTTCGGCAAGAAGTGGCAGCTTTTCATCATAACGCCGATGTCAGACTTCACGGCGGAGTTCGAGCGCAACAACAATTTCCTGGTGATCTTCGGGCTGCTGGCGACCGCCGTGCAGATCCTGGTGATTTATTTGCTGACCGGTGTGATCTCGCGACCGCTGGAGAAGCTTGCTTTCAAGGTCGAGAAAGTCCAGGAGCTCGGCGCGGAACAGCTCCCGACAGTGCAGTCGCCCATTCGGGAGATCTGGACCTTGTCCAGGGCGATCGACACCTTGGACGCTGCCGTCAAGTCGTTCTCTGCCTTCGTTCCCGTGGGCTTGGTTACACAACTGCTGCACTCCGAGCAGAAGCTGGAGCTTGGAGGTCACAGCCGCTTCCTCACCATCTTCTTCTCCGATCTCGAAGCCTTCTCCACCCTTTCGGAGGAAGTGCCCTCGCAGGAGCTGCTGCTGCGAGTCTCGGCCTACCTCGAGCTGGTCACCAAGACCGTCAATCAGGAGCATGGGACCATCGACAAGTTCATCGGCGATGGCGTCATGGCCTTCTGGGGAGCACCTGCGCTGCTCGACGACCACGCCTGGCGTGCCTGCGTGGCCGCAGTGCGCATCCAGCGCGGCATGGATGCCCTGAACGAACGCTGGCAGGCCGAGGACCAGAAACCGCTCAATATCCGTATCGGTATCCACAGCGACGCGGTCCTGGTCGGCAATATCGGCTCCAAGGAGCGGATGAGCTACACGGTGATGGGCGATGGCGTGAACGTCGCCGCACGCCTGGAAGGCATCAACAAGGAGTTCAAGACGCGCATCTGCATCAGCCACGCTGTCTTCAAGGAGGCCGGCGAGCGGTTGTGCGTGCGGCCGATCGACGATGTCGCGGTCAAGGGAAGGCGCGCCAAGATCCCGGTCTACGAGCTCTTGGGCGTCTTCGGCGCCGACGATCCCGGGCTGGAACCCGATCCGGCGACCCTGAGGCTTTGCCGCCTGACGCGGCTCGCCTACGAAGCCCTGATCCAGGAAGACTTTGGCTTGGCGGCGCGGCGATATCGCGAGATATTAGATGAGTTCCCGGACGATCCTGTGGCATCGGCAATGGGGAGCCGGCTGGTCAGGGCGTAAGGGCGTAACGCGGTTCTGTCCCTCTTGGGAGAGGCATGGGATGGAGCGCGGGTTTGGGGGTATGTGGTGTTCAAACCAAGTCTGGCGCCGGATGTTCCATCCGGCCTGATGTTCGCCGCGTTGCGGCCCAGTGAATATACGGCGGCTCTGATCCAGGTGCTGCAGGCCAACCATGCGCTCGTGGATGGCAAGTGCGTCCTCGAGATCGGTTCGGGAAGCGGCGTCGTGCTGGCTGCGCTCGGCGACCTGGGTGCGTCCTCGCTTTGCGGCATCGACATCGAGGAAGACGCCGTCGCCGCGGGGATGCTGCTGCTCGATGGGTTGGGTCACGGCAAGCTGGCTGAATTCCACCAGGGCGACATGTGGCGGCCGGTGGCGACGCGCCGGTTCGATCTGGTCGTCGCCAACCTACCGCACTTCCCCATGTTTGACGGCCACCTTCCGGGACGCCTTCAGACTTGGAGCGCCGGCGGCATTGACGGCCGTCGCTTGCTCGATCCGTTCCTCGAAGGGCTCGGCCAGCATCTTGCGCCTGGCGGCCGTGCCTTCATCACCCACAATGGTTTTGTCGGCGTTGACCGCTCCCGTGATATTCTCGCTCGCTCCGGTCTTGCACTGAAGGTCGTTCTCACGACGCTGGTGAATATGTCCGATGAGAAGCTTGCGTGCATGACGGAGAACGTCCTCGCGGACGAGCTCGGCCACACGATACACCGGTACGGCCCGTACGCGTTTGCCGAGGTCCACGTCGTCGAGATTGGTGCCGCCGGGACGATCGGCTGATGCACTGCCGCTCCGTCGTTCTGAAGGTGCTGGCCTTGCTCACCTTGCTGATTGGCGTCTCGCCGCTCCATGCCCAGCGAGCCGATTCGCCCGATGCCGCCCTGGCGCGTCTGTTGCAGGAGGCGCGGGCGAGCCTGCCTGCCGCCTGTTCGCAAGCCAATGCTGACCGGCTCATCAAGATCCTGTGCGTCAAGCGCATCCGCATCGGCGTGCGCGAGTATTATCCGCTGTTCGGCACGCGAACCGGCGATAAGCGTGAGGGCTATGAAATCGACGTCGGGCAGGCGATCGGCCGCATGCTCGGCGTCGAGGTCGAGTTCATCCGCGTCAATGCCGCCACGCGCATTCCGCTGTTGGCCGAGGATCGCATCGACCTCGTGATCGCCACGATGGGCCACAACACCCAGCGCGACTCCCAGGTCCGGTTCATCCGTCCTCACTACTATCGATCCGAAACCGTCGTCGTCGGCTCGCGTGCCTTGCCTATTGCCAACATGACCGATCTTCCTGGGCGCACGGTGTGCGTGACGGTGGGCAACGGCTCGAATGCCGAGCTAGTGGCGCAGGGCGTGCGCCTGATGTTGTTCGACGAGGCCGGTGTGCTGCCTGACCGGCTCAAGGACCAGACCTGCACCCTGACGGCACAGGACGACAGCTTCTTTGCCTACTACTTCACCGATCCTGACTTCGCCGCGGCTTACTTTCCGAAATTCGGCTTTGCCCAGGTGCCGTGGGGCATGGCCGTAGCGCGCCAAGGCAGCGAGGAGCTGGCGCGAGCGCTCGACCTGATCAGCCAGATCTTCCACCGCGACGGGCTGTTCATGGACATCGCGAAGTTCAATCGCATCGGTACGGCCTTTCTCGAGCAGCAGCAGCGCGTGTGGCGGCGACCGGAATGCAACACGGATGCCGGCAGTGCGAATCCGGCCTGCATCCTGCCGCCGCTGGATGCTGCGCTGAAGCCAACGCCGTTCGCCTCGGTGGTATCAGCGGCCGAGAGCTGGCTCGATGCCAATTTCGATATCGAGCTGTCATTGCCGATGCTCAAGACGGCGCCGGCCTGGTCGATGTTCAAGGACGGCGTGTTGAACTCCTTGATCCTGATCGCCGGGGCGCTCATGGCGACGCTGGCTCTGGCCTTGTTGTTCGGCGCCGCCATGGGCGCGCGCTTCGCGCCGCTGCGTTGGCTCGCGCGTCTCGTCACGGTCACGCTGCAATCCTCGCCGATCGTGCTGACGCTCGTCATCGCCGCGGCGATCGTGCATGCCTTCTTCGACTATTCCGACGTTGTGGCGATGGCCGCCTCGATCGCCGCCCTGGGGCTGGCCAACGGCAGCAATGCCGGTCAGGCGGTCTCCGAGGCGATCTGGAGCCTGCGGGCGGAGCGCTCGCCGGCGGTCGGCGTGGACCTGTTCGGCCGCGCGCTGGGCCGCTCGTCGACGCAGATCGTGGCCTTCCTGATCAATGCCGCCAAGGGCACGCCGATCGCCAGCTTCATCGGCGCGCCGGAGCTGTTGAGCACCCTCACTGACATCACCTCGTTCTCCAGCGGTCGCGCGACAACCTACACCCTGCTGCTGATCTTCTACACGGTGGTAGTCATGGTCGTGGTCTGGTTGTGCGGCAAGCTCCGGCTGTATCTCGAGGGTCGACAGGCGCGTGCCGAGGTGGCGACATGAGCGACTTGCTGGAACAGCTCTCGTCCGATTTCCTGCCACGTTTCCTGCTCGGCATGGTGGTCAATTTCGAGATCGCTCTCCTGGCCCTGGCGATCGGCTTGGCGCTGGGCTTGCTGCTGGCCCTTGGCCGGTGGCACGGCCGTGTTGCGGGCGGCATCGCTGCCTCGGCGGTGGCGCTGATGCGGGCGGCGCCGACCTTCGTGGTGATGTTCTTTCTGCTGAACGCGATACCGCGCGACGCCTCCTTGTTCGGAATGCCGCTGGCTTTGTCGGGTGTTGCGGCGGTGGCGTTGTCATTGGTGCCCTATTCGGCGGCCTATATCTCCGATGCCGGCCTCGATGCCCTGCGTCACTGGCGTGCCGGATCGCCGTTGGGCGCGTTGCTTTTCCTGCCCAACATTACGCGGGCGTTCTTTGTCCTGGTTATGTCCTCCAGCGCCGGCGCCGCGATCGGCGTCACCGAAGGCATCACCGTGATTCTTCGTGAAGCGGATCGTCTGCCATCGCTTGACGAGAGGTTGCTCCTGTTCGCCATGGGCATTGCCCTGTTCGGCATCCCGTTGCAATTGGGTTTCGTGTTGATTGGTATGGTCCAGCGTCTCCTTGGCCGTCGTGCAGCGGTGACGGACGAGGCGAGCGCATAGTCGTCGTCGGGAGCCCCAATGCAGTACGACTCCATTTTTCGACCCGGGCTGTTTGCCGGGAAGACGGTCATCGTCACGGGCGGTGGTTCCGGCCTGGGGCGCTGCACCGCCCACGAGCTGAAATCGCTCGGGGCGCGCCTGGCGCTGATTGGCCGAACCGCCGACAAGCTGGAGCAGGTCAAGAAGGAGCTGGAGGACTCCGAGACCTTTACCTTCGCGGCCGACCTGCGCGACGAGGCTCAGGTGAAAGCGGCCGTGGATGGCGTGTTGGCCTGGAATGGTCGCATCGATGGCCTCGTCAACAATGCCGGTGGGCAGTTTCCCGCGCCGTTGAAGGACATCTCGCTGAATGGCTGGAACGCCGTGGTTGCCAACAACATGACCGCGACCTTCCTAATGTCCAAGGAAGTCTACCGCCGATGGATGGAGCGGAACGGCGGCGCGATCGTCAATGTCGGTGCCGATTTCGAGCTTGGGATGCCCGGCATGGCGCACAATGGAGCGGCCCGCGCCGGACAGGCCAACTTCACTTATTCGGCGTCGGTCGAATGGGCGCATTCGGGCGTGCGGGTCAATTCCGTCCTGCCCGGGTTCATCGCTTCGTCAGGCCTGGATCGCTATCCCGAGCGCGCCCATGACGTGCTGCGGAGTGTGCGCGAGCGCATTCCCATGAAGCGCCACGGCACCGAGTCCGAGATCGCGGGCGCCATCGTCTATCTCTTGAGCGAGGCAGCCGCCTACGTCACCGGCATCGCGCTCCGTGTCGATGGCGGCTTGCACAATATGGGAAAGTCGAGCTTCTACGAGGTGCCCGATCACGACCGCGCCAAACCGTACAACGGCTTTCCGCTCTATCGGCGCCCCAAGGTGCTGGGGTAGGGTAGCGGTGCCCTGCAGACAGCTATTTGGAGGCCAACGATGCCCATCAGTCGGTTTTTCTCAAGCATCGCCATGGCGATTGCAGGATGTGGCTTGGCGCTTTCCGCTCAAGCCCAGACCGCGAAGGCCTCCCTGAAGGATGCAAGCGGCAAGGATGTCGGCCAGGTGCAACTGCTGCAGACACCACACGGCGTTCTGCTGAAGCTGTCGGTGAAGGGCGTGCCGCCGGGCGAGCATGCCTTCCATGTCCATGCCGTCGGCAAGTGCGAGCCGCCCTTTACCAGCGCGGGCGGCCACTTCAATCCAGCCAGTCACAAGCATGGCATGCAGGCAGCGGACGGACCACATGCCGGCGACATGCCGAACTTGTTCGTTCCTGCCAGCGGCGCGCTCGTGGTCGAGGTCGCCAATCCCATGATCTCGCTGGTCAAGGGGCAGCCAAACTCGGTCTTCGACGCCGACGGCTCGGCGATCATCATCCATGCCGGCGCCGACGACTACAAAACCGATCCTGCCGGCAATGCCGGGGACCGCATCGCGTGCGGCGTCATCGTCGAGTGAGCTGACAACGAAATCTCAATTCGAGTTGGCAGGCGGATAGTTCCGGGAAGCGTTGGCGTCGTACATCGCCAGGCGCGCATCGAGCGCGACGACACCAGCATGAAAGGATCTTCCGATGTCCAAGGAACAGGAGAACAAGGCGATCGTCGGGCGTTGGTTCACGGAGTTCTGGGGCAATCCCTGGAACCCTGAGGTAATCGACGATCTCGCCGCACCCGACATGCTTCTGCAATACTCGCTGCATGCGCCGCGGCGCGGCCGCGAGGATGTGAGAGCGTTCATGATGGGTTTCCGAACCGCCTTTCCCGACCTGGGTTTCGGCGGTGCGGCCGACCTCATCGCCGAGGGCGACTATGTCGTCGGCCGCTGGGTTGGCGGCGGCACGCACACCGGGCCGGCCTTCGACGATTTCCTCTTGGGCGCGTTGCCCAAAGCGTCCGGCCGCAAGATGCATTTCACGGGCACGACCGTGATCCGCGTCGTCGACGGCAAGATCGCGGAGGAGGTCGGCCTCGACGACGGCGTGACGGCGCTCAGCCAGCTCGGCCTGATCCGCGCGGCGTAAGGCTTCAGCCGGCCATCACCGGCTCGCGGCCGACGATGGTCGTGCGATGCATGACGCGGCGTTCCGTGGGGTCGTGCGGCGTGACGGCGTGGACAGTGCAGCGATTGTCCCACATCAGCACGTCGTGCGGCTCCCACACATGCCGGTACATGTATTTGGGTTGGGCGGCGAATTCGGTCAGCTCCTCGATCAGCTGGCGCGCCGCCTCGTCGCCCATGCCTTCGATCGCGTCGTTGTAGATCGAGCTGATGTAAAGTGACTTTCGGCCGGTGACGGGATGGCGCCGCACCATCGGATGCCATACCGGGGGCATCGCGGCTTTTTCCTCTGCTGTCGGCGGTGGCGATCCGACCACCCGGCTCAGCATGCTGAAATCGTGGCGCGCCTTTCGGCCTTCCACCTGCCGGCGGAGGCTTCCGGGTAGGTCATCGTAGACCATGTACATGTTGATGAACTGCGTGACGCCGCCCGTGCGGCTGATCTCTATGCCGTGCAGCAGCGAGCCCAGGCTCGGCATCGGCCGATAGCTCGAATCGGTATGCCACTGGCGTGACGAGGAGAGCTGCTTCTGTGAGGGTTCAGACGGCTGCATCAGCCGTCCATCCTCGTCGACATTCGACACCAGGAAGATCTCCCTCACCCGGTCCGAGCGAAGGTGGAGCGACGTCTGATGAAAAATCTCAGGCTCGCCGAGCTGCCGCGTGAAGGCAACGTGCTCGGCGTCGGTGATGTGCTGGTCTGGAAAAACAACAACCAGATGCTTCATCCACGCGTCGGTGATGGCCTGCAGCGTTGCCATATCGGGCGGCCGCCGCATGTCGACGCCGCGGATCTCGGCGCCCAGTGCGGGATGTCGGGGTTTGACCGTGATCGTCATGCCGATAACCTCGCAATGCAAATGCCTGCAGGCTACAAGCATAGGCCGCGCGGGGCGGGGCGCAATCAGCGACGGCGCTGCCCGAACCGACAGGCGGACCGTGATGGAGGACAACGTCAATGGCGCAAGCCCATGGCCCGTTGCAGGGCGTCAAGGTCGTCTCTTGCTCCACGGCGCAGGCCGGCACCGTCCCGTGGATGCTGATGGCCGATCTTGGTGCCGACGTCATCAAGATCGAGCAGCCGGAGGGCGGCGATCCTTCGCGCCGCATGACTGTGCTGCCGGGCATGGGGAGCACGTTCTTCGAGACCAACAATCGCGGCGTCAAGAGCGTCACCCTGAACCTCAAGACGCCTGAAGGACGCGGTATCCTCCACCGTCTGGTGGCGCAGGCCGATATCTTCGGTCAGAACTTCCGGCCGGGCGCGGCAGAGAAGAACGGCTTCGGCTGGGACGAGCTGCGCAAGGTCAATCCCAAGCTGGTCTACCTCTCGATCTCGGGCTACGGCACCAAAGGTCCGAACGCCCACTTGCCCGGTACCGATTCGATGGCTCAGGCGCTGGGCGGCATTGCCGAGGCCTATTCCCAACCAGGGCAGAAGATGCGCACCGGCGTGGTCTCCGTGGCCGACGAGACGTGTGCGTTCCTGGCCTTCGGCGGCGCGCTTGCGGCGCTCACCCATGCGCGTACGACCGGCGTCGGTCAGAAGGTCGACCTCTCACTGCTGGGCGGACAGATCCGGCTGATGGGCTGGACGCTGACGACGGCGATGTGGCGCAACAAGAATCCCGTGACCGGCCAGGCACGCGTCACCGGCACGAAAGAACGGCCAGGCATCAGCGCTTCCTTCAACGACCGCGACGGCAAGCCGTTGGTCTTCCAGCTTGTCGGGCCGGAGAACTGGAGCCAGGCGATGACTGCGCTGGGGTTCTTCGACAAGCTGAAGGCGGCGGGCTTTGGCGAGCTGGGCGTGATCATCGACAACGACCAGAAACGCATCGAGCTTCTGGCGCTGCTCGACGAGCTCTTCGCGACCGGCACGCGCGAGGACTGGGTAGGCAGGCTGCGCGCCGCGGACATCGTCGCTGCGCCCATCAACACGCTCCTCGAGGCGTCCAACGATCCCGACGTGCTGGCCAATGGCTACGTCACCGAGATCGAGCACCCCAAGCATGGCACGCGGCTGAAGGTCCATGGCACGCCCTGGCAGTTTTCCGAAACACCAGCCAAG
>Ga0081455_10003066_pt1 | contig 19469 bp, 17 predicted proteins | sample TabmetS3T2R1_FD_70207 | JGI IMG/M metagenome (GOLD analysis project Ga0081455, IMG submission 70207) | Tabebuia heterophylla rhizosphere microbial communities from the University of Puerto Rico - S3T2R1 | ecosystem: Host-associated > Plants > Roots > Rhizosphere ... | reverse complement strand
CACGACGATGGCGTCGTCGACCACAAAGCCGACGGCGATGGTCAGCGCCATCAGCGACAGATTGTCGAGCGTGTAGCCGAACACCCACATCAGCGCGCAGGCGCCGAGCAGCGCCAGCGGCACCGTCACCGTCGGGATCACGGTGGCCCAGAAGCTGCGCAGGAAGATGAAGATCACCATCACGACCAGCGCAATGGTCAAGAGCAGGGTGAATTGCACGTCCTCGACCGCGGCGCGGATGGTCTGGGTGCGGTCGCTGATCACCTCGATCTTGATCGCCGGCGGAATGGCGCCGACCAGCCGCGGCAGCGTCGCCTTGATCTTGTCGACGGTCTCGATGACGTTGGCGCCGGGCTGCTTGAAGATCACCAGGAACACGCCGCGCTTGCCGTTGGCCCAGGCCGCCTGCTTGGCGTCTTCCGGCCCGGTGACGGCCTGCCCGATGTCGCGGATCCGCAAGGGACCGCCGTTGCGGTAGGCAATGATGACGTCGTTCCAGTCCTTGGAATTCGGCAACTGGTCGTTGGCGTAGATGGTGTAGGCGCGGTGCTCGCCGTCGATATTGCCCTTGGGGCTGTCGACGGTCGTGATCGCGATCTGGCTGCGCACGTCTTCCAGCGACAGGCCCTTGGCCACGAGCTTGGCCGGGTCGATCTGGATCCGGATCGCCGGCTTCTGCTGGCCGCCGATGATGACCTGGGCGACGCCGGAGATCTGGCTGATCTGCTGCGCAAGCTGGGCGTCGACGGCATCGCTCACGGTGGTCAGCGGCAGCGTGTCCGATGTGGCCGACAGCAAGAGGATCGGCGAGTCCGCCGGGTTGACCTTGCGATAGGTTGGCGGCGAGGGGAGGCTCTTCGGCAGCTGGCCGCTGGCGGCGTTGATCGCAGCCTGCACGTCATTGGCGGCGGCGTCGATCGGGCGGTTGAGATCGAACTGGATGGTGATCGCCGCGGTGCCGAGATAGCTGGTCGAGGTCATCTGCGCGACGCCGGGGATCTGCGCGAGCTGACGCTCCAGCGGCTGCGCCACCGACGAGGCCATGGTTTCCGGGCTGCCGCCGGGTAGCGAAGCCGAGACCTGAATGGTCGGGAAGTCGACCTGCGGCAGCGGCGCGACCGGCAGCAGCGGATAGGCCACCAGGCCGACGAACAGGATCCCCGCCATCATCAGCGAGGTGCCGATGGGATAGCGGATGAAGGGCGCGGAGATTCCTTCGCTCATTCGCTCGTCGTCCTGGCCTGAGCCTGATCCGAACTGGCGACGGCCGTCGTCACCAGCGTGCCCGGCTGAACCTTGAACTGGCCTGCCGTGATTACCTGCTCGCCGGGCGACAGCCCCTCATCGACCACGGAGCGGCCGTCGATCGAGCGCGTCACCTTGATCTTGCGGAGTTCGGCCTTGTTCTCCTTGTTGACCAGATAGGCGTAGAGGCCGTCGGGACCATGCTGGACGGCGTCGTCGGGAATGACGGTGGCGTCCTTCAGCGTCGCGATGAGCAGCCGGGTCGAAACCGACTGGCCCGGCCACAGCGCGTGGTCCTTGTTGTCGAACACGGCCTTGAGGCGAACGGTGCCGCTCGACGTGTCGACCTGGTTATTGATCAGGGAAAGCGCGCCGGTGGAAAGCACCCGCTTGCCGTCGGTGGAGAGGGCGATGGTTTGGGGAGAGCCGGCGGCCAGCGCAGCCTTGATGTTCGGCAACTGGTCTTCCGGCGCGGTGAAGATGATGGCGATCGGCTCGATCTGGGCGATGGTCACGATGCCGGTCTGCGTTGCGGCATTGACGATGTTGCCGACGTCGACCTGGCGCAGCCCGACGACGCCGGAGATCGGCGCCTTGACGGTGGCGTAATCGAGCTGGGTCTGCGCGTTCTCGATCATCGCCGCGTCGGCCTGGATCTGCGCCGTGAGCTGCGCGACGGTGGAGCGCTGCGTGTCGGTCTGTTGCCGGGTCGCGAATTCGCCGAGCTTGGTATAGCGCTGCAGGTCGAGGCTGGCATTGGCGAGGTTGGCTTCGTCCTGGGCCTTCTTGGCCTTGGCCTGGTCGAGCGCAGACTGGAACGGCCGCGGATCGATCTCGACCAGCGTATCGCCTTCCCGGACGACCTGGCCTTCCTTAAAGGCGATCCGGTTGATCTGGCCGTCGACACGGGTGCGGACGACGACGGTGTTGAAGCCTTGCACGGTGCCGAGGCCGGTCAGGTAGACCGGAAAATCGGCTTTCTCGACCGTGGCAATCCGCACCGGAACGGCGGCACGGGTGGGAGCGGCCTTCTGCGCTTCGGCGTGCGCCGGGTGGTCTCCGCCCTGGAATCGCTGCCAGCCGAAATAGCCCAGCGCGGCGATCGCTACGATCAGCAAAGCCCAACGGATGGTGCGCGACCTCGACATGATCATGGATTTCCGGAAGTTCCCCAATTCCTCCGGTATAACGTTCGCGCGTTCGCCCTGTACAAACACTAAGGCTTGAGAATCCTAAACAATTGGAAAGGTTGGCCGCGCGATCGGAGCCGGCTCCGCATGGGCGCCAAATGGCGCGCGATTTCCGGCATCTTTTCCAAGCAGGGTTGAATGCGGGATTGTTGTCGTTCATATCGCGCGCACCAATGTTTGGCGAAGATCGGGGGCACAGGATGGACGAACTGAACGGACGCATGATGGCGTGCCAGATTCTGATCACGGGACTGATCGCGCGCGTCGCAAATGATTCGCCCGATCCGTTGCGCTTCCTCACCGACTTTCGCGACGAGATCAAAGCCGTCGTCAGGGGCGTCAACATATCGGGCATGGACAACACCGATCGCGTCCGTCAGGTCGCGCAGTCGACGGTCGATGAATTGTTTTCGCTGATGAAGCCGCCGAGCACCGATTGATGCTCGTGAAGCGATGATGCAACCAGTGCCTGATTTTCCCGCGTTTCTTTCGTCTCTTTAGAATGCTTATTAGAACGCTTACAAAGTACTTTTAGAACCATTTCAAACTGCAGATTAGAATCGATGTGATCTGGAGGGATTCAACCGCAGTGTTGCCCCGATCGCGTTGACCCCAAAATTTTCACTCGGTACTGACCCACGCGGGACCATTCGCCGCATGTCGATTTGCCGCGAATTGAAATGATCAGGGGCACGTAAATGAATCCTAGGAAGGCACCGAGGTCGCTTCGCTCGGAAGCGGCGATCAACTCGCTCGGTCAGACGGCTGACAACAATTCCGGCAAGAAGGTTTCGGCCGTGGCCGGCCTCATTGCGGTGGCGTCGTTCTCCGGCGCTGAAGCGCAGCAATCCAGCCTTCCGCCGGTGACGGTCGATGCCCCGGTCGCTCGCCCGCGTCCTGCTGCTTCAAAACCCTCGGCGGACCAGGTCCGCGCCCGCACCGCGCTGCGCCGTGCCGCCCGCCGCTCGCAGTCGGCGCAGGTCGCTCCCGTGCCGTTTCCCAATGCGGGCGGGCTGGCGGCGGACCGCGACCCCTATGCCGATCCGGCCGCGCCCTACAAGGCGGATCGCGTGCAGGCGTCCGGCAAGTTTCCGGAGCCGCTGGTGAACACGCCGAAGACCATCACGGTGCTCACAAGGGAGGTGCTGGCGGATAAGAACATCACCTCGCTGCGCGAGATCGGCCGCTCGACGGCCGGCGTGACGCTGGGCTCGGGTGAGGGCGGCAACGCGTTCGGCGATCGCTTCTTCATCCGTGGCTTCGACGCCCGCAACGACGTCTTCATTGACGGCATCCGCGATCCCGCGGTCTCCATTCGCGAAAACTTCTTCACCGAGCAGATTGAAATCCTGCGCGGCCCGGCGTCGTCCTATGCCGGCCGCGGCACCGCCGGCGGCGCCATCAATATCGTCACCAAGCAGGCAGCCGACGGCAACTTCTACAATGCCGAGAATACGCTTGGCACCGATCGCACCAAGCGTGTCACGCTCGACGTCAACCAGGTGATCAGCCCGACCTTCTCGATTCGTACCGGCGGCATGTTCCAGGATGCCGGCGTCGCCGGCCGCAACTACGTGACCGACGATCGCTGGGGCGGCTTCATCTCGACCAAATGGACGCCGACCAACGACATCAAGATCACCACGAACTACGTGCACACCGACCTCAGCGGCTATCCGGATTTCGGCGTGCCCTATTATAAGCAAGGTAATGGGCCGGTCACTGAGTTCGGCATCCCGCGGACGAACTGGTACGGCTTCCTCAATCGCGACTTCCAGACCGCGCGGCAGGATTTCGGTACGCTGACGGCCGAGTACAAGCCCACCGACAACATCACGCTGTCCAGCCGGACCCGGGCGGAGCACTCGATGCTGGCCTATATCGGCACGTTGCCCAACGCCACGGTGGCGGGGACGGCGAATCCCAACCCGCTGACGTGGACGTTCACCGCGAGCCCGCAGAGCCGCAACCAGTGGGTCGATATCCTGGCGAACCAGGAAGACGCCACGTTCAAGTTCGACACTGGCTCGGTCAAGCATACGGCCACGGTCGGGGTGGAAGTCTCCAACGAGCGCGTCGGGATCGACCGCTATTCGGGGCTTTCTTCGGAAGCTTTTGGCAACAACGCGCAAGGCGCCGGCGGGTTGAGGGATCAGTCGATCTATGCACCGAGCTACACGTTCTTCCCGTTTGGCATCCCGTCACTGATCGGAAACCCGGTCCGCTACAATGTCGACAGCAAGGCTCTCTACGTCATGGACACCGCCAACTGGCAGGACACGATTATCCTGAACGGCGGCGTGCGCTACGATGGATACGACATGACCGGGCGGAACAACACGCAATCGAACGCGGTCAAGTCGGATTTCATCAACTACAATGCCGGCATCGTCTTCAAGCCGGTGCCGATCGGAAGCCTCTACGCGGCCTACGCGACCTCGACCAACCCGTTCGGCTCCGAACTCGACGCTACAGGCGGCGACTACGGCGCAATCGTTCTGAACGGCGCGGTCCTCGGCCCCGAACGCAACAAGGCGGCCGAAATCGGCACCAAGTGGGAACTGTTCGACCGCCACCTGCTGGTGACCGGCGCGCTGTTCCATACCGAGAAGGACAACGCGCGCGAGACTGTAAACGGCGGTCTGACGTCGGGCGCGGCCTATCAGGTCGAGGGTATCGACCTCGAGGTGAGCGGCAAGATCACCGATCGCTGGAGCGTTTTCGGCGGTCTGGTGCTGATGCGGTCGAAGGTCTTGCAGACGCAGATCCCTGGCAACATCGGACTGCAGATGGCCAACATCGCCCATGAATCCTTCAGCATGTTGTCGAAGTACAAGTTCGACGGCGGCTGGGAGCTTGGCGGCCAGGCGGTCTACCGCTCGAAGATCTATGGCGGCACCTTCGCCGCCAACACCGGCACCGAGCTTCCGAGCTACTGGCGCTTCGACGCGTTCGTCGAGAAGAAGATCGACAAGAACTGGACCATGAAGCTCTACGCCCAGAACCTGACCAACAAGCTCTATTACGACACGCTCTACCGCAGTGCGGTGCCGTTCGTCGCGGTCGCGCCGGGGCGGGCGTTCTACCTCGTTACATCAGCGAAGTTCTGATCGTGCTGATCTGTGTTCCCGAGGTGCTGAGCAAACAAGATGTGGCGGACTTCCGCCGCATCATGGGCGCTGCAAATTGGGAAGACGGCCGCTCCACCGCGGGGGCGCAATCGGCGATGGTCAAGCGCAACGAGCAGCTTCCGCCGGACAGCGAGGTTGCGCGCAAGCTCGGCCATCGCGTGCTGTCGGCGCTCACCGCCAGCCCGAGATTCATCTCGGCGGCGATCCCGCAGCAGATCTTCCCGCCGCTGTTTAACCGCTATGTGGCCGCCGGCGGCCACCATTTCGGTCTTCATGTCGACAACGCGGTGAGGGGAGATCCGCTCACGGGATTGCGGATCCGGACCGACCTGTCGGTGACGCTGTTCCTGTCGGAACCGGACGAATACGACGGCGGCGAACTGGTGGTGGAGGACCTCTATGGCTCACATGAAATCAAGCTCGCGGCCGGGGACCTCGTGCTTTATCCTGCGTCTAGCTTGCATCTGGTCACGCCGGTCACACGAGGTATGCGTGTGGCATCTTTTTTCTGGCTCCAGAGCATGGTACGGGATGCGCACGCCCGCAGCCTGATCTACGATCTCGATACCTCGATCCAGGCCCTGGTGGAGCGGCTGGGACGGGACGACCCTGAAACGGTCAAATTGACCGGCATCTATCATAACCTGATCCGCTACTGGGCCGAAGTATGATGAACATGTCTCTATCGCGCGTGACATTTGCAGTGAGCTTGTTGGCGACCCTGTCGCTGGCCGTGCCGTCGCTGGCGCAGCAGCAGGCGGCGCCCGCCACGCCATCCGCTCCGGCAGCTCAACCGGCGCCCGCAGCGCAGCAACCGCCCGCCCAATCCATTGCCCCTCAGGCCGCGCCGCCGGCACAGGCCGCGGCTTCGCCGGCGACGCCCGCCGCCGCCGCACTGGCCGAGGGCGAGAACAAGATGGCCAAGCTTGGCAAGGCGGCGATGTCCGAATTGTCGCCGTGGCTGATGTTCTGGAACGCGGACATCATCGTCAAATCGGTGATGATCGGTCTCGCCTTTGCCTCGCTCGTGACCTGGACCATCTTCCTCGGCAAGATGATCGAGCTCACGGTAATCCAGCGCAGGCTGCGCGGCGCGCTGAACAAGATCGGCGACGCGAGGTCGCTGGCTGAAGCGCAATTTGCGCTGGGCGCCAGGGGCAGCGTGCTGGCGTCCTTCCTGGCGGCGGCGATGCGCGAGGCGCGGCTGTCGGCGGGCATCTCGAGCGATGCCGGCATCAAGGAGCGCGCCGCGTCGAGCTTTGCCGAAATCGTTCGCGCCGAAGCGCGGCGTATCAGGCTCGGCATGGGCCTTCTGGCGACCATCGGCGCGACGTCGCCCTTTGTCGGCCTGTTCGGCACCGTCTGGGGCATCATGAACAGCTTCATCGGCATCTCGAAATCGCAGACCACGAACCTCGCCGTGGTGGCGCCCGGCATCGCCGAAGCGCTGCTCGCCACCGCGATCGGTCTGGTCGCCGCGATCCCCGCCGTCATCATCTACAATCACTTTGCGCGCGTGACCAAAGGCTATCTGGAGCTGGTCAACCGTGCGTCGGGCGCCGCGGGACGGCTCCTGTCGCGCGATCTCGACCGCACCCATGTCAGCGGCTCGCATTCGCGCACGGCGGCGGAGTAGGCGATGGGCGCGTCGATCGCAGAGACCGATCACGACGACGACGATTTCGCGGAATCGCACGAGATCAACGTCACACCGTTCATCGACGTCATGCTCGTCCTCCTGATCATCTTCATGGTGGCGGCGCCGTTGTCGACCGTCGATCTGCCGATCGATCTGCCGACATCCACGGCAACCCCGCAGAAGAAGCCGGACAAGCCGACCTATGTCAGCATCAAGCCCGACCTGGCGATCGCGATCGGGGAAAACTTCGTCAAGCGGGTCGACCTGGTCCGCGCGCTCGACGCGATGCCTGATGTCAAAAAGGATCAATTCATCTTCATTCGTGCCGACCGCGGCGTGCCCTACGGCGAATTGATGGACGTACTCGAAATTTTGCGCACCGGCGGCTATACGAGGCTCAAATTGACCGCGTTGGAGGGGGTTCCAGGGAGCACGACCCCGCCTGCGGCAACCGACAATTCGAAGCCCTGAGCGACGACGAGTAGGACATGTCGGATTTGGATGCCGGACAAAAGGCACCGCTGCGGCTCTGGGTGTTTGGAGCCATAGGCGCGCTTTTGCTTCACGTCGGCGGCGCGGCGCTGGCGATCGCCAATCTGGAGACCGGCGAACCGCAAAACTCCATCGGCGAGACCGGTATCGAGGTCGGCTATGAGCTGGCCGCGACCCAGCGCGAGCAGACAGACCTGCCGCCGGGGCCCGACACCGACGCCTCCCAGGCTTCGCCCCAGCTCGCCGAGCAGAAGGCCGAGGTCAAGGAATCGGAACTGCCGCAGGACAAGCCGACCGAGGTCGAAGAGGCCGACCGCGAGGTAACACCGAACGAGTCGAAGAAGCCGAAAGAAGACGATCCGAAGGTCGCGGCGGTGCAGACCCAGGCCTCGACCGAGTCAGTCGCGTCCGAGGCAACCGCGACGCCGGCCGCCATCGAGAAGGCGCGCCGCGAGCGGGCGAATTGGCAGACCGAATTGTTCCAGCATCTCGATCGGCACAAGCGTTACCCGAAAGAGCGCCAGCAAAAGACCGCGGAGATCCAGGTCCGCTTTACGCTCGACCGGCTGGGCCACGTGCTTTCGGTCGAGATCGAGAAGGGATCGGGCGACACGGTGTTTGACGAAGCGGCGCTTGCGATGGTGCGCCGCTCCGACCCCGTACCGGCGCCTCCGCCGCGGGTCGCAGACGAAGGGCTGAGCTTCACCCTGCCGGTGATCTTCCGCGTCAAGACCAAGAGCTGAGGCCCGCGCTTCCCGCTAGATCGGATAATGCTGCGGTCCGGTCTCGATCGTGATCCAGCGCAACTCGGTGAACTCGGCGATGCCGGCCTTGCCGCCGAAGCGGCCATAGCCTGACGCCTTGACGCCGCCGAACGGCATCTGCGCCTCGTCGTGGACGGTCGGGCCATTGACGTGGCAGATGCCGGAATCGATCCGCTTGGCGACCTCGAACGCGCGGGCGATGTCGCGGCCGAACACGGCGGCCGACAGGCCATACTCGGTGTCGTTGGCGACACGAACGGCTTCGTCCACGCCGTTGACGCGCACGACAGAGACCACCGGACCGAACGACTCTTCGCCATAGATGCGCATCGACGAGTTGACGCCGTCGATCACGGTCGCCGACATCAGCGTACCCTCGCTGCGTCCACCCGCCACGACCTTGGCGCCCTTGCTGACGGCGTCGTTGATCAGGGCCTGGATGCGCGCCGCCGCATCGGTGCCGATCAGCGATCCCAGCGGCGCATTGCCCTTGCGCGGATCGGCGGCGACCAGCGATCCGGCCTTTGCCGCGAGCTTGGTCACGAAGGCGTCGGCAATCTTCTCGTCGACGACGAGGCGTTCGGTCGACATGCAGATCTGGCCCTGGTTCATGAAGGCGCCGAAGGCTGCGGCGGCAACCGCTGCGTCGATATCGGCATCGTCGAGCACAATCATCGGCGCCTTGCCGCCGAGTTCGAGCAATGCGGGTTTGAGATACTTCGCCGCCACCTGCGCGATGATGCGGCCGACCCGGGTCGACCCCGTGAAGTTGACGCGGCGCACGGCGGGATGGCCGATCAGCATCTCGATCAGGGCAGGGGCATCTTCCGGCGCGTTGGTGATGACGTTGAGCACGCCCGGCGGCAGGCCGGCGTCGCGCAGGCATTCGGCGATCAGCCGGTGGGTGCCCGGGCAGATCTCGGAGGCCTTCAGTACCACGGTGTTGCCGCAGGCCAGCGGCAGCGCGACGGCACGCACGCCGAGAATGACCGGCGCGTTCCATGGCGCCATGCTCAGCACCACGCCGGCGGGCTGGCGCACCGCCATGGCGATGCAGCCCGGCTTGTCCGAGGGGATGACCTCGCCCGAAATCTGCGTGGTCATGGCGGCGGCTTCGCGCAGCATGCCGGCGGCAAGGTGGACGTTGAACCCGGCCCAGCCGGCGGTCGCGCCGGTCTCTGCGGCCATCAGCTCGATGAACTGCGGCGCCTTCGACGCCAGCAGATCGGCAGCCTTGAGCAGGATCGCGCGCCTTGCGTTCGGCCCGGTGGCGGACCATGCGGGGAAGGCGGCTGCGGCGGTATCGGCCGCCCGCTTCGCATCCGCGATCTGGGCGGCTGCGGCACGGCTTGCGAGATCGCCGGTGACCGGGTTCAGGCGATCGAACGTCGCCCCGTTCGAAGCCGGCACATCCTTGCTCTCGAGCAGCAGTGAGATTTCATACATGGGTTTCTCTCCTCAAGCAGGGCGTTACGAAGAAGGTGTGGCGGTGGCCGGCGGCCCGCCGCCGAGATAGGCCCGCTGGACGGCGGGATCGGACTTCAGTTGATCGGCGCTGCCGTGGCCGACGATGATGCCGTTTTCGAGCACATAGCCGCGGTCGGCGATCCGCAGGCTCTCCTGCGCGTTCTGCTCGACCAGCAGCAATCCGACGCCGGCCTCGCGCACCCGACGCAAGGTGGCGAACAATTCCTGCACCATCGCCGGCGAGAGCCCAAGCGACGGCTCGTCGAGCAGCAGAATGTCCGGATTCGACATCAGCGCGCGGCCGATCGCGAGCATCTGCTGCTCGCCGCCGCTCATCGTGCGCGCGATCTGGGCGGCGCGTTCGCGCAGGCGCGGAAACAGCGAAAACACCTGTTCGCGCCGCGCCGCTTCGCCGTCGCGGGCGCGTTTGGGATTGGCGCCGAGCAGGAGGTTCTCCTTCACCGTGAGATCGCCGAAGATGCCGCGGCCTTCGGGGACCAGCGCCAGTCCGCTTTCGACGATGTCGTGTGCGGGAAGCGCGGAAATGTCACGGCCACCGAGGCTCACCTGCTTGCCGGGCAGCGTACGCACGACGCCTGCGATCGCTTTCAGAAGCGAGGTTTTACCAGCGCCATTGGCGCCGAGGATCGTGACGATCTCGCCACGGCCGACATCGAGCGCGACGCCGTCGAGCGCGCGGTGCAGGCCATAGGCGAGGCTGAGATTTTTGACCTCAAGCATCGGCGGCCACTCCGCCGAGATAGGCCTTGACGACGGCGGCATCGCTCAGCACGTCCGCGGTCGCGCCCTCAGCGATCTTGCGGCCGCTGCTCATCACGATGCAGCGGTCGCACAGGGCGCGCACCGCAGCCATCACATGTTCGACCAGTACGATGGTGATCCCGTCCGCCTTCAACGACCGGATCAGGTCGATGCCGATCGCAAGTTCGGAAGGGTTGAGCCCGGCGAGCCACTCGTCGAGCAGCAGCAGCCGCGGCTTGGCGGCGAGGGCGCGGGCCAGCTCCAGGCGCTTGCGGTCGATATAGGTGAGATCGGCCGCGGGCCGCCGGTCGTGTCCGGCAAGGCCGACCCGATGGAGCAGCGTGTCGATCCGAAGCTCGGCCTCGGCGCCGGGCAGATGCGGTTTCTGGAACGCGAGCCCGGCCTTGATGTTCTCGCGGCAGTCCATGCCGTCAAGCACGCGGACGAGCTGGAATGTCCGGGCCAGACCGAGCCGCGCGATCCGGTATGACGCAAGGCCGGCGATGTTCTGGCCCATCAGGCGGATGGTGCCGGCATCGGGGCGCAATACGCCCGATATCAGATTGAGCGCCGTGGTCTTGCCCGACCCGTTGGGGCCGAGCAGGCCCATGATTTCGCCTTGTCCGACCGCAAAGCCAAGATCGTTCACCGCGACCAGCCCGCCGAACGCGCGCCGCAGGCCGTCGATTTCGAGTACACGCGTTTCGGTGCCCTGGCTCATGCGGCTACCCGTTGCGTGGTTTTGCCGCTCGTCCTCGTCGACAGCTTCTCGAACAATCCGGCGACGCCCCTCGGCAGCATGTAGACGATCAACAGGAAGATGCAGCCGAGGATGATCGTGAACGTATTGGGAAAGCGCGCGCTCAGGAGTTCGAACAGCAGCGTCAGCGGCACGGCGCCGAGCACCGGACCCCACAGCCGGTGCGCGCCGCCGAGCAGCGCCATGATCAGGACCTGGAACGAGATCATCGAATTGAAGGCGATCGATGGTTCGATATAGGTCCAGCGCGGCGCCATGATCGCGCCGACCAGCGTCATGACAGTCGCGCTGATCGTGAACAGGGCGACTTTTGCGAAGGTGGTATTGATCCCGCAATGTTTTGCGACGGTCTCGTCCTCGCCGATTACCCGCAGCGCAAAGCCGAGGCGCGAGCGCGCGATCAGCCAGCCGAGCAGGAACACGGCTGCGGTCAGCGCCAGCAATTGCCAGTAAATATCGGCCTGCGTGATGTTGACGAAGACGTAGCGCCCGAGCACGCGTGATTTGTTGACCTCGAACCAGACCACGAGCTGGCGGATCAGTTCGGTCAGTCCAAAGGTGAAGATGACGAAGTAGACGCCGCTCAGGCGCAGCGTCGACAGCCCGACGATGCCAGCCACGATGGCGCCAAGCGCCGCTGATATCAGCAGCACCAGCGGCCAGGGCAGGATCTCGCCGAGCACGGCGACGGTATAGGCGCCGACGCCGAAGAAGGCGGTCGTCGCCAGCGAGACATAGCGCGTGGGCCCTGAGAACAGGCCCCAGGCGGTCGCCAGCACGGTGTATTGCAAGAGGCTGATGGCAAGCGCGAGGTAATAGGCATTGCCGAGGCGCGGCACGAACGCCAGCAGCGCAAGCGCTGCGAGCGCGAGGGAACCGATGCCGGCGATACGCGCGCTCATCGCGTTGCCCTGCCGAACAGGCCGGCCGGCTTCACCAGCAGCACGGCGAGAAACAGCGCGAAATTCACCGCGAGCGTAAGTCCGGGATCGACATAGGACGCCACCAGCGCCTCGCTGAGACCGAGCGCCAGCCCTGCGACCAGGCAGCCCAGCATATTGCCGACGCCGCCCATCACCACCACGATCAAGGCCTTCATGGTGAAGACCACGCCTGACGATGCGCTGAAGGTGAGGAAGGTGCTGACCAGCACGCCGGCCGCTGCGACCAGCGCGCCGCCGAGCGCGAAGGTTAGCGCAGAGGCTTGCGGCACGTTGATGGCGACAAGCTGGGCGGCAAAGGGATCAACCGCGACCGCGCGCACCGCCGTGCCGGCGCGGGTGCGCGTCAGCGCGGCATAGAGCGCCAGCCCGAGCAGGATGGTGATGCCGAGCGCGGTGAGGCGGTTGGCCGCGACCGTCTCGCCGAGAAACTGCACCGGAAAGGCCAGGAACGAATAGCTGTAATAGGCGCCGCCGAACAGCGCGAGCATCGAGCCCTGGATGACGAAGGTGAGCCCGAAGGTTGCGAGAATGCTGTCGACCTCGAGCGCATCGCGGTTCGGCGCGCGGCGCACCAGCGGGGTCAGCAGCAGCTTGTAGATCACGAAATTAAGCGCGAAGGCGAGGGGAACGACCAGCGCCAGTCCGACAAAGGGACTGACGGCCCAGCCCGTGAACAGCCAGTGCGATGCAAAGGCGGCGGCGATCAGGAACTCGCCGTAGGAAAGGTTCATGATGCGCGCAACGCCGTACTGGAGCGTGAGCCCCATGGCGATGAGCGCATACATGCCGCCCAGCATCAGGCCGGTCAGAATAGCGTTCGTCATGACAAGACCGGCCGCGTTGCTTCGAGGTTAGGGCGCCACCCACGCCGGCTTCGGCACGATTGCTTGACGCGCGCCTTCGTTGCCGGCCGGAGCGATGCCGTAGAACTCGCCGTCCTGCCACTGGCCGACCCACCAGTAGCGCGTCGGCATGTTGTTCTCGAGCTTGACCTTGCCGATCACGGTGTCGAACGTGCCGGTCTGCAGGTCCTTGATCACGGCGGCGCGGTCGACCTTGCCGACGCGTTCGATCGCCTGCTGCAGCATCTGCAGGCTGGCATAGGTCACCGCACTCGCCCAGCGGTCCGGCTCGGCGCCGTTGGCGGCGGAGGCCTTGTGACGGGCGAGATAGTCCTTGATCGCCGGGCTGTCGCCGCTCCAGCCGCCGATGCCCATCACGCCTTCGGTGTTCTTGCCGAACTTCTGCTTGTAGAGCGGGAAGGCGGTGCCGACGCCGGTATAGAAAACTTTCGGATTGAGGCCGGCGATGCGCGACTGCTCGGTCAGCGCCAGCGTATCCGGCGGATAGCTGAAGGCGATGAACACGTCCGGATTGAGCGCCTTGATCTCGTTGACGATCGGCGCCAGGTCCTGCGTGCCGATCGGATAGGTCTTGTCGTAGGCGAGCTTGAACTTCGCATTGGTCAGCGCCGGCCGCGCCGCGCCGGACAGATCGATGCCAAAGCCGTCGGCGATGCTGACCATCGCGACCGTGTCGCCGATCTTCTTTTCGTCGCGCAGTTTGTTCAGGAGTTCGACCAGCGACTTGGCGGCATCCGCTGACGTGCCGAGCAGCCAGAAGCTGTTAGGCCAGCGCTTGGCGAGTTCCGGCGCGCGGTCGGTCACAGCTGTCGCAGCGAGGTGCGGATAGCCTTCGCGGTTGAGCGTCGGACCGACGGCGAGGTTGAGGCCGGTGCCCCATGGCGGCAGGATGAAATCGACCTTGTCCTGGTTGATCAGCCGCTCCAGCGCGCGCACGGCCTCTTCGGCGTTGGAGCGGTCGTCATACTGCACGACCTCGATCGGGACGCGCTTGTCGCCGAGCTTGATGCCACCGGCGGCATTCACTTCCTTCACCCACAATTCGTAGTTGGGGATCGTGGTGACGGCGGCGCCACCGGTGTTCGGCCCGGTGCGCGAGATCGCGTAGCCGATCTTGATCGAGGTCTGCGCTTCGGCGACGGCGGAAAGGCCGAGCGTGGCGGCGCAGGTGGCGGCTGCCAGCAGGGCGGCGCGCCGCGTCAGAAATGTCGTCATGGTCTCCTCCCAGGGTGCTTCGACTGGCGCCATTGCCTGGCGCTCGTGGTCATCTTGACGTTAGGGGAGCTTCCCCGAGGCTTGGAATTGGACGAAACCGGGGAAAGATTGTACTTTTCTGGCAAAGGCCCCGCTTCACTGGCGGCGGATTGTCTCAGGAGGCGGGGTCATGGCCGCATTATCAGGTCTGAACGGACTGCCGGTCGGCATCGCGCTGGCGGTGCGCGCGGAGGCGTTTTCGGCTGCCCTGGCGGCCCGATCATGGGTGATCCGGCAGAAGTCCGAGCGGCGGGCGCATCTGCTATTGCTGCAGTCGGATCGCGGCCGGGCGTCGTGGCAGGGGACCGGCGTCGCGCTTGAAGCGCCGACCTTGCTCTGGCTGCCGGGCGGTATCGACGCGACGGTGGACGTCGGCCCGGGCGCGCACGGATTTCTCTTGTCGGTGGAAGACGATTTCCTGATCAAGATCGTCGCCGGCAATGCCGAGGCGCTGCATCTGCGCCGGACCACCGAGCGCGTCGCGCTGATCGCGGGCGAAACGCTTCCGCCCTTTCTCGATACGATCGCGGAATCATGCCGCGCCATCGTCACTGAACTACGCACGCCCGGTTTTGGCGGCGCGACGCTGATCTCCTCGCATCTGCTGCTTCTGTGTTTGCAGCTCTGGCGGCTCAGCGCCTCGCATGATGAGCGCGATGAGATGGCCGCGCGCGGCGACGGTCCAGCGCTGGTCGGCAATTTCCTGCAGATGGTCGAACTGCATTACCGCGACGGCTGGCCGGTCGCGCGCTATGCCAACGCGCTCGGCGTCACCTCGGACAAGCTGCACGCCCATTGCCAGCGCGAGAAGGACTGCGGCCCGCGCGCGATCATCCACGAGCGTCTGCTGCGCGAAGCCTGCACGCGGCTGCAGCAGCTCGATCTCCCCGTCGAGCAGATCGGCTACGGTCTCGGCTTCCGCGATCCGGCCTATTTCAACCGCTTCTTCCGCAAGTACCGCGGGGCGTCGCCGGGCAACTATCGCCGCCAGATAAGGTTGGAGCACGCGCGCAGTGGGCCGTCGTATGCGGCCTGGCCGTGAACTCCGTGCGGCTATCAGACTGACCGTGATTTCCGCTTTGCTATCAGCCGGACTGGCAATGTCGATCGAGAAGGAGCTTGCGCATCATACACGAGCAGGATGCAGAATATACGGCCTCACGCTATCCATTCTCAGTCTAAGGCACGCGATCTCCTTGTTGGAAAGGGGGCGCAAGGCGGTCCTCTTGTCTTCCCGAACGATACCCGGATAGCGCAGGATAGCCTCTTCCGCGTCACCTGCCTCAAGCGTTCCAACCGCAAAGAATCTGGGATCAGCTTCCAGTTCCGCCAAGCGTAGCTCGACGAGCCAACCACATTGCGCAAGTTCATCTCCACACGACTGCTCTCCCAGACCGACTTGGCTGGCTGTCGGATGTGAGTTTTCGAGGCTCGGTATCGGCAGGGCCAAATCGACAGAGGACGCCACAGTTCTCGCCATTCGAGGCGCCGTTATTCTCTACTTGTTAAAGGCCAGGCTGGAGCAATACCACCAGACTTCCATGGGTTTCCAAGCGAGCATCGTCGGGCCCATTGCAGCCATCCCGCGTCGCCGTAGCAGGGCGGCGCGGACGGCATTTTTGGCCCGCCCAATTTGGCTTGGGCTGGCAAGACGACCATGTCCTTGTCCGGGTCCATCGACATCGCTTTCTGCCGAAAGGAAGAGAAGCATCACTGGAAGTGCCCGATGTATCTCGCGAATTTCCGCTTGTGTCCGTTTTGAAATTTTCTGTGTCGGGCCGGCCAGACGATACATTACGTTACAAAATAGGATGTCGCTTGCCTCCGCGGTTGGGTACTCTGGCGTGTATGGTGAATCCGGACCACATTCTCGTCGTCGACGATGACCTGGGTTTGCGCGAGCTGTTGGACCGATACTTTGTCGGCAACGGCTATCGGGTCACGACGGTGGCCAACGGCCGGCAGATGCGCGAGGTTCTTGCAAACCACCGGATCGATCTGATCGTACTCGACCTCATGCTGCCGGGGGACGACGGCCTCATGCTCTGTCGCAACTTGCGCGCGAATCAAGCCTATGACATTCCGATCCTGATGCTGACGGCGCGGGGCGACGAGGCAGACCGCATCGTCGGCCTCGAGATGGGGGCGGACGACTATCTTACGAAGCCGTTTGCCCCGCGCGAACTGCTCGCCCGCATCCGCTCGGTATTGCGCAGGGCCGAGATGCTGCCCCGCAACCTTGCGGCATCGGAGAAAGCCCGTCTGTTTCGGTTCGGCGAATGGAAGCTCGATACGGTCGGGCGTTTCCTGGTCGACGCCGACGAGACCGTGGTCTCGTTGAGCGGCGCCGAATATCGGCTGTTGCGCGTGTTTCTCGATCACCCCCAACATGTCCTCAATCGCGATCAACTGCTCAACCTGACGCAAGGCCGTGAGGCCGAAGTCTTCGATCGGTCGATAGACCTTCTCGTCAGCCGCCTTCGCCAGCGATTGCGCGAAGACGCCCGGGAGCCGTCCTACATCAAGACGGTGCGCAGCGAAGGCTACGTCTTTGCAGCCTCCGTCGAGGCATTGCAGGGTCCGACATGAGCGCTCGTTTTCGGCGCATGGCGGCGCGTCTTTGGCCGGGCTCCCTGTTCGGCCGGCTGGCGATCATCCTGTTCTCCGGCCTTGTGGTTGCCCATGTGCTGGCCTTCGTTTGGATTGTCCTCGACCACATGGCGATCGAAGACGAAATGGGGAATAAGTTTGCCGCGGTGGACATCGCTGAAGCGGTCGCTATCCTCGACTACGTCAAGCCTGAAGAAAGACCAGCCTGGCTCGACCGCCTCTCTCGAATTCACTATCGATACTTTCTCAGAGATGGGGGAGCGCTGGAAGCGGAGATGGAGATCTCAAAAAGACGGCAAACGAACATCGCGCGCTTGCGGGCTCTGCTGGGACCTGACCACGACGCAAACTTTATCTACCCCGATCCGCCGGCGAGCCGTGCCGCACTCATCCACCTGAGGGACGGCAGCTCGCTGACGGTTGAGTTCTATTGGCAGGGGGCAAGCATTTCCCCATGGTTGCCAACGGCACTCGCCATTCAACTCTGTATCATTGCATTCTTTGTTTGGCTGGCCGTAAAGCTGGCAACGCAACCGCTGGCGCGCCTCGCGCGGGCGGCGAACGGCCCGGGCTCGGATTCACGCGGCGAGCCGCTGCCGGAAGATGGTCCCAAGGAAGTCGCGCGCGTCGCTGCCGCGTTCAACGCCATGCAGCGACGCATTGCCGAGCAGGTCGCGGAACGAATCCAGATTCTGGCGGCGATCTCGCACGATCTTCAGACCCCGATCACGCGCATGCGGCTGCGCGCTGATTTCCTGGGCGACAGCGACGCCAAGGAAAAGCTGGAGGGCGACCTGCAGGAAATGCAGACGCTGGTCAAGCAGGGGCTTGCCCTGGCGCGGGAGTACGACATTGGCGCGCCGGCCACCGCGCATGTCGCCGTCGAAGCATCGCGGGAGCCGTCATGAGCGCCCACCTTCGGCGTATGGCGGCGCGTCTTTGGCCGGACTCACTGTTCCGCCGGCTGGCGATCATCCTGTTCGCCGGTCTCCTGGCTGCACACGTGCTGTCCTTTGGTCTGGTCGCCCTCAATGTCTTCGGCCCCAGCGACGAGGTGTCGGATTACTATTTCATGAGCTGGGTCGCGACGGCGGTCGCTATCCTCGACCGGGTCAAGCCCGAAGAAAGACCTGCTTGGCTCGAGCGCCTCGCTCGACCCACATATCGATACGTTCTCAAAGATCGCGGGGAGGTAAACGAACCGCCTACACCTCGATGGGAAGTGTTTTTAGCGGGCCTCAGGGCCGAGCTTGGGGCCGGCCACGACGCGAACTTTGTCTATCTCGATCCACCGAAGCGATCGAAAAGAGGCATGCTCATTCACCTCAAGGACGGCAGCCCGTTGACGATCGAATTCCTCGGACAGAGGACGGTCATGTCGCCCTGGTTGCCCGCGGAACTCGCCGTTCAACTCTGTCTTCTCGCATTCTTCACCTGGGTGGCGGTGAAGCTCGCGACGCAGCCGCTGGCGCGTCTCGAGCGCGCGGCCAACAGCCTGGGCTCGGATCTGCGCGGAGAGCCGCTCCCGGAGGATGGTCCGAAGGAAGTGGCGCGCGTCGCTACCGCGTTCAACGCCATGCAGCGGCGCATTGCCGAGCAGGCGGTGGAACGGATCCAGATCCTGGCCGGGATCTCGCGCCGTCTTCAGACGCCGATCACGCGGATGCGGCTGCGCGCTGATTTCCTGGGTGACAGCGACGCCAGGGAAAAGCTGCAGGGCGACCTGCAGGAGATGCAGACGCTCGTCAAGCAGGGTCTGGCGCTGGCCCGCGGACGCGACGAGATCGGCAAGCAGCTGTGCCAGACCGACCTGTATGCCCTTATCGACAGCCTCGTCTGCGATTATTCCGACGCCGGAAAACCTGTTCGCTTTGCCGGAGAACGCGGGGTGACGATTCTCACGCACCCGCAGGCCTTGCGCCGCATCATGATCAACCTGATCGATAACGGGCTGAAATTCGGCGAGGATGTCGAAGTCGCCTTCGATGCGCAACGGTCGAACGGCGTCACGATCACCGTATCGGACCGCGGCCCCGGTATTCCCGACGAGCATCTGAAGTCGGTATTCCTGCCGTTTTATCGTATCGAGGCTTCGCGCAATCGCGAAACCGGTGGCACCGGGCTTGGCCTTGCCATCGCCCAGCAACTTGTCAGCGCGCTTCGCGGGACGCTCACGCTCGCCAATCGCGACGGCGGCGGATTGGAAGCGCGCCTCGAATTTTCGAGTTGACGACACGGCGGCCTACAAGGTCATTACCGAAGGCATTCTGCGGTGGAATCAAGACGTGCATGGATGCTCCGGGGCAGCGAACAGCCGCTCGCGCATCGGTTCATCGATGTCCTCGTCG
>Ga0081455_10003065_pt1 | contig 19473 bp, 32 predicted proteins | sample TabmetS3T2R1_FD_70207 | JGI IMG/M metagenome (GOLD analysis project Ga0081455, IMG submission 70207) | Tabebuia heterophylla rhizosphere microbial communities from the University of Puerto Rico - S3T2R1 | ecosystem: Host-associated > Plants > Roots > Rhizosphere ... | reverse complement strand
GGGAACCAAGCCGTCGATTGATTTCATAGCTCATATTCTTGAAGAAGCCTACGAATCAAAGCTGAAATACGATGTCACAGATCTACGAACTCGTATTATAGCTTTTGCCAACAACAGCACGCATCAAGCGAACATCTGCATCAAGACTGTTATGACGATGAAGTTCGCGTCAGAAGAGGAGATGGACTCTGACGCCGTCGTGGAGATCGATGATGACCGGATGGTCCTATTCGACGTGGAAGTGTACAAGAATCTCTTCGTCATCTGCTGGAAGTTCAAGGGCGATGATGTTGTAGTCAAGATGATCAATCCGAAACCACATGAAGTCGCGGCACTATTCAAACTTAAGCTTGTGGGGTTTTACAATAGAAGGTATGACAACCACATTCTGTATGCGGCATCGTTGGGGTACGATAACGAAAAGCTATTCGCTTTGAGCCAGAAGATGATCGTCGATAACAATCGTAGCGCCGGATTTGCAGCAGCCTACAGCATCTCCTATGCGGATATTTACGACTTCAGCACGATCAGACAAGGTTTGAAGAAGTTCCAACTCGATCTGGGCATACATCACATGGAGTTGGATCTACCTCTTGATCAACCCGTCGACGAAGGTGACTGGGCGCGAGTAGTGGAATACTGCTGCAACGATGTTCGAGCCACTGAGGCGGTGCTCGAAGATCGCTGGGAAGATTTCGTAGCGCGGCAAATCCTCGCAGAACTCAGTGGATTGACCGTAAACGACACTACTCAGAGGCACACCGCTCAGATCATATTCGGGAAAGAGAAGAACCCGCAACAGTACTTCGTGTACACCGATCTAAGTGAGGAATTTAGTGGATATTCGTTTGATTCAGGCGTCAGTCACTACCGTGGAGAATGCCCCGGTGAAGGTGGTTACGTATACGCTGAACCTGGGTGTTATTCCGACGTTGCTCTTCTGGATGTCGCTTCGATGCACCCGACCTCGATTGAGATACTCAATCTCTTCGGCCCGTACACCGCGAACTTCTCAGCCCTAAAGGAAGCTCGACTGGCGATCAAGAGGGGCGACTACGAAGCCGCACGCAAGATGATGGATGGCAGACTGGCACCTTACCTAGAAAATGAAGATGGTGCCGACAAGCTGGCATTCGCACTGAAGATCTGCATCAACATCGTGTACGGGTTGACGTCGGCAAAGTTCCCAAACCCGTTCATGGACCCGCGCAACAAAGATAACATCGTCGCCAAGCGCGGCGCGCTGTACATGATCGACCTGAAACACGAACTGCAATCTCAAGGTCAACAGGTAATACACATCAAGACAGATTCTGTCAAGCTCCCAGGAGCTAGCGGCGAAGTGATCGCTTTCGTGATCGAGCATGGGCGCCGGTACGGCTACGATTTCGAGCACGAGATCACGTATGACAAACTCTGTCTAGTAAACGACGCGGTTTACGTCGCTTGTAAGGACGGGAAGTGGATCGCAGTAGGCTCTCAGTTCCAACATCCCTACGTATTCAAATCTCTGTTCTCTGAAGAAGAGCTCACGTTCGATGATTTCTGCGAAAGCAGAAGCGTGCTTCAGGGAACAATGTACCTCGCAAAAGGAGAAGAAAATGAGGATCGCGAGACTCTCGATCATCGTCGGATGCGTCACCTTGGTCGGACTGGCCGATTTGTTCCAGTCCTACAAGGCGGCGGCACTCTCTACCGCGTCAAAGACGACAAGTACTACGCTGTAACAGGTACTAAAGGGCATCAGTGGATCGATGCTGAGATCGCCAAGACCATGCCTGATCTCCAAATCGACATGTCATATTTCGTCAAGCTGAGAGATGAGGCAATCGAAACAATCGAGAAGTTCGTTCCGTTTCCAGACCTCGTCAAAATCTGAGGAGGAACCATAGATGCCGCAAGCTGACGGCACTGTTGTGATCGAAGGGGCTCGAATCCTCTATCGCAACTTCAAGGGCGAGAAAAGGCAATACAACAACCCGGGGGACCGGAACTTCTGCGTCGTTCTCGACGAGGAGACGGCCGCTGCGATGGACGCAGACGGATGGAAGATCAGACGAAGAAAGCCGAGGGACGAGGAGGATGTCGATCGCCCGCCGTTTCTGCAGGTCAAGATCAACTACGACAGCTGGAAGCCTCCTCGTATCGTTCTGATCACTAGTCGGGGACGGGAGAACCTCGACGAGAGTCAGCTCGAGATGCTCGATTGGGCCGATATTCTCAACGTCGACCTGATCGTTCGTCCATTTCCCTGGCATCGGGAGCAGGATGGTACCAGTGGCATTACCGCATATCTTCAGAGCATGTTCGTCGTGATCGACGAGGATCCTCTGGAAGTGAAGTACAGCGAAGTTCCCACGCGGTAATGGTGGAAGCTGCGATAATTCGTGAACGTGACGACCTATTCGCAGATGCACGAATCTCTATCGGAACACCTCGCGGTAAGGAGGACTTCTATTTCGTGTTTCGAGGAGATCCAGAGAAGGTTGTCGCCTTGCTTGAACGTGTTCTACCGGTGGTAAAGGCTGCGCTACCAGCCGGACTGTATGAGGATCAGCGATGATCGAAGCTATATTCCTCGTCGTTGTCGTTGCAATTTTGGTACTGATTAGTGTGGCCTTTGGCTACTTCCTAGGTGCTCATCGTAACCCTCCTAACGAATAGGAACCTATGGAAACCACCAGTATTACCCAGAAGTACGTACGCAAGCCGCTATACGTCGATGCGGTGCAGGTCACGGAAGAGAACTTCGGCGACATCGCACGCTGGTGCTTCGGAGACGTAGGCAATATCGACGAAAGTCCCGTCGATAGGTCGAAAGACTACGAGCCTACCAAGCAGTTCATCCACGTGCGCGTCCACAACCCGAAGAACCCACGTCAGACGAAGGCGTTCGTGGGAGACTGGATCCTCTACACAGAACGTGGGTACAAGGTGTACACGACGAAGGCATTCCAAGCCAACTTCACCAAGGTGGGCGACGAAGAAGACGATTAGGAGGGGAAGGGGGTGATGATATTCCGAACATGGAGGGGGAGAACACCATGACCGAGATCATGCGGTTCTTCGACAGCACCCCCGGACTCCCGTTGAAGGAAGGCGAGTTCGCGGCGTTCTGGAAGTCCTTGAGCACGGAGGAGAAGGACGAGTTCCGGAAGGCGCGACTCAAGAAGTAGGAGGGCGACAAGCTTACGGAGCGAGAACGAGAACCTGACTCCTGGTCACGGAGGCTCTCCCCTCGTTAAGATAAACGTAAGAGAACGGGGCAACTCCGCAAAAAAACTCGCTAGATCAGCCTTGGTTGCGCGACGTTCACTTCCTATATCCAAAAGGATACCTATGAATATGTTCGAAGAGGCATACCAAGAATTCGTCTTTGAATTCGCCGATAAGATGTGGTGGATAATCGAAGACGACCCCGACGATCCTGAACATGAGTATGAAGTTCCTTTTACCGATAAACCCGCTAAGCTGTGGACTCGAATCGACAACATGAAGCGCCACGGCTGGAAAGTCAAAGCTCCTCCTGAAAGCGAAAACAGGATCGTTCTCTTCAAAGGAACACCCCCTGTAATCGAACAAGGAGAAGTATCGTGAAGTTGCGCGCGCTCATCACAGTTCTGGTAAGCGCTTTTGTACTGGCGCTCGCCGTTGACGCCCAAGCAAAGGGTGAGTTCAATCGAGAAGTACCGAAGTGGTGGATCCCGAGTGCACTTTGTGTGCACAAGTACGAAGGCTCTTGGCGAGATCCGGGACATCCCTACTACGGCGGCATGCAGATGGACTGGGCATTCATGAGTCACTACGGAGGTTGGTCGCTCAGACATCTCGGAACAGCCGATCACTGGCCGATCAGAACACAGCTACTTGTCGCGTATCGCGGCTGGAAAGTCCAGGGCTGGGGGGCATGGCCCAACACGTCACGAATGTGCGGACTTCGTTAAGTACCGATTAGGAAAGGATACATCATGCAACGTAGATGGTTGCTCTCCGGAGTGATGCTGCTTGTCATCATCGGCTCATTTCTTCCGTGGGAGTCGGCTTTCGGAGTCTCTGTCTCCGGAATCAAGGGGGATGGAGTCATCACACTCATCCTCGCGATCATCGGTGTGATTCTCTGGTTCGTCCCATGGCCGGGAGGGAAGACCTCTCAAGGGTCACGAATCGCATGGGTTCTCATCGAAGCATTTCTCGGTGTTCTCGTCGCTCTCATCGCCGGCTATCATATGGGTGATGACTTCGCAGCAATCGGCGTCTACCTCACGTTCTTGGCGGGAGTTGCGTGGGTGATCACTCTCTTCCTTCCCGCTCACTGGTTCGCAAGCGTCAAGGAGGTCTAGGTGGAAGATCCTGCGATCGCGGAGATCAACGAACGGCTCGATCGGATCGAGCTGGCGGTCGCCATGATGGCTCAATGGCTGGTGCAAGCGGGCGCAGGAGGCTTCACCGCGTACGATGCGGAGGGAGTAGAGAGAATCCTCCGTAACGGTGGCAAAATCTCGTTGAGAACTTAGAGATCCCTGATGCTGTACTCGCCAAAAGGGCTCCCTCCCGCGGCGGGTAACGCTCAGCGCATCAGGGTAGGGTGGGGGCATCGTTAGCCGCAGGCGGTGTCCCCATCCGTCTGTGAAAACATCTGAAGAAAGGGATATTCATGTCTCGTCCTGAACTCAAGATCCCGTACTGGGCGATCATCGTCGGATTCATCGGGGCTCTCGCAGCGATTTTCGCAGTTCGGTACTACCTGAGCGGTCGGAAGTAGCAACATGCTGCGTGTCGCCAAAGTTACTCGAAATGCTGATGGTACCTGGACGATTCGAGTGGGTCGTCAGGTCGAGCATGTTGACCCTACTGGGAAGACGCGCGGAGAAGTCTTCGACGCAATTCGCTGGGCGCTCATCAGCAAAGGGGTCAACGTCGACGAAATCAGCGTCGTTGAGCTGATGCAGGAGGAGTCATGATCGTCCCGGCAAATTTCAACGATCGTCTTCGTGCCGCGTGGAGACGAGGGATGGTCACGGGAGTTGTCATCGGTGTAACCACATCGTTCGTTCTTACGCACCTTTGGAACGCGGTCTTCTAGTTTAACTCCGGCGTTAAAGCCATGGGCCGAGTCGCTCGTCCACTCGCAAGGGCCTGGAATGCGTGGGAAGTTCGCGTCCAGTCGGGTTAAGGTGTCAGCACCACATTTTCATCCTTCCGCCCTGAAGGGCCTTCAATGTAGGACACCTGCGCCGGAGTTATATCTTCCCCTGTGAACGACTGGGGCCGGACACGGGGGTAGAGCCGAAGGGGGTGGGGGAATGGGGAGGCCTCTGTCAAAGGGACTGTTCCCTCACCTCTAACGGCTACATATTTGAGAGGAGGTACCAAGATGATCATCCGTGTTCACTACTTCTCCGTAGTTCTCGGTGCGATCGCAGGCGCGTTCTTGGCGAAAAAGTACTGGGTGTAAGCCCATCGATATTCATCACTAGTAGAAAGGTAGTGACGTGGCAGACGAAGTCACCAACATCAACGAAGTCAAGCAGACGAGCGACGGAAGTGTCAAGATCACCGTCGAGACGTACAACGAGCTGCTCAAGAAGGCCAACCGGCCCCAGGAAATCGTCATCAACAGGACCGTGGTCAACAAGACGGCCGAGATCCTCGCGCAAGAGTGTCGGTTCTGGGGTGGCGGTCTCATGGCGGTGGGCGCGACCATGTTCATCGTCGGCGCGGTCGTCTACAAGCACGGGCGCGTATAACCAAGTAAAAAATGTGGAGCGTGGATCAAGGTTCGTATCGACGGAGTCCTTGATTTTATCTGAGTGTTCAATCGCGTATGTATAGCTTAGAACGCTCCACATATTTACCCATCAACCGAAAGTCGCGAAAAAAACACGCTCTATGATGAGAGAGGTGTAGACTAGCTTATGCGGACTGCATCGTTGAACTGAACTAGCTTATGCGGATCAGTTCACTCTCTTTTTGTTTTCTATGCTCCAGAAAGGAGGTGAAAGATGAGTCAGCATATTGTGCGTGAGGACCAGGAGTTCAAGGTGGTCATCGGTTGGGACCCACCGTTGCAAACGTTTTTTGCTCAGGTTCACGACTTGAGTAAGGACGAGGAAGAGCAGATCGTTCTCTGGGAGCCGTCTCCTCCGAACAAGATCGGATCGCCGTGGGACGTCAAGGAGAAGGTCGAGCCGTGGGTTGAGCTCAGCCCTGAGGATATTCGTATCCTTGGTGATGACAGACACCTCAACAAGTAAGTGATGCTCCCTCATTTTCTCTCAGCGCTTCGGAAGTACTTTCGAAACGAGAAGCAATACCACTCGTTCTTCGATGGTCGTCTGGGCAATCTCGAGTACAACGCGCTCAGCGAAAAAGATCGTGTCGAGCTGAGTGAGATGCTCAACCAGATCCCTGGATACGAGCATCCGCCATATCGTGTCAACAAAGCAAAGGCGTTCTATGAGTGATGCAGAAAGATGCAGCTGGGCGTGAAAAGCAGCGGCGTCATCGTCAGGGTTACTCGCCACGGGGTTCCGGGGCTTTGACGGGTCCCATTGGGACTATCCGAGCAACATAACTCGGCGGCCGGCTACAACATCGTTCGACAGCGGTGCCATCGACGCCTCACGATGAGATAGCGACTCGGCTGCATCTATGTGTATCACGCATGGGGTGGTGGATCCCGCCTAATGGAGCTATATGACCGGGCAGGAAAAGGTCGTTAAAGACAAGCGGCACCGCCCCTCCTACCTTTTCAGGAGGAAACGTGGGAATCAAGAACATCGAGGTCTTGAAACCAGATCCAAAACAACTTAGTAGTCGACCTAAGGAGGTGAGGACCCCGAGGCCGCAGTCCGTCAAACGCGGACACGTTTCTAGAGCGTAGGCCTACATATTCTCAAAAAGGTGGCAATGCAAAACAAATGGTGTAGCAACCGGTGGGAGAGCTAGGGGAGTGAGGCCGGATGTAAAGTCGACCCTTAGCTCTCCGCCGGCTAAACATGTCTTCTTCTTTTTTGAAAGGGATATTGCCAATGGGAGAAGTCTGGTATCTGTCAGGTGCACACTGCTGCCGAGCGATTAGACTCCTCGAAAAGTGGATGGAAGAAGGATGGGTACCAGACGACCATGGATCGCCTAATCTTCTCGAGATGTGGAGTGAAGCTCTAGAAGCAACTATCGATCCCAACGAAGAGTCTCCGCTCGGTCCAGATCCATATCGTGTCATTCAATATCTAAGAACTCGTCAACTACAAGAAAGAAGATACTAGATGACACATATCGTCCGTCTCAAGATCGTCGAAGAAGTCGTTGAAGTACCAGAGGGGAATGTCATCTGCGGAAGATGTAAAGGGAAGGCTCTGATATCGAGATACGACGAGGGCGTCAAATCCGCAGCTTACGACCCTGACCTGGATGCAAAACGTACATGCGGGAACTGTAAGGGTGAAGGATACGTTCCCAAATGACTGAAGATCCGATTCAGAACTGCGCGAACTGCGGTCACCTGAAGTCTCAGCACTTCCATATCTCACGCACGTACAAGCATGAGCGAAAGTTGAAGTGCCATGCTCTAGTGTGGAGACGTGGTGAACAAAAAGAGTGTAAGTGCAGGGATTTTCAGCCTAAAGGTTTCTGACACTAGGAGAACATGCTAGACCTCAGACCACATCAAGAAGCCGCTCTGAAGCAGCTGGACAATGGAAACATCCTGTGGGGTGGAGTTGGCTCTGGTAAGTCGCGTGTGGCTGTGGCCTACTACAAACGCGAGCACAAAGAGCGAGATGTCTTCGTCATCACCACGGCAAAGAAGAGAGATACAGTCGACTGGCAAACAGATTTCGCACGCATTGGAGTAGGTAAGTCTCCGGACGCGACAGTTCATGGGGTCTTGACCGTCGACAGCTGGAACAACATCGAGAAGTACACCGACGTACGAGGTGCCTTCTTCATCTTCGACGAGCAAAGGTTGGTGGGAAGTGGGAAGTGGGTTAGATCATTTCTCAAGATCGCTCGTAACAACTACTGGATCCTACTCACAGCGACTCCGGGTGATACGTGGCTCGACTACATACCTGTTTTCATCGCCAACGGGTTCTACGCCAACCGGACCCAGTTCAAATTGGAGCACGTGCGTTATGCTCCTCACACGAAGTTTCCGAAGGTAATCGGCTATATCGGCGAGAGACGCCTGAACAAGCTGCGCGACAGCATTCTCGTCCATATGCGGTACTCCAGCGAGACGACAAAGCACTACATGACGCTGGCTGTGGACCACAATGAGGAACTGGTCCAGCACGTCCTCAAGAATCGCTGGCATATTTTCGAAAATCGACCCATCAAGGACATCGCAGAGCTCTTCGGAGTGATGCGCAGAGTGGTCAATAGCGATCCATCCAGAGCTCAGAAGATCAGAAGCTTGCTCGAACGGCATCCGAAGATGGTGATCTTCTACAATTTCAACTACGAACTCGATATTTTGAGGCGTCTGAACGAGGATGTCGAGACCGCGGAGTGGAATGGCTGGAAGCACGAAATTTTGCCCACTTCTGAAAACTGGTTGTATTTTGTGCAGTACATAGCGGGTTCTGAGGGGTGGAATTGCACCACTACGGACACCTCACTTTTCTACTCATATACGTACTCTTACAAGATGTGGCATCAGGCTCATGGCAGAATTGACCGGATGGACACGCCTTTCACAGATCTGAATTATTTCGAGCTGAGGTCCAAAAGTGGCGTGGATAGGGCGATTCGGAGATCTCTCGTCGCAAAAGAGAACTTTCAACCCGCAAAATTCGACGTTTCGAGTCTAGCCCATTTTTAGTGGTAAAAAACTATTGTACGCGCGACCTTAATAGCTGTTAAGCATAAACAGATATTAGGGTAACGTATATAAAAGTTTTCTGGGAGAAAAAGTGGCCAGTGATCTACCTTCAAGGAGGAGGCATAAAAACGTCCCACAAGGCCGCGCCTTTGCCCAAGGCCTCTAAAGAATTTCGAGGATGGCGTATGACTGAAGAAGTGTGGCTTCCGATACCTGATTTTCCTGGGTACAGCGTCAGCAATCTCGGTCGAATCCATTCTGATCGGTTCGATAGGAATCTGTCGTTGTCTCTTACGCAGTATGGGTTGGTTCAAGTCGGAATGATGAGGGATGGGACACGATATCATCGATCTCTTCCTTTGTTGGTCGCCAAGGCCTTCGTACCCGAAGTTGGTGAGCCTTTCGATACTCCTATCAACATGAATGGAGATCGAGAGGACAATCGAGCAGTAAATCTCACATGGCGACCTAGATGGTTTGCGATTCGCTACCATCAACAGTTCCGTCATCCATATCGTTCTCGCATCGATCGTCCTATCGTTGATCTACATAGTGGGGAGGTGAGTCACGACTCGCAAGCGTGTGCAATTCGTTATGGTCTTCTTGAGCAAGATCTAGTCGAGTCGATCATCGCTCGAACATATGTCTGGCCTACCTACCAACAGTTTGGAGTTCTCGATGTCTGAGCTGAAGAAAGGTGACATCATCGAAGATCCTGATGGAACGAAGTGGTATGTGCACGGGGTTGTTTGGAGTAACGGACAGCCCAAACCGCAGAAAATTCGAGTAGGTTCAATAGCGGCCAAGATGCTGGGGTACGAATCCGCAGAACGAACATCGGAGGGGTAGATATATGCCTAATGAGACAGTGAAGCCGTATAGAGATCCTGTTCCCGGACGCGGATCGATTGAGCTTCGTCGCACAGCAGCCGGCGTCTATTCGTGGGTGATTACGATCTGGACGGATGCGATTGTGACCGATGGTCATCTGATTGGTATGGTGGATTCAGTGGAACGAGTCGATCAAGAATTGAAGAAAAGGTATCCAGAATCAGCCCCTGAAGGAAAGAAGTAGAACAGATATTACCTAGTGCTTAATTCGCGGCCTATTATGGAAAGGCATAGGATAAGTCATTTTCTTTTTCGTCTATTTCATCGCGAAAGCGAAAGGAGGTAATGCGTGGCTGGCCAAACCATCAACATGCAACCCGCGGTTCTGAATCTCCAGTTGTACTCTGGAGATGGGTTTTCTTTCAGGATGGTGTGCAAGAATGCTGCGGGAGAACCCATTGACATGGGAGGCTCAGTCAAGGCGCAGATTCGTAAAGACAGAACTACTCCTGAAGATCCTCCTATTCAAGAATTTACCGTCGGTATGACCGATGCCTTCCAAGGGATCATCGTACTATCGGTAACAGGTGATCAAACTCAATCTCTGACAGATGACTCCGGCGATGGTCAAAAGTTTTCTGGAGTCTGGGATGTTGAATGGGAGCCCGCTGAATCTGAGCCAAGAACCATCTGTCAAGGTACCGTAGAGGTTGTTGCTGATGTCACCCGTTGAGGACGTTCTCGTTGAAGTAGAGTACGATGAAATCCAAGTGGTCGTCTCTCCCGAAACTGATGTTCCAGTCAGATCGGTTCCTGATGTTGTTGTGCTAGTGGCCGGGAATGTAGGTTCTCAAGGAGAAGAAGGTCCTCAAGGAATCCCAGGAGCTACGGGTCCACCAGGACCAACCGGCGCCCAAGGACCTCAAGGTGTTAAAGGAGACACAGGAAATACCGGACCCACCGGACCGGGCGTTTCTCCCGGAGGTACTACAGGTCAAAGACTAGTGAAGAAAACTAACACAGATTTTGACACCCAATGGGCTGATGCTCCACCTACCGCTGATATTCAGACTTTTCTAGCTAATGGGACTTGGACTAAACCTGCGAATGTAAAGGTTGTTCACATTATTGCAGTTGGCGCCGGCGGCAGTGGTGGTGGAGGTCGTTGCCGTGCTAGTACAACTGTAGTAGGTGACGGTGGCGGAGGTGGCGGAGGCGCATGTCGACTAGAAAAAACGATGCTTGCCGCCGATCTACCAGCAACACTAACAATCAACGTAGGTCAGCCTGGTGCTGTGGGAACAGGAGGAGCCTCTTCTGGCACTAGCGGAGGTAATGGTAGTGGAGGCGGCGCGACATATCTATATAAGCCTTCAGGCGGAACGCAACTTCTAGCTGGTGGTGGCGGAGGAGGAGCAGGTGGTGTTGGAGGTTCAACTGGTTCGGGAGGAGGTGGCGGAGGCGGACTAAGAGGAGGCGGTGCAGGCGCTACCAACCAAACCGGTGGAGTGGGTGCGTACAACCAAGCCGCTGAGACGAACGGTATAGGAGGTCAAGGAGCAGGAGGAGGTACATATCGTACTGCTGCTGGAGCTATGGCAGGATTCTCCGAGATGGGAGGAGGAGGCGGAGCAGCAGAATGGACCGTCAGCGGTAATAACGGCGGCGGCGGGAGTGCTTCTGGTGGCGCTGGAGGCGGTGCTGGAGGATACGTTAATGCTTCCAACGTGGCTCAAAACGGTACCCAAGGTGGGCAAACTGGAACCGTACAGCCTCAAGGTGCTGGTGGTACTCAAGGATTTAGTGATCAGCAACCTCCTACTGCAGGAGGCAATGGTAATGATGGGGGTTCCGTTAAAGGTGGTGACGGTGGAGGTGGAGGTGGAGCTTCGACTGTATCTGGTACCGCTGGAGGGAAAGGTGGAAACGGAGGATTTCCTGGTGGTGGAGGTGGCGGAGGAGGTCCTGGCGTTGGCACAGGTAAAGGTGGCGACGGCGGTAGTGGAGGTGGCGGCCTCGTAGTCATCATCTCTTGGTAGAAAGGAGGGCTGTTCGTGGGTGATCAAGATATTTTCGTGTCGTTGGATGTTGACAAGACCCAATTGAATGTGAAAGACGAAACCGTCGTCATCGAACCCACACCCGATGTTGTTATACTAGTGGCCGGGAATATTGGTCCTCCAGGAGAGAATGGCCCGCAAGGAATTCCAGGAGCTACAGGTCCACCAGGAACCACGGGTGCCCAAGGACCTCAAGGTCCTCCTGGCGCTACAGGTGTAGATGTAACCTATATTCATACGCAAAGTGTTCTGTCAGCAACATGGACAGTGACGCATAATCTCGGAAAATATCCTTCGGTAATGGTGGTCGATTCAGGTGACACAGTTCTAATTCCAAACGTCACTTATTTGGATCTAAACCAGGTGTCGATCTCGTTCGGCGCCGCGACTTCGGGAAAGGCGTACCTCAACTGAGATGCCGACTCTAGGAGCAGCACTCGACTTTGCTAAATATGAGGGACGCAATTTGCGCGGGCATCAGCTTGCCGCGGCTCCCTCAAGTCCGGTAACAGGCCAATTGTACTACAACACGGGTGATAACACTCTTTATTGGTGGGACGGATCGCAGTGGGTTTCGGCTCGTGGCGGTGCTCAATCTACTCCACCAGCAACCGGAGCGGCTCTAGGCACGATTCAGTTGGCGGGAGACCTGACAGGGACAGCCACTAGTCCTCAGATTGCAGCTCTTGCTGTTACTGATGCTGAAGTAGCGGTAGCAAACAAAGATGGAGCAGCAGGTACTGTTGGTATGCGCTCTCTTGGATCTGGTGCCGCTCAGGCTATGCCGGGTAATCGCACTCTTGATGTAATTACACCCCCAGCAGCTGCAGTGAACATGAATGGCCAAAAAATTACATCTGTTGCTGATCCGACGACCGGAACAGATGGCGCCAATAAGCAGTATGTGGATAATCTCATTCAAGGACTTGATTCGCATCCTTCAGTCAAAGTCGCATCGACTGCGAATCTTACTTTGTCTGGTACTCAAACTGTTGATGGCGTTGCTCTGATTGCCAACGATCGAATCTTGGTTAAGGATCAATCGACTCCAGCTCAGAATGGTATCTATCTTGTTGCTTCGGGTGCTTGGACACGTGCTACAGATCAAGATACTTGGGCCGAAGTTCCTTCTGCATATGTTTGGGTCGAGCAAGGTACGGTGAATGCTGATACCGGTTGGGTGTCGACTGCAGATTCTGGCGGCACACTAAATACTACAGCAATTACTTGGACTCAGTTTTCGGGTGCGGGTTCTATTACAGCAGGTGCAGGTCTAACCAAAACTGGATCGAGTCTTGACGTTGGCGCAGGAGCTGGTATTACTGTCAACGCTGATTCGGTTCAAATCGCCAATAATGGCGTGACTAATGCGATGATCGCTGATGGCGCGATCGATCTCGCTACTGCAGATGTAACGAATACTCTTCCGGTTGCAAAAGGTGGTAGTGGTCAAACTACCGCAAAAACAGCACGTGAAACTGGATTTGGCGCCGCGGGTTATTACAGTTCTGCCACTCATAGTGCTGGAACATCAATTGTAGTTAGTGCCGCAACTCATGGTCTTCGTGCATCTCGTGGTCTTTTGGTTCAAGTTCAAGATGAAGCTACTGGAAACGTTGAGATTCCCGATGTTACGGTTGCTGCAAACGGTGACGTAACTGTTACATATGGCGCATCGGTTGTCGCCAACAGTAAGAGGATTACGGTGATTGGCTAATGCCGGAAATTGTAGGACGTCTTCAAACTCCACGGCTTACTGGACCCCCGTCGTCGCCCGTACCCGGTGAGATGTATTATGACACCGGAACTAATAAACTTTACTGGTGGGATGGTAGTTCATGGATTTCAGCGTCTGGTGGTAATGGTGGTGCTAGTGGCCTCGATCTTGTCTACAACGGTGAATATCCTGCAGGTGGTCCCAGTTATACAGATGGTGATATTGTAGTACGAGATGGTATTGCCTATATTTGTGTGCGCCCAACTTCAAGTCCTCCTGTTCCATGGACGGCAGGGCCAGCACCTCTTGTTACAGCACTTCCTACGCCTTTGTATGATGGCCAAGAAATTCTTTTCGCCGATAGTCTAACTGCACCAACTTATATTTGGCGAATGAAATGGTTTGCTGGTATGGTTAAATGGCGATTCATGGGTGGTAATGATCTTCTTACTCAATATACAGGGGCTACTATTACGGCGGCTATGACTGCGACTTGGCAAGACCCGGCTACGAATACGATGTCTCTGACCATTCCTGTAACTGGATTGTACCGCATTGTGATGTCTCTAAAAGCTACCGTTAGTGGTGCTGTCAGTGGTACTGTAACTCGTCAGTATGGAATCATGGTCAACGGTGTGGTTGCAGCGCCAGCGTTGATAACAACAGTTAAGACTATGTACGAAGGTGAGCCGTACATAGAGCGGGAATGGGAAACGTCGTACAACACAGGCGATGTACTCAAGATTATCTTGATAGGAGCTGCTTCACCAATCGTGTATGGTATGAATTATTTGCGTTTCAACCTAAGGCCGGTGGGTCTCGGATGAGTGTTCCAGATCCTGCTATTGTAGATTGGGTTCCGCTTGGTGGCGGAGGAATGGCAAGTAGTCTCGAGATTGACTACGCTGAAATTTCGTCAGATGTGACGCTTACTGTTACGACAGAAGCTGCCGCAATGCAGGTTATTGCGGGACACTCTGTCAATCTAATTGGAGCTATGTTGGTGGACATCGATTTCTATGCTCCGGCATGGAACAATGTCAATGTAGCGTCTGGAATCACAGTTCTTCTCTATGACGGTGCGACGTTGATTGGACAGATCTTCAAGTCGACTGAGTCGGCTATTAACGGCGACATCTACTCGGTCAACGGTCATTATCGTTATCTTGCTGCTCCAGGAGTTCACCAATGGAACATCAAGGCATATGCAACCGCAACCGGTAAGATCATTCGTGCTGGAAACGGTGGGTCCGCATCATATGTTCCTGCATATCTTCGCGTCTCTCAAGCTGTAGGAATTCCTGGCCCTCTTGGGCCACAAGGTCCTCAAGCGGCAGGAAGTGTAATTGTTGTTGCAAATACAAGTGAGCTTCCACCAGTACCAAATGATGGTGATCTAGCTTTTATTATCGTTGATGATGCGCCTCTTCCGTTGGTATATGATGCTACGATTGGTAAATGGATTTCTCGAATATTTCCAGCAGTTACTCAATATGGGGGTACGCAAGCAGGTCCTACGTGGAGTGCTGGTGGTACTACAGATATGAATACAATTACTACTGGTGACGGTCGTATTATTCCGCAACCGTTTCGATTGTATGATGCTGTAGGATTGTCTCCACAAGCGCGCTTGGCTGGTCAAATCTATGCTACGTCACCTCCGAATAATGCGAGCTGTGATGTTACTTTCGCTACAGGAAATGTGAATGCTGTACCACCAACATCGTTTACAGTGTCAAGCCCGGGAATAACAATTGGAAACAGTGCCGCCACATATGTATTCAAGCAAACGACGTGGATGGACGTACTACCAACACCAACTCTTTTTGATTGGATTTGGTTCTCTCTTAGAATTCGTAATACTTCGGGTGGTGGTGCACAGCTTCGTCAAGCCGCTGTTGATCTTCGGTGGGTAAACAAATGATCGAAAGTAAATATCAAGCCCAACTCATTCGTCGTATTGAACAACGACTACCTGGTTGTGTCATCTTTAAGATGGACGCGATCAGGCAAGGTACTCCCGATCTTCTCGTTCTTTGGAACGACAGTTGGGCATTTCTCGAGGTTAAGCCCTATGCTGACGCTCCAGAACAACCAAACCAAGACTACTACGTCCAGCAGTTTCATGAGATGTCGTTTGCCTCTTTCATCTATCCAGAAAACGAAGAGGAAGTGTTGAATGCGCTTCAACAGGCACTTGAAAGTCCAAGGAGAGCACGCATTCCTCAGCCCTAGTCAGTACCACTGGATTCACTACACACCAGATCGACTACTTGAACGATGGACTGCTGCTCAAGCTGCAGCGTACGGCACTATGCAACATGAGTATGCTCACAGAGAAATTGAAGCTCGACGTCTTTCTCATCTAGTGGGAACCGTTGGGCTCTACATCAACGATGCTATTGAAGGTCGAATGCATTGTGAGCAAGTTCTCTACTATTCGGAAAACTGTTTCGGCACTGCTGACACGATCTCCTTTCGTTACAACACTCTTCGGATTCATGATTTGAAAACTGGTGTGTACCCAGGATCTGTTCACCAACTTGAAGTGTATGCTGCGCTCTTCTGTCTAGAGTACGAGAAAGATCCGTTCCAGATCAGAATCGAGCTGCGCATCTATCAAGATAACGAGGTGACGGTGTATACCCCCGATCCTGAAGATATTTTGTTCATCATGAATCGAATTCAAGAATTTGACAGGCTCATTACCCATCGACGAATGGAGGAGGAAACGTGATCATCAGTGAAGACGACCATTTGAAGCATTACGGCGTCCTTCGTCGTTCGGGGCGATATCCGTGGGGATCGGGAGATCCTGATGAAAGTGAAAGTGCAAGAAATCGATCGCTTCTTCAAACTCTGAAGGATCTCAAAGCTAAAGGAATGACCGAAACTCAGATCGCCAAGGGTTGGGAAATGACCACTACTGAGCTTCGTGCTCACAAGACACAGGCGATCGATCAGCAGCGTCATGAGAGGCAGTTGCAAGCGAATCGACTAAAGGAGAAGGGTTACTCCAATCAGAAGATCGCCGATCAAATGGGGTTGCCAAACGAGTCGTCGGTTCGTTCTCTTCTTTCGAAGTTCGAAAAAGACGAGAAAAGTGCTCTTCAAACCACTGCGGACATGCTCAAGAAGCATGTGGATGAGAAGAAGTACATCGATGTAGGTAAAGGTGTTGAGTACCAACTCGGCATTACAGAGAATCGTCTCAAGACTGCTGTGGCGATGTTGAGAAACGAAGGTTACGAGCTTCACACTATCCACATCGAGACGGGTTTGTATCGGTTCACAGCTATGAAGGTATTGGCTCGCCCCGGTACGCCGCTCAGTGAAGTCAACAAGAATCGTGCTCAGATCAAGCAGATCATGGATTTCTCTGAGGACAATGGTCGTAGTTTCATCGCTCCTCAGAAGCCTTTGTCTGTTAGTTCGAAGCGTATCAAGATCAACTATGGGGATGAAGGTGGAGCAAAAGCTGACGGAATGGTTTGGATTCGACCTGGAGTTTCTGATCTGTCTATCGGTTCAAAGCGTTACGGTCAAGTTCGGATCATGGTTGATGGTACTCACTACATAAAAGGTATGGCTCATTACAAGGACGATCTTCCTGAAGGTGTCGACATTGTCTTCAACACCAACAAGAAGCGAGGAACTCCTCTTAAGAGTAAGAACCCAAAGGCAGATCAAGTTCTCAAGTCTCTTGAAGATGATCCTGAGCTTCCCTTCGGGTCCATCATTCGTCAAACTCATGACGCCAAAGGTAAGGTCAATTCTGCGGTCAACTTGGTTGGTAGTCCAACAAAGCCTGGATCGGGAGAAGAAGGCCATTGGGATACATGGTCGAAGAATCTAGCATCTCAGGTGCTGTCAAAGCAAAGTCCCGAGCTTGCGACACAACAGCTTGCCGTCACGTTCGATCGACACGTAAGAGAATTGAATGAGATTCGTTCTCTCACCAATACCACAGTTCGAAGAGAACTTCTCATCAAGTTCGCGGATTCGGCTGATTCATCTGCTGTGCATATGCATGCTGCCGCCATTCCTCGTCAGGCTACAAAAGTTCTAATTCCTATCGCTTCTATCAAGCCGACCGAGATCTATGCGCCCACCATGAGAGATGGTGAACGTGTCGCTCTAGTTCGCTATCCACACGGTGGAACTTTCGAGATTCCTCAGTTGACGGTGAACAATCGGAATCGTGAAGCACGCAAAGTTCTAGGTACAGGAGCGGATTCGCCCAGACACGATTCTGTTGGAATCCATCATTCTGTAGCGCAACGTCTTTCGGGTGCAGACTTCGACGGGGACACTGTTCTTGTAATTCCAAACAACAGCGGTTCGATCAAGAGTACCAACGCTCTGAAAGATCTTGAGGGATTCGATCCTAAGAAGTATGCCATTCCTCCTGGTTCGAGCATTCCTCGTATCACGGATGCTCAGAAACAGAAAGAGATGGGTAAGATTTCGAATCTCATCACAGACATGAGTCTCCATGGAGCTCCTCCCGAAGAAGTTGCCCGTGCCGTCAAGCATTCCATGGTTGTCATCGATTCAGAAAAGCATCAGCTCAATTACATGCAATCAGAGAAAGACTGGGGAATCCTTGATCTGAAAGCGAAGTATCAAGGTGGAAAACGTGGTGGAGCCCAAACTCTGATCAGTCGTGCTGGTGCCGAAATTCGTGTGGATCAACGAGAACCTAGACGGCCTCAACACGGAGGCCCTATCGATCCTGAAACTGGCGCAAAAGTCTTCGTTCCTACCGGTAGACAAAGGCGCGTGTACAAGGTCGTTAAGGAACGAGATCCTACTACAGGAAAGATGGTTCCTAAGAAGGATCCGATTACGGGTCGTACGATTAAGGTTCCTACAGACAAGTTCGAGAACGTCAAGGTAAAGTCAGTGAAGCTCGCCGAAACTCCGGATGCGTTTAGTCTTGTTGGAAAGCCTCGTACTCAGATGGAAGTCATCTATGCGACTCATTCCAATAAGCTTAAGGCTTTGGCTAATACAGCTAGGAAAGAAGCTGTGCATACGCCGACTCTGAAGAAGTCTAATTCGGCAGCCAAAGTTTATGCCCCCGAGGTCGAATCGTTGACTTCTCAGGTCCACGTAGCAAAAAGAAACGCCCCCCTCGAAAGACAATCCCAGCTCCTAGCAAACGCAGAGGTTACCCAGAGACGCCAGGCTAATCCAGCTCTTCTGCAAGAAGACGTCAAGAAGATCAAGACAAATGCTTTGAACAAGTATCGTGCTAGAACCGGGGCTAAGCGTCATCAGATCGTGATCTCAGACAAGGAATGGGAAGCTATTCAAGCAGGCGCCCTATCCCCCACCAAGCTAGACGAGGTACTCCGCTTTGCTGATCCTGAATCAGTGAAGAAGCACGCTTTGCCAAAGGATCAGATCCTCATGACCCCTAACATGAAGGCACGTGCTGCACAGATGAAGGGTGATAACTATACGTTGCAGGAGATAGCAGACGCATTGGGTGTCGGCCTTACCACGCTCAAGGTAGGATTGGAATGAGTGAGGTGAACGATGGCTGAGCAAGCAGTGGAGTACATGCTCACAACAGTAGACAACCCGTTCAGCCCATTCACACAGTTCAGAGAGTGGATGGCGTTTGACGAACAACTTGGTTACAACACCCCTGCCTTCCTGGATAGGATAGCGAAGGATTCACATGATCTGTCACCAGCCGACCAGGCAGTAGCTATACAGGAAGCGATCGATGAGATCGTGAGGGAGAACGTGTCAGGAATGTGGAGAAAAGTTAAAAGAAGTGACTATGAGAAGGTTGCATGATGGCTAAGCAACGTACACCTCCCACCACCCATCCCCTCGCGGGGCGTCGAGTGCAATTGATCACAATCGATGAGCTCTCTAGCATCGGTCTCGATCGTGGAGTTCAACAAACAAAGAACTCTGAGACCAAATCTACATTGATTCGTACGAGAAAGAAGAAAAAAATTTCGAAACTTGGGAGGGTTGAAGAGGGGGAGGGGGGTCAAAAATTTTAAACCCCCCCCTTGCAT
>Ga0081455_10003064_pt1 | contig 19476 bp, 22 predicted proteins | sample TabmetS3T2R1_FD_70207 | JGI IMG/M metagenome (GOLD analysis project Ga0081455, IMG submission 70207) | Tabebuia heterophylla rhizosphere microbial communities from the University of Puerto Rico - S3T2R1 | ecosystem: Host-associated > Plants > Roots > Rhizosphere ... | reverse complement strand
ACCGTGCCTGCGATGAACGTTCGGCGGCAGATCCGCGTTGGGTGCGAATGTCCTTCAATCATGGTTGCTCTGGCCACGATGACGACGGCGCCGGTCACCCTCCACCGGAACAGGGTCAGCGCCCGAATCTCCACGTACTTGTCTGCCAGTTTCTCGGCCAGCTCGGCGGCTTCCCGGTAGTCCCGGACGGTGACCCATCGGCGCCACCAACGAGCCACCGCGACCAGCCCACGCACCACGGAACGCGCGTACCGCCATGGTGACCGGGTCACGGTCGCTAGTGCGTCCTTCGCGGTTTGTGCGGCCTGTGCGCGGCTCTTGAGTGAACGCGGCACCTTGGACGAACGCACCCACCGCAGCGCCAGCCGGGCGCGCATCCGGCCGAATCGCGCGCTGCGTTCCTCGACCAGTTCGCCGTCCCATATCTCCTCAGCCTGCTCCACCGCCCGCGACGGCGCCGGCACTGGGACGGTCGCCCACTGCCGCTCTGGCGCGTTCACCGTTGTTCCGCTTCGGCAGCAAGGGCGGCAGCCAGCTTGGATGACAGGCCACGCGAGCATCCAGTGACCTCGCGGATCCACTGTGGACTGACCTTCGTACCGGGTGACCACGCTTCCCGCGCCGTAGTCAGGTAGTCCGCGAATGTCTTACGGGGCAACCGGTTCGGCTCGTGAACGCCTACGACCCGAGCGGGCTGCGGCGCCGGTTCATGAACGGCGCGGGCCGCTACCGATACCGCGTCGGTGAGCTTGTCCCGTAGGTCGGTGATCGCCTCAACCGCGACGAATACGACCAGCGGCGGTACGGAGTGCAGCACGATCGCGGGTGGCGAGCCGGCCGTGTACGACTCCCAGGTGTTCATGGCGTACGTGGCGGCGAGCGTGAACCACTTCGCCCGCCGCACCCACGGCCCGGTCGGCACCTGGTACCGCGAGGTGATCTGCTCGGCCCGCAGGATCGCCAGCAACACCAGCGACACGGTCGGATCGAGCACCCACGCGGCCAACCACGGCACCGACCAGGGCCGCGTCCCGGCCGACGCGAACGCCTGGACGTTGGTCATCGTGAACGCCAACCCGAGCACGATCCCGGTCCAGCACATCCGGTCAACCTGGGTTCGTACGCGCTCGATCCGTAGCGCCACGACGTCCGGATGCGTCTGGTACGCCCGGGCCTCGGCAGCCCGTGCCGCATCCTCAGCCAGCTTCCGCGCGCGCTCCGGCCTGCCGGTCATCGCCGACCACCCCGCCGCTGCCTCGGCAGATCAACCGTGGTCACCGTCAGCGCGCGAGTCAGCGTGAATGACGCCAGCAACGCGGGCAGGCCCAGCACCGCCAGCAGCAACCAGCCGCGACCGCCGGCCATCACCACGACCCACTGAGCACCCAGGATCAGCCCGCCATTGACCACGATCCGCCCGCCCAGCGAGACCAGCCGCGTACCGGCCCGCGCCGCCCGAGCAGCAGCCCGCGCTCGCCGGGTGCTGACCCGCCACAGCCACCCGAGAACGATCAGCCCGAGGAAGGCCGCCAGCACTTCGGTCGGCGTCACGACCAAACTGCTCATTCCTGCGGCCCTCCTTCCATGTCGGCGGTTTCGATGTGGAGCCATGCCGCGTACAGCTCGCGACGTACATCGGCCGGCAGCCCGCCCCAGACACCGACCGTCGCTGTACCGGCCTCCCGGAACTCCAGCTCCAGACACTCGCCCGCCACCGGACAGCCGGCGCACAGCTCGGCGGCCAGCTCGTCATCGGTCTGCCGCTCGCTGAGCCATCCCGGTTCGCTCGCGGCGCCCGTACCCATGCACGCGCCGTCTCGCCGCACAGCCACGGCGAGCGCCGCCGCCGGCACACGCGCCAACAATCGACCTGGCATCGCGGACCGCCGAGGATGCGGTGGATCGCCGTCGACTGGCGGCGGCAGTACGCGCGCCAGCTCACTTGCCGCGATCGTCAGACCACCGCGGCGCCTGGTGGCCCGCAGGACGCCGACCCGAACCGCACGGGCCACGACGGCCGGCTCGACGCCGAGTAACCACGCTGCCTCTCGCAGCCGGTAGTGCTCTTGCCTACGAATGCATTGACCGAATTTAGGCATGATGTTTCCCATTCAAGGATGATTTACAGAACTGATAGCTGATTTCAGCTTTGGCGTGCATAGAGAGATCCCGAAACGGCGTGTACGTGCCGTGCGTGTTCTAGAAATCGGGGCTTAGCGGCTAATCTCGGCGCTTGGGCAGAGCGTGGAGGAATGGGTGAGCGAGGACTGGGCGGCGGTCGCGAAGGCACTCAACGACCGCGTGGACGAGCTTGGTTGGTTGCAGCGCGAACTCGCCCGCCGGTCGAACGTCTCGCAGGCGATCATCCGGGAGATCCAGCACCACGTTGTCGAGCGACGGCGCAGCCCGCGCACGCTTGAGTCGCTGTCTACCGCCCTGGGCTGGCATCCCGGCCACTTGGAGGCGGTACTGCACGGCATCGAGCCGCCGTCCCCCGACGACCCGCTCAGTGCCGCCGCGCTGTCCTCGCGGCTCGAACGGATGGAACAGCACCTGATCGACATTGCCGAGCGTCTGGACGGCATTGACAGCGCAGTCACGACGGTCATAGACCAGACCAAACCGACGCGATGATTCGTTGAGTTCCATGCGAACAATTCCAGCGGTCAACTGCGGTCCACCCAATGAACCGCCAATGCACAACCGGCCGCGGCAGTGCACAACCAGTGCAGAACCAATGCACATTCGACCCTGAGGCCATCATCATGCACCCGCCGAACGGTTGGACCGGTCAGACCGCGAGCGCCCTGCAAACAGCGCTCCGAATGACGAACGAAGCCTTCGCCGAACATCTCGGCGTCGCGGTCCGCACCGTCGCCGGGTGGCACCAGAACCCCACTCTCCGGCCCAAGTCGGAGATGCAGCGCATCCTCGACTCGACCCTGGACCGCGCACCGCAGCCGGCCCGCGACCGCTTCGCCGCCCTGCTGGCCGAACTGGTCGCCGCCGCTGAACCGACCGCACCGTTGGTGCCACGTACCGAGCCGGACCCGATAACCGCGCTGGACGCGGAACCAGACGTACGCGCCGCGCTCGACTGGCTCGACCGCCAAGCCGGATGGCGCCCCGGTACCAGCCGCCGAGAGGTCGAAACCCGCATCGCCGCAACGGATCCGGCCCAACTGCGCGACCGACGTGCACGCCGGATCACGGCCTCCCGAGCCGACGTCGCCGACGCGCTCGGGACCTACTACGGCAGCGCGACCGGCGACCACGGCCGCTACGCCTGCACGTACGGCTCCCAGCGGGAGCTGGTGACCAGCATCCTCACCCACCCCGACTGGCTCGACCTCGCCTGCCCGCTCCCCAGCGAGGATCACCTGACGATCGGCAGCACCGACCCGAGCGGCCACGCTCCCCTGGACGACGAAGCCGCCGAGCACGCGGCACAACGGCTCGCCGAAGTCCTCGCGGTCGGTGGCCGGATGGTCGACCTGCCGCTGTACCGCCTGCACACCATCCAGCCCGCACCGGGTGCACTGAACGGCACATTCGGCCTCTCGCACTTCCTCCGGTACGCGCTGACCCTGGACCTGCTGGAAGACGAACTACTCGGCGCGCTGGCCGTCAACGCGGCGAGCACCCCCGGCTCGCTGCCGCTCCGGGATCGCTACCTCCCCGACCAACCCAGCGTCCTCAACCTCTCCGGCAGGCTGTGTGCCGGCGGCGCACTCTCGCTGACCGTCATCGCCAGGGCGCCCGGACCAGGCCGGCCCGCGCGGGACTACCTGATCCTCGTGCAGGAGCGCTCCGGCGCGGTTATCAACGCCGCGCGCCGATTAGCCGTCATCCCCAAGGGCTTCCACCAGCCCATGGCGGACATCCGCGGTGACGCCCACCTGGCCGCGACCCTCCGCCGCGAGATGGAAGAAGAGCTGTTCGGCCGCGAGGACATCGACGGCACCCTCACCAACCAGCTCGCCGCCGACCCGATGCACCCGAGCCGACTGTCCGAACCATTGCGCTGGCTCGACCAGGACCCGGCCCGGATGCGTATGGAGTGCACGGCTTTCGGGCTGAATCTCGTCAGCGGCAACTACGAGTTCGCGTGCCTCACCGTGATCGAAGACGAAGAGTTCTGGCCCCGCTACGGCGGCCTGGTCACCGCCAACTGGGAGGCGACCGCGCTCCGCCAGTACTCCAGCCAGGACCCAGACCTCATCGGCCACCTGGTCCAGGACGCGGCCTGGAGCAACGAGGGTCTGTTCGCGCTGCTGCAAGGACTTCGCCGACTCCGGCAGACCAGCAACGGCAGGGTCAGCCTGCCACCGATCGAATGGGGGCTCCGATAGTGGCAGTGAACTGGACTACCGGGAACGCAGCAGAAGACACCGGCAACACCCGAGGCTGGCTGGTCGGCCACTTCATCGACCCCAGCACCGGCCCACGATCCAGCAAGGACGTTGAGGTCAAGTGGGGCCTACACCCGGCCGGTGACAAGCGAGCAGAGTGGACCGCCGACGACCAACGGACCACCCTCGTGCTGCTGGTCGACGGCAACTTCACCGTCCACCTGACCGAGGGCAGCGCCCCCCTCAACCGCCAGGGCGACTACGTGATGTGGGGACCGGGCATCGACCACTCCTGGGAAGCAACCTCAGAGTCGGTCGTCATTACCGTCCGCTGGCCTTCGGCAACCGGCTGACTCTCAACGATGCCGGGCGCTGGCCCGCAACTCTGCAACTGCAGGCACATCTCCGTACCGTGACAACCGGTCCAGCACCTGACCCAACCGACGATCCACACGGCTGCTCGACGTGCTCGCCGTCAACGCCACAATCCGCGTACCGACCTCAGCGGCCCGTTCCGGCTCACCGGCATCGGCGTACGCAACAGCCAGCCACGACAGGTACAGCGCCAACTCACGAACGTGATCCTCTGGCAACCGCCGAATCATCTCCTCCAGCAGCGGAACCGCCCGCAACGGACGGCGCAGCTCGGTCCAACATCGGCCCGTCATGATGTCCGCCTCTGTGCTGTCGAGCCAGTACAGCCAGCCCGGCGGATCCTCCACCCCCACAAGCATTTCGGTCGCCAAGTCGAGCGCCCGACCGGCAGCCTCGGCATCCCCGGTTCGGGCATGCGCCCACGCCAACCGATCCAGCATCAACGCCTGCACCGCAGGATGTGCGCCGCTCGTACCCTTGACCGCCGTACTCGCCAGCAGGACCGCATCACGCGACCCGTCCACGGTCGCCATCTGGTACGACAAACTCGACAGGCAGTTGGCCACGATGTCCGGCCGCTGCCCGTCATGGGCGGCCCGCGCGCCTGCCAGGTAGTGATCCCTCGCAACCTCATGCCGCCCAGCGTCCGATGCAACCCAGCCGGCGAGTTGTCCCAACTCCCCCACGATCCCCAACAACCGCCGGCCCAACTGCTCGGAGTAGGAAGCCTCCCGAAGCAACGCATCCGTCCGCCCCAGCTCCTGCACAACAAGCTGGTACGTCTCTCCGCCGGACAAGCGGTCATCCAGGTGCCGCAGCTCCGTCACCCGACCCTCTAACTCATCCGCGAGCCCTACCCCGATCCGCCGTCCCGCCCGCCTGTGCACCGTCTGCGGCGGGTCCAGCACCAACCACTCGTGCGCCATCCGCAGCCAGTCATGGTCATCGTTGCTCACAGGCGCCTCCCTGGCCGCGCGCAACAGCTCACGCACATCCAACCCCAACACCCCGGCGATGTGCCGCAGCCATAACCCGCCAGGGACCACCAGGTTGCGCTCGTACCGGCTGATTTCATGCCGAGTGATGGAGTGCCGCTTAGCCCGCTCGCAAACCGCACTCGCCAGTTGCGACTGGGACATCCCCAACTCGCGACGACGAGCAGCGATCAGCTCACCCATGCCCACAACTTGCCCCCTCGCACTGCCCCCGCCCTGCTCCTCCGTCAAGCTGAAATCAGCCCTTCAATAACACACCATGACAGCACGCCGGAACAACCGAGTGGCCCGTCACCGGCGCTCGCCCAACTCCCGGCGTGCTGTCACCGACTTCCTGACCGGTGGAGACCTCAGCGCTCCTTTCGCTGCTCTACGCGTTGGGGTTGACCTGGCGCCACCGGTCAGGAACGAGGGGCGCGGCGCGCGTGTCAGGTCCAGGCCGACTGGCTCGTTCGGTCGGCACGCCGTCGCGCCCCTCACCCCGGAGCGAGTCGTACCGGGGGCGGTCATCGAGGGGTTGGCCGGCGGCTCGCTCTCCCTGTCGTTGTGCCTGCCCACCCAACGAGCCAGAACCGCCGCCCGCCGAACCCTCGACCACCAATCCGGCAGCAACGGCCTGTGCCCCACCTGCCATGTAGGCGTCCCATACGGTGCCTGCGCCTGCCCCGGCTGGCGTCTGGCCGGCTGGACCCATCCCGCAACCACACAGCAACTACAACACCTGCCCTGGCACCACTACAGGTAACCCCGGCGAGGAGTCCGTGAAGGCCGCAACCAACCGGAAAAGAAGACCATCAGCCGCCGAGTTGTGTGCACCACAGATGCGCGCCGCGCTGGCAGTTCGGAACTGGCCCGAAATATATCGCCAACTCCAAAAGTACGGCTTCAGCCAAGCAGCAATTGGCGCCATGACCGGACAACCCCAACCCCAGGTGTCCGCCATAGTCCACGGCCGCAAGATGATGGCCTACGACACGATGCGTCGCGCCGCTATCGGCCTGCGCATACCCCTCCACATGCTCGGCATGTCATCGGAGTGCTGCGGACACCCCGCCATCTACCTCGGCGCAGGCAACCCACCTACAGCCGTCCCGTCCCACCGGACCGCGCCCGCCCACCCAACTTGCCGGCACCTGAGGGCCGCCGGGACGACTCCATAGGCACCCGTCCCGCCAGCCGACATCGACAACCCGCCTGGTCACGCCCACGCGTCGCTGGACGGGGGATGTCCCGACGTGGACGGACACCGGGACGGCACACCCCGCCGTTGTCCCACACGTCCCGCCAGATCGGAGAACGGCCCGACGTGCTCGAAGACCACTCGATCTCACTTCCCGCCTGGACCACCGACCCCGGCCCCCTCATGGCCGCAATCCCCGCCCTGCTCGGCTTCTACCCCACCGAAGCCCTTGTCGCCGTGCACCTCCGCAACGGTCACCTCACCCGCCTGACATGCAGTGCCCTGAACTCACCAACCCTGGTCCAGGACTGCACTACGCCGCTATCAGTACTCGATGCAGATACAGCAGTGGTCCTGGTCTGCGTAACACGAGCCGAACAACCGGACGACCCCCGGCCATACGGCCACACTCTGCCGCGCGCCGCGGACATCGATTCCGTACGGGAGGCCCTCAGCCGGGCCGGTACCCATGTACTACACGCCCTGTGGCTGCCAGCCATCGTCGTGGCCGAACGCTGGTACAGCTACGACAAGTGGCATCTGACCGGCCTATTGCCGCACCCTGCATTCGCAATAACCCTCACCACCGCGGCGGGACTAGGGCAGGCCACGTACCCTAAGCGGAGCCGCGCCTCGGAGTTCCTCGTACCTGACGAACCTAGCGCTCTGATTCGTCGGGCAGCCCTTATGGCACAGCTCACCGGAAACGGGACGAGCTTTGGACCCTTTGGTGTGATCGACGGCGCGCTTAACAATGCTGCCCACCACGTCTTGCCGAGGACCGACGACTCGCTAGTACTCCTTGCGCTGGCAGTATCCAGTGCATCAACCAGGGATGCCGCCATGGCGATGACAGCAGCTCGACCGGAGGCAGGCAGCCGACTCTGGGCAACACTCGCGCGCGCCCTACCCGAACCCCAACGAACCTGGCCCGCCGCGATCCTCGGCTACATCGCCTTCCTAAGACGCGACTACGCACTAGCCACCGCAGCCCTGCACGCCGCACTGTGGGCCGACCCTGCTCATGCCTGCGCCTCACTTATCCTTGAAGCCCTGGCCCGAGGGCTAGACCCGGCACCCTTTCAGGTCATCTAGCAGCCAACGGTGCGATGCCGGCCGAGGCGGCGCTCATAGCGGTCTTGATGCTGGCTTTGTTTGCAGCATCGCCCCGGCCGAGTCTTCGAAGTCAGACTGTTGGGAGGGTATACTGTTGGCGCACCATCGGGGTTAGGGGGAACGTTGAGCTGGATGGCGTGGGTTTTCGACGGATGCGGGGTAGCTATTCCCGTGGCATTGATCTCTTGGCTAGCAGCTCGCCGGAGCGGTTCTGGGGAAGGAGTGATCAGAGTACGGCAGAGTCAAAAGAGTGGCGCCGGCTCCATCAATCTTCAGTCGGGCCGTGACATCACTGTGTCCACGGAAGCTCTGAACAAGACAGATAGCATCTAGCCACACCATGACGAGGCAACGACAACGCAGTGGAAACGAGTCGATCAACGTTCAGGCACAGAATGTTCAACTCGGCCTCTCGTATGAAGATACGCGACAACTAGCACTAGATGTGTTTGAGGCAAACTTTGCGAAACTTGCCGGTCTGGCTCACAGCGTGGCCACTGCGCGGGCTCAAGAAATTGCAGAAGAGTTCCTGGGCACTTTGCAGAAACGAGCCCCCGAGTCGATAAATCTCGCTGCTGAACCCGGTGCACAACGAGCGCTATTTCAGGTACAAGAGTCGTATGCGGCGTCCGGGGATGCCGAGTTGGGCAATCTACTGGTCGGCCTTCTTGTGGACCGAATGAAGGAACCGACTCGAACCGAACGTCAGGTAGTTCTGGACGAAGCACTAAGAGCGCTGCCGAAACTTTCACATGGCCACATAGCGCTGTTGACCGCACTGTTCTACCTAACTGGAGTGACTCTCGGCGAGATCCAAGACGTAAAGAGTCTCTACGAAACAACAGAGAAGAGTCTTGCCGCGGTTATGGACGGCCCGCTACATGCTACGCGTCTGTCGTGGAACCATCTTGCGTATGCTGGTTGTATCGTCGCTGGCCATGTCGGAAAGTTCGAGATAGGCACCGTATTCCGCCTAGCATATCCGGGACTCTACACGTACGGGTTTGGCCTAAATGCAGTGCCCACTTTACTGCACACGAAGCTGGAAGGCACTGATATTCTGGTCAGATCGGTACGCAACTCGGATCTATACCAGTTGAACGCAATCAACGAAGAGGCGCTCGCCGAATTTGTTTCGAACCACGCCAGCGTACAGGACTTCGAACCAACGCTTCGAAGCTTGCTGCATTCGTACCACGTACAAGACGATCTGATCAGCGCAGAGATAATGGGGACCTGCCCTAGCATAAGGCGTTTCGTAGAAATGTTCGAGAATTCCGGCTTCGGGCACGCCGAGTGCACTAGTGTTGGCGTCGCCATAGCCCATGCAAATCTTCGACGCATTCTCGGCCCAGGAACCGGCATCGAAGAATGGATTCCCTGAGGTTCCGAAGGTACTCACGACGCAGAGAAAGATCCTCAAATGATGCCGCTCGCCGACGACGCATTGTTGCGCGAACTGTTCGGCGACCTCTGGCGTTCGATAATCTGGCTGAGGAGTCATTGGGATCATTGGAATGCAACGCCGAACGGACGGCCCCAACCATATGATGCCGAGGCCAGGCGACGACTCTGGCTAGTGTGCGAACTGGGCGATGGCGTGCATATGACCCTCGTACGGGGCGGTCGGTTCAATCCGATCGCCGCCCACGCGCTTGCTAGATCGACCTTCGAAGCCGGACTCGCATGCAGTTGGCTCCTAGTCGGATCAGAGGGCCCTGATAGGGACCTGCCGGGAAACCACTCAGAGATCGCACGACGTCATCTAGCGCTCGTCCAGGAACAGTGCGGATGGATTCGTCGAGTCGCCAAGGAGATGTCAGCCGGTGGATTGGATGGGGATCGATGGGCAAGCGGAGCCGAGTCCGAACATGATCGTCTACTCAGGCTTGCGAGCCTGTACTTCCCTCAAGAGGACTGGCCGTTCGATCTTCCCGCGGTACCCAGCGTCCGAAATCTGCTCGACCTCATGAACCTTCGTCGCTTGTATCACGGGTACATGATCTCGTCGCAATTTACGCATGGAACTGCCATGGGTGCACGTGAGCTTCACCCTTTGCGAACAGACGGCTTCTCCTCAAACGACGTTTCGTTGGCGGCCGGACAAGTCGTCTGGGGGCTCGTCCTCGCGTCTCGTGCTTACGTGCGCCGCCCAGAGGGCGAAGGTCTGTCGCTCCTACACGGTTCACCACTGGAAGACGTTCAAGAAACGTTGACGGCGCTGTGGACTCGGGACGTGGAGAGAAGCGATCCGTCAGCTATCCCCTCCACTCTGACAAGCCCCTCCCGTCCAGCGACGGTCGCCACGCCTAGTCCGCCGTCCCGGCCCGTCCACGTAGATCAGGGCCGAGACGAAACCGATCCTCGACCGTGAGCCGGAGTTGACCGTTCCCATCTGTTTGGTGCCCTGCCGGGGGCACTCAGAACAAGGGCAACACCTACCACCGCAGGTCAGGCTAGTCGTCTGGTCGTGCAAGCCACCGTGCCGATCGTGGCAGGCGTGTGACGTCGCCACGACCGTGGACGCTAGCCGCGCCGCCGTCAACGCCGCTGTTCAGGCACCCGCAGAAACGAGCACTGATGAGGTTGCGCGGTGGCGATCATCGGTGGGCTCGGGGGTGTCTGGCGGCTTGCCCGATGCAGGTCCCGCCGTCGATCCGGGCAGTCGAGTGTGCCGGAAGCGCCAGCCATCACAGCTGGACTGTGCCACCGCTGTATGTGCGGCGGATGAGTCACCGAGCTTCGACACCGCCTACCCGTATCGGCAGGGAGGCCATCCTCGCGATGCGACGAGTGCGCCATGGGTCCAATCGGAGCCAGCGCAGGTTCAGAACTCCCATCCTTACGCGTGTGTGCCATGGATGGGGTAACCAGTCGTGGTCGCAGGGGTGGATGCCGGCGCGCCCCAGTGCCGGATGGCGAGCACGTCCACGAGATCAAGAGCTCCAGGCCGACTGAGAAGATCTGGCTCGGCCGGTCCGCCAGTTGCCCGGTACGACACCGGAGCCTCCGACCTCGATGGGAATCCAAGAGCTCCCGCAGACCTGAGGCCGGGCGAGCAGGCCTGGTTCAAGGACAGACGGCGCTCCGCGAGATGACCCGATACCGCGCCTGATCTTGCCGGTTGCGACAAAATGATCCTGGCGAGGGGATGCCGGCGTTGTCAGTGTGTGATGGCAGACTCTGCGTCGTCCCACAAGAGTTAGGTGATGATGACGGTCCAAGCGCAACCCCAGGTGATCAACCTGCAGCCACATCCGCGGCTGCTGGGCGTCCTGGGCGACATCGAGTTCGCTCCGTGGCAGTGTCTGGCTGAGTTGATCGACAATGCCTTCGATGAGTTCCTCCGGCACCCGACTGAGTCTGAGCAGTCTGTGTGGGTTACATTGCCGAGTAAGGGCAGCGACCCACGCAACGGTGAGGTGTGGGTCAAGGATAGTGGCCCCGGCCTGACGCTCGACCAGCTCCAAGACGCCTTGCGTGCTGGCTGGACGAGCAACGACCGGTATGGCCAGCTCGGGCTATTCGGCATGGGGTTCAACATTGCGACCGCTCGTCTCGGGCAGATCGCGATCGTCCGGACGGCACGTGAGGAGTCTCCTGCTTGGACAGTCGTCACCATCGATCTACGGCAGATGGCCACGCAGGGACATTTCGACGTGCCTGTTCGAACTGAACCTAAGGGGCATCCTAGCGAACATGGCACTGAGGTCATCATCAAAGCATTGAAACCCCAGCACCACGATACCTTGAGTCGTCAGCAGAACAAGATCCGGCAGGTGTTGGGGGATGTCTACAGCTACCTATTGAGCGAACGAGATTTCCATCTGATCGTCGATCGGCAGACCGTCAAGCCCAGGCGGCCGTGTATTTGGGACGAGAGTCGCTATGTCGTCCGCAACCGTGAGCGTGTGCCGGCCGTGATCAGGATCGACGAGCCGCTCGCGGACCGTTACGCCTGCCTGGAATGCGGACACTGGCAGGACGACTCTGGCCCCGCATGCGAGCACTGTTCCGGAACACGGCTGCAAGTGCGGGAACGCCGCATCTGGGGTTGGCTCGGCATCCAACGGTACATCCACCCCACCGACTACGGCATCGACTTCATGCGGAACGGGCGCAAGATCTTGCTGCGTGACGTCAGGCTCTTCAGCTGGTTCGATCCCGACGACCCAGCGGGTCGCGGCGAACAGGAGTATCCGCTTGAGGTGCCGAGCGGGCAGGGTCGCATTGTCGGAGAGATCCACATCGACCATGTCCAGGTCAATTACCAGAAGAACGCGTTCGAATACGATAGCGCCGACTGGCGGCGTGTTGTACGCGTGCTCCGTGGTGACGGACCAATTCTTCCTAAACGTGCCCGGGCGCTTGGTATTCCCGTAAACACGAGCCATTTGGCCAGACTTGTCGCAGGCTACCGCCGCAACGATCCGGGGCTGAACTATCTCACTCCCGGTGCCGCCGGCAAGCACGCCATGCACGAGCAGGCGAAGGAATGGGCAGAACGGTTCCGAAAGGGAGATGCCGAATATCAGACTGACGAACGATGGTATCGCGCCGCAGAGGATTACGACAATCCACCGCCGGCTCCGGAGCCCGAGCCTAATGCCGATGACGTCGATGACATTCTGCGGGCGAAAGGACTACTCGACCCGCCGATCGTTCCAGGAACTAGGGTCCCGCCCGAGCCGGAGACCCCGAAGCCAGAGACTGAAGACCAGCGACGGGACAGGTGGCGCGCCTCGGCACGTCACCTGTCTGACCTTGAAGGGAAGTTCGGGCTACCCGGCGGTGGTGCCGCTATGCAAGTGACTGCCTGGCTCGTCCACGGCTACAAGCTCAAGATCGGACCCGAGAGCGAAGCTCAGCCGATTTACATCGGCGGTGGCCGCGGGTCTGCTGTCGAGGTCTTCATCGACAGCGAGCACCCTGTCTTCTCCGACTTCGCGGTTGACACCCGGGACCTTGTCGTTGTCGAACTTGCGGACTACTTGCGCCAGCGTGACCGGTCAACGCGAGCCGTCGGCGCCCTATTCTATGACCTCAAGGACAAGTGTCTGCCCGATCACAAGGTCGCAGGGCCGTTCCTCAAGGAGTCGGCAGACCGCATCATCAGCCGAATCCGTGAATCGATGCTGCCCGTTATCGCCGGCAACTCCGTCGGTTACTGGAGTCTTGTTCCGCCCGAAGACCAGGCCGCCGCGCAACAGACGTTCGCAGTCGAGGGCGGCCGTGTAAGCTGGGATGACATACTGACCAGCGGCGAATGGCTTGACTTTGTGCCCGCCATGTCACTAGTTCGCCTGGTCAATAGTCGTCCCGACGCGTTCCTGGATGGACAAGTCTTGCGAAGCAGTTACGTTGGGCTCACTGACAGCAAGGCCCGCAAGGTCAGCGTGGATCGTGTGATCGACCTGCTCTCGGATGTCGCGACTCTTGCCGATCAGGCGATCCGGCGTGTGCCGGAGGAGTTGCAGCGCGGTCGCCTATCCTGCTGGTTGCTCGAAGAGGAACTCGCTGACGATGACGGCCAAACCTCGTGACAAGCTACGTCACGCCGCCCCTGCTGTTGGACGGCGGCCCTAACCGGTTCACCAGGCAGGTGGAGCGGCTTCTAGGGCAACTTGGGTTCAGAGATGTCGTCAATATCGATGGTTCAGGCGACAGCGGCGGTGATCTACTCGGCACTAGAAACGGCCGGCTATGGGTGTTCCAAGCTAAGTGGAAGATCCGCGGGACGGTACCCGCGACCGCCGTGGACGAGGTCAGCCGCGCCTGGGACCACTATGGAGCGGACCGGGCCGCCGTAGTCACCAACGTCAAACCGTCCGCCGACGCCCTCCAACGAACGCATGAACTCGCTCGGATCAACCGCGACATCAAGCTGTGGAGCGGCACGGACCTCCAGGGTCTGTACGCTGCCGCTGAGGAACACCCCGCCCTGCGCTTGCGTGACTATCAGGACGCTGCGGTTTCGGCGCTATGGGCTGACCTCACTCAGCGGCGCCGTGCCCTGCTAATTCTGGCGACCGGGCTCGGCAAGACTGTGGTTGGCGGCGAGGTTATCGGCCGCTTCCTCCGAGAACATCGCGACGAGGACGTCCTAGTCGTTGCGCACACCAAAGAACTCGTCAACCAGCTTGAGCGAGCCCTCTGGCGACATCTGCCGAAGGCGGTCAAGACCCAAGTCCTGACGGGAGATGACAGACCGAAGGACCTACACGGCGTCACATGTGCAACCGTCGCAAGCGCACTGGATGCCGTACTGCGTGGCTGGCGTCCGGGCCTCGTCATGATTGACGAGACCCATCACGTCGGAGATGACGGACGGTTCGATCAACTCCTCACGGAGGTCGATGCCGCTCAGCAGTTCGGCGTGACGGCGACCCCTTGGCGCAACGACAAGTATGACATCGAGACACGCTTCGGCGTCGCTAGCTACAAGCTCGGCATCGAGGAGGGTATGCGCCGCGGCTATCTGGCCGCCGTCAACTACCGACTCTTCATCGACAACATCGACTGGGACGCGGTCCGCGGGGCCAGTACGCACCGGTACTCAATCAAAGAACTCAACAGCAAGCTTTTCCTGGTCCAGCGCGACGAGGCCGTCGTCGACGCACTTCTTGAGGCGTGGAACTCCATTCGTTCACCACGCGGAATCGTTTTCTGCCAGACGATCCAACACTGCGAGCACCTGCAGGAATTGTTGAGACGGCAACCGGCCTGGCGTCATGCGGCGGCGCTGCATACTGACCTGCCGAAACGAGAGCGGCAGCAGCGGCTCCTCGACTTCCGTGCGGGGCGCATCCCTCTACTCACAGCCGTCGACATCCTCAACGAGGGTGTCGATGTCCCCGACGTCAACATCCTCGCGTTCGCCCGAGTCACCCACAGCCGCAGGATTTTCGTGCAACAGCTCGGACGTGGCCTACGCCTCCGCGACGGCAAGGAAAGTGTTCTGGCACTAGATTTCGTCTCCGACATTCGGCGTGTCGCCGCGCTACTGAAACTCAAGCGGCAACTCGGCAAGGAGGAACTCGAAGTCCTCCCCCACGTACCGCAGACACGCATCGAGTTCAACGACCTGCGGGCGGAGAGTCTACTCGAACAATGGATCCTCGACGCGGCGGACCTGGAAACTGCCAACGACGAAGCACGCCTCCAGTTCCTTGACCCTGACGCATTGCCCGCATGAGCCGGGACAAGCTCCTACCCCCCGAGCTTCAGGCTGCGGTCGTTACAGCCCTATACAGCACCGCCGATAGCCTCGGGTGGCAGACCCTGTCGCTTGCCGACCGCACGCGAACCTACAGTGCCTGGGTCGACGACCCACGTGTCGGCGGTATCCTCAGGCAGTTCATGACGCCAGAGCAGGCCCGTTCATGGATCAAAGACGGACCCATGAAGGAGTACGCCCGGGCGCTCCGTGGCGCCGGGCGCTATGCCGCGTACGGTCACAAAGGGGGAACCGGCCCGCTAGATATTGTCCGGCACGCACTCGGGCCCGGGGCGTGTGTCCGTGAGAACAGTTTCGGCAGCAAGCCGTTGCACTGCATCGCCATCGTCGGTGATGACACCGCGTACGTCGTGTGGGGTGACAGTCGCAATTACCGGAACCTGCTGTGGGCCGCGCTTCGGGCGACCGTCGAGAACGGCATCGACGCACACATCGTCATCATGGAGCCCCCAGGTACAGGTACCCCGGGCGCCGAGATGGCCCTACAACGGTCTCTCGCTCACCGGTGCAGGCTACAGCTACATCACATGCGTGAGATTCTTGGTCCCCCAGGAGCGTCAACGTGAGCCGCGACCCGGCTGTAACCAGTCGCATCATGAGCGCCGTACGCAATCGCGATACCGAACCCGAGTTGATACTACGCCGCGAACTGCACCGACGCGGCTTGCGATACCGCGTCCGTACAAGATTGCTCGGGCGACCCGACATTGTGTTTACTCGCGCCAAAACGACTGTCTTTGTCGATGGTGACTACTGGCACGGCAACACTTGGAGATTGCGCGGCGCCCCTTCGTTCGAAGACTATTATGGTCGCGGAGACAACGGAGCCTTCTGGCTCGAGAAGATCCGCCGCAATATGGAAAGAGACGTGACTGTCGCCATAAGTCTGCAGCGCCAGGGATGGCAAGTCGTACGCCTCTGGGAGTCCGACGTTCTCGCCGACCTCCCCGGTTGTGCTGACATGATTGAGCGACTAGTGCGTGCTGGCAAATCGGACACAGCGAAGGCGGCGGCGACATGACGGCGCGCCCACGTCCGCTACAGTCGGTCGAGCTCTTCGCGGGCGGCGGAGGAATGGCACTTGGAATGCGCAAGGCTGGTTTCGAACACCAGGCCCTTGTCGAATGGTGGCCACCTGCCTTTAGAGTCCTTCGACACAACGCCGAACTTGATCCCGATCTGTGGAAGCCCGACGCGGTCCTCGAACACGACGTCAACGCCGTACTCGACGAACTTGGTGAACGAGGAACGGTCCAACTCCTTGCGGGCGGCCCGCCATGTCAACCCTTCAGCCTTGCTGGAGCGCACGCTGGCGACAGCGACGATCGCAACCAATTTCCGTCCGCACTTAACGTAGTTCGGCGGCTACAACCAGAACTTGTAATATTTGAGAACGTACCCGGTCTCACTAGGCCGTCGTTCGCCCCATACCTCGACTATGTAAAAGACCAAATCCGACAGCCCGACATAGCGCCACTGAACCACGACGAACTGTGGGATCATCATCACCGTCGGATCCAAGATAGCAAAGCCGATCCTGTCTATCGCGTCTACCAGGATGAGATTGACGCCGCCGACCTCGGCGTTCCTCAGTCTCGGAGACGGGTATTCATCGTCGCTATCCGCCGAGACGTGCTAGGGGCGGACACCTGGCGGAGCGTCAGCACTACCCACAGCCGAGATGTCCTCCTCCATGAGCAATACGTTACTGGCGTATACTGGGCACGACACGGACTCGAACCTCAGTCAATTCCGGACCGCCTGCAAGGCCATGTCAAGCGCATCCGAGCAACGGGCGTCGACGAAAGCCTCCAAGCATGGAGGACGCTACGAGATGCACTACAGGAGATGCCTCCGCCGGGAGTCGATGTCGATATCGATGGCTGGCCCAATCACCGACACATCCCAGGAGCACGCACCTACGCCAAACACACCGGCAGCCCACTAGACTTGCCTAGCAAAACCATAAAGGCAGGAGTTCATGGTGTGGCCGGCGGTGAGGCGATGCTACGTGAACTCGACGGTCAGGTTCGCTATCTCAGTATCCGAGAAGCGGCGTTGGTCCAAGGATTCCCGCGGGAATACCAATTCCCCGGCGTCCGAAGTCGAGTCATGGGTGTCATCGGCAACGCAGTCGCAGTACATGTGGCCGCAACCTTCGGTACGGCTCTACGACAGCACACAGGCCTGTAGTCACGCGCATGAACCGTGGGGGCAGTCTTGTCTGCGGCCAGCGGCGGGTGGTCGATGAGGGCTTCGGATTTCCCTCGTGATAAAAGTCCGGCTTCACAGCGTCCTGAGCAACCAGCCACTTGCCTGACCGATCGGCCGCTCTGCTAGCACTCCGACCGGTATTACGCCGTCGTGTTTACCGTTTGCGGTGATGAATAGCGAAGACTAGGTCCGGAATTTTGGTGGGCGGCGGCGGGTTGGCACAACGACATCCGCCGTCCAAGGGATGGTGGAGGATTTGCTGTAGGACATGCACGGGCCGAAAGTGTGTGGTGTCGATGACGTGTGCCGGAAACTGGTTGTATTCTTGATTGATTTCGGCCAGGTGATTTTCGGTCGATTGGTCCCACGGGGAGGGTGTTCGGCGTCGGGTGGCGAGGCGTCGTTGTCTTTCTGGTTCTTCGCAGCCTAGGTAGAACGTTGCGTCTGGTGTCGGCGTGTACGGGGGTATGGGAACGTTCAGTGTTGCACCGATGCCGCGATGATGGGCGATGGTCCAAGGAAAGTAGCTTTCGGCGACGACGTCATGTCCGCGATCCAGGACTCGGCCAATACGGGACGCCGCGATGGTGGTCGCCGACATGCAGTAGGAGAAGCGCTGGTTTAGTTGCGCAGCGGTGGTGAAGTGACTTCCGTCGCGACCAAAGCCAATCGGTACGGTTGGCATCCATGCCGCGTCGAGGATGTCGGCTAGGAGTTCTGTGATCGTGCTTTTGCCCGCGCCGCGGAGACCTTCAACTGTTATGAACATGACCCGGCTTGTCCGTTCGAGCGGTAGGCGTTGTGGGCGCGGCCGCGATCAGGCCGCCGGCGGCCGCCGCAACGGTGAGTAATGGAGACGACAGCCCTTTGTCTGACCTGTTGTCACAGCGCCGGAACGGTACCTTCGCAGCAATCTGCTTCATCACAAGGTCCGCCCCTCCAGGCACGTTATTGCCGTGGCGGTCGGAGTCAAGATGCGCCGCGGTCGAGTCGGGTGCGGGTCCTGGGTAGGGTGATCGCGGCGGTACCGAGCACGGCGAGTTGTGCCTGTAACTCGAACCTGATCTCGGCGGTTCGGGAGAGATGGTCAATGTGAGGAACGATGACGACGCTGGCGTCGTGTGTGGTAAGTACGTCGAGCAGGGCTGTCCAAGCTGGTCGTAGGCGTTGTGTGCTGGGGACCGCGATATCGGCGAAGACCAGGTCGAGTGTTAAGCCTTCACGCTGACAATGTTCGAGGATTCGTTGCCGCCACCGTTCGACCCATGCGGGCCGGGCGGAGGCGACGCGTACGTAGCCGAAGGTCAGCGGCCCGCTCAACGCTGTTCCTCCCCTCCCGCGGTGCAACGAACTTGGCAGAAGCAGCGCGCCAGGTGTAGCGGCGTTCTACCACCTGGCGCGCTGCTCTCTCTTGGCGGCGAACATATTTCTCGCTGGAGCGTGTGGGCGAGAGATCGATGTCGGCGCCGGCAAAGTCGGTAGCGCGTTCGCCTAAGCCGCTATCGGTAGATGGCTACTGCGGATTCGCCGATAAGGGCTTTCGTTGTGATCACGATGTCGACCACGGCCTCGACTTGGGAGTGCAGCAGTTCGTCCAGGTGGTGCAGGAGGAAGGCTGCCGGCAGGTCGAGGTCGAGTTGTTCGTGTAGGCGTAGGGCGGCGATGAGCCCGCACAGGGCGCCGCAGGTCGGGTCGGGGATTGAGTCGGTGAGTACGGCGCGGCGGAGGCTGGTGCGGACCATCGACGGAAGCCGCGGATTGGAGGGCGCGTGCCGGTTCCGGGGGAGAACGCCGAGCCGGCGACGGGTGGTCGCGGTGAGGATGCCGGCGGCGAGGAGGGCTGTGGGTCTCATCTGGCCTCTCTAGAAGGGTGGTTCGTTGCTGTAGCCGTTGGCCTGGTCAACGGCCCACGGGTCGTCCTGGGGTGGCGGGCCGGAGCGCTGCTGGGTCTGGCCCTGGGGGCGTTGCTGGGTGCGCTGTCCGCCTTGGCCGTTCTGCTGGCCCTGC
>Ga0081455_10003063_pt1 | contig 19478 bp, 17 predicted proteins | sample TabmetS3T2R1_FD_70207 | JGI IMG/M metagenome (GOLD analysis project Ga0081455, IMG submission 70207) | Tabebuia heterophylla rhizosphere microbial communities from the University of Puerto Rico - S3T2R1 | ecosystem: Host-associated > Plants > Roots > Rhizosphere ... | reverse complement strand
AGGACTTTGGCCGTTAGCGGCGGTGAGGCGGGTGAAGGTGTTGCCCCCATCGGTAGAGACCGATGCGGCGGAGATGTTGATCGGGTTGCTAAGAACGCCCCGCGAATCGTTATAGGCGACGACTATCTCATTGGGGTTATCTGGATTAGTCCAGGAGAATGTCTCTGACTGGGTAATATGTGTGCCCGCGTCGGTTTGCGGGTTGATCAGATCGACGTCCGTACCGCCAAACGTAAGAGGGGCCGTCACTTGATTGAAAAGCCGAGAGAAAACACCGTAAGGCGAAGCTGAACCACCCTCTGCCTCGCCGCAGGCAATCATGATGAGGCCAGCTCCTAAGTTCTCCATCCTGTCGATGCCTCTCTCGTGAATGGTGGCACAGTCAAATCCCGGAGGCAGGCCTGGGACGTCGATAAATTTTGGTTTCTGCTGGGCTTGTGTGGAGCTGGCAGTAAGTCCTGAGAATGTCCCAAGGCCTAGCAGGGCCAGAAAGACGCCGGACAGGACTACAAACAGACCGATTAAGACGCGCAGATTAAAGAAGGCGGATTGTGAAGTGGATTTCTTTTTCATAATTGGAGTTTAGGCTGACCACGGTTGGAGTTTAGGTTGAAGTTTTTAAGTGTTCGTCTCTATCGGTGTAAATGGATGGGTTTTTTTTGGCTGTTTGTTTCTTGCCTTTCAAGAGATAGCGAAAACGGTCAACTGCGAAGGCCTCTCAGTCTCCTCGCGAAAGCGTTCGAAGCGATGCGAGATAGAAAGAAGTGACCGTACCTTAGTCGCATCGTTTCAGCATAAGTCGTCGCTCATCTGCAGCCGGGATCAGTGATCCCGGCGGTTCTATGTGCACAACTTCACGCGCCGGCATCAACGATGCCGGCTACCCATGCGCAAAGTACCTGTCAATAGAAACGCAGAGCCTACGGCGACGGGCGAGGCGCTGGTGTTGGACGAGGCCGCGGCGTCGGAGTACATCTTCCTTCACACGGCGTCGGCGTTGGTGTTGGTGATACCGTCGGCGTAGCTGTTGGTGTCCCAGATGGCGTCGACGTTGCGGTTGCCGTGGGTGTAGGCGAAGGCGCACAAGGACTGACCGGGCAGTTGAACACCTCCGTCGAGGCAAGGGACCCTAGGTTTTCGTCGAGGCCACCTGCAAGCCAAATGTTATTGGTGCCGTCGGTATCGTTGGCAGCATTACGCCGCGCGGTCATGAACGGAGGTCCTAGCGACCATGTATTGCTCACAGGGTCATAGATATCCACCTCGTTGAAGTAGGTAGGAAATCCTCCGCCGCCAATGACATAAAACTGGTTACAGAAGTTGAGCCCCCGGGTGTCGCTTGAAGGCCGCGGTATGTCGGCAATGGTGCTGATCGAATCGGCCACAGGATCATAGACAAAAGAGTTTGTCTGATCGGTGGCAGTGGCGGCATCGAAACCGCCAGCTGTGTAGATTAGGCTGCCAATGGTGCAGGTCGGGATATAGCCGAGCGGCACTGGCAAGACGGTATTCTTCTGCACCCAGCCAGCGGGGTTAGGCGTAAACGCCCAGATCTGGTCGGTCGAGACGTTGTTAAGGACGTCGAAGCCACCCAGAATGTAGATCGTGTTGTTGAAGACGGTGATGCCACCGGGCAAAGTGCTCGCGTCGCCAGGCGGCCAGTTAGTAGCAACGGTAGTGATAACGTCTGCTACAGGATCATAACGGAAGACACGACCAGTCTCGGTCGCGCTGGAGGACTGCGAGCCGCCCACGCAATAGATGTAGTCCGTTCCACTGTCGTTAGCCACAGCGCACTCGGTGTTGCCCACGAAGGGGTCCGGATAAGTCGCTGCCTTGGTAGTCCAACTGTTGCTGCTCGGATCATACTCGAACGGATTAGTGAACTCAATACCACCCGTTTGCAGGTCGCGGCCACCCATCGCGTAGAACTTCCCGTTGGCTGGGAAAAAGACACCACTAAAGCGGATTCCCGCGACTGGCATATCAGCGCCGGCCCCCCAACTGCAAGAAGCTGGAGTACCGGTCGGTGTCGCCGTCGCTGTCGGTGTCGGTGTTGCGCCGCCTGAAACGTCGATCGTTCCAGTCATGCCAAAAGCGCAGTGTGAAAAGCAGAAGTAAGAAAAAGTGCCGGCCTGCGCAAAAGTGAACTCGTACACGAACCCTGTGTCGTTTAGGATTCCGGTGTCACAGTTCATATTGTCGGGCGAACAAAATTGCCCATCAGGTGTGCAGGGGTCGCCGCTGGTGACGCTGTGGCCGTTACCAAACCAAGTCCATCTGACGGTATCACCGACGGAGATGTTTAACGTGTCAGGATCAAAGGTGAAACCGGTTTGTCCCACTGCCACATCGAAAACCTGGCCTCCGGATGGCACCCCGCTAATCGGTGTCCGTCCGTTTTGGTCAACAATATGAATGGCGTGGACGGAGGTCTTTGTCTGTTGCCTGGTGACAAGACGTTTGTTGCCCAGCTGAGCTTGCGACAAAAATACAATCGCAAACGTCGCCACCAGCCAAAATGTCAGTCGTAGTACTGCGCTAAATCGTTTCATTATCTTACTCCTTTTCTGTGCGCCAGCGTTTCCAGATTTCCCCTGTGTAAAAAACTGAAACGCAGCTGACGTTGTGCGATTCAGTTTAGGGATATTGCGCAGGCTGCTCCAAAAAACGCAAGCAAAAAGTTTAACCGAAGGCGCAGATTATCGCGAGAAAAAGGTAACAGAACTGTTACCGTTGCGGTACTGCGGCATTGGTTTCTCGAGGTGGATTGATTCGCGCCGGGATTAACGCCATCGTTGAAAGAGCAGATCAAGCAGATGCTCAAAGACGAGCGCGACTGAAAGAAGTCGCTGCGGATCGCGATCCGCTTTTTCCGATTCGCGCTCGCTGCGTTTCTGCTTCGGTGTCGAGTTCCGCAAGAAGTTGGCGCGTGATGTCGGAAAGCTTTCCGGACCACGCAACACCCACGACCACAGGCGGGAAGTCCGATAGTGGAAGTGCGCGCAGTTGCGGTGGTGGCTTGAAGCCGGGCACCGCGACGGTCAAACCGACACCGTAACCGCTGGCGACATATTGCTGGATCAATCGCTCGGATGTGACTTCAATCCCGCAAAACCATTCCACCCCGAGCCGATCAAGGCCGTGCTGAAAACACGCATGAACGGGATCACTCCGTGAAAAGCACACCAGTGTTTCCTCGATTTTGTCGCGCTTCCACAACTCTTCAGCGCGCGTCAGCTTGGATTTTTTGTGCACCAACAGAATCAACGGCAGCTCCAATAGCGGTCGCACCTGAATTCCTGCACGCGGTTTTTTGTCGAGTAGCATAATGGCCAGATCGACATCGCGAGCCAAAAGCAACCGTTCGGCATCAGTGCGAGTCGCCTCGTGCAGATAGAGCCTGAACGCCGGAATTTTTGCCCGAACGCGTTGCAAGATTTGCGGCAAATAATCGTGAAGGACAATCGCTGGAGCCGCAATGCGCAATTGCGGCGAACTGTTCTGGCGGAGCCTCTCGGCGACCACATCAATGTTATCGAAGAACGGCCGGATAAACTCGAAAAGTTCCGTACCCGTGGGCGAGAGCGCGAATGGACGCCGCTGAAAGAGCTTGGTGCCGAGTGATTCCTCAAGTTTGGCGATTTGCCCGCTGACGGCCGGTTGCTGAATGCCGTAGGGGATATTGCGCACCGCTGCTGCGATGCCGCCGTGTTTTGCGACGAAGTAGAACAACTCCAAATGATGAATGTTCATGATCGAAAGGCTCGATGAAATCCGTCATTTTTATCAATTCACAGTCGCGGCGCAAAGCAGCTATCCTCTTTCGCAAAACTGGAGTGATCCAGCCAAACCCCAACAAGCAATGGAATTTCTAGGTTTTCTCGTAATCGGTTTTGTCATCGCGATTCTCGTTCTGCCGTTTGTCGCACTGGCGAAAGCAAACAGGGCAAAACGCAGCGTTGCCGATCTCGTAAAGCGATTGTCATCGCTTGAAAACGAGCTGCGCAACTTGCGGCCGCAAACGGTTTCAGCTGTGCAACCGGAAGCACCTGCGGCGGCGCCCGAACCAAGAGTGGAAGCCGCTCCACCGCCGGTACGAGCGGTGACACTTGCTCCGGTCGTATCCAAAGCAACGGCAGAGCCGCCGCCGATTCCTCAAGAGCTCCTCAAACCAAGCGCGCCGCAAATCCCAAGACCAACCAAACCGCCGATCGATTGGGAGCAATTCATGGGCGCAAAATTGTTCGCGTGGATCGGCGGGCTCGCGCTTTTCCTCGGTGTTGCATTTTTCGTGAAATATTCGTTCGAGCACAATTTGATTCCGCCGGAGCTGCGGGTTGCGATCGGGTTCGTCGTCGGTGCCGGTCTTGTTGTTGGCGGTTTGCTTCTGAGGCGGAAAGAAAACGCCGTCACTGCGCAGACGCTGTGCGCGACTGGCATTCTGGTGCTCTACGCCGTGACCTTTGCATGTCGAGCTTACTATCACTTCGCGTTCTTTGGTCTGGTTCCGACGTTTCTCTTGATGACGTTGATCACAGCCGTCGCGTTTCTGCTTTCCGTGCGGTTGAACGCTATCATCGTCGCGGTGCTCGGGATCGCGGGTGGATTTCTCACTCCCGTTTTGCTCTCAACCAACCAGGACAATCCGCTCGGACTTTTCGGTTACATCGCGCTGCTAGATATCGGTCTGCTCGCGCTTGCGCAACGGAAACGCTGGAATGCGCTGCCGATTCTGGGCGCGATTGGAACGGCGTTGATGCAATTCGCCTGGGTCGGCGCCTTCTTTGTTCCGGAGAAATACTTCGCCGGCAACAAAGTCCTCATCTTTATGGCGGTATTTGTTGGGTTTCAGGCGCTGTTCCTGGCCGCGGTCGCATGGGCAAAACGCACCGGAAAAGCGAACACGACACTTTTCGCGTGCGCGATCGGCCTCGCTGCGGTCGCGATGTTCTCGGCGTTTTACCTGCTTGGTTTCCAAGCAGTCGCGCATCGGCCGGCACTGCTGTTCACTTATCTGTTCGTCATCGACCTTGGCTTCCTGGTCCTAACGCTGATCGACCGAAGACTCGCGGCTGTTCAACTCCTGATGGGCTTGGCGGCATTCATTTTTCTCGGCGCATGGACGGGCAATTATCTGACGATCGGTCAGATTTATACGGCGCTCGCATTCTATTTCGTGTTCGCGCTGTTTCATGCCGCGGCGCCGATCGCGTTGCAACGCTTGCACAAGATCGAGGTTCCGCGGCGGACACACATCTTTCCTGCACTCGCTCTTCTGCTTGTGCTGATACCGATATTCCGGCTCACTGAGCTTTCACTGCTGGTCTGGCCGTTCGTGTTGATCATCGACATTCTCGCAATCGGTCTGGCAATAGTGACTGCCACTCTGCTGCCTGTCATCGCAGTGCTCGTTCTCACACTCGTCACAGTGGGCGTGTGGCTGCTGCGAATTCCGACTGAGCTCACGGGGTTGCCGACAGCGCTGCTCATACTCGGCTGTTTCGCGATTTTCTTTTTCGTTGCCGTGAGCTGGGCGTCCCGCCGTTTGATGGCGCCGGGAACACGCGAGCCGAATCTGTTCGGTAAACTCACCGATCCGGCAAATCTCTCGGTTCAACTTCCCGCGCTCTCCGCAACGTTGCCGTTTCTGCTGCTGATGATGGTGGCGCTGCAGTTACCGCTGGCAAATCCGTCGCCTGTATTTGGTCTGGGGTTGTTACTGGTGATTTTGCTTCTCGGCATGAGCGAGATCTTTTCGCTCGATCTGCTCCCGGCGGTCGCCCTGGTCTCCGTGCTCGGACTGGAGCACGCGTGGCATTTCGAACATTTCGATGCAACGCGCGCCACGCTGCCGCTGATTTGGTATCTCGGGTTTTATTCCCTGTTCACGATCTTTCCGTTCGTTTTCCACCAACGGTTCGCCGGAAAAACTGTCGCGTGGGCGACCGCAGCGCTTGCTGGTCCATTGCACTTTTATCTTATCTACCAGCTCGTTCGCACTGCGTACCCCAGCGGAATTCCCGGTCTGGTGCCGGCTGCCTTTGCGCTGCCGGCGCTGATTGGATTGTTCGTGCTGCTAAAACGTACGCCGCTCACCAGTCCGGCCCGCAACGCGCAACTGGCGCTCTTCGGCGGCGCCACGCTGTTTTTCATCACGCTGATTTTCCCGATCCAATTCGATCGACAATGGATCACGGTGGGTTGGGCGCTGGAAGGCGCAGCGCTCTGCTGGCTTTTTCATCGGGTGCCGCATCCGGGGCTCCGTTTGGCCGGTGTTGGCTTGCTCCTCGTCGTATTCGTTCGCCTGGCGCTCAATCCGGCCGTGCTCAGTTATCATCCGCGTGCTGCGTTCCCGATTTTCAATTGGTACCTCTACGCATACGGCATCGGGACAGCTTGCCTGTTCGCCGCTGCAGCATTACTGGCGCCGCCGCGCAATCGCGTGCTCGGGCACAATGTGCGGCCGTTACTTTACACGCTCGGTACCCTGCTCGCCTTTTTCACCGTGAACATCGAAATCGCCGATTATTTCAGCACGCCCGGCGTAGCCGCGTTGACATTTCAGTTCTCAGGGAATTTCGCGCGCGACATGAGCTACAGCATCGCGTGGGCATTGTTCGCTCTTCTCCTGCTCATTGTGGGAATCCGAAAACGAATGGCAGCGACGCGTTACGCCAGCCTGGCATTGCTTGGAATTACAGTCGTGAAACTTTTCTTTCACGATCTTTCTCAACTTGATCAACTCTATCGCATCGGCGCGTTCATCGCCGTCGCGATAATCGCAATTCTCGCGTCGTTTCTGTATCAGCGCTTTCTCGCCGCAGCCACGAAAACCAATGAAACGAACACCGCGGTATCACCCGCTCCATAAATTCTGCGTCGTCGTCGCATTGACGATTCTCGTCGTTGCGCAGGCGTGTCTGGCATTCGATCCTAACGAATGGCGTAATACGCAGGCGCTCGACGTTCCGGCAAAGGGCCTCATGCGCGTGACTGTTCCGGCGGCAACATTGGACGCAGCGCAACCCGGGCTTGAAGATCTGCGCGTCGTCGATTCTAAAGGGAATCAGGTCCCTTATCTGGTCGAGCGATTGCTGCCGGGCCCAGAATCAACGATTTCGCCAACGGAATTTCGCAGCACCATCGAGAACGGCGCGACACACCTGACGCTTAAAACAGGAACAAGCGCGCCGATCGTCGGCGTGAGTCTCGAAACGCCAGCGACCCACTTCATGAAAGCTGCGGACGTCGAAGGATCCAATGACGGGACGATTTGGACCAAACTCGCCGGTGGAGATTCAGTATTTCAGTCGCCGAACGGCGCAACAAAATTGCGTGTTTCATTCCCTGAGGGCGCATGGCAATTCTTGCGGATTACCATTGACGATTTGGGCTCGCCACCAGTGCCTTTCACGGGAGCGAATCTGCACAAGGCGCGCACAACCGCGCCTGCGGAAGCGGTCGCGGTCACAATCAAATCGCGCGACGAGACTCCGGGCACAACGAGACTCGCTCTCGATCTTGGCGCAGCGAATCTGACCTTGGGATCTCTGCGCATCGAGAGCAACGAACCGGTATTCACGCGCGCTGTTACCCTCGCGGTACCCGAAATAAGCGACGAGGGCATTCGTGAACGGAACATCGCCGACGCTGTGATTTATCGAGTAAATGTGAACGGAAAAAACGAAGCGCGCCTGGAGATTCCGCTCGAATCGCAAATCAGCACTCGCGAATTGTTCGTGCTTATTCGAAATGAAGATAGCCCACCGATTTCGATTGATACTGCCCGCGCCGACAGACGGCTTGTCCGCCTGACGTTTTTCGCAAACGAACCCGGCCAGTATTCACTTCTCAGTGGCAATACCCAATGCGCCGGGCCGCGATACGATCTTTCGGCGCTGCGTGAAAAGCTCAGGAATGCAACCGCAACCGATGTTGTTCCGTCAGCGCTTGTCTCCAATCCAAATTATAAACCGCCCGAAGCACTCGCCGCGCTTGCGTTGACCGGAGCGCAAATCGACGTCGCGAAATGGAAATTCCGCAAACTTCTACCGCTCATGCAAAGCGGCGTGCAACACGTCGAACTGGATCCCGAATTGCTGGCTCGTTCGCAACCTGACCAACGCGACATCCGCATCGTACGGGGCGAGTACCAGCTCCCGTTCATTTTTGAACGCACGTCATTGTCGCGTCCGATCAGTCTTAGTGCGGCGGCGGCGAATGATCCGAAGAAGCCTGCCCGTTCGCGTTGGTCGCTAAGACCTCCGGAGCCCGCGCTGCCGATCACGCGGCTGGTCTGCACATCGTCCTCGCCGCTTTTCCATAGGCAAATGCGATTGTGGGAAGAAATCACTGACGAACGCGGCGACAAATTTGCATCTGAACTTGGCCGCGCCACGTGGGACCAAACGCCCAGCTCTCCCAAGCGCGATCTGGTTATCGAACTCAACGCGCGCCCCAAAAGCGATACGTTGTCTCTCGAAACAGATAACGGCGACAACCCGGCAATCGAGCTAGGCGAGTGTCGCGGTTATTACCCGGTAACGCACGTCGTATTCAAAGCGACGCCAGATCCCGCGCAGCCGGTTTGGCTACATTACGGCAATCCCGATGCAACCGTACCGCGTTACGATCTCACTCTCGTCGCCGGCGAACTGCTAAAGGCTGAACGCAGTACCGTGACCGCGCGTGCGGAAGAAAACCTTGCACCGAAACCGTCGTTCGTTGGCCAAACGCTAACCGGATCGACTCGCTACATTTTTTGGGGCGCGCTGGCATTAGTTGTGATCGTGCTGCTCGCGATCATGTCGCGCTTCCTACCTAAAGCCCAGCAAAAATGATCAGCCTCCCAGGTGTCTTTGGTCCCACGAAACACGCGAAAATTCAATCGTAGATCGACCGAATCCCTTTTCACCGCCTTCTTAGTCGACTTCCTTTCGTGTACCTCGTGTGTTTCGTGGGCTAAGGAATGTGAAGCTAAAAATTGTTCCAACGGGTTGGAAGTTGTTGGTTCTTGGCCTCGCATACTTTGTTGTCATGTTCTTTGGACATTTGCAGGATCATCTGATTCTTTTTCCGACAACGACGTCGATTAGTGCCGGGGCTGCCATTCGCAGAACTATTCCTTTCGAGAATGGCGATTTGGAAATCTGGACGGCACAATCACGGTCGGCGCGTCAACGAGGCCGCACGGATGTCTTCATTTTGCGCTTTTACGGCAACGCGGATCGCGCGGATCGCTGGGCTGCCATGGAGGCTGAGATGTGGAACGATCGCGCGGTGGAAATCTGGGGAATGAATTATCCCGGATTTGGCGGCAGCACGGGACCGGCGCGATTGTCGAAGATTGGACCGGCCGCGCTCGCAGCTTTCGACGCATTGAGGCATGACGCCGCCGATCGACCGATTGTCGCTTATGGAGCGAGCATTGGGGCAACAGCTGCGCTTCACGTCGCGGCACAACGTCCGATCGCCGGATTGATTCTGCATAATCCTGTGCCGCTGCGCGAAATTATTCTGCGCCAGTTTGGCTGGTGGAATCTGTGGTTGCTCGCCGGGCCTGTTGCGTTGCAGCTGCCGCGGGACCTCGACAGCATTGCAAACGCCAGAGCGAGTCGTACCCCTGCAATCTTTTTGCTGGCGGAAAGAGACGAAATCGTGGCACCTCGTTTTCATCGGTTGGTGGTTCAGGCATACGCCGGAGAAAAACGCGTAATCGAATTGCGCGGCGCCCATCACAACGATCCTGTCGAAGGGACTGCGCTGGCGGATTTGAATGATGGGCTCGGTTGGATGTTAACGAAGGCGAGTTCTACGCGAGCGCCATAGCGGCGTGTCACCGTCGCTATTTACACCTCGATTTCAGGGCGCCTCCCCTTAAGCTGAGCAGCCATGCAGAACGCTCAAAACCTGATGAGCAGTTTCGAGTTCATCGCCGCGCTCATGTCAATCATCATAGGCCTCGGTGTGACCAATCTGCTCGCTGGCGCCGGTCGTGCATTTTATCGTCGGAAAGAGAACCCGCTCGATGAAGTCCACATTGTCCTAACCGTCGCAACACTGCTGCTGCTGAGTTTGCAATGGTGGGTCACCTTTAAATGGAACACTGAGGTGAACTGGAGCTTCGACAAGTTCCTTGTGCTCATCGTTTGGACCATCACGCTTTACATGCTCACGGTTTTTCTTTATCCGCCTGATCTGTCGGAAGCGGAAGAACATCAAGGCCGATTCGAACGAAACCGGTCGGGCTATTATTCTGCGTTTATTGCGATGTGCATCCTCGACATCGTGCAAACCGGAATCCACGAGGACTTATTTGATCCGATTTGGTATCTGCCTTTTATCGGGCAATACGCCGTACTCGCTGCCATCGGCCTCATCGCACACCGGCGCAGGTACGATCGTTTCTTTGCGTGGTACCAATTGATCACACTGCTGGCTTGGGCTCTTGTTGTGAGGCGAATTCTCGTCGGAGCCCAGTGACACCCGCGTACGCATAGGCCATTTCGGCGAATTCAAAATGAGCCTAGCTCTTGACTGCTACCCACTCGTTCCGCGCACGAGAATCGGAGACAGCTTGCACGACGCGCATGTAGCACAGGCCGTCTTCAAAATTTGGATGGGGACGCACGCGCCCCTTTGATTTCACCGCGGCGAGAAAATCTTCTTCCACGCGCCATTCGCCTTCCAATTCCATTGGAATATCCACGACGTGCAACGCGCGATCGCCAATCTTTCCGGTCTGCATAACGTCGGCCGTGAAATCATACGTCAGGGTCCCGGTGCCGCCGTAAATTTCCAGGCGATCGCCTTCCGCCAGCGCATTAACTCCACTGAACTCGAGCACACCTTCCGCGCCATTTTCAAAACTGCATAGCACCGTGAGCACATCGGGAACGATCACGTTGTAGGCTTCGCGAAGTGGCTGAATGATTTTCCCGCGCGCGAATACACCGGTGATGTCGCCAAGCCACCGTTGCAAAACTTCAATGTAGATCCCCAGTGTGAGCGTATTGAGTCCACTGATCTCGATCTTTTGGCGCCAATGCGCCGGCGCGTCGGGATCCAAATAATTTCCGTGGAAACTTTGCAACCGCACGTGATGCGGCTGGCCGATATAATTTTCAGCAAGGATCTTTTTGACCATCAAATCGCCGCGTAATCCGAAAGGCGGCGGACAGAGCATCGTCACCAATTCGGGATATCGCTTGGAGGCGGCGAGCATTTCTTCCGCCTCGGCCAGGTCCATCGACATGCGCGCCTGGCAAAAAACATGTTTGCCCGCCTCAAGGGCAGACATTGTGACTGCGGAATGCATGTACGGCGTTGTACCGATCCAGATGATGTCGATGTCCGGCGTCGCAACCAACTCCGCCCAATCGCGGATCGGGAGCGCCGCCAGCGAATTCTCGCGGCAGAAACGTTCCGAGCTTTCGTATGTGGAGTTTGAAACAGCGACAATTTCTACGTCGGAGTTTCTTTTGAGCGCTGGCAAATGGCGGGTGCGCACGATGTTGCCCGCTCCCACGATTCCGATCCGCAATTTGTGGTTATTTTTGTGCATTAGCTCTGAGCAATATCGCTGCTGCAAAAACGACTGGTTGTTGTCGAGTTACCTTTGACCGCTGCGAGCAACTGCGCGTTCAACCTCATTTGCTCGGAGGCGTCACCTCCGTGTGCGCCGAGCCACGCACAAAGCGGCCTGCCGAGGACTGTTCGCCCTACCGAAAAGCCGTATGATGCGCTTGACCTTTACGCGCGAACACGGCAGGTTACGCGGCTTTTTTCGCGACATGAAAGTTTGTCACATCACAGGATCCAGAGCGGTGCGAGGCAGCGTGATTCACCGGCGCGGTTTGGCCAAGAAGAAGGGCGGCGTAGGCCGGCACATCACGAAAATGGTGCCGCGCATTTTCGCGCCCAACTTGCAGCGCCAACGTATTTGGGTGCCGGAGCTGAAGAAGTTTGTGCGTGTTCGCGTCACCGCACGCGGTCTCAAGACGATCAACAAGCAGGGCGCTTACAAGGCGCTAAAAAGAGCCGGCGCTCTCTGATATTGCAGGGCGTCTGTGCCAGACACCAGGCCGTCTCACAGAGAACCCCTACAGCAATTGTTTACGTTCTGGCCACATAAGCTGTAGCTGCCACTGCGTTGTAGTGGCGGTTATATCGACCGCCACGGCGAGCGCATCTACATTTTTGCGCGGCTGCTTTGATTTCATCCGTGGCCGATCAAGCGAACCATCGTTGAATTCGATCAAGTAACCTTCGTTGATCAGCCAACGCAGATCGGATGCCAGCGCCATTCTGCGCGGCTCGGCATCTTCGCTCGCCCCATTGCCCGTCAATGTTTCGAAAAGCTGCTTCCGATTAATTTTCGCCGTTGCCGAGACTGCTTCGAGTATCGCGTTCACCAAAGGAGAGACGCCGGCTTGTTCATGAACAAACGCGCGAACGCGAATTGGCGAAACAAATAACATGCCACGCCGGTGACGAAAAATGTGCAGCCCGTTTTGGCGGAATTGGCTCGCCAACTCTTGCATGATATTTGAAGGCGACCGAGTTTCGCGAGCCCACGCCTGTTCGATCGAGCGGTTCAGCGTCCGATCCGGCAAGCTCCGACTTGATGTCCCGCCAACAGTTACTTCGTCCACGTTGCGGATAAGTCCCGGCAAATAGTGTGATCGAAAATGTCGTTCCGCTTCCGCAGCAGACGAAAACGTCAGAGGCGTCTCTTCACGCAAGCTTGTATAAGTCGTGATTTTTCTGGCTTCCTCTTTCCAGCGCTCGACGACCGTGGGATCGCTAACGATCTCGATTTGCCGCTGATAATCCGCAAAGCTCATTCTCCGGCTGAAACGTCGCTCGTATAAGCTTCGTAATTGCGGCTGGTAAGCGTGGTGATTCGTCGGGCCCAGAAGCGTGCCGCTCAACCGACACCTGGCGACATTCGAGAAATTTCCTTTTATTGGATCGCTTTCTACAACATCCACCTGGTAAAAGTCGCGTTGCGCAAACCGGAATGCGTTTCGCTCGACAAATTCCCGGTCCACGGAGACTCCGCCTTCCTGGCCAAGCTGATAAAGCGGCGCTCCGGCCTTTGCCGTGACACGAACTTCATATCGTCCCGGCTTTTCCAGGAACAAGCGAGCCAGAACAAATAGCGAATAGGCGACCGACCCCGACTTAATCTGCGCAACCACATTTTCGAATACGCTCTCACGCGGAAGGAAACGAATCGTTCCCTCAAACGGCTTTGAAAGCGCCCGAGCAAAGCGGTCCGAGGAACGGCGATTTTTGCCTCGATCGAGATCAGGACGCTTGGCGCCGGCTGTCCTCGGCATTCTGCCGCGATGGCGCCTGTCGGGCTTGGACCCTGGGCGTTCAGTATGTTCTCGCTGTTCCGGGGAGCGGAATTTTCGATCCTTGTGCCTGCCACGGCGGTCGCGGCTGCGTGATTCGGCAGGCGCTGCTTCTCCCGCGTAATGATCGTAATGATTCGTTGCGCCGGGTTCTTTCACCCATGCAGGCAAAAGCTTCAGATCAAGAAGATCGGCAGGCTCGACGTGCGCAGCGCTCATCACGTTCATCTACTCGAACGGCAAACGGAAGCAAACGCCAAGCTGAACCTCATCTCAATCCACTACCCGAAATTGCGTAGTGGTACAGTTCGAAATACAAGGTGCGGATACCTGTGCGCTCAAGCATAGTTTCGCATGGCTCGACGCAAGCTCGATCTCAACGAAATCGCAGCAAGGATAGTTCAGGAATCAACCAGCCTTCGACAAACAAGCACGGACACACGCGAACGAGCTGAGCGTGAACGTAGGCGATCCCGCGCCAACGAGCCTGAAAATAATCCGGCGGCGGTCGCGCTCGGAAGGCTCGGCGGGTTGAAGGGCGGGAAAGCTAGGGCGAAAAAGCTTAGCGCTACTGCTCGCCGCCGCATCGCTAGAAAAGCTACTGCTGCCCGCTGGAAGCAATAGACTTTCTACAGCGACGCCTTTCGCCATTTCTAGCGCATCGGGCGAAATCTGCCGCTTAAGCGTTTTAATGTTCGGCTCTGCTGGCAAATCCTCTGGCAAACAAGGTTCAGCTCACCACTGACGGATATAAGCCCTACTTTGTTGCGGTCGAAGATGCTTTTGGTTGCGAAGTTGATTACGCACAACTCCAAAAAATTTACGGCAAAGTTCAAGACACACCGGAAACCCGATACAGTCCAGCCGTGTGCATGGGTTCGCGAAAAGCGATCATAAAAGGCAATCCTGATCATGCTCACATTTCTACGAGCTATGTCGAACGACAGAATTCGACGATGCGGATGGGAATGCGCCGATTTACACATCTGACCAATGCGTTTTCCAAGAAGCTTGAGAATCTGGAGCATGCCGTTGCGCTTCATTACATGCATTACAATTTCTGTCGGATTCACCAAACGCTTCGCGTCACGCCCGCGATGAAAGCAGGAATTACGAATCATGTGTGGGGATTGGACGAAGTGATTGCTTTACTAAAGTAAGAATATGGAACTTGAGTACCAGCCTGGGGACACAGTACCCGTAACTTCGTCACTCTATTGGGTGGTACATGACCCTCCTGGCGACGCAACGCAACTGAAAACGTTTTACGCCGGAGATCGGTTTCCACCGTGTTCAGAATGTGGAGTGAAGGTCCGCTACACACTTCCCAGTAGAGTTCTCAAAAGGAAAATCTGAAACTGTACCACTACCCCGAAATTGATTGACATCCTCTTTAATTCATTTACTTGCGATGCTGTGCCCGGACTGTCCGGCAGCTGTCGGACTTACCCCCGCGCGACTAATACAACCGAACAAATTTTTATGGCGGAAAAATCGATCGAAGAGAAGGTCAAGGACATCATCGTCGAGCAACTGGGCGTGAACCCGGAACAGGTCACGCCGCAAGCATCTTTTATTGAGGACTTAGGGGCAGACTCACTCGACATCGTCGAACTGGTGATGGCTTTTGAAGAAGAATTTGGGGTCGAAGTGCCGGACGAAGACGCGGAAAAACTGCAGACCGTCGGCGACGTCATCAAATACATCGAAGAGAAGTCGTCTAAGCAGTAGCACGCCGAGCGATATCCTAAGGAGTTGACGTCGTTGCGCGGCTTCGTCAAAAATCTCCTTTTGTGCACACGTGTCACACGTCGGAAGCGTGTCGGCAAAGTTCTTCGCGCAACTTGGCGAATGATGACGAATTGAGCGCGGCTTTGCGGCGCGCCTTTCGCAGGATTTTTTCCTGGCGGATACCGCCCAATTGGTCGGCACATGATTGGCTTGATGAGGTAAAGGCGATTACAGCCGCCGCATGTTGTCAGGCGGAGCTTGATTATGACTTCGAGCGCGGCGTCCCCCTGAGCGCGTTCCTATATCAACGAGCGCTGACTTGCGCGTGGACTCGGTATCGGCAGGAATGGACGTACGCTCTCCACTTTATGCAGGAGGACGGTGCTGAGTGTTGCGACGACGCCGCGACGCCTCGCATCAGCCTCCCGGAAGTTTCTCCGCCTGATGACTCGTTGCAGTGCGCTCTGCTGGAACTCCCGTTCACCGATCAGTGGATCATCCGGCAACTGTTCTGGAATAGCATGTCAGAAGACAAGGTCGCCCGGAATCTGAGAATCACCCAGCAGGCGGTAAGCAAGCGCAAGAGGAAAATTATTTGCAAGCTGCGCCACTTATTGCGCGATGCTCGTACCGCACTGCTGCTTTCCGGCACGCTGTTTTGGAGCGCTGTGGCGGAACCCATTGAGCCGTTGCTTTTTTGCGATCTCTGGTTGTAAAAACCCCGACGACTTGCATTCCTTAAGGAGAACCTGGCGATGTCTGCCGGGTTCACCTCAATCAACCCTCAAACCATCAACATCGACTTCTATGAAAAAACTATCTCTACCCGCATTAGCCACTCTGGCTCTTCTCGCTACCCCGGTTGCAAGTCTTGCACAAAGCGGATGGACTTCGCCCGGCTCCGCAGGCGCAACCATCGACGAAATGGCGGCTAGCCTTTACGCGGTCAATCCCTTTCCAAACAATGCGTGCCTCACGTTTCGTGGTGGCCGCACAGGAACCATCACAGCACGATATGATGTCACCAATACTGCGGTTCCAAGCACAGCCAACCCCCCGTGGGCCCTATTTGAATTCGGTTACGTTGATACGGGACTCGGTGACGCCACAGCAATCCTTTACGAAATCAATCCTTGCGTCCCGAATCCGGTGCAGATCTGCAGGGTCGTAAGCGTGGATAACCAATTCTGCGGGGTATGCCAATTTCCGGGCGGGACGATCAACTTCCTGACCAATCTCTATTTTGTGGAAGTGATCCTGAACCGCCCCGCGGGAGCTCCGGCTCCGCAGGCCTGCACATTGAGAATCTTCTAAACGCCGCGTCGAATAGTTCCGCAGTCGGGTGGTCGGAAGAGCCACCCGGCTTGCGCGAGTGTGCTGGGAGAAGGGCCAGATTTAAGAAATGGCTAGACTACAGCAGCGTCGCCGTTTCGCAGCCGGCCCCTGTGACGAAGACGCCGAAAAGCTCCAGATGATCGGTCACTTGATCAAATACATCGATGAAAAATCGCCCAAGTAGTAGCGGCAGTCCGGGGCGCGATTGGTGTCGCCTCGCAAACCTCACCCGTTCCCAAGGCCGCACGCCTCTACAACGTGCTGGTTGCGAAGCTATATGACACGTTCACACTAAGACGTGGACATGACGCTCCTGCAGCGGCCGCTGTTTTATGTCGGCCGTCATTACATAACCGTCCTTGGACTGATCGGCTTCGTTGGGTTTTTCGCCGCCGGACTGATCATCGCCCGGTTTTTGCAGAGCCAAGTCATTCGGCGTTTTTTCAGCCGGTTCAAGATCGACACAAATTTCATAGCGATCGTCACGACCATCCTGAGCCTGGCGGCAATTGTCTTTTTCACTGTCACTGCAGTGAACGCTGCGGGAATTCCGCTGCCGTGGACCGCTCCGCTTCCAGTAATCAATCTGAGCCTCGTTCAGATTTTCCTGCTGATTGCGCTGTTGGTGGGAGTGTTTTGGTTTTCGTCGGGGACGAAGCGTTTTCTTTTCAATCGGCTGCTTACACATAGCGGACTTGAGCGATCGTTGCAGTACGCCATCGCTCAAGTCGTCAGCAACATCGTGCTGGTGGTTGGTATTTTCTTCGTGCTGGAGAACGCTGGTATCCATCTCGCCGCGCTGGCCGTTTTTGCCGGTGCGGTTGGCGTCGGTGTCGGATTTGGTCTGCAAAATATCGCCAGTAATTTCATTAGCGGTCTGGTCATCCTGGCGGAGCGGCCGATCGCGATTGGAGACCGCGTCGAGGTAGCAGGCATTCTGGGCACAGTTCGGCAAATTCGCGCGCGAAGCACGGTGATTGTGACTAACGACAATATCGCCATCATTGTCCCGAACTCGAAATTCATAGATTCGCCAGTAACCAACTGGCATTATGGCGATACCAGTGTGCGGTTTCGTCTTCCGGTAGGCGTGGCTTATGGCAGCGACGTCAACAAGGTCCGTGAGGCGCTGATCGCCGCAGCACGCGAGCACCGAGCCACCTTGCCGGATCCGGAGCCGGCCGCGTTTCTTGAGAAATTTGGCAATAGTACCATCGATTTCGAACTCGTTGCCTGGAGCCGCGAAATGAGTCATAAACCGCGCCGTTTCCGAAGCGACTTGAATTACCTGATCTACAAACATCTCATCGCTGCCGGCATCGAGATCCCAAATCCCCAACGCGACCTGCATATCCGCAGCGGCACGCTCAAAGTGGAAAACGTCACGAAGCGAGAGAGCACGGACGCATCGGAGGCAAGATTGTAGAGTCCACTGCGGCGGACGCTACCTGTCAAACGGGCTAAAACGTCATGCAGCACGGCCAGACAATCCAGTTTGCCCGAGGCGTGGCGAAGGTGTCACAGCTGCGCGACCTGCAGAATCCCGGCGATTGGAAACGAGCGCTTCAAAACAAATGCAAAGATCATCGGTACTACGAGATCGTGGAAGAAACGCTGGACTGCGGTTTCGAACATTTCTATCTGGTTCTCGAGGATACCTCTGGCAACACGCGCGCCATTCAGCCGGTATTCTTGGTGCGGCAAAATCTCGTCGAAGGCGTGCCGGGAAAAATCCGCTCCATCGTTGATGGAATCCGCAAGGCCTTCCCGCGTTTCCTCACCATGCGTGTCCTGATGATTGGCTGCGGAGCCGGCACCGGTGACTTGGGAGTATGCGAGGAAAGAGACGATCGATGGGTAGGAACTGCATTACAGGAGACGCTTCGGACCTACGCAAAGCAAAACAAAGCCTCCCTAATCGTGTTCAAGGATTTCCCGGCGAACTATCGATCAGCCCTCGAAACGCTGATCTCGAATGGTTACGCGCACATTCCGAGCATGCCGATGACACGGCTGCCGCTCTCATACGCAAATTGGGATGAATATTTCGCCACGCTCAGCAAGGCGACCCGCAAAGATTTGCGCCGAAAGTTTCGCAAAGCGGAGCGCGCACCCAAAATCGAAATGGACGTGGTGAACGATGTCTCCCCTTTCGTCGACGAAATCCATCCGCTGTATCTGGCTGTTCATGAGCGATCGGCACTAAAATTTGAAACGCTGACCAAAGATTATTTCCGTTCCATTAGTCAGCGAATGCCTGACCACGCGCGGTTTTTTATCTGGCGACAAAACGGCAAAATCGTTGCGTTCAGTTTCTGCCTCGTCTGCGGCGACGCAATTTATGATGAATGCATCGGCCTCGACTACGGTGTCGCGCTTGATCTGCACTTATACTTTTACACGCTGCGCGACATCATCTCGTGGTCGCTGCAACATGGGTTGAAATATTACTACAGCAACCCTCTCAATTATGAGCCGAAGCTGCATCTGGACTGCGAATTGGTCCCCCTCGATTTGTACGTGATGCACACGAATCCGCTGCTGAATCCGATCTTTCGTCGAGTGATCAAATACCTCGGGCCGACGCGGCACGATCCAGTCTTGCAGAAGTTTCCCAACGCGAACCAGCTTTAGTGCCGCAGCGATCACGTGGTAGGGCGAGTAGCCGCTGCGCGCCAAACGACCGGCGCGCACGGAGTGACGCGCCCTACCAACCGCAACTCAAAATCGGTTGCGGTGCTTTGATCGCACGCTAGAAAAGCGGATGCAAAATCGGCCATCCGGCTTTGGGAACCCGTGGCTGCAACTCGGCGTGAGCGTCGTGTGTGTATTCGTCTCCGAACTCCTTTTGAAGCGCGGCGCAAGCGAGATCGCTGCGCCGGACGACGCGTTTTCGTGGACTGGAATCAATGGTCTAGCGTCGCCACTGGTGTGGTGGGCGATCGTCCTCATCATCGCAAGCTTCGTCACCTGGCTGTACGTGCTTCGCTACATCCCGCTCAGCCTTGCTTATCCGCTCTCGCGCGTCGTCGATATTCTTGTTCCGCT